>Ga0315284_10000329_pt1 | contig 64140 bp, 46 predicted proteins | sample YL17G09_16_MG_FD_203696 | JGI IMG/M metagenome (GOLD analysis project Ga0315284, IMG submission 203696) | Sediment microbial communities from Yellowstone Lake, YNP, Wyoming, USA - YL17G09_16 | ecosystem: Environmental > Aquatic > Freshwater > Lake > Sediment | place: USA: Wyoming | collected...
GAGCTCGCCGCCGCCATCCGCCGCCTGCGCGACGATAACGAAGCGACGAGGGCCGCGCTCAAAGCCGCGCTCGCCGCGCTCGCCGACTCCGGCGCGGCGACCGCCCTCTCGTCGATGGAGGGCGCCACCGCCGACGCCGCCGAGTACGACTCCATCTGGGCCATGGGCCGGGCGCCGCCCAGCGTGGCGGTCGACCCGACCGCGACGGCGGCGGGGTCGGATTCCGAGTCCGACGGCGACGACGGCGAGCGCGCGCCTGCGCCCGCGCTGCCCGCCGCGCCGTCGCCGCCCGCCCCCGACGCCGCCACGTCCACCCTGTCCATCGTCTTTGTCACCGCCGAACTCCCCTACTGCAAGACGGGCGGCCTCGGCGACGTCGCGGGCGCGCTGCCGCCGGCGCTCGCCGCGCGCGGGCACCGCGTTATGGTCGTCTCGCCCCGCTACGCGACGGGGGGGGCCGCGGACGCGGCCACCGCGGGCGTGGTGGACACAGGGGTGTCGGTCGACCTGGACATGGGCGCGTGCGGGGCTGTGACGGTCCGTTTTTTCGCCGAATCCCGAGACGGCGTCGACTACGTCTACGTCGACCACCCGTCCTACCGCCGCCCCGGCACCCCGTATGGCGACGCGGAGGGGCAGTTTGGGGACAACCAGTTCCGGTTTGCGATGCTCTCGATGGCCGCGTGCGAAGCGCCGCTGCTGCTGGAGCTCGAGGACGCGGCCGCGCGCGCCGGTTCGTCTCCCTCTCCTTCCCGCTACGGCCAGGATGTCGCCTTCATCGCCAACGACTGGCACGCCGCCCTCGTTCCCGTCTACGTCGCGGCCAAGTACCGGCCGGCGGGGGTGTTTCAAGGCGCGCGCTGCCTCATGGCGCTGCACAACATGTCGCACCAGGGGGTGGAACCCGCGGCCACGGTCGACACGCTGGGGCTGCACACGCAGCTGGGACGCGACTTGCTCGCGTGGCAGTACCCGGAGGTGGGGGAAAGGGCGGGGCGGGGGCGGGGGCCGGACCAGCGCCGCCCGCCGCGCGCCGCCCACCTCCGCCCCTCTCCCCCCTCTCAGTGGGCCTCAATCACCGGCCCCGCCGTCAACCTGCTCAAGGGCGGCATCGCGGCGGCGGACCGGGTCGTCACCGTCTCCGCGGGCTATGCGTGGGAGATCCAAACCCCGGAAGGCGGCTGGGGCCTCGACCCCATCCTGCGCGGGCGCGCGGACGCCGGCGTGCTCAACGGCATCGTCAACGGGGTGGATGTCGGGGAGTGGGACCCCGGGAACGACCCCCACACAGCCGCGCCGTTTGCGGCGGCAGACCTCAAAGGGAAGGCGGCGTGCAAGGCCGCGCTCCAGGCCGAGCTCGGCCTGGAAGTGAACCCGGACATCCCGTTGCTGGGCTTCGTGGGGCGGCTCGACTACCAAAAGAGCCCGGACGTGTGCCTGGCGGCGGCGCCCGGGCTGGCCGCGCGCGGCGTCCAACTCGTGATGCTCGGCTCGGGCGCCCCCCAACTGGAGGCCGAACTACGGGCAGCCGAAGCGGCCCACCCAGCCCACGTCCGGGGCTGGGTCGGCTTCTCCGCCCCCGTGTCGCACAGGATCATGGCCGGCGCGGACATACTGCTCGTCCCCTCGCGCTACGAGCCTTGCGGCCTCGTCCAGCTGTACGCCGCGCGGTACGGCACCCTGGTCGTGGCGCACGCGACGGGGGGGCTGCGGCAGACGGTCGTCGAGGCGGGGGCGTGGCCGGTGGCGGGCGCGGCCGCCGCGCTCGACGCGGCGACCGTCGGCACCGGCTGGCTCTTCACCCCGCCGGAAGTGGCCCCCATGCTGCGCGCGGTGGACGCCGCGCTGGGCGTGTACAGGGGGGAGCGGGCGCGGTGGGCCGCGATGCAAGGCGCCGCGATGCGCCAAGACTTGACGTGGGACAAAGCCGCGGCCGAGTACGAGACCGTGCTGCGGTGGGCCCTGATCGATGACGCCGTCGTTCGGTGATGGTGGTGGAGCGATTGGGGGGGCTGCGTGTGACCGGCCGTGGCGTCTGGGCGAGGGGGGAGAGAGCGGCGGCGCGCCGCCGCCGCGCTCTCTCACTCCCGCTGCGGCGCTCTGCCCCCCCCCCCCCCTCCCCCGCAATGGCGTTCACGACGGACGTCGCGGTGAGAGCGCCGGGGTCCGCGGCCGCCGCGTGGGCGCGGCGCGCCCGTGCGCTCGCGAGGGGCGCCATTCCGGCGCTCATTCCGCGCCCTCCTCCTTCATGCAGGTCTGGGTTTCCGCCCTCGTCGTCGGCCACGTCATCGGCGCCCTGTTCTTGCTCTACTCGCTGGAGAAGACGATGGGCATCGTGTCCAAATCGTTCAACCGCGCGACGGGACGGCGGTCGCCCGCGTCGTGCGTCGCGTCGCCCGCCAAGGAGGCGGGGGCGTCTCTGGCCCGCGTTGTGAGCGCGGACGATCAAGGCGCGTACGAGCGGGCGCCGCGGTGGGCGCGCGGGTGCGCGTGCAAGGTGCGATGCGGGGGGGGGGGGAGCGGCGCGCGGGACGGCGGCGCGGCGGTTGAGCGCGGCCGCGCCAATCGGGCGCCCCACGCGCCGCCCAGTGATGGCGACGCGCTCGCGCGGGGCGGCGGCGGTGGCGGCGCCGCGCGCGGCGCCCCAGACGCCCCCGGCCGTCGGCGGCCAGTCGCGCCGCTTCAACCCCTCCCCCTCTACCCCTCCTCCCCAGACCGCCTGCTACTGCGCCAACCGGTGGATCCCCGACCGCGCGTCCAAAGCCGCCGACGGCGGCGCCGCCGCGTCCTCCTACTCGCTGCGCGCGCCCGCGCCGGCCGAGCTCGCGTGGGCGGGCGTGTCGTGCTCGGTGCTCGACCCGAAGACGGGTTCCCACAAGACCATCCTCCACCCCAACGCCGGGGCGGTGCTGCCGGGCGAGCTGGCGGCCCTTGTCGGCCCGTCGGGGGCCGGGAAATCCACCCTGCTCGACATGCTGGCCCAACGCAAGACCGCGGGCAAAATGGCCGGCGCCGTCCTCATGGCCGGCCGCCCCGTCGGCCGCACTTTCAAACGGGTGTCGGCGTACGTGGCCCAAGAGGACGTGTTTGTGCCCACCATGACGGCGGCCGAGACGCTGCGCTTCCATGCGCGGCTGCGCGCTGAGCGCGGCACGAAAGCGGGCGACCTCGAGGCGCGCATGGCGTCCGTGCTGGACGCCATGGGGCTCACCCGGTCGGCCGCCACCGCGGTCGGCGGCCTGCTCCCATCGGGGCAGGCGGTGCGCGGCCTCTCTGGCGGCGAGCGGCGCCGCCTCACGATTGCGTGCTCCCTCGTCGCCCTCCCGTCCATCCTCTTCCTGGACGAGCCCACCACCGGCCTCGACTCGTTCGCCGCGTACAACATCATGGAGCACATGGCCAAACTGGCGGGCGGCGGCCACACGGTCATTGCGACGATCCACCAACCGCGGGCCTCGATTTGGGACATGTTTCACAAGGTCATCGTCCTGTCCGAGGGGCACGAGCTCTACTGCGGGTCGCCCGACCGGGCGGCGCCCTGGTTTGACCGGGGGCTCGGCTACGAGTACAACGCGGTGCGCGACGGCGCGGTGTCCGACTGGCTCATGGACCTGGTCTCGGTCGGCTTTGCCAAGCCCGCGTCGATCGCCTCCCGGTCCATGACGACGCGGGGCGACGTCGCGGCCGCGGCGGCGGCGTGGACCGCGCGCGGCCTGGACGACGCGGACGACGCGGCGCTCGTCGAGCTGGCGGCGGCGGGGGGGGCGCGCCCGCCCCGCCCGTCGTCCGCGGGGGGTGCTTTGATGCCGGCGGCGACGGCCCTGGAGCCGGAATCTCCCTCGGTGGCCCGCGCGGCTGCCCGCGCGCGCGCTGCGGCGCGCGCGCGGCTCGCGCACCGCTACCCGTCCTCCTACTGGACCCAATTCGCCGTCCTCTTCCACCGGTCGGCCATCTCCCAACTGCGCAACCCGCTCGACGTCACGTCCCGGCTCCTGCTCTCCACGTGGGTCGGCGCGATCGCGGGCGCCGTCTTCATCTCGCTCAAACCCGGGCCGACGACCGTCTTCCAGCGGCTCGCCGTCCTGTTTTTCTCGATGATGATCTTCGAGCTGCTGCCTTTTTGCTACATGTCCTTGTACGTGGCGGACCGCGCTTTCTACGCGGCCGACGTCGCGGCCGGTCTTTACCACCCGCTGTCGTACTACGTCGCCAACTCGCTCGCCGGCGCCCCGTTCGTCATCCTCAACACCCTGGTCGGCGGCTACGCGGCTTACGGCCTCGCGGCGCTGACCAACAAGTGGAAAAACATCATCGTGTTTGGCGCGCTCCAAGCGCTCCAAGGCCTCTGCGCCGTCCAGCTCATGGTCCTGGCCGTCTACCTCACGCCAAACCAGGACGTCGCGTACGTCATGGCGATTGGCTACGTGTCGCTCTCCATTCTCCTTGGCGGCTTCTACATCCGCGTGTCGGAAATTTCCAACCTCGGCCTGCGCTACATGTCGTACCTCTCCTACCCGCGCTTCACGCTCCAAGGGTTGGCCATCAACGAGCTCACCCCGGACAACTATCAAGGCGTGCCCAACAACTGCCTCTCGTCTGGCATGCTCGGCGCGACCGACGCGGAGATCGACTCCCTCGTCTCCAATCCCAACGCCACCCAGCAGCAAGCCATGGACGGCCAATCGTGCACGTTTGTGTACAAAGGGGCGGACACGCTCAAATTCTGGGACTTTGACTTTTCCCTCGGCACCTGCTTTGCCGCCCTCGTCGGCTTCCTCGCCTTTTTCCATGTCGCGTCCTACATCGCCCTGCGCACGCTGTACAAGGCGAGGCGGTAGGATGGGAGATGGGTGGGGGGTGGGGGGTGGGGTGGCGTGCTATGCTTTACGGAAGAGGGGGGAATTCTGTTTTGGATCGCGGCTCGCGCCCATTGCAACGCGCCGGACGCTCCCAAGCACGGTGGGCATGGCGCGGGGTCACAACCACACGGAGGCGCAGCAGGAAGGAGACGCAAACGAAAATCAGAGCATGACCTCGAGCACCCGCCCGAGCTCCCCACCCCCTCCCAGCGCCTCCACCAGCTCCTCCTTGGTGAGCCACTCGAGCCGCGCGCCCGGCGCGGCGGGCGCGGGCGCGCCGGCGATGAGCTGCGCGCGGTGGAAGAACATCGTGCCCCCGTCCCCGCCACCCGCGTGCCCCGCGGGCGCGTTGCCCACAAAGTAGGCTTCGTACGCGCCCGCGTTGCTCGTGGCGGCGGCGAGGGCGCGCTCGGCGGCCGCGCGGATGGGCTCGTCGCCGCCCGAGTGCGGCGACGAGGGCAGCGAGACGCTCTCCCCGTCCCGCACGACCATGAAGAGCCGCCGCGTCAGCGCCCTGCGCAAGCTCGTCCTATCCCCGGCAGCATCCGCTTCCGTCTCGACCGGCGCGGGCGCCCAGCCGCGCGCGCCGCCGGCGCCCGCCGCGCCGTCGTCGGGCGCGAGCTCTTTGGGCAGCTCCCGCCGTGCCGCCGCCGCGCGCGACGCCGCGTTGGCGTCGGCCGCCGCGCGCCAGGCGGGAGGGGGGGGGACGACGACGGGCAGCCGCTCGAGCAGCGCGACGCCGGCAAGAGCCGGCGGCGGCGCCGACGACGACGCCGGCCGCGTCGCGCGGGCCGCGGCGGCCGCCAGGGCCGCGCCGAGGCGCCGATGCATTGGGGGCAAAGGCCGCAGAGTGAACCTCGCTGCCGGCGCCGCTCCATCCCCCCACTCCTCTCGCCATGGCGGCCGTCTCCACCTCGTTCGACGCCGGCCACGCGGACACGGTGTGTTGCAGCGGCGCGCCGCATCGCCCGCCGCCCCGACCGCCGGCCGCGGCCGCGCGCATCGACGCGGCGCCCTTTTCCTCCCTCCTTGCAGGTCCACGACGCCCAACTCGATTATTACGGGCGCCGCCTAGCCACATGCTCGTCCGACAGGCTGGTCAAGGTGCGAACGGCGGAACGGCGGCGCGCCGCGATGGCGCGCGCGCGCGGCTCGCGCCGCCCACGCTCGCCCACCCCTCTCTCTCAGGTCTTTGACGTCGCCGGCGACACCACCACCCAGCTCGCCGAGCTGGCCGGCCACGAGGGCCCCGTGTGGGCCGTCGCGTGGGCGCACCCGTCCTTTGGCACCCTCCTCGCGTCCGCCTCGTTCGACAACCGGGTCATCCTTTGGCGCGAGGACGGCCGCGGCGGCTGGGCGCGGTCGCACGACGCGCCGCCGCACGGCGCGTCGGTCAACGCGGTCGCGTTTGCGCCGCACGAGCTCGGGCTGTCCCTCGCCGCCGCGTCCTCCGACGGCTGCCTGTCCGTGCTGACATCACCGGATGGCGGCCTCTCCTGGGGCCGGGAGACGGTCGACGGCGCGCACGCGGGGGGCGCGCTCGCAGTCGCGTGGGCGCCGGCGCCGCCCGCGGCGGCGCTGGCGACCTCCCGCCCATCCCCTGCCCCCGAGGCGCGCCTCGCGTCCGCCGGGTGCGACGGCGCCGTGCGCCTGTGGCGCCGCGGGGAGGGCGGGTGGGTCGCCGACGGCGCGCCGCTCGCCGCGCACGGTGACTGGGTCCGCGACGTCGCGTGGGCGCCCCCGCTGTCGTCCCCGGCCTCGACCATCGCCTCCGCGGGTCAAGACGGGCGCGTGTACGTGTGGACGGAGGCCGCGCCGGGCGCGGGGTGGGCCCCGACCCTGATCCACGATTTCGGCGCGCCCGTCTGGCGCGTGTCGTGGTCGCTCGCCGGGGGCGTCCTCGCCGTCTCCGACGGCCGGGGCGACGTGACGCTGTGGCGGGAGTCGGTGGACGGCGCGTGGGAGCAGGTGACGGCGCCGGGGGGCGGGCGGTGAGAGGAGAGAGAAATGGGAGGGGGTTGAGTTTGATTGGGGGTGAGGCGGAGGCTCACCGGCCAGTGTCGCGACGCCTCCCGGCCCACCCGCTCGGCGCGCGCGCGCGGGGAGCGGCTCGCAACACGCCCGCCAAGAAACAGAAACCGGGCGACGACCACCACCTTCTCCCCCTCCTCACCCCCCGCCTCCATCCGCCTCGGCCACCGCCGCCGCGCGCGCCGCGTGCACCGCCGACGGCGGCCGGCGCCTGTACGCGCGCACGGCGTCCGGGCCGTGCCCGGGCACGCGCAGGCCCCACGCCGCGTCGGCGTGGGCCGCGACGTCGGCCGGCACGACCGCATCGGCCCGCCGGCCCCGCGCGGCGGCCGCGCCGCCAGCCAGGGCGTCGGCCACAAAGTCGACGGCGAGGCGGGCTAGCGCTGCCGCGGCGTCGGGCGCCAGGCGCGCGGTGGGGTCAAGGGACGCCAGCAACCCCGGCAAGCTCTCGTCGGGCAGCAGGGCCGCGGGGTCGAGCCCGGACGCGGTGCCGGGGCCGGGGGGGGGGGGGTCGGACTCGTCGCCGAGGGGGGCGCCGGCCGGCGCGGTCGGCCGCAGCGCGCGGCCGTACCGCGAAGCCGGCGCGGCCGCGGGGGATGGGGAGCGCGCCACCATGGGGAGGGGCGCGCGAGCGCCGCGGCGCCGAGAGTGCGGCCGCGCGTCGGCGTTCGTCGCCCCCACAAAACGCCCGCCGCCATGGTGTGCGAGAGACCGCGCACGCATCCGCCAGCGTCCCGCGCGCCCGCGAGCCGCACGCTCACCCCGCCCATCCCTGCCCCCTCTCCAGGCCGACCCCGGCGCGCCCGCGTCGGACGAGGAGCAGGCCCGCTGGCTGGCCGACGGCCTGGCGTCCGTCAAGCGGGCGGCATACTACATGGACAAGGCGATGGTGGGAGGGGGGAGGATGGGATGGGTCTGGATGGGATGCGCGCACCGCGTTCCCGGCCCCTCCCGGCGTCGCCACCCCTCCCAAACGACGCCCAACAATCCCGCACTTCTCCTCTTTCAGGATGCGGGCGACCAAAAGGACGCGCTGCGGCACGCGGCCGCCGCGCTCGGCGAGCTGCGCACGTCGGCGCTCGCGCCGCCGCGCTACTACGACCTCCACATCGCGGCGACCTCCCATTTGGACCGTTTATCCCTCTGGTTTGACGGGGAGCCGGGTCGCGGGAGGAGCCTGGCGGGCGTGCACTCTGCGGTCCTCGCGGCGGGTAACGTCGTCCCGCGCGTCTACCTCCTCGTCGCCGCCGCCGCCGCCCGCGCGCGCGCCAAGGACGCCGACGCGTCCCTCCTGCTGGCCGACGTGGCGGACGCGGCGCGCGGGGTGCAGGCGCCGGTGCGCGGCCTCTTCCTGCGCGCCTACGCGCTCCGCGCGCTCGCGCCCGCGCTCGCCGCCGCCCCCACCGCGTCCGCCGCAGACTTCCTCCTCACCAACTTTGCCGACGCCAACCGGCTGTGGGTGCGCATGGCGCACCAGGGCGCGGCGCGGCCGGCGGCGACCGCGGCCGCGCGCGCGGCGGTCGCCGACTTGGTCGGCGCGCACGTGACCGCCCTCTCCCGCCTCGACGGCCTCGACGCGCCCCTGTACGCCGACGCCATTTTGCCGCGCCTGCTCGAGCAGATTGTGGCGTGCAAGGACGGACTCGCGCAGGGGTATTTGGTGCACGCGCTCGTGCAGTGCTTCCCCGACGACTTCCACGCGGCGACCCTCCCCGCCCTCCTCGCGGCCCTGCCCGACCTCGCGCCCGACGCGCGGGTCGCGTCCGTATTTGGTGCGCTGCTGGACCGGCTGGCGGGGGCGGCGGGGTGTGGTGGGGAGGGTGGCGGCGGCGGCGACGCGCCGGCGCCCGCGGCTCCGGCGACTGCCGCCGCGCTCGCCGGCGACCGCACCTACGCCGCCCTCGCCGCCGCGGCGGCCGCTGTCTCAGCGCGCCCCGACACCCCCCTCGCCGACGTGGGCGCGCTCTACGGCTCCCTCGCCCGCTTCGGCTCCGCGACGGGCGGCTCGCCGCGCGTCGACGCCGCGCTCGCAGGCGCGGCGGCCGCGCTCTCGGCGCGCGCCGCCGCCGGGCTCGCCGCCGTCGACGACGATGCAGGCGCGGACGCTCTGGCCGGGCTGGCAGGGGGGGTGCTCGACGGCGTGGGCGTCGCGGGCGTCCTCGCGCTGCCCGGCCACGCGACCCTCCTCGCCGCGCTCCCCCCGCGCGCGCGCCGCGCGGCCGCCGCGCGGCTGGCGACCGCGGTCGCCGACGGGTCCGACTGCCTGGCCGAGCCGGCCGCGGTCGAGGCCCTGCTCAAGCTGGTGGCGCCGCTGGCCGACGGCGGGGGCGGGGCGGACAGCGGCGCCTCCCCCCTCACCCCCCCTCCATCCACCGCCCACGCCCTGCTCGCCCGCATGATGCACCGCCTGCGGTCCGACGACGTGGACGCGCACTACGCCGCCCTGGGCGCGGCGCACGCGGCGCTCGCGGCGGCCGCGCCGCGCGCGGCCGCGCCGTGCCTGCTCCCGCCGCTCGCCCTCGCCGCGCTGGATGTTGCCGGCCGGGCGGCGGCCGCGGGGTCCATGGGCGGCACCGACCCGCCCCCCCCTGAGCCGGGCGCGGGGCCGGCGACGGCGGCGGGCGCGCTGCAGTTTGCCGGCCGCCTCGCGGCCGCCGTCGCCGACGCTGACCCCGCGCTTGGCCACGCGTTGTGCGTCGCCGCCGCCGTCGTGGCGGGCCGCACGCCCGCGCTGGAGCCGGTGGCGTACGACCTGTGCGAGCGCGCGTTTGCGCTCTTTGAAGACGGCCTGCCCGACTCGGCGGGCGAACGCGGCGCGCTCGGCGCGCTCGTCGGCGCCCTCGTCGCCGCCCGCGGCCTCACCCCCGACTCGCGCGACGCGCTCGCGCACAAGGCGGCGGCGTGCGCGGGGCGGCTGCTGCGCAAAGCCGACCAGTGCCGCGCGCTCTGCGCCGTCGCGCGCGTGCACTGGCAGCCGGAGGAAGCGGCCGGCCCTCCTCCCTCCCCCGACGCCCTCCCACTGGCCCGCGACTCGACCAAAGCCCTGGCCTGCCTGCAGCGCGCCCTGAAAGCGGCCGCCGCGGCGGGCGCGCAGGCGGCCGCCGCGCGGCGCGGCGGCGACCGCGCGCCCGCAGAAGCCGCGTCCTTGCACGTCGAAGTCCTGAACCACTACCTGGACCTCCTCGCCGACGGCGCGCCCGCGGTGACGGGGGAGGCGGTCGGCAAACTCGTGCAGCTGGTCGCGGGTGAAGCGCGCGGCGACGGCGCGGCGGGCGACGCCACGCTGGAAGCGTTTCATCAGAACACGCTGGCGCGGGTCACGGAGGCGGAAGGGGAGGTGGCGGCTCGGTTTGCGGGGCTCGTTGTGGCTTAAAGGCGCCAGCTGGAGGAACGGAGGGCGCGTTCTCGGCGCGGGTCGCCGCGAGCGTCACTCTCCCCGCTTCCGGCGCCCCACCGGCCACCCCCGCGCTCGCGCCCATCCAATCCCAGCAGCGTCTGCGCCTGCCCCGGGGTCTAGCCTGCTCCCACGTCCCCGATGGCGCGCGCGCTCGCGCTTTTCGCGCTTGCAGTGGTGGTCGCAGCCGCGCCGACCGCGGTCGATTCGACCACGCGCGTGATCACTATTGATGGCGCATTTGACTCGATCGAGGTGGGGCGCGCGGGAGCGAGTGAGGCGGCGAAAGGAGAGGGGCCCGCTTTCCAAGCGGGCGCGCGGGCGCCCGACCTCCCCGTCTCCTCCCTTTTCAGGCCTGCCTCCCCTTCAACCTCGCCATCACCGCCCTCCCCCCCGACGCGCCCGACCCCACCCCCCGCCTGGAGATCACGGCCGAACGCGCGGTGGCGGACGCGGTGTCTGCGAACACGGCCGACGGCGTCCTGTCCCTCTCGGCGACGTCGTTCGCGGCCGCCGCCCCCATCCGCGCCGTGCTGCGCGTGTCGGTCGAAGCCGTGGTCTCTGTTGCCGCTGCCAGCCCGGGGCCCGGATTCGTGTACGTCTCCGGCTTGGCCCCCGCGGCCGGCGCGCTTGCACTCGCCGCGCGCGGCGGCGCCGAGCTCCAAGCGCGCGCCATCGTCGCGGCTACCGTCAACGTGACCGCGACCGGTGGCGCGACCGCTGTCGTCGAGGGTGCGATCGGGGAGGCGGCCGTCGTCGCGGCGGGCGCGGCGCGCGTCTTCGTGGCAAACCTGTCCTCGTCCGCCGACGTCCTTGCTTTAGGCGTCTCCCGCGTGTACATCGCGCCATCTTCCTCCAACGCCACCATCACTGGCCGCGTCGGCGGCGGCGCGGGCGTGGCCGCGACGCGCGGGCGGTGCCGGCTGTGGGGCGGCGCTCCGTGCGCGCGCGGCTCGGTCACGCTGCCGCCGATGGGTAACAAGCTTTGGTCTTGTGGGGTAGCGCTCGAGGGCGTGGCGGCGTGCGACGGCGGCTTCGGGTGGGCGGTCGACGGCGACACTGAGAACGACGGACCGTCGTTCGCCGGCCCCGCCGCTGCATTTGCGGGCGTGCCGGGAGGCGCGTTTGCGGGCGCCGGGCCGGGCGGCGCCGTCGCGGGGCCTGACGGCGGCGGCGTGTTTGTCGGTGGCGGCAACGGCGGCGGCGCCGCCTTCTCGTCCTCCTCTGGCGGCGGCGGCCGGTCCTCGTACATGACGTCCGCCACTGAGAACGGCAAGACGACAATGATTTCGGGCGGCGGGAGCGGCGGGAGCGGGGGCGGGGGCATCGTTTCGTCCGACGGGCGCACGACCGTCGTCGACGGCGGCCGCGTCACCTACATCGCGGCCGACGCCGCCGCATCGCCCGCACCGCGCATGATGGCCGCGCCCCGGTGCGCGGTGTCGAACAAGGACCGGCGCATGGTGGTCTAGAGAGGAGGGAAGGAGGGGTCGCGCGGTGCCGGCAGTTGAGCGAGCGACCTCGCGTCCACCGGCCCCCGCCGCCCGGTGCTTGTGTAACAGGGGACGCGACGGCAGTCTCTCTAGGGCAGTCGTGGGCGGGAGGCGGGCCTAGTACGACAACGCGCGCCGGCGCCCCTCTTCAGTCTCGCCCAGCCACCCCGGCGACCCCCGCCGGGCCCCCGCCATGGCGCATGCTGACGTGGGCGCCCGCGCGGAGGCGCCAGCCGCCTCTGGCGGCGGCAGCGCGGCGCAAGCGGGCGCCTGCCCGGCCGCAGCGTCGGCGGCAGCCCCCAGCGACGGTGCGGCTGCGTCGTGGCGTGCGTGCAGTCGGCCGCCACGGCCAATGGCACTGGCGCGGGCGCGAATGCGGCATGCCCTCCCCTACCCCCACCTTTTCCTCCCCAGCCCCACCTCTGCTGGCCGCCCTGCAGCACCTGGCCGCCTGCAGTGAAATCGCGGGCGACCAGAGCCGGCTGCTGGTGCAGAAAGTGGTCGACGCGACCGCCGCGTGCCCCGGGCTCGCGCCGCTGGACGCGGACGCCGCCGTCGACGCGGCGACTGCCGCCGCGCTCCCGCCCGAAGCTTGCTTCGCCGACGTGGGCGGCGTGCCGCTCGAATCGGTCGACGGCGACGCCGCGGCGGCGGACGCGTGGGGGGGACGCGCCGCGGCGTGCATACGCGCGGCAGTCGCCGTCGCGGCCGCGCTGCCCGAGCAGGCGCCGGTGGCGGAAGCGGTCGAGAGTAGTGCGAATTCTAACACCGTTGCCCCCGCCCCCCGCCCTTCGCTCGGCGACCTGTGGAACGTGTCGGGCCAGCGCCAAAACGGCGGCGCGGGCGCGGGCGCGGCCGTGCCGGCCCCGCCGCGGCGCCCCGTTATCCAAATCATTGGAGAAGACGATGACATCATAGGCGACGTCCCGGAAGACGCGGCCGCGACCGCGGCCGCGGCCGCGACAGCTGCCGCGCGCGCGGACGCGCTCGCCGCCGAGCGCGCCCGCTCCGGCGCCCTCCTCCTCTGCGCCCTCTACGATGCCGCCTCCCTGCCCGCTCTGCCCGCGGCGTGGGCGACGGGCGAGGCCGCGGCCGCGGCCGCGGCCGGGCTGGGGGCGCTGGCGGCGGGCGGCGCGCCCGCCCGCCGCGCGCTCGCCGCGCTGCACCCCGTCCTCGTGCAGCAGCACTTTCCCGGTCTCGACGCCGCCAAGATGACACCGTACCAGGGGCCGTCCGTGTTCCGGCGCGCGCTGGCCGCGCGGCAGCTAGCGTGGCTCGCGGCGCGCCTGGCGGCCGCCGACGCCATCACCCCCGCGCTGCCCTGCTTGCTCGCCGCGGCCGACGACCCCGCGCCCGCCGTCCAGGCCGCAGGAGCGCTCGCGCTGGAGATTGTGGCGCTGACGGCGCCGCGGGGAGCGCTGGTGCCCCACGCCGGCGCGCTGGCCGCCGCCGCGCGGTCGGCCGTCGTCGGCGCCGACGCGGCCGCCTGGCCCCGCCGAGCCGCGGCCGCCGTCGCGCTCGTCGTTGCTCTCGACGGTGCCATCGGTCCGCCGACCCACTGCGACGCGCTGTTGGACGACTGGCTCCTGGAAGGCCTCCGCCACGCGCACGACGCCGACCGGTCGACCGCGTGGGCCGCCGCCACCCCACCTCTCCTCACCCGCCTGGGCGCGTCCGTGCTGCGCGGCTACGCGAGGCTCATGCCGCTCCTGCTCGAGTGGGTGGCGGGCGAGGAGGAAGGGTTGAGGCGGGCGGCGGCGGTGTGCGTCGCGGCCGCGCTGCGCGCCGCGTGGCCGCGCGCGCGCGCGCACGCGGCGGTCGTTTGGCGCGCGCTGGAGGCGCGCGGGGATGTGGAGGATGCCGTGGTCGACGCGGCGACCGTGCTCTGGGCGGCGGCGGGGGCGGGCGAGTGGAGGGATAGCGTCGAGAAGGCAGGGGGCGCGCTCGCGGCCGCCGCCGCCGCCGCGGTCGCCGCCGCCACGCACTGACGGCGCACTGCAACGCTGCCAACACGCAACGCCGGCGGCGCCGTCACGCGCGCCGCGCGCCGCCCAACCGTGCGCGCAACCCCTCTCTCTCCCCTTCCCCCTCCCCTCTTCACACCCGCATCATCAGCTCGGCCTCCGTCGCCGAGCAGGGCGCGAGGCTGGCGGCCGCGCCTTCAAACACGAGCACGACGGGCGCCGAATACGCGGGGCCGCGGTCTGGCGCGCGCTCGCGCGGCGCGCCCCACGGCCAGCCGCGGCCGGCGCCGGCAACCGCTTGGGAGAGGCGGCGGCCGCCGGGGGCGAGGCCGGGCGCCTCTGCAAACGCGGGCGACGGCGCGCCCGCCGGCACCGCGGTCTCGCCCAGCGCCTCGGCGGCGGCCGCCCGGTTTTTGGCGGCCGGGCACCCGATGGGCGCGTTGACCTCCAGCCCGCAGGAGAACGTGGGGCGCAGCACGGGCGGCGCCACGCGGCGCACGCGGACGCACGCGTGGCCGGCGGGCGCGGCGGGGACGTCGCAAAACCCGCCGTCGACGAGCACAGAGTTGGCGCCAAGGGCCACGCCCGTCGCGCGGTGGTCGGCCGAGTCGGGGCTGATGATGGCGTCGGCGTGGTTGGCCAGGGTGACCGCCGTCGAGTTCGTGCCGCCCAGGAGGTGCGTCGTCGACGCGCCGCCGGCGGCCAGGAACGCCGACTCCCACGACCCGCCCACCGTGACCCGGCCGCCGCCGCCGGACGCGACGTTGAGCACGGTCGCGTTGACGGACGAGACCCCGATGTCCGAGTTGGAGCCGAGCGTCGACGACACGTTGAACACGCCGCTCCCCGGCGCAAACCCGGGCGCGACGATGATGGCGCCGGCGGCCGGGGACGCGGCGACGCCTTCAAGCGCGTCGGCGGGGAGCGTCGCGACGAGCTGGATCGGGCGGGTGAGCGCAAAGGGGCCCGTCGTCGTGATGATGAGCTCGTTGCCCGACACGCGCGCCGCGACGGGGACCGCGTTGTCGGACGCGGCCCAGACGGCAAAGTCGCTTCCGGGTTTGACCAGCAGGTTGATGGGCGCGCACAAGGAAATGGATTTGAAGGGGTCGGTCGTCAGGGTGCGGTTCCCGGCTATGCATGGGAGGGAAACAGGTGTGGGAGAGAGGGGAGGAGGGTGGGCGGCGAGTTAAAAGAGGGAGCCGCGCGCGCGCGCGCGCGCTGCGTCAGCCGGGGGCGCGCGTGCGCCGCGTCAGCCGGGGGCGCGCCCGAGCGGGGGGAGGCAGCTCGAGCTGCCTCCCCCCAAACCCGCCATCTCGCATCTCCCGCTTTTGACTCACTCTGGCGGCCGCCGCCCCCGGTGGGCGCGGGCGCGGGCGCCTGCGTGGGCGACGCCGCGCCGTCCGACGGCTGACCGGCGGCGACGGCCAGGGCGGCGGCCAGGGCGACTAGGTAGCAGGCACGCAGCATCACGACTTGGGTGGGCGGGCGGGTGGGTCGGCGGCGGGTGTGGGCGAGGCCGGCGCCGCCCGCGCGCACACTCCTCTCGCCGCCCTGCCCCTCACCATGAAGCGCACTCCCTCAGACGAGGACTTTGAGCTGGTGCCGCCCGCGTCGCCCGACACCCCGCTGGCGTCCGAGACCGGGCGGGTGCGTTGGCGGGACCGGCGCGATGGGGTAAGCCCGCAGCGGCGCCGCCCGGCCGCCCACGCTCCCGCCCCCCCTCCTCGACACCAGCGCGAATCGGCGGCCGGCCGCGGGGTGGAGGCCGCGACTGCGGCGCGCGCGGGCGGCCCAGACGCGCCCCTTCCCGGCGCGCCCCCCGCCCATGCCCGCCGCGGCCACCCCCTCCTCCGCGTCGTCTTCGCCGTCCGACGTGCCGCCACGTTCCTGATCGAAGGCGCGGCCGTAGCGACGGTGCGCACCCGCTCTCACTCGTCGGCGCTCGTCGCCTGCGCTCGCCGCGGCCTCGCCACTGCGCTCGACTCGGCGACCGCGGGCGCGCACGCGGCCGCGGCTGCCGCCCGCGGCGGCGCGTCGTGGGCGGCCGTCGCCGCGGGGCGCGCGCGCGACGCCGCCGCCCGCGCCCTCCGCGACGACCACGCGCGCTCGGTCGCCTCTCTCGTCCTCGAAGCCGCCACCGCCGGCCTCGCCGCCGCCTCCCTGGCCTGTTTGTGGCGCCTGGTGGCCGCCACGGACAAGCAGCAGGGCAAAAAAGGCGGCGGCGGGCGCCAGGTCGCCGCGCCGCCGCTGCTGGCGCCGGCGACGCCGGCCGCGCCCACCTCCTCCCCCGCCCCGGACGCCGCTGCCGCCCCAGTCATCACCTGGCTCGTCGCGCAGCGCACGCGGTGGTGGTGAGGATGGCCGAGCGCGCGCGCGCCCCCTGTACGACGACCACGCTTTTTCGCCGCACTTCCCGCACCCTGCGTTGCTGCCTTGCCTAGCCTCCCTTGTAAGACCACACACACACACACCGCACCCACTCCTCTGTCACGCCACCAGACGCCGCAGTTCCCCCGTCTCCTGCGCAAACGAGCGGTGGTCGCCGAGCCCCGCGCCGAGCGCGGTCGCGGTCGCGATCGAGAGCGTGTCGCCGTGCGCGACGAGCAGGATGTTGCGGCCTTTGTGGCGCGTCTCCAGGCGGGCGAAGACGGCCGCGGCGCGACGGGAGACGTCCGCCACCGACTCGCCGCCGCCCGGCGCTGCCCACGCGGTGGACTGCGCGTCCCCCGCCCACACTTGCTCGTACAGGTCGTGGCTCTTTAACTCGTACTCGCCAAAATCGCGCTCCCGCAGGTCGGGCTCGGTGCTAAACCTGTCGTCGCCAGGCGCGACGCCGACTGCGGCGCCGGCCAGGGTCGCCGTCTCCACCGTGCGCTCAAAGGGGGAGGCGACGATGAGCAGGGTGGACGGGTCGGCGCCGACGAGTTGCTGTTTCCAGAGCAGGCTGTGGAGAGTGGTAAGGAAGTGCGCGGCGTCGGCCGCGCGCGCGCCAGCGGCAAAAGACGCCGCGCCCTCCCTCGCCCTATTCCTTACCCAGCCGCCGTCGCCTGCGCTTTGCCGGTGTCGGACAGGCCGTGCTCCGGCTTGACGCCGTTGTCCTAAGAGAAAGAAGAGGGAGGGGCACGCGTGCCAGTCGGCGGCGCCCCGCCTTTCGCCCCCCCATCCGCCTCCCGCCACACAACACACACCATGTGGCTGACGATGATGCCGGCCTCGTTGGGGCGGGACCGGCCGTGCCTCAGCAGCCTGGGAAGAGGGAGGAGTCGGCGCCGCGCGGCGAGTGCGCGCCGTCGGCCCCCCATCCCGGCCCTCACGGCGCTCACCAATACGTGTTGTTGGTGGGCGGCATTGCCGGGGGTGTGGCGGGCGCACGCGGGGCACCGCCGCGCGTCGTTCTGTGCCCGCGCGCCGGCGCCCAGCCATGCACTCCCCCATGGACCCCTTGCCGGCGTCCACGCCGGCCCGGGCGTCGCGCCCACCGCCCCCGTGGGCGCTGGCCGCCACGCCGGGCGCGGCCGCGACCCCGGGCGCATCGTGGGCGTCACTGACGCCCGCGCGAGGGGCCAATGCGCCGCCCAAGCCTCTGTGGGGCGCACTCAAGCCGAGCGCGGGCCTGACGCCGGCAGTCAAAGCACCGGCGCCAGCGTCGCGCGCGGCATCGGTGCGGTTTGCGCCGTCCCAGCCGCCGGCGCCCGCCTCGCCGTCGGCCGTCAGGCTGGTGGACGAGATGACGTCGCCGCCACCGGCCGGCGCCGGCGACGGCGGCCGGCAGCCGACGACCGCGTCCCCGCGGTCGTCGTCGCTGTCGCCCACCAACCCGGTGCGCCTCGCGGCCGCCGCCCGGTCCCGGCTCACGCTAGCGGCCGCATTGGACGGGCGCGGGGACGAGGGCGTGATGCGTGGAGGACCGGGAGGCGGCGCGCTGCCGCGCGCGCGGCGCACGCTCGAGGCCGAGCCGCAGCCGCCGGGCCCTGCCGACGTGTCCACGCTCACGGCGTCCATGTCGAGCATAGCTGTGTCCCGGGGGCGGCCCGGCAGCGTGCTGGGCGCGGGGCTGCTGGGAGGGGCGGCGCGCGAGACACGCGCCGCGCGGCCTCGCACAGAGGCCCGCCGCGCTCCCGCCACCCCTCCTCCGCCCCCTCGCTGCGCGCACGACGCTTTGACCACCCTGCGCCACAGCCTGCACGCCCTCGGGGAGCCCGCCCTGGTCCTGCCGCCGCCCGCCGCGGCGCCGCTGCCGGCCGAAGACGTCGCGGCCCTCCCGCCCCCCGTCCCGCGCGGCGGCCCCGCCGTGGCGGCCCTGTTGGACGATTTGGAGCGCCTGCGCGAGGATGGGGAGCGGCTGGCGGCCCAAGTGGTGGCGGGGCCGCGGGCGGTCGCGCCGCCGACGCTGCTGCAGCCGCCGCCGCCGCCGCGCGCCCATACCCCGCCGCCGCACCCTCGCCCGCGCGCCCCCCCCCCCGCCGCCGCGCGCCAGCTGCAGGAGCTGGCCCGGCTGCGAGCCGAGGCTGAAGCGGCGCTGGCGGGGCGGCGCGGAGGCGTCGCGTGATTTCTTCGTTGGCGCGCGTTTGTTGCCGCAAAGTCCCACTCTCTCTCTCTCTCGCCCCCACATAGTGCCAGGCTTGCACAGAGGCCCCGGAATCTCGCGCCAGACCCCCCCTCAACCCTCGGAAACGGTCTCCATCTCGTCCCCGAAAATGTTGCGGCACCCCGGCCACGCTGCCGCCTCCCAGCACCCCCAATACTCGCCATTGAACGCGTACGCCGGCGCCACCCCCTGCACCGCGCCCGGCACCCGGGGAAACCAGCGCGGGCGCAGCGGGTCGCCGCGTTCCGCAGCCGCACGCGCGGCGCGCTGCTTGGTCTCCAGCCGCAGCTTGGCCGCGTTGGCCGCGTCGTGCTCGCCCCGCTCCAGGTGGGCCTGGTCGGGGCGGAGGCGGGAGTCGGTGGGGGCGAGGCGGGCGGCTTCCAGGGGGGTGATTTCGTTCAGGGTGAGGGCGAACGACGTTAGTTGGTAGCGCGTCGGGTCGGGCGGGGGGGGGGCGCGCCGCCAGAGTGGGGTGGCGACGCCGCGCGCGTCGACGGCGTCCAACCCCGCGTCCCAGTGCCCGGCAATGGTCGGGTGCGGCAGGCGCACCCCCCCGCGCTCGACGTGGCCGACCACGCGGTGGGGCTCGGCCCGCGAGAGGAGGCCCGCCTCGCAAAACTTGAGCCGAACAGCGAGCCCGTCCGAGGACGCGACGCGCATGGCGCCCCCGTGGTCGATGCGCAGGCGGCCGATGATGAGGTTGTTGATGGACGTGGTGACTGGGGAGGGGGGAGGGGAGGGAGGAGGCGCAGGGGGAGCGTGAGCGCGGGGGCCGAGGTCGGAGGCCGCCCCACCCCCTCCACCGCCCCCACCCCCTCTCCCCTCACTTTTGGACCACGTAAACCGCTCCCCATCGTCAAACGTGATCGTGAGCAGGCCAACGGGGGTGAGCTCGATGGCGCGCCCCGTGAATTTGGACCGCACGTCCGCGTCCCCCTCGAACCGCCACGCCCGCCCCTCGGCCGCCGCCGCGATGACCGTCGGGTGGTGCACCACCTTTTCCGACACAAAGCGGAAGCCGAGGTCGGGGCGCACGAGCTCGTAGGTCTCGCCGAGGAGAGGGTTGAACGGTTTCGACGTGCGGTGCGGCGCGGAGCACGCGTAACCCGACGCGGCAAAGGCCGCGACGCGCAGCGCGCGGGAGACCGACCCCCGGGGGAAGCAGGCGGCGTCGTCGAGGAGGGACGAGTACTCCATGTCTTCCGCCGTTTTTTGGAGCGCGGACAGCGGCTCGTTGAAGTAGACTGGCAGGCAGATGCGCGTCAGGTCTTTGCCCACGCACTCTTTGATGATCGTCCAGAGCGAGTGCGTGCGCTCGGCTTGGGCCGGGGGCGGGAGGGCGGTGCGGCGGGGCGGCGGCGGCGGGAGCGCGGCGAGCCAGGCGGGCGTCGGCAGGTCGGCGAGCGTGCGCGTCCGCTGCTCGCCCGCGGCGTCGTCGCCGGCGTCGCGGGAGCCGGCGTCGGACGCGGCGTCGACAAAGGAGCCGTCGTCGTCGGTGGTCGAGCCTCCTTCGCCGGTTCCGCCCGCCCTCGCGCCGGCGCCCCCGTCGGTCGACGCGTCGCCGTCCGACTCATCCCGGTCCCGCGTCCAGGCGGACGCGGCTGTGTCGGCCGACGCGAGGCGGGACGGGCGCGGCGCGGAGCCCGGCGCGCCGGGCGTGCGCGCGCCGGCCGCGCGGTTGGCGAGTTCCCGCTCCACCACCAGCTCCGTCTCCAGCGCGCGCCGCTCGTTGGTCAGCGCCGCCACCCGCATGCGCGCGCGGTCGGCGTCGGCGAGGGCGGCCGCGGCGCGCGCGGCCGCGGCGGCCAGCAGCGCCTCGACCGCCGCGAGCGCGGCGGGCGGCGCGCCGAGCGCGGCCAGCCGCTCCCGGTCGGCCGCCGCCAGCGCTGGGTCGGCGACCGGCGTGGTGCCACCCCCGCCAACGCGCACGCCGGGCGACGCGGCGGGCAGCGCTGCCTTGGCCGCGCCGAGCGCGGTGAGCCACGCCCACGCGTCGTCCGGCGACTCCGCGCGCAGGGCGACGGTCCGGTTCCCTGTGTGCACGTAGAATTTGCGGTCGTCCGACCGGGACGCGGTGAAGCGGGCCACTTGCAGCGCGATCTCGCCCGCGGGGTCGGGGACCGGGGTGGGGGCGCCGTCGTCGCCGGGCGGGCGCCGCCGCCACGCCGCGTCCAGCAGGGCCGCCTGCGCGCCCACCAACGTCACGTCACCGCCTTCGGCGCGCAGGGCGTCGAGCAGGGCGCCGGCGGCGGCGGCGGCGGCCGCGGCGCGCGGCGCGCCGGTCGGCGCCAAGTGCCAATATCCCAACACCCCGCCGCGCAGCACAAACAGGCGCGGGCGCCACGCTTTGCCCCAGTCGTACTTGGAGAGGACGCCGGCCATGACCTAAAGGGAGGAAAGGAACGGGAGGCGGTCGGCGAAGGAAAGGTCCCCGACCGCGCGTCGTCGCCCGCAGCGGCGCGTCCCGATCCTCCTTCCATGCCCTCCCCTTTTCTATCCCGCACCGTGGTCCCATCCATCCAGCCCGACGGCGCGGGCAGGGTCAGCGGCGGCGGCCGTGCAGGCGGCATCGCAGCGCGGGGAGGGGCGGCGGGCGGCGTCCCGGGTGCTGAGCGCAGGCTCGGCGCTGTGGTGGGAGTCCGCTTCCGCGGCCGGGGGCAGGCGGACCCCACCGGCGGCCGAAACGAGGGCTGGGCGCCGGAGTGCCCGCCTGCATCGCCCGCCATCGACCACTCCAGCCCCACGCCCCTCGTCCGCCGGCTAGATGCCCCATCCTCTGCGCCGGGCGGCGGCTGCCGCCGTCCGCGCGGCGGCGGCCGCCCGCCGCCGTGCAGGCGGCGGCGCGGCCGACCCGCCGAACGAGTTTGCGCGGTTCTATGCAGGGCGCGTCCCCGTGCGGCCGGCAGCGAAAAAGGGGGCGGTGGTGGCGGCGGGAGAAAAGGCGGCCGCCGCGCCCGTCGCCCCCACCGCGGCCGCCGCCGCCGCCGCGCGCGACGCTGCTGCCGTCGCGTCCACCTGGATGTTCCCCTGGGAGCGGCGCCAGATGGAGGGGCACGGCACCGGGCTGCGGCCGTGGGAAAAGGCCTACTGGGGGCTCTTTGTCACGGCGCTCGCCGGCCTCGGCTTTTCGCGCCTCTGGAAACCAGACCCGCCGCCGCCCCCGACCGGCGACGAGGCGCGCGAGGCCGCCAAGCTGGCCGCGGTGCGGCCGCTGCTCGCCGGCGCGCCCGCGTTTGTGCTCGAGGCGGACGACGACCCGTTCGACGGCGACGACCCGGCGGCGATCGAAGCGTTTGTCGCGCGCCACTCGGGCGCGGCGGCCGGCGGCGGCGACCGGTTCGAGGGGCTGGAACCCGCCGAGATCGAGGCCCTGCTGGCCGAGTACCCAGAGGGCGGCCGGTGAGAGAGCGGGGGGGCAGAGGGGCGATTGCAAGGACTCTCTCTTCATTTCTTCTTCCCAAAAAACGAGGCAATCCCCTTCGTCCCTTTCGCCGCCGACACCTTTTTGGAGACGGGCTTGGCCGCCGCCTTGGGCTTGGCCTTGGCGGGCGACGGCTTGGGCGGCGACGGCGCGGGCGCGGCGGCGGCCTCCTCCTTCACCTCCTCTTCTTCCTCTTCCACCGTCTCCGTCACCTCCTCCCCCGCCGCGTTGATGTAGCACTTGACGCGCCGCTTTTTCGCGCCGCCCGCGGGAGCGGGCGCGGGGCGCTTGCCGGCGGGCGACGGGGTCGGGGAGCCGCCGCCGAAATCGGGCTCGGCCGCGGGCGCGCCGCCCTCGTCGTCCGAAGAATCGAGCACAGCCTTGCCGCGTCGGCGCACGGGGCCGTCCGAGTCGGAGCCGGCCAGGGCGGGAGGGGCGGGCTTTTTGGCGGCGGGCGCGGGTTTCGCCTTTTTGGACGCCCCCGCTTTGGCCATCGCGGCCGCTACGCCGCCCCGCTTGGCGGCGGGTGGCGGCGCTTTGGGGCCCCGAGGCGGCATGGGCGCGGACGCGGGCGCGGGCTCCTCTTTCGGCACCGGCGCGGGCGCGGCGCGCGTCGCCGCGGGGCACTCGACCGCGGAGCTCGCGCCGGTTCCGAGCGGGTTGGCCCCGCCGGCGAGCACGACGTCGAACGCGGCCGTTTCCGCGTCGGCGTCGGCCGCCCAGAGGGCGGCCGCGGAGCGGGCTGACGCCGCGGGCGCGACCGCAAACACGTGGCACCCCGTCACAGGGGCCAGCGCCGCCCGCGCCGCCGCCAGAGATGCGCCGGGTACGAGGCGCACGACGTGGGCGGCGGGAGCGTCGTCGGCGGGCGGCGTCCAGCCGGAGAGGAGGTACGTCGCAGCGACGTCCGCCGGCGCGCCTTCAACAAACGCTGCCAGCGCGGCTTTGGCCGCGTCCACGTGCAGGCCGTGCTTCCAGGCCAGGGCTTTGTAGGTGACGGGCTGGTGAAGAGAGAGGCGGCATCGGCGGCGCGCAAGCACGGTTTTGATGGCGCGCCCGCGGCTCCCAGCGCGCGCCCGCCCCCTCCGCCAATCCCGCACGCCCCTCCACTCCTCACACCTTGAGCTCATCCCCCACCAGCGCGCGCAGGTCGGCCTGCAGCGCGGCCGCGTCGGGCGGGGCGCCCGCCATCGGGGCCGCGGCTATTGTTGACGGGCGCGGCGGTGGGGCGGCCTCGGCCGGGCGCGGGGTGGGGGGCGTGGGAGGGAGGAACGCGGGGAGAGTGACAGCGACGCCGGCGCCGACGCAGACTCGGGCGCCGCGGGCGCGGGCGCCCGCATGCGGCCCTAGTCGAGCTCCTGAGCACGCCCTTGCCACCATGCATAATCTCCTGTCAACCGCGACCGCGGACGCGACTGTCCCTGCATTGGCCTGCGTCGCTGCGCTCGCCGTCGACGGCGGCGCCGGGGCGCGCTACGTCGCGACGGAAAATGGTATCGTCGTCAAGCTGGATGGCGCAGGCGTCGAGGTGAGAGGAAAAGAAATGGAGGCGAGGCGCGTCGCTCGCCGCGACGGCTGGCCCCGACGCCTCCTCCCTCCCTCTTCCCCAGGCCTGGCGCGTCGACACGGGCGACGGCATCATCCACGTGGCCTACATGATCGAGGACGACGCCCTGCTGGTCGTGGGCGCTGGCGGCGCCCTCGCGTCGCTCGCCGCGGCCGACGGCGTCCCCGCCCCCGTCGGCGCCGTCCCCGGCGGCCTGGCCGCCGCGGCCGCGTCGCCCACGGGTGATGCGGTCGCCCTGGTCACCACCGGCGGCCGGCTGCTGCTGCTGGCTGGCCCGTGCGGCGGCTGGGCGCCGCTCGCCGACGTCGACGCGTTTGGGTGGGATGCCGAGCCCGTGCCGTCCCGGGTGATGCCGCCGCCGCAAACGTTCGACCCTGCATCGCACTCTCTGTCGCCGGGCGACGCCGCCCTCTCGTGGAAGGGCGATGGCACAGGCGTCGCGACCGTGCTGCGTGCCGCCCCAAACACCCCCTTTGCCCTGCGCTCGCACGCCGCTCCCTCTGGCGACCTGGACGCGGTGGGCGAGGGCGGCCCCGCGCTCACCGGGTGCGTCGCGTGGGCGCCCGACGGGCGCCATATGTACGCGGCGGTCGCCGGAGACGGCGCGGATGCCCCCAAAATCGCCCTGTTCGAGCCCAACGGCATGCGGCACGGCCATTTCGACGCGCCCGGCGCCGGCGCCGTGGCCGCCCTGGCGTGGTCGCCCGGCGCAGGGGTGCTCGCGGTGTCGCGCGCGGCGGCCGCGGACGCGCCGGCCGCCGTTCAACTCTGGCGCCGCTCCAACTGGCACTGGTACCTGCAAGTGGAGCGTCGTATGCATGGAGCCGGCTCGGTCGCGGTCGCGTGGGACGGCGAGGCGTCGCTGCGGCTCCACACAGCGTGGGCGCGCGACGCCCCCACCACCACGCTCTCCGTCTCGTCCGCCGACTACGCGCTCGCGCCCACCATCTCACCCGCCGCGACGGCGGCCGTCCTGGACGGCGCCCGCGTGCTCGTCACCCCGCTCGCGCGCTGCGCCGTGCCGCCCCCGCTCGCCGCGGCCACCGTGGCCCTGCCCTGCCCCGCGGCCGCCGTCGCGGTCGGTGGCGACGACGACTCGATCGCCGTTCTGTTGGCCGACGGCGGCGTGGCGACCGCGGGCGGCGGAGGGTGGCGAGCCGACGCGGACGCGGCACGCGCGCCGCTGCCGCCCGCCTGGGCCGCGGGCGGCCACGCCCGCGCCCTGGTCTGGGGCGGGCTGGCGTCTTTGCTGGTCGTGATTGCGTTGCCCGACGGCGGCGGCGACGCCCTGGTCGAGGTGGGCGTCGCGGCGGGAACCGCGACGGCCCCTGTCCCCGCCCCCGCCCCCGTCCTCGCCCTCGCGCCCGCGGGCGCCGGCGGCGCCGCCCTCGTGCACACGGCCGACGGCGCCGTGCACGAGTGGCGCGATGGCGGCCTGGTGGGCGTCGGCAGCTTGGCCGAGCCGAGCGCGCGGGTGTGGTCGCTGCCATCCAACACGCCGTCTGTCCTGGGCCTCTCCACCTCGGGCGCCCTCTGCGCCGGCCCCGTCGTCGTCTCCCACCGCGTGCGGTCGGCGTGCGTGCGCGAGGGGGGGGCAGGAGGACCGTGCGTGGTGGTTGTCGGCGCCGACGACGTGCTCCGCGTCTGCCGCGCGGCGACCCTCGCGGCCGGCGGCCTCGCGCCCGGCGCCCTCCCCCCGCCTCCTCCCCCTGACGAGGACAACCCGGCACCCGGCAGCCTGCGCGCCGACATGCGGCAGGCGATGCGTGGCGCGGGCACGCGCACGACGCGCGCGGCCGACGCGGCGGCGCGCGCGGTCGAGGAAGGGTCGCTCATCGTCGCCTGCCCGCCCGGGTCGCCGGCCGTCATTCTGCAGATGCCGCGCGGCAACCTGGAGACGGTGTGGCCGCGCGCGCTTGTGCTGGAGGCGTGCGGCGCCGCGCTCGCGGCACGCGACTGGCGGCGCGCGCTCGCGCTCGCGTCGACGCACCGGATCGACCTCAACCTGATCGTCGACTACGCGTGGCCGGCGTTTGTGGAGCGCGCGTCCGATTTCGTGGCCGCCGCGGGCGACGACGGCGCGGTGTGCGAGCTGCTCGGCGCGCTCGCGCCCGTGTCGACGCTCGCGCACGGCGCCGCCCACGCCTGGCTCGCCGACGCCGACCCCGACGCCGGCCGAGGCCCACCTTTCACCGTGGACAAAGTGGCTCTGGCGGCGGGCGCGGTGCGGGACGCGCTCGCCGCCGCGCCCGGCGGCGAGCGCGCGTGGCTCTGCGCGGTCGCCGCCGCGCACGCCGCCCTGGGCGGCCTCGGCCCCGCCCTGGCCGCCGTGCGCCGTGCACGCGAGGCGGAGCAGGCTGAAAGCGGTGGCGCGGCGCTGGCGCCGCACCCCGACACGCAGGCGCTCGGCGCCGCGCGGCGGGCGGCGCCGCGCGCGCCGACGCCGGCGGATGCCGGCTTGAAATACCTGCTGCTCACCGTACCGTTTGAAAAACTCTACGCCGCCGCCCTGGGCGAGTACGACGTGGCGGTGGCGCACATGGTCGTCCTCGCGGCGGGGCGCGACCCCGGCGAGCACGCGGGCGACCTGCGCCGGTTTGCGGCGGCACCGGCAGGGCCGGAGCGGCGGGTGCTCATCGACACGCACTTGGGGCGGTGGGACAAGGCGCTGAAGGGCCTGGTGGACGCGGGCGAGGAGAGCGCGGGCGCCGCGCTCGCGCTCGCGGCCGAGAGAGGCTTGTTGCGGGAGCTGGTGGCGGCTCTGCCGCCCGGCAGCGACCGCCGGCGAGACGCTTTGCTGGCCTACGCCGACGCGCTCACGGCATCGTCCCGGCACGAGGACGCCGCGCTCGCGCGCGCGGCGGCGGGCGACGCCGCCGGCGCAATCGCCGCCTACGCCGCCGCCGGCGCGTGGCGCCCCGCCCTGGCCCTGGCCGGGCGCGCAGGGTGGGACGCGCAGCGGATGCGGTCCCTGGCGGGCGAGTTGGCCGACGGCGCCGCCGCCGCCGGCCGCTTTGCCGACGCCGCGTCACTCGCCCTCCTCCACCTGGACGACGCCGACGCCGCCGTCGCCTGGCTGGCCGCCGGCCACGAGTGGCGGGAAGGTCTGCGCGCGGCGGCGGCGGCGGGGCGGGACGACCTGGTCGACACCGTGCTCGCGCCAGCAGCCGCCGACGCGGCGGCGGCAGAGGTCGACGACGCGGCGGCCGACGCCGCCCGCTCCCACAAGTATTTGGCACGGTACCGGGAGGTGCGGGAGCGACGGCTAGGGCTGGAGGTTGCCGTGGGGCGTGCTGGAGAGGGTGGCGAGGCCGACGACGACGACGCCGACGGCGCCGAGTCGACCGCGTCTGGTCTCTCTGCCCTCTCTGCCTACACCAAGGCGTCCACGCGCGCCGCTCCATCCACGGCCGCCACGCCCTCCATCGCGCCGTCGACCGCGGGCGGGCGCAAGGGCGGCCGCAAGGGGCCCAAAAAGGTGAAATCCGCGCACCGCATCCGCGCGGGTTCTGCCGGCGAGGAGGCCGCACTGGCGGCGACGTTGGCAGCCGCGGCGCCGACGAGCGACCGCCTGGCGGCGGTGGGCGCGCTGACGGAGCTGCTGGTGATTCTCGGCCACGAGGCCGACGCGCGCGCGGTGCAGGCCGCCGTGTCCGACTGCGCCGCGGCCGCCACCGAGGCGGCGGCGTACGTGGCGGCGAATCCGCCGCCGGTGCCCTTGGATGGAGCGGGCGGGCCGGGGCGATCGGCGACCCTTGCGCCCGTTGCGTGGAAGTGGGCCCTCCTTCGCTGACCCTCCCCCCTGTGAACCGCGTCAAATGAGTCACACACGCGCGCACACACCCTACCAAACACGCGCAGAACCCCCCCGCTCTCACGCCGCGCCCGCGGCGGCCGGCACGCGCGCGGCGCCCGCGAGCGCGCCCACCTGCGCCACCACCTTGCCCGCGCACAGCCGCCCCGACAGCGTCGCGCCCTCCATCGAGTCGATGTAGTCCTGCTTGGTGTACGAGCCCGCCAGGAACATGCGCTTGACCGGGGTCGCTTGGTCGGGCCTAAACACATCCATCCCCGGCGCCTCGCGGTAGAGCGACTGCGCGACCTTGACGACCGACGACCACGTCGGCTCCATGCCGGCGGCGGACGGGAAGAGCTTGACCACCTGCTTGTGCACGCGGGCCGCGATCTCGTCGTTGCCGAGCGGCATGTACGGGTCGGCCGGCGTGAGCACGCACTGCAGGAGCGACCCTTGGCCCGCCTTGTAGTACTCTTTGGGGCTGGTGAGCGCGAGGTCGGCAAAGCAGGAGAAATCGGCGTCGGCCGAGTAGAGCAGGTTGTCGAGGCCGACGGCGGCGGGGACGGCGTCGGCGCGCGGCGCGCCGCCAGCGGGGCCGCCCGCGAGCTCGGTCACCCACCCGGGGTAGCGCAGCTGCACCGTGATGACAGGGACGCCGACAAGTTGATAAATGTTGTCAAACAGGGGATAGCGCCGCCAGGCGGGGGGGACGAGCGCCTTGGCGCCGGGGACGTCGAGCGCGGCGACGTACGCGTCGGCGACGACGACCCGCTCCCGCCCGGCGCGCGCCACGCGCAGGCCGGTCACCTCCAGGTTGCCGGCGCCGTCGTCGGCGTAGAGGACCTCGCGGCAGCCGGTGCGCAGGTGGAGGACGCCGCCCCGCGACGTGATGTAGTCCAGGATCGGCGCCAGCAACCGCTCCGCGGGCGACCCATTCAGCATCCTCAGCGCGGATGCATCCGTCTTGGTGGCAAAGAACTGGAAGATGGTGAGCATGCAGCGCGCGGAGATGTCTGCGCAGTCGAGAAAGCCGAGCGCGTACGCGATTGGGTCCCACATCCGGTCGATCGACGCCTGGGAGCCCCCGTGGGATTTAAACCAGTCGGCAAAGGAAATGGAGTCCAGCTTGCGGATGTCGGCCATGCCGCCCTCGGGGTCGACGAGCGCGCGCACAATCGGCGACGTGCCGAGCGCGAGCGAGTTGGCGAGCTTATCCACGGGCGACAGTTGCGGGGTCGTGAAAAAGGCCTTGAGGCCGTGGAAAGGGGCGCCGATCTTGGTGTCCCCGACGAAGAACCGGAAATCGAGCTCGCGCACGTCGCCACCCGTGTTGACGAACGTGTGCGTGTGCTCCTTTAGGAGCAGGTTTTCCAGCACGCCGCACTTGGCCATGAGGCGAAACAGGTTGAAGTAGCACCCGAAAAAGACGTGGAGCCCCATTTCCACGTGGTCGTCGCCGACGGTCCACGACGCGACCTTGCCGCCGGCAAACGGGCGCGACTCGAAAATCTCGACTTCATGCCCCTGGTCGAGCAGCTCGACCGCAGTGGAGAGGCCGGCGAGGCCGGACCCGATGATGGCGACCTTGAGTTTGGGGGAGGACTGGGAGGGCGAGGGTGGGGTGGTCGGCCGCGGGCCACGGCGCGGTCTCGCTCGCCCTCCTCCCTCCCTCCCTTCTCACCAGCCCCGGCGGCGTCGGCTCCGCCGGGAACAGGCTCTTCAGCGGTCTGTCCTTGAGCCCGACGTCGCGCACGGCGGCGGGCGACGCGGCCGCGGCGGCGGCGCGCGGAAAGGGGCGGCGGCGCGCAGCGCGGGAGGACGCGGCCGCGGGGGCGAGCGCGGGCGCCCGGCACCCAAGGGCGGCGCGCATTGGGGGGCCTGGGCAGGAATGGGTGGGGGAATGCGTGTGGGCGGAGGGGCGTGGACGGCCGGCCACCCGCCGACGCCGCGGCGGCGCGCCGGGCGGCGGTCGCGCCCTGGTGCCCGGCTGCCACCACGCGGTCGCGATGTGTGTCGACTCACCGCGCGACGGGGAGGGGCGGCGGGCGGAAGGAGGGGCGCGAGGCGCGCAGAGTGGCCGAACGAGAGCGAGCGCGGTCGCCGTGGCTCTTCACTCCCCACCGCTCGCCGGCCCGGCCGGCCCGCGAGTCGCGCCCGCGTTCGCGCGGCCCTGGCGCGGTCGCTCGCGGCCGCCGCACCCCCGCCTTAGGCGCGCGACATGCGCGCGGCGCGCCCCGCGCCTCAGGAGCCGGCGCCCGCCGTCCGCCCACTGTCCTTGCTGCGCCCCGGCCCCCGCCCGACAGAGGCCAACGGCGAGCGCCCCCCGCCCCCCGCCCCTGCCCCCCCCGACCCGCTGCGCGCGCTCGACCCCCAGCTCGCCGCGCTCGCGGGCGATCCCTACTACGGCGGCCTAGTGCCGCGGTCGCTGGCGGCGGCGGCGCGGGCGGCGGTCGCGGCGGCGCGCGAGGCGGGGGGCGGCGTCGACGCGGGCGCCCCCGTAGCGTACGTCAACCCGCGCCAGCTGCACCGCATCCTGGCCCGCCGCGCCGCCCGGGAGAAAGCAGCAGCGGCTCGGAACGATGTGCGGGTGCGGGGCGCGTACCTGCACGAGTCGCGGCACGCGGCGGCGCTTCGGCGGCCGCGCGTCGCGGCGGGCAGGGGCAAGGGCCGCTTTTTGGCTCGAGAGCAGTCGGAGCAGAGGGAGGGCGATGGCGAAGGCCAGTTGCCGGCGCCTAGGGCGCCGGCGGCGCCCGGAGGGGAATGAACGAAGCGGGGAAGAGAAAACTGCGTCCGCCCTCTGATCAACCACCCGCCACAACCCAGTCTGTAACAATGCACGCACGAGTCACGTCCTATTCAATTCCTCATGTCACCCGAGCCTCGCATCGAGCAGGACGACGTCCTCGGTCGGCCGGTCGTTGGCGTCGGTCACCACAGCCCCTAACCTCTTGACCGTCTCCATCCCCACCACCACTCGCCCAAAGATGGTGTGCTTGCCGTCCAGCGTCGGGCAGGGCGCCAGCGTCAGATAGAATTGGGAACCGTTTGTGTGCGGCCCCGCGTTGGCCATCGCGAGCACGCCCGCGCCCGTATGAAAGAGGCCCGGGTGGACCTCGTCCTCCATCATGCCGCCCGCCGCCGCCTCGCCACCGCGGCCGGTGCCGGTGGGGTCGCCGCCCTGGACGATGAAGTTGGGGACGACGCGGTGGAACTAGAGAGAAGAGAGGGATGGGGTGGGGCAGGGGTCGGTCGCCACGAGTCGGTCTCTCTCTCTCGCATTCCCTCCCGCCCACCCTTCTCTCTCTCACTCACCACCGTGCCGTCGTAGTAGCCGCGCTGGACGAGCTCGACAAAGTTGCGGCACGCGCGCGGGGCGTGCTGCACATAGAGTTCGACCGCGAACGACCCCATGGACGTGCGCAGGGTGACGCGAGGGGCGCCGCCAGAGGTGTTGGGGGCGGACATGGTCGGTGGAGGGGGGGGAATCGAGGAAAGCGGCGCGGCGGCCCTCGAGTCAAGCGCTCGGTGGGGTGCAGCAGTCGGGGAGGGGAGAATGTAGCTCGATGCAGACCCACTCCCAAGGCGGCGTTGGCTGGCGAGCCGGCGGGTGTGTGGCGGCGAGGGCGCCGCCGGCGCCGGCGGAGGCACCCACTCTGCCAGCGCCGCGACGCGCCCGCATTCCACGCCAGGTGGGTCATGTGGTGGTTTAGGGAGCATCCTGCGCACGCGGGACGTCCTGCAAGCCCCAGCGCCGGGCCGGGCGGCGGCCACCTTGGCGTGCCGCCGGCCGACGCGGGCGCTGCGGGCCGTGCGCGCGGTCGTGACAGTGCCTTCTACACCCGGATCACGCATCCAGGCACCGGTAGCGGGCGCTGGGAGGCGGAAGGGGCGGTGCGGCGCGGGCATGCGAGCGCGCCCGCGCCGACCCCCGACCGGCCGCCGTCCTCAGCGCTACATCGCCGACTAGCCCGCTCCTCGCCCACCGTCACTATGGACATGGCCGTGGCCGCGGCGTCGGCCGCCGGCGAAACGGTGCAGCTGCCGCCGCCTCGGCGCGGCCGCGCGCCGCGGCCCGCTCAGGAGGACGACCCGCTGCAGTACGCCGACGTGGACGACCTGCCCGAGGTGGACGACCTGGAGGTGGCGGCCGCCGCGGCCGCGGCCGCGACGGCGGCCCTGGAGCGCGCAGCCGCAGCGCCGCTCTATGCTGTCCCACGGCGGCCCGCGCCGGCTGCGGCCGACGACGGCGCGTCGTCCATGGACGAGGACGACGACGAGGACGACGGCGGGGCGCGCGAGCGGGTCGCCGTGGCGCTGCGGGCGGTCGGTGCGTTGAGGAGGGGGAGGAGAAGGGGAGCGAGCGGCGACCCTCCTTTCGCGGCCTACGACCCCAATTTTTCGGGGCGCCCTCTTGCACCCGCACCCCTGCCAACCGAATATTTACCCTCTCACAGGCGACGCCGTGGTGGTCGCCCTCACCGTCGAGGCCGCCGCCCCCGCTCGCGGCCCGCCCGCCGACGGCGACGCGACGGACTCGGACGCCGACTCGGAGATCGTCGACCACGCCCAGCTGCGCGCCATGATCGACCGCTTGGACGCGGACGACGCGCGCGAGGGGGAGGCGCCGGCGAGGTGAGAGAAGAAAAGGGTGGGGGGTCGGGCCGACGGCGAGCGCGCAGCAAGCGCCCGCACCGATTTGCCGCGCCTGCTCCGCACGCTCACCATCCACCCCCACCTTTCACCACTCATTTCCAGAGCCGCCGAAGCGCTCGGCCTGCCGCCAATCGCCGCGTTAAACGTGTCGATCGACGAAAGCGACGCCGTGACCGAGGCGGGGTCGATCGCGTCGCTCGTCGAGGACATGATCATCATCCAGGTGGGTTGCGCTGGCGACGCGTGTTGCGTGGGAGGGGTTGGAGACGCGTGTGGCGCACGCAAAGGGGCGGGGCGTGTCGGTGCGGAGCAGCGCAAAGACTGGTCCGCACTCTTTGCCGCCCTGCTCCGCACTGCGCGCGTTCGTCTTGTACGCTCGTCAATAGGTTGCACACTATGTGCGACGCACTGCCTAGCAAAGCTGCACCCAACGGCGGCCCTCTCCTTTCTCCGCAGGCCCCTCTCGACACGCGCGCCCTCGCAGAAGGCTCTGTCCTCGTCCTGCAAGACCGCACGCCCCTGGGCCGCATCGAGGACGTCTTCGGGCCCGTCAAGCAGCCCCTGTACGTGCTGCGGTATGGCGGGGAGGGCCGCGCGCCGCCCGGCGCGACGGTCGGGGCGACCGTCTTTGCGGTGGACAAGTTTGCGGAGTTCGTCGTGCCCGACAAATGTGTCGCCAAAGGGTTAGTGCGCAAAGGATGTGGCGCAGACGTGGGCACAAGCGCGCAGTAAACAACGGTGCAGAGCAGGCTGAGCGACGATGTTTCAAACCCCTCACCCCAAATTCCGCAGTTACGACGCCGCAGACGCCGAGTTGGACGACCCTGCGGAGATCAAGTTTAGCGACGACGAAGAGGAGGCCGAGTTTCTGCGGCGCGAGGCGGCCACGGGCAAAGGGCGCGCCGGGGCGGGCGTCGGCCAGGTGCGGACTTTGGTTGTGGCCTTTCTTGCGCGGCGTGCTCGCGCTCCCACACCGCTTGCGCCGCATGCACTCAACCCTTTCTCCGCATCCCCAGGCGCAAGGCGGCCCCGGAAGTCGCAGCGGGAGGGGCCGTGGCGGGCGCTCGGGCCGCGGCCGCGGCGGCCGCGGTGCGGGCCCGCCCGCCTACTCGGGCCAACCGGGCGGCCCTCCCCCTCCGCACTACGGCATGCACCCCAGCATGTATGCAGGTAAGCAGTGACGTGAGGCGCTCATTGCGGGGCGCTCCCGAAGAAAGAGATGGTCGCACTGGGCGAGGCCGGCGCCGCGCGCTGACGAGACCACCCCCCCTCTCCTGCTCCCCCAGCCCCGCCCTACTACCCCGGCCATCCCCCCCCGGGCGCCTACGGCGGCTACCAGATGCCGCCCGGCATGGCGGCCGCGTATGCGGCGTCCGGGTACGCGCCCGGCGGCGCGCCGCTCTCGGGGTGGGGCGCGCCGCCGCCGGCGGGCGGCCCACCGCCCCCCTACTGGGGCCACCAAGGCTACCACGGCGGTCAGCAGTGAGAGATTAACGCACGGCGTGGGGTGGCGGTGTAATGCTGAGACGCAAAAAAGTCGGCGGCGACCCGAGGACAGGGGCGGGTGGGTCGGTCAAGCGCCGACCAGGCCTCCTTACCTGCCGCCGTCGCCCGCTGCCTCGCCCACGCCCCCACCGGCATCAGTTGACCCGTCCCATGTCACAGAGGCGCGTCGCAACGACCAAACCAGACGGCGGCGGCCTCTCCACCGCGCCCCCCCTCTCTCTCCTCGTCACGAAAACTGGGCCGTCTTCCACAGCCCGTCATTCAAATAGTGCACGTTCTCCACGCCCACCCCCTTGTTAATGGCCCGCATCTCCGCGGTCGACAGCTTGGTGAGGCCGACCGCCATCGCGTGCTCCTTGCCCTCTGCATAAATGGCGACCGGCGCCTCGGCCTCAGCTTCAGCCTCCATGCTCGCGCCGGGGCTCGTGAGCCCCGGGCACATGATGTGCGCGCCAGAGAGCACAAACTTGATCGCGCCCTTGTCGGCGCGCAGTTTGGGCATCATGTCGGGATACTGGTGGAGGAGGCGCAGAGTCGGGTACCAGGGGCCGTCCCGCTCGGCGAAGAAGAGGGGGGTGCCCGCGATGACAAAGACTTGCACGTGGTCGGGGCTGGAAGGAAACGAGTGGTGGGCTTTCTCGCGTCGTCGCCCGTCTCAACCTAACCCCTGCCTCCCTCACCTCTCTCTCGCACCATTTGGCCAGGCACCCTTGCGCCTTTTTGGGGATGATGTCGTCGATGGCCCCCGTCTCCTCGAGCGAGGGGTAGAGCTCACAGATTTTGGCTGCAAGAGAGGGGAAGGGGGGGGGGTGATGAGCGGCTGGCCGCGCGAGGTCGGCCCGCCCTCCACCTCCCACCTCCCCCATCCTCCCCACCTCGAATGCCGCGCTGCACACTGCTCTTGACCGCGTTCTGGGTCGACACGTCGGCCAGCGCAAACTTGCGAAAGGGGCCGCCCGTGCGCGGCCCCGCGTCGGGCTTGGGCGCCGCCATGGGCGCGGCGGCGGGCGGCCTCGCGCGGTCGCTCGGCCCTGGGATCGAGCGGGCGGCCGGGCGCGGCTGGCAGAGAATGGCAGCGGCCGATCGGCGGCGACCGCCGTCACTCTGCGCCGCGCGCGCCCCAGCCGCTGCCTCCCCATGCACGCCGGCGCGGACGACGCGAGCATGGACGGCTCCCAGGAGGGCCCCGAGGAGACGCTTGTCGAGTTTCGTGCGGGGCTCATGCGCGTGCAGGGGTCGCAACTGGAGGCCGACCCCCGGCGCGGTCTGGTCAGGCTGCAACAGGTGCGCAGGGTGGGGAGGAGGGGGGAATGGTGGTGGTGGAGGGGAGGACGGCGGTCTCTCGCTCGACCTTCGCCCTCGACCCCGCCCGACGCCCACCAAACCACCTCCTCCCATCCCAGGGTACCGACGGCATGCCCCGGTTCCAGTGGATCGAGCGCCTGGCCGGCCTCGCCCCCCTCGCCCCGTCCCCGTCGCCTGAGATCGAGTTCATCCTCTTCCCCGGCGAAGCGACTCTCCAGCGCGTCGACCGCCCTGGCACCCGCCTTTTCAAGCTCCACTTTGCGGCCGACGCGGGGCGCAGCCTCTACCTGTGGCCCCAGGAGCCAGACGCGGCGTCCGACGCGCGCACGCTCGCGACGTTCAACGCGGCCATGGCGGACGAAGGAGAGGGCGGGTACGGGATGGAAGAGGAGGAGGAAGGCGATTGGGAGGGCGGCGGCGGCGGGAGCGCCCCCCCCGCGGGCGGCGCGCGCGTGACGGCTGCCGCGCTCGCCGCCGCACTGCGCGGCGCGGGCATGCCCCCGCCGCCGGGCGCGCCGCCGCCGGCGGTCCAGCCTGGCGCCACCGTCGACGCGGCCGCCCTGGCGGCAGCGCTCGCGGGAGCGACGGGGTCCGCGCCACCCCCTCCCCCTCGCGCCGGCCCGTCCCTCGGCGACGTGCTCGCCCCCGACGCCGTCCTCCCCCTCGTCCGCCTCCCTGGCATGCTGGAGGCCTTGGCGCCCCACCTCCCGGACACCCAGCGCGACCAGGCCGGCCTCGAGGCCATGGTGCGGTCGGCCCAGTTTCGGGAGCAGGTCGACAAGCTATCGACCGCGCTCGCCACGGGCGCGCTGAGCCTGGCCACGCTGGGGCTGCCGGGGGAGGGACACTCGGTGGCGGCGCTGCTGCGCGCGGTGCAGGCGAGCGTCGACACGGACAAGGAGAAGCAGACGGAGAACGAAGGGGGCGGCGGTGGCTCCGGCCCCGCCGGCGGCTGACGCGGGGCAGTGCAATGGTGGCGACTGATTCGGGCGTGCAAGCAGGCGCCAGCGGTTCTCGGGGCGGGAGCCGAAGCGAGGGTGAGAGAGCGCGCGCCGACGAGGGTCCCTCACAACACCGCCCGCCGACTCGAGAGTCGCCATGACCGGCTCCCCGCGCGTGCACTGGAACGAGGGCGAGTCCCGGGCGGGGTCGAGGGACGCGGCGGGAGCCGCGGCGGCGCGCGGCGTCGCGCCGCGGCCCTGCATGGCGCCCCCCGCCCGTGCCCACATCCCCGCTCCCACCACCACCCCTTTTAGAAAACCTGGAAGAAAACGAGCGCATCAAGGCCGACCTCAACCCGACCCCCATCGACGAACCCAAAACGCCCTACCACGCGCCCGTGCCCGCGGACGACGAGGAGGGGTCGGGCGACGAAGCGGGTCGCGGCGTGAGCCCACTGGAGGCGGGGTCGGAGGGGGCGCGCGTGTTCGAGGTCGCGCTCGCGGCCGAGCGCTCGCGCGGGCGCACGGCCTCCTCCGCGTCCGGCCGCTCCACCTCCAACGGCACGCGTGCGTCCACCCGGTCGGACGACGATGGTGGCGGCAGCGCGGGCGGGTCGCTGGGGGACGAGGCGGCCGAGAGCAAGCGGCGCCGGTTTGAGGCGCGCCGCCGCGCGCACTACAACATGGGGGCCGCCCTGCGCGCCGCCCAGGCGGCGGAAGAAGAGGCGGCGGCGGCAGCGGCCCAGCGGAATGGGGGTGGCGGAGAGGGCGGCGGCGGCCCGCCGCCCGCGCTCAACGGCAACGGCCACGCGTGAATGTTTCTCGGTCTCCATTCCTGTTGCAAGCGCCGCGCGTGCGTTCCCACTACGCCTCCCTTTCTCTCCTAAATGTCCAGCTGGTCCAGGGTCAGCCGCGCGCCGTGCGCCTCGATGAGCGCGCGCCGCGGCGCGACGCGGTCGCCCATCAGCAGCGCAAACAGGTGGCTCGCCTCGGCCGCGTCCTGCAGCGTGAGCCGGCGCAGGGTGCGGGTCGCGGGGTCGAGCGTGGTCGACCAGAGTTGTTCGGGCATCATCTCGCCGAGGCCCTTGAACCGCTGCATCGTGTACGACCCCGGCGCCCGCCCTCTCAACGCAATCGCCAGCTCGTCGTCATCGTACACGTAGACGGGGGGCGTGGAGGCGGACCCGCGGCCGGCCGCCTCGATTTTGTAGAGCGGGGGGACGCCCACGTACACGTGGCCCCGCTCGAACAGGTCGCGCGAGTACCGAAACAGAAAGGTGAGCAGCAGCGTCCTGATGTGGGCGCCGTCGACGTCGGCGTCGGTGAGCAGGATGACCTTGCCGTAGCGCAGCGCGGCGAGCGGGTCGGCGGCGGGAGGGGTGCGCTCGCCGTCGGACGACGACGCCGCGCCGCCCCCGCCCCCTTTGACGCCCAGCCCCAGCGCCACGATGAGGTCCGCGATCTCGTTGTTCTTGTACAGCGCGCCGTCGTCCTTGCGCTCGACGTTGAGAATCTTGCCGCGCAGCGGCAGAATGGCCTGCGTACGCCGGTCGCGCGCCTGCTTGGCCGACCCGCCCGCCGAGTCGCCCTCGACGATGAAGATTTCGGACGCGGCCTTGTCGGACGACGTGCAGTCGGCCAGCTTGCCGGGCAGCGTGGATTTGACGAGGACCGACTTGCGCCGCACGAGCTCGCGCGCCTTTTTGGCCGCCTCGGCCGCCCTAAACGCTTGCAGCGCCTTGGCGAGCACCGCGTCAAACGTGGCCGCATCCAGCTCCAGCGCGGCCCCCACCTCGGCCGCGACGACGCCGTCGACGATCTTGCGCACCTCGGGGTTGCCGAGCCGCGTCTTGGTCTGCCCCTCAAACTCCGGGTCGGGCACCCGCACCGACACGACCGCGCCCAGCCCCTCCCGCACGTGGTCGCCGGGCAGGTTGGGGTCGCCCTCTTTCAACGCCTTGGCCTTGCGCGCGAGCGCGTTGATCGTGCGCGTGAGCGCGGCCCGCATCCCGTCCATGTGCGTCCCGCCGTCGACCGTTTTCACCGAGTTCACGAACCCGACGCACGTGTCGGTGAACGAGTCGGCGGTCCACTGGAGGCCGACCTCGACGACGACGCGGTTGACCGTCGCTTTGACATAGATCGGCGCGTGCAGGGGGTGCTTGTCCCGGTTGAGCCAGGCGACGTACTCGCGCAGGCCGCCTTCATAGTGCAGGATCTCGGGGTCGAGCGACTCGGCCGACGGGCCGGCGCGGTAGTGGATCGTGGCGCCCGCGTTTAGGAAGGCCAACTCCCTCAACCGCGCCCGGATGGCGTCCGGATCAAACTCGACGCCCGACGAAAATATTTGAGGGTCGAATTTGAACGCGACGCGGGTGCCGTGCCGGCCCGCGTCGGCGGGTGGCAGCGGGGCCGACGACAGCGGCGCGAGCGCCGCGCCGCGCGCAAACGACTGCGTGTGCTCCGCGCCCTCGCGCCAAACCGTCACCCGCAACGCTTCCGAGAGCGCATTGACGACCGACACGCCGACGCCGTGCAGGCCGCCGGAGATCGAGTAGCCCGACGCGTCGCCGCCAAACTTGCCGCCCGCGTGGAGAACAGTCAGCACAGTTTCGAGCGCCGACTTGCCCGTGGCGGGATGCGTGTCGACCGGGATGCCGCGCCCGTCGTCGGTGACGGTCACCCACCCGGTCGCGGTGTCGATCGTCACGCCGACCGTCGTCGCCTCGCCCGCCTGCACCTCGTCGACCGCGTTGTCCAGGATCTCCCACACCAGGTGGTGCAGCCCGCGCTGGCCGGTGGACCCGATGTACATGCCGGGCCGCTTGCGCACGGGGTCGAGGCCTTCCAAGACCTGAAAAGGAGAAGAGGGAGGGAGGTTGGTGAGTTGAGGGGTGATGATGGCGCCGGCCGGCGCCGGCACCACGCGCCATCGATTGCCATGAGTCGCTCCAGCCCACCCCTGCGGCCGCTCGATCCATCGGGGCCCCAACCGCCGGCCGAGGCATGCGCGCGCCCACGACGCGCACCTGAATCTGGTCGGCGCCGTACCCGTCCTGCAGCGGCAAGCTGGGGCTGGCCGCCGCGTGGCGCGCCACGCTGAATTGGCGCCGGCCGGGACGCGCCACGGCGCGCGGCGCGGCGCCGGCCGCCGGCGCGGCCGGCAGCGCGCCGCGCCAGGCGGCCGCCAGCGACCGCAGGGCCGACATTGCGGCCGCTCGCCGGGCGGACAGCGTTGGAGGGGGGGAGGGGCGAAGGCGGGAGGGGGCCGGGCCGCCGGCTCGAGGAGTGGCGCGCCCACTCTCCCTCCACGCCGCCCCACGCTCACGCCCTCGCGGCTCCCGGTCGCCATGGCCCCCAAAGTCAAGCGCATCATGACGCAGCCGATCGTGAGCCGGGATGGGGGGGCGGGCGTGCAAGGTGGCCGCGGCGGCGCGCGCCGCCGCGGGCGCCGCACCGCGCGCCAACCCCTCTCCCCCCCCTCTTCCAGAACCGGATCTTCAGGTTTCTGCAGTCGCGGCAGCCGGTCCAGATCTGGCTCTACGAGAACACCGACCTCCGCATCGAGGGCCGCATCATCGTACGTGGGGGTTGGGAGGCGGAGTGGACCGCGTGGCGTGAGGCTTGGGCGTGCGCTGCGCCTGCTGCGGGCGCACTGGTGGGCGGCGGCCCGCGATCGGGGCTGCGGCGGCGCGCAGACGGCGACGACCGCCCGCAAGCCCGCAAGCCCACCACTCCCTCCCCCCTCCCTCCAGGGCTTTGACGAGTACATGAACATGGTCGTGGACGACGCGGAGGAGGTGTCGGCCAAGCGCGGCGACCGCAAGCGCGTCGGCCGCATCCTGCTCAAGGGGGACGCGATCACGCTCATGCGCCCCGCGGGCACCGCGGCCAAGGAGTGAAAGGAGAGAGGGGGTGGGCGTTGATTTGGGGGGTCTGTCGGGGTCTGCACTGATGCACGAGTCTCTTTCTCTCGCCCGGACGCGCGTTACCCGCTCCCGCTCCCTCCGCTCCTCCCAACCAACACGCTCGTGTTGCCAAAGTCGTCCAGCATGGGTGCCCACCCGGACGCGGTCGCGGTCGCGCCGGGCGGCGCGCGCAGGCGGAGCAGGGTCGCGGCCTTGCAGCGCGCGGCCTGTGCGGTGGGCGCGCCGGCGGAGGACGCTGCGGCTTCGTACAAGGCCACCAAGGACTCGAAATTGGTGGGAAACAGGATGTCGGCGCCGCCGGGCGGCGGGCGCGAGGTGATCGACGGGAGGTCGACGGGCCGCCCGCTCGCACACCCCGCGACCAGCGGCGCGCCCGCGCCCGGCAGCACGACGCCGGGCAGGGCGTCAAAATCGGACGCCAGCAGCGTGTGGGCCGGGCGCGCGGCAAAGGCGGCGTCAAAGAGGGCGAGCGCGCCGGTGGGCACGTACGCGAGCCGCGCCGCGCGCGGGCCGCCCGCGCGCTCGCCGAGCGCCCACGAGACCAGGCGCTCCACGGGAGTGGTCTCGGGCTCGCCCCAGGGCGCGGCATCGAGGGCGCGGATGAGCAGGGGGTCGGCGAGCTGGCGCTCGGACTCGGCGTCGCCGTCGGGCCGACACTCGACGACCGCCTCGAACCGGTTGCCGTCTCCATCCTCGCGCACGCGATCGTGCGGCAGGTTGTCCAACAGCTCGCACGCCAGCACGACCGTGTGCGCGCAGCCGGGCGGCGGGCGCGGCCACGCGCGCGCGTCGCGCGCGTCGCCGACCGCGCCCCGGAACGCGGACGCGTGCCCCGCGGCGCCCACTTTGGCCGCGGCCGCGGCCGCCAACTGGGGCGAGGCGTCCAGGCCGGTGTAGGTGAGGCGGGAGGCGAGGTCGGGGCGGGAAGAGGAGAGGGCGGTGAGAACGTCTCGCGCGAGCGTGCCTGTCCCCCCGCCCAGCTCCAGAATCTCCACCGGCGCGCCCCGCCCCGGCGCATGCCTGTCAAACGCGTGCGCCGCAAACGCGGCCAGGGCGGCGCCATAGTGCGGCGTGAACAGTTCCGCGGGCGTGAGCCACGCGCCGCGCGCGCGCAGGCGCCCGTACGCGGCCGCCACCGCGGCCTCGTACTCGCCCCGGCCGGCCAGGGCGCTGAAATCGATGGCCGCGTCCAGGGCTCCGACGGGGGGTGGGTGGGACGGGTCTGTGAAGTAGCCGCCGGCGTCGCCGGTCAGCCGGCGCGCCACATAGTCCCGCAACAGCATCAGCGTGCCCCCTTGGGCCGCCGCGGTCGACGCCGCAAGCAGGACGAGGGGGGTGGGCATCGCGGCGGGAGGCGGTGGGGCGGGATGGCGGGCCCGCCGCAGGCGCGGGCCGCGGCGGGGTGTGCACGGGCGGGGTCGCGGCGCGGGCCCTTCTCTCTCTCTCACCCCTCGCCGCGCTCGCCCGCGGTCAGCGCGCGCAGCGCGGCGGCCGCGGCGGCCGCCACGCCGAGGCTGGCCGCGTCGCGCGCGTGCAGGGCGAGCGCGGCGCGCGCGCGCGCGCGCGGTTTGGCAGGGGCGCGCGCGGCCACCGCGCCCACAGCGCGCGCCGCCGCGCGGCGTACGCTCGCGTCGTCCGAGTCGAGCAGGGCGACCATGGCGGCGCACGCGGCGTCCAGCAGAGGGGTGGGCAGGGGCGGGGCGCGCGCCGCCGCCTCCACGAGCGCAGCCACCCCGAGCGCCGCCGCCCTCGCGAGCCCCGCGGGCTCGTGCAGGGTGCAGGCGAGCAGGGCGTCGATGCCGCCGTCGTCGACGGCGAGGGCGCGGGCGTCGTCCTGGAGGGGCGGAGGTGGTGGGTACTTTGTCGGCAGGTGTGTAACAAAGCGCTCACTTTTTTGCCGTTCGTCGAAGCCCCACTTCTTGCTGCCCACCTCGCTCAACACCGCCGCCGCGCACGCAATCACCGCCGCACCCGCCTGGCGCACGCCCGCGCCGCCGCCACCACCCCCTCTGCGGCGCAGCGCAGGCAGTGCCAGACCGCGCGCAGCGGTGCGCGCGGCGCGCGCCGCAGCCGCGGGCGCCGCGCCAGGCGTGGCCAGCAGGTTGGCGGCCAGTGCGAGCATGCGGGCGTGCAGGAGGGCGTCGCTGGGGTCGGTAGAGGGGTGGAGGATGGGTGCGGCGTCAGGGTCACGCGACCTCTCCCGCTCTCGAGACCCCCTGCCCTCCTCACCTGGCCACCTCCGACCGCGCGGTCGCCACTAATAGGTCCACCAACGCAGGCGCCACCGCATCGAGCGCGGCGGGCGGGCACGCGGCGACGAGTGCGGTTGCGGCGGCAGGGTCGGAGCCGCCTGCCGTCCACTCGTTGGCACGCTTGGCCAGCACGTCCAAAGCCGCAAGCGCATGTTTCTCGGCGAATGACGCCGCGTCCGTGCACCCCGCGGCCGCCGCGAGCTCGGGCAGCGCCGCGGCCGCAGCGGCGCCCTGCTCTCCGCGCGCCGCGAGCAGAGCCAGCCACAAGTCGGCAGCCGGCTCAACTGCCAGCGGCCGCGCGCACGCCCGCACCGCGAGCGCGGCGCACTGGGCGGCGTCCGCGCCGCGCAGCGCGGCCGCGGCGACCGCGCGCGCGGCGTCCGCCGCGTCAGCGCCGGACAGCCTGCCCCCGCCACACGCTCCAGCGCCGTACAGGCAGGACGCGAGGAGCACACCGCCACCACCGCCCGCCTCCAGCGCGGGCGGCAACCACGCGGACGGCGCCGCGGCTGCGGCGAGCGCTTGGGCTGCCATCGCGGCGGCGTGCGTGACGTCGGGCTCGCCTTCGTCTAATGCAGCAGGGGGTGTCGGGGTGGAGGTGGGCGGTGGCGGCGGAGGTGAACGCTTCAACTCCCTCGCGCCGCGCCCGACCCCTCCTCTCCCTCTTACCCAGCAGCGCCGCCAGCGCGCCCACGACGTCACCCACGAGCCTCCTATCCAACTCGTCTCCCAGCGCCGACGCCAGACCCCACAGCACGCGCGCGGGCGCCGCGCGCGGGCCGAGGCGGACGCGGCGCGCGTCGGCGACTGCGGCGGCCGACACCGCCCCCAAACAAGCCCGCACGACCACCCGTACCCGGTCGCCCGTCAGCAACGCCGCAGGCTTCAAACAGGGCGGCGCCGCGTGCCAGGCGGGGGGGCAGGCGTCGAGGCGCGCGCCGAGCGCGCTCGCGGCGGCCGCCGCGACGGCGGCGTCGCCGTCGGTCGCGCCAGCGAGCAGGACGGACGTCACGGCCGCCCCAGTCCAGGGCGCCTCGCGGCCGCACGCGCCGGCCGCGCCGGCCGCGGCGGAGCGGACGCAGGTCGCGGGGTCGGCCGCGAGCGCGGCGAGTGCGACGGCGACTGTGGCAAGAGCGCCGACGTCGCCGCGCTTCAGGTGCGCGCCCAGCGCACCCAACGCGCACGCAGCCTCCTCCCGCACCTGGCGCCGGCGGTGGCCGGGCAGCGTGTGCGCGAGGGCGGCGGCCAGCGCGGCGACCGCGGCCGGCGCGAGCAGGCGGGCCGCAGCCCGCGCCGCGCGCGCGGCCGACGCTACCACCTCGTGGTACGGATCCCGGCACGCAGCTTCAATGGCGGCCGCGACGGCGTCGGCGTCGCCGGCGGGCAGCGGCCCGCTCGCCTCGCCGAGGGCGGCCTCGAGGGCGGCCGCAGCCGCGACGCGCTCGCTTTCGTCGGGCGACCGCGTCAGGGTCGTCACCAGGTGACCGAAGGCGGAAGAAAAGGAGGCGTAGGGGTCGCCGGCGGGCGCAGGCTGAACGGCGCGCGCGGCGCCTGCGGCGGCCGCGGCCGCAGACGGCAGGGCAGGTTCGGACAGGCCCGCGGACGGGGGCCCGCACGCGCCCTGCATGGGAGCCGGTGCCATGGACCGGGCGGCGGGGCGACCGTTTTGTCGAGGGGAGGGGTGTGTGGGAGGGGGACCCGTCTGGCTCTCTACACCTCTCCCTGTTTCCCTCGCCCACCCTCTGAACTCCTCCCCCCCCGAGTCAAAAGTCCTCGCTCGTCGTGAACGCCGTCTCCCGCCCGCCGCCACCACCGCCACCCCCGCCGCTCGCCGACCAGACGCCCGCCTTTTGATACTCGCCGACGCGCCGCTCGAAGAAGTTGGTCTTGCCCTGCAACGAGATCATCTCCATCCAATCAAACGGGTTGGCGTCCCCGTACAGGTGCGCGTGGCCGAGGGCGAGGAGGAGGCGGTCGGCGACGAAGCGGATGTAGGCCTGCATGAGGTCGGCGTTCATCCCGACGAGCGCGACGGACAGCGCCGCGCAACAGAATTCGGCTTCCAGCGCCACCGCGTCGGCCACGATCGCGTGCACGCGCGCGTCGGGGAGCTTGACGGCGAGTTTGGAGTAGAGGAGGCACGCGAAATCGGTGTGCAGGCCCTCGTCGCGCGAAATGAGCTCGTTGGAGAAGGTCAGCCCCGGCATCAGGCCCCGCTTTTTAAGCCAGAAGATGGCGCAAAAGGAGCCGGAGAAGTGGATGCCCTCGACGGCGGCAAAGGCGACGAGGCGTTCGGCAAAGAGCGCGTCGGACCCGGTCCACCGCATCGCCCACCGCGCCTTTTTGGCGACCGCGGGCACCGTGTGCACCGCGTCGAGCAAGCGCGCGCGCTCGGTCGGGTCTTTGATGTAGGCCTCGAGGAGGAGGGAGTACATTTCAGAGTGGACGTTTTCGATCGCTATCTGGAACCCGTAGAACGCGCGCGCTTCCGGCGCCACCACGTCCGCCATGAACCGGGCGGCCAGGTTCTCGAGGACGATGCCGTCGGACGCAGCGAAGAAGGCGAGGACGTGGGAGACGAAATGTTTTTCGTCGGGCGTGAGTTTTTCCCAGTCGCGCGCGTCTTGAGACAGGTCGACCTCCTCGACCGTCCAGAAGGATGCGACCGCCTTTTTGTACATGTCGAAGATGTCCGGGTGTCTGGGGGGGGGGAGGGAGGGGATGGGCGTCGTTTGGCGCGCTTTTGGGCGGGAAGGCGGGCGGCGCGGCCAGCGATGGCCTTGCCCGGTCCCCCGGAACGCGCTTCACCACCCCTCACCCCTCCCTCTCCCCTCTCTGTCTCACTTGATGGGGTACATGGTGTACCGGTCCTCGGACGGGTCGAGCAGCGGCTCGTGCGCGTCGGCCAGGGCAGGGGGCGCGATCCGAGGAGGCCCCAGGGGCCCGACGGGCTCCGCGTCCCCGCAGGTCGATTCGTGCTCAATGGACGCCGCGCTGCCGTGCGATCGGGGGGGGCACGGCGGGCGGCCGGCGGCCGCGGGCGTGTGGGGGGCGAGGCCGGGGGCGGCGGCGCCGCGGCCGGCGCCGCCGGCCTCGCCTTTGACGGACGATGATGAGAGTGAGAGGCCGTCCAGGGCGGCGGCCTCGGCGGAGGCCCTGTCGGCGGGCGGCATGGCGCGGGCGGCGCGCGCGCGCAGGCCGCGGGGGCGGGCGGCGATGTGGGACGGGTCGCCCGCGATCGCTGGCTCGTCGCGGCGCGGCGCGGGGGGGGGCGCGGCGCGGCTGGCGGCGCGGGTGGTGTGGCGCGGGGTGTGGCCGCCCACAGACGCGCGCGGGCTCCTCGTCCTCACTCCCGTCTCATTCACACGCCCGGCAGCCCCGCCACCACTGGCACGGCGGCCGCGTGCCGCCCCATGAGCGCCCAGACGAACAAATGGAGGCAGGCTAGGTAGGCGGCGGCCGCCGCGCGCGCGCCGGGGTGCAGCCTCAACAGGCGCACCGCGAGCGCCGCCGCCGCGTCGAGCGCGCCCGCGCCCGCGCGCACCGCACGACCGACGCGCGGGCGGGCGGCGAGGCGGGCGTAGCGGTCTCCGAGCGCGACGTCGGTCGGCACGACGTCAGAGGCGGCCGACAAGAGGCCGCCGCCACGGCGGCGCGGCGCGCCGGTGTCAGGGCCGCCGCCCGTGGAGTCGCGCCGCGTCACCGCCTCGGCCTGCAGCCGGGCGGCGGCGGCGTCGGCCAGGGCGGCTTCCAAAGCGGCCTGCTTCGCATAAAGCATTTCTGTCAACTCCCGCGCCCTCTTGTCCGCGCCAGCAGCCCCCGCGGCGGCCGCTCGTGCGGCCACCGCTTCGGCGCGCGCCGCGTCGACTCCAGCGCGCAGCGCGCGCGCCTCGGCCTCGGCGGCCGCCGCGCGCGCGGCGGCGGCGTCGGCCGCGGCGTGCGCGGCGGCGAGCGCGTCCCGGGCGGGGACGGCGGGCGGCGGCGAAGGCGGGCACGGCGGCGGGCGGGCGACCGCCGCGCGCGCTGCCGCTTCGGCCGCCGCCGCCCGCGCCTCGGCGTCGGCCAGCCTCGCGGCCCACGCCGCGTCGGCCGCGCCCGCGACCGAGCCGCCGTCCGCGAGGCGGGCCTCGAGGCCGGCCTCGCACGCGGCCGCGCCACGGCGCGTCGCAGCGTGCGAGACGCGCTCGGCTTCCAGCCTCGCCTCGGCCTCGGCCGCCTCGTCCCGGGCGGCGGCGAGCACAGCCTCGCGCGCACGAGCTTCCGCCTCGGCGCCGGCCAGCCTGGCCGCGAGCGCGTCGCGCTCGGCGGCGAGCGCCGCGCGCGCGGCCGCCGCGGCCTCGCCCGCCGCCGCGCCCTCGCGAGCGGCGGCGGCGTCGGCCTCGAGGCGCGAGATTTCGGCTTCCAGCGCCCTGTTCTCCGCGCGCGCCGCGTCGAGCAAGCGGCGCAGGTTGGCCGTAGGCGCGGCTGCGGGCCCGTCGACCGCGTCGACCGCGGCCTCGGTCGCTTGCTTGAGCACGCCGGCGGCGGCAGCGACGAGGGACGACGGCCCGGGAGGGAGCGGCGCGGCCGGCCTTGGCGCGGCCGGCGCGCGCACGGGCACCGGCCCAAGCCCGGCCGGCCGCGCTGCTGGCCTCGCCGCCGGCCCTGTCAGTGGTATCACCTCGGGCCGCACCGCCGGCGCCGGCGCCGCGGGCCTCCCGGCGGGCGGCGGCGGGCGCGGCCGCGGTCGAGCGGCGGTTGGTGCGCCCGCCGATGGGCTCGGCGCCGCAACGGGCGGCGCTTGGTCCTGAGGTCGACATAGGAGGTGCGGGAGGCGTGGGCGCCGCCGCCCACGCCGGCCGCATCGGCCCCGACGCCCGCCCCCCTCCCCTCCCACCTTGCCGGCCGCCGCGGCCGCCGCGCCGTCCACGCTCTCCAGCAAGCTCTCGGCCGCCTTGAGCTGGGACTGGAGCCAGGAGGACGCCATGGGGCTTGAGTGGGGCACCGTGTCCGCATCTTTTTCTCCCTCACTCTGCCCGCCCGCGGGCCGGCGCCCGCCTCCCGACCCCGCACCTCTTCATGGACGCGCCCGCCCCCGCCCCGGCCCTGGTCGACGCCCTGCGCGTGCACCCGCTGTCCACGCTCGAGGACGAGAGCCGCGCATGCCTGGCCGCGCTCGCGCGCGGCGGTGGCCTGGACGAGGGAGGAGGAGGAGAGGCTTGTGAAGCGGACGAGGTGGGCGGGTGGCGGGACGGGAGGGCAGCATGGGCAGGCCGCCCGCCGCGCGCGCGAACCCTCCCCCTCGTCTCAGGCCTCGACCTCGGACGACGAAGCCTCGCCCTGCCTGCCGGCCGACCTGCTGGCCGCGCGCCACGGCGCTCCTTCAGTCGCGCGCGCGCCCGCCTCGCTGGCGGCCGCGCTGTGCGCGGCGCCGCCGCCGGTGCCAGGCGGCGGCGCGACCGCGCGCGCCGCGCTCGTCGCCGCCCTGGAGCGCGCGTCAGCCGCCGCGGCCCGCCATGCGGCCGCCGACGCGGGGGCGGTCGCGCCGCCGCGGCCGCCAAGGCGCCACGGGGCGGCCACGCGCTACGGCGACCAGCGCCCGCTCGACCTCGCCCCCGCCGACGCGGACGCCGCCCTCGAGGCCGCGCTCGGCCCTCCCCCCCCCCTTTCCGACGACGCCGACGTGCGCGGCTCCGGCGGGCGCGTGCTGGCCAAGCTGGTGGTGGACGCGTGGCGCGGCGGCGCGGGGCACGGCGCCGCGCTCACTCTCGCGCTGCGCCCGCTGCGCGCGGCGGCGGCGGTGGCGGGGGGGAGGGGGCGCGCGTTTGACGCCGTGCTCAATTTGGCCGTGCACGCGGATTTGGTGGGGCCGCGCGGGGAGAGCGGGAGCGCGAGCGGCACGACCGCTTCCACCGCGCGCCTGCGCCGCTGGCTGCGGTCGCTGCTCTCCATCCTGCTCGACGACGCCGCCGCCGCGGACGACGGCGCCGTCACCGACGCCGACTGGTGCGCGGCGGCGGCCGCGCTCGCGGTGCTGGCCGCGCGCGGCGGCGCGTTTCGCGCCGCCGCCTCCACCCCAGTCCCGCCCGCCGCCGCGCTCGCGCTCGCCGCCGCCGCCGCCGGCGGCTGCTGGCCCCAGCACGTGCGCCTGCATTTGGTGCGCCTGGCGGCGTCGGCGGCGTACGAGAGGGGCAGCTGTGCCGACCGCTCTCTCTCCTTTTCCCCTTCCCGATTCCGCGCCGCGGGTGGTGTCCCCGCCTACGTCGACCTCGTGCTCGCCTCGCGCTCCGCCGAGGAGCGGCGCAACGGGGCGTGCGTCCTGCTGGACGCGCTGGCGGCGGGCGAGGGCGGGGCGCGCGGCGCGCGCGCGGCGGTGCGCGCCGCCGGTGCGCGCGGCGACCGCCTCGCCGCCGGCGCGGACAAGCTGGCCGCATGGCTGTGCTACGCGTGGCCCGGTCCGTTTGACGACGCGGGCGAGGACGACGAGGAGGAGGACGAGAGCGCCGACGCCGAGCTCGACCCCGCCGCCGCCGCGGCCGCTGCGCTCGGCGCCCACCTCCCCCCCTCTCTCGCCCCCGCCGCCGCCCACCTGGCCGCCGCCGTCGACGCCGGTGCACGCGCGGGCAAGGGCGCGCCCGGGCCGCCGTGGGCGGCGCTGCAGGCGCTGCTATCCTGCGCCGACGCGCGCGGCGCGCGCTCCGGCACCGCCCTGCTCGCCCACGCGCTCGCGGCCGCGCCGCCGGCCCGAGACAGCCTGCTCCCGCCCGCGGACGAAAAGAGGCCCACGGAGCTGGCACGTTTGCTGTCGGGCGCGCTGCCAAGCGGCGACGCGGCGACGCGGGTCGTCGCCGCGGTGCGCGCGGCGCTCTTGGCGGGCGCGCTCCTGGGCGTGGGGCGGCCGCTGCCGGCGCCCGCGGCCGCCACCGTGGGCGGCGACGGCTCTCCGGCGCCGGCGCCGCCGGCCGCCCGCCGCGCTCTCGCCACCCTCGCCGCGCTCGCGACCGCCTGGCTCCCCCTCGCCCCCCCGCCCGCCCGCGCCCGTGCCGCGGCCGACTCCGTCGACCTGCTGCTCGAGTGCGTGGCGCACCCGCACCCGCCGCCGGCGGCCGCGGCGGGCGGCCCGCCCGACGGCCTGGCCGCGCTCGCGGCGGTCGCGGCGCCCGCGGGGGCGTTTTTGGCGGGCGCCACCGCGGTGCCGGACGCCATGCTGGCCGCGCTGCCGCCGCCCTTGTTGCCCGCCCTGGTGCGCGCCCTGGCCGGCGCGCCGGCGGGCGACGCACGCGCGGCCGACGCGCGCGCGGCCGCCTCCCTTCTCCTCCTGGCCTCCGCCTCCTCTTCCCAAGCTGCCCTGGCCGCCGCCGGCGGCGAGGCCGGCGTCGTGGACGCCGCCCGCGACGGTGGCGACGGCCGGGCGCGCGCGGCGGCGGCGGCGTGGGCGCTCGCGCGGCTCGACGCGCGCGGCGCGCGCGCGCTCGCGGCCGCCCTACGCGCCGCGGCCGCCGCGGCCGCTGCGCGCGGCGGGTGCGGGCCGCCGACGGCGCCAGGGGCCATGCTCGAGGCCGCGCTGGCGACGGGGCTCGTCGGGCTCGAGTGATCAGAGAGAGAGAGACGGGGGGGGTGCGAACACAGAGTTTCTCAACAGACACACACCGCCGCCCTCTCCCTCACTATTCACTTCTCCAGCGGCTCCAGCGCGTGCAAAAACCGCATCGTGGGCCGCCCGTGCGCACACGACCACGGCGCGTCGAGCGTGGCGAGCCGCGCGACGACCGCCGCCTGCTCCGCGCGGGCGAGGGGTTTGCCGATGCGAATGGACGCCTTGCACGCCCGCATGGCCAGCATGGCGCGCACGCGGGCCGGGCGCGGCGGCGGACGCCCCGGCGCGCGCGCGGCGGGGCCGCACCGCGCGAGTTGCGCCGCGAGCTCCGCCACGTCGGCCGGCCCAAAGACGTCGCCCCGGGTGTAGGGGACGGCGGTGAGGACGAGGCCGCCCCCGTCGGGCGCGTCGGCGACGGCAAACCCGTTGGCCGCGAGCACAGCCGCGCCGTCGCGCGCGGCGGCGGCTTCGTCGGGGGCCAGGTCGAGCGGCACGGGGGCCAGGAGAGGTTGGCGTTGAAGAGTCGTGGAGGCGCAGAGGCGTTCATAGTTGGCGCGCTCGTCGGACGCGTGCTGGTCGACGACAAAGAGGTCGTCGTTCAGCCGCGCGACGATGAAGCCCCTGTTGAACTGGCCGACCACGCCGCGCGCCAGGGCGGCGAAATCGTCCCGTTTGAAGTGGCGCTCCAGCTCGGCCGCGGCGGCGTCGGCGGGCGCACCGTCGGGGGGGGCAGGCGGCGGGGAGCCGGCGGTGAGGGGGGGCGGGGCCGGTTCGGCGTCGCCGGCGCCACCGGCTTCTCCAGCCAACGACGCGGCGACGTAGGCCGCCGCGCGCGGCGGCGGCCGGCGCGCGACGGCCGCCGCCGCGGCCGCTGCGCGCGACGCGGCTTTGGCCACCGCGGCCGCGCGCAGCGCATCCAGGTCGACGGTCAGCGTCGACTCGGGTGGCGGCACGGTGCGGGGCGGCGCGGGGGTCGGGGCGGGGGAGGGAGCAGCAGGCCCGGGCGAGGGCTCGGGCGCGGCGCTCGGCTCGCGCGCCGCCGCCGCGTCCTCTTCCTCCTCGTCCTCGCTCATCGGCTCGCTAGTAGACACAGACGCGCTCGGCTCCGCGGGCGTCGCCCGGCTCGACCGGCGCGCGGGCGGCTGCGGCTGCAGCGACGGCGAGCCGGCCGCGCGCTCGGCCGCCTCGCTCGCCGGGCGCTCAGCTGCAGCTGCGGGGCTCACCCGCGCCGTTCGCGTGACAAATGCGGCCAGCGACGGCTGGCTCGCGGGCGGCGCGCCGCGGCCGCGGCCGCAGCCGCGCGCGGCGGCCGCCGCGGCGGGCGCGGCGCCCCGGTCCGCGCCCCGGGCGCCCATCGCGAACGAGGCCAGGTCCAGTGGCGCCGCCGATTTCGTCGACCGCCGCTGCGGCGGGGGCGACAGAAGAGGGGCAGGCGTTGGCGTCGTGCCGGCCTCCTCCTCTTCTTCTTCTTCCTCCTCCTCTTCCGCCTCTTCCTGGCGCCGCCGCTTGCCGCTCGGCGCCGCAGACGGCGCCAGCGACGCGTCGACGCGGTAGGTCGACCGCGACGGCTCCCACGCGGCCGCCACGGCTTCCCCCAACCCCGCCAGCAACGCATCCTCCCCCCGCACCAACACCTTGCGCTTGTCCGGCGTCACGTTGACGTCCACCCAGGCGGGCGGCAGCCGAAAGTCGAGCACGGCCGCGGGGCGGGAGGCCGCAGTCGCGGGCGACCCGAGCGACCGCCACGCGTCGTTGAGCGCGCGCGCCGCGCGCGGCGCGTCCACGGGGCGCCCGTTGACGTAGAAGAATTGGCGGTCGGCGCCGGACCGGGGGCGGGGGGCGCTGGCGGCGGACAGGAGGCCGACGACGCGGGCGCCGCCGAGGAGGGGGGCGTCGAACGGCACCAGCGCGGCCGCCGGGCGCGCCCCCAGCACGGCGACCGCGTTAGCGGCCAGGCCGGCGCCGGCCACAGTGGCGACCAGGGTGGTGCGGGCGCCGCCGGGGGTTTGGTCGGTGGCGACGACGCGCGCGCCGGTCGAAATCAGGGCGTACGCCTGCAGCACAGCCAGCGCGCGCGCAAACTCGCGGCGCGCCGCCCGCTCCAGCTCGCGCCGGCGCACGGGGAGGCCGGCAAAGACGCGGGCGGCGGACACGGTCGTGCCGACGGCGCGCGCGGCGGGCGCGGAGGTGGGCGGGCCGCCTTTCGGGTCGAGCGCCAGCTTCGTCGCCACCTCCTCGGCCGCGGTGCGAGTCACGACCGTGACGTCGGCGAGGGCGGCGAGGGAGGCGAGCGCTTCGCCGCGGAAGCCAAACGACGCGAGCGCGTCGAGGTCGGCGACGGACGCGAGTTTGGACGTGTGGTGCGGGCGCCCCAGCGCGGCCCGGGACGCGGGCGGGATGCCGGCCCCGTTGTCGGCGACCTCGATGAGGTCCAGGCCGTGGTTGGTGAGCCGGACCTGAGAGGAGGGAAGGAGGGGGTTTGCGCGTGGGGTCGGGATGGGCCTCGCCGCCCCGGCCGCCGCCCGCGCCGGTGTCGTCGCACAAGTGGCGTTCCATGAACGATGGCGGGCGGCCTCCCGCGGCGTCCCGCAATGCGCGGATGCATCCAATCCGTCCCCATTCTCTCACCTCGACGTTGGTCGCCCCCGCGTCGAGCGCGTTTTCCACCAGCTCCTTGACCGCGGTCGCCAGGTCGAGCACGACCTGGCCGGCGCACACTTTGTGCACGTCGGCTGCGGGCAGCGCGCGGATGGCGCCCGGCTCGCCGGTGGCGCCTGCGCCAGGTGGCGGCGGCGATGGTGCCATGGCGATGGCGCGGGCGGGCGGGGCCGCACGGGGCGGAGTGGGCGTTTGCACCGAGCAGACACTCTCCGCGCGGCCGCCACCCCTCCGCGCCCCCGCCACCCACCTCCGCCGGCAAGCGCCCGATCCCCGCGCCCTGCCCCCTGGGGCGGTCGCGGGGCCGCGCACGAGTCGTCGCTTTTAGGGCGCCAGCCGCGTGGTGTCCGGCATGCGCGCCCACGCGCCCCCCGCCGCCCGCTGCCCGCGCGGTGCCATAGTCTGGGGCATGCCATCGACCAGCGGCCGTCTGACGGCGGCGCGCCCCCCCCCGCGCCGCCCCACCGCCGCGGCGACCCCTCCCGCGCCGTCGTGGGACGCCGCTGACGTCGCCGCCCTCCTCGCCGCCGCCGGCGACGGCACGGCGCCTCCAGTGGCTTCCGTCCACCTCGTGGGCACCGGCCCCGGCGACCCCGGTCTGCTCACGCTGCGCGCGGCGCGGCTCATGGCGACTGCCGACGTCGTCCTGTACGACCGCCTCGTCTCGCCCGACATCCTGCGCCTGGTGAATCCTTCCGCGCGCATGGTGTACGTGGGCAAAGCCGCGGGGCTGCACACGCGGCCGCAGGCCGAGATCGAGTCCCTGCTCGCCGCGTTCGCCGGCGAAGGCGGCACCGTGCTCCGGCTGAAAGGAGGGGACCCCTTTATCTTTGGCCGGGGCGGGGAAGAGGCGGCCGCCCTGCGCGCGGCGGGCGTCTCGGTCTCGGTCGTCCCGGGCGTCACGGCCGCCGCGGGCGTCTGCGCCGACCTGGGCATCCCCGCGACGCACCGCGGCGTCGCGACCGCGGTCACCTACATGACGGGGCACGCGCGGGAGGGCGGGGAGGGGGAGTTGCGGGAGTGCGCGCGCGCGGCGGCCGACCAAGCGACGACCCTGGTCGTCTACATGGGCCTGGCCACGCTGCCGACCCTGTCCTCCGACCTCATCCGTGCCGGCTTAAACCCGGGTACGCCCGCGGTCGCGGTCGAGCGCGGGACCACCGCCGACTGCCGCGCCGTGCACGCGCCGCTCGCCGCCCTGCCCACCGCCGTGGCCGCCGCCGGCCTGCAGTCGCCGACCCTGCTCGTCATCGGGGACGTGGTGGCGCTGTCGCCGGGGTGGAAGGCGGCGTTTGGAGGAGTCGAGGGGGCGGGGGTCGAGGGGCGGGGGGGCGCCCTTGCGGCCGCACGGCTCGCGTGAGCCCTGCCGCCTGCGGTCGATGTCATCCGGGCCTGGCGCGGGCGCCGGAGCGCGTGCGGCCGGTCAAAAAAGAAACAAAGGGGGATACGGCGGGAGGTCGCCGCCGGCCGCCCCACACTCTCCGCCGCCCCATCGCGGCCCGCGCGCCGCCCCGCCCCGCACCCAGGCCGCGTCCCGACTCGCGCCCGTCGTGCGCGACGGCGACGTGACGGTCGCGCCACCCACCATGTCCGGAGATCCCCGCCGCCCCTCCCCCGTCTACCCGTACGCCCCGCCTCCCTCCGCGCGCGACCCCGACGGGTGCGGCATGTCATCGCGGCGCCAGGGCGGGCGGGCGGCTTCGCAACGCGCGCCCGCCAACCCGTCCCCCTCCTCCCTCTCCCCCAGCGCCGTCGTCCTCGCCATGGCCGCCGGCCTCGCCGCCGTCGTCACGCGGGCGCCCATCTGGGCGTGGATCTCGGCCGTGTGCCTGGCGTCGGGCGTGTCGCGGTTCAGCTTGAGGGCGAGCGAGCGGAGCGGCCTCGCATATGCCGTCGCCCTCACCGCGTCCGCCTTTGCCTTTGCGTACGTGCCGGCGCTGCAGCAGGGTCCGTCCGTGCTGGCCGCGTTCACGGGCAGGGCGGGGAGGGCGGCGGCGGCGTGAGGGAGGGGTGCGGGGTGTGGCGCTCGCGCGGTGGCCGCCGCGCGCCGCCCGTTCTGCAGCAATGATCCCAGTTTTACAGACACATCGATCCGATCGCGCGCGCGGGACGAGAAACAGGGGGCAGAGCGACCGCCCGCGCCCTTTTTCTCCCCTCTCCCCTCCCCTCACCCAACGGGCGTTTTGGTCGGCGCCCCCGCGTCGTGCCGCCCCCCCGCCCCCCACCCCGCGATCAGTTTGCTCCCTTTTAGCACGTCCACGGGGGAGCCGGCCACGCTGCCGCCGCCGGCGGCCGCGGCGGCGACACGCGCGGCGAGCGCGTCGGCGCTCTGCCCCGCGGCCTCGATCGTGGCCCGGCTCTTGCCCCCAGAAGTGGTCACCTCGATACTTGGCGCGCCCAGGGCGCCGTCGAGCCTCGCCTCGACGACGGCGTCCGGTGTGGCCGCCGCCGCGCGCGACGACCGCAGCCGGGACAGGAGCTCGCGCGCGCCGCGGGCCGCGGAGCAGGCGGGATTGAAGGTGACGACCAGGCGGGCCACGTTGGACAGAAGAGGGGGCGGCATCGAGGGAGTAGCGCCGTCGCGCTGCTCCGCCCGCACTCAGCGCCCCTCCAGGCGCCACCGTGCCGCCCCCCATGGCGACGCCGGCGCCGCCGCCGCGGCCGCCGCCGGCCGTGCACCCGCCCGCGCTGCCGATCCCGGCTGCGGGCGCGGCGCCCGACGGCGACGAGCACATGACTGGCCCCGCCCTCGCCGCCCTCGCCGCCAAGGCCGGCCTGGAGCCCTACGCGGGCCCGGCCTGGGTCGCGCCGCCGGACGGGCCGCCGGTCAACGACCGCGACATGCGGGTCGGCGACCGCTCGGCGCCGCCCGCGCGGCGGCCCGCGGTCGTCGAGCCCGACCGCCCCGACCGCCCCGCGCCGCCCATGGTCAAGCGTCAGCCTGGCGAGGCGCCAGCGCCGCGGCCTCCGCGCCCGCCCAAGCCGCCGCGCGAGCCGACGCCCGACCGCTCCGCGCGGTCCGGCCGCTCTGGCCGGCGCCCGCTCAAGCGCGAGGCGTCGGGCCGCGAGGGTTCGCCCTCGTTTGTGCCCGAGTTTACGCTGCCAATCCTGCTGGGCGCGGTGCGGCGCACGGGCGTGCTCCTCCCCCCGCCCGCGTCCGTCGGCGGTTTCGCCGGCCGCAAGGCGGCCAAAGCCGCCATCGCGCGCGCGCGCGCCACCCTGCGTCGGGGCACGTGGGGGCGGTCCAAAGCGTTGCCCGCCGCGCTCGCACCGCACAAGCGCACGCCCGCGCCGCCGCCGACGCGGCCCTACCCCGTGCGCGACCCCAATCCCACGCGGCCCCCGTCCTCCCGGGTGCGGCGCACGACGTCAGCGTCCGAGGAGGGGGGGGGGGAGTGGGAGTAGAGGGGGGGAGGGGGAGTCTGTGTCTCTGCGCAACGAGTTGGGGTCGGCGGGCAGAGAGGCGCCCGCACACACACCGCCTCCCTCTCCCCCCCCTCGCGCCCCGCCCCGGGCGCCGGACGCCCAGCTCCCGCGGCCGCGCCCGCGGCGCCGCCCGCCGCGATGGGGTGCGTGCACGCGCAGGGATCGGCTGCCCGCGCCGCCGCCGCCCGCCGCGCAATCGCTCACGCGCCACCTCACGCACACAGGACTGCGCCCGGCGCGGCGGAGGCCGCCGCCGCCCCTCCCGACGACCGCTCCCGCTTCCTGCTCGACCTGGAGTTTGTGCAGTGCCTCGCCAACCCGCACTACATCAATTGTGAGCGGGGGGAGGGGGGGGGGGGGGGGGGCGGGCGGGAGGGCGGGAGGGCGGCGCGGCGCGGCCCGACGCTGGACCCCCCCTCGCCCTCTCCTCGTCCAGGGCTCGCCCAGAACCGCTTTTTGGACGACCCGGCATTCCTAGCCTACCTCGACCACCTGGCCTACTGGCGGCGGCCGGAGTACGCGCGCTTCCTCCTCTACCCGCACGCGCTAGCGTCGCTCGACCTCCTCTCCTCCCCCGCCTTTCGCCGGGTCGCCGCCCGCCCCGCTACCGCGGACGCGCTGCACGCGCAGCAGTTGTGGCACTGGCAGGCGTGGCGGGGGGCCCGGGCGCGGGAGCGGGCGGAGGCGGAGGAAGGAGGAGGGGCGGGGGCGGCGGTGGGGGCGGGGTGACGCGCTCGCGTCCCTCTCTTCATGGCCCGCCCCTCGCGCCTCTCTCTGCTGCAATTTCAACACTGTTGGTGGCGGGCGGGCGCGCGCGTCACCCCGCGCTCCCTCCCCCCCCCGCCTCTCGCTGCGCCGCGACCACGGCGTTGAGCCACACCTGGAGCAGCGCGTCGTAGACGCCGGGCGCGTAGTGGATGCCGTCCTGGGTGCAGGCCGCGCCCGCGGCGCCCGTCACGCGGCGCGCGTCGACGAGGGCGGCTCCGGGCACGCGCCCGCCGCCGAACACGGCGTCCAGCGCTCGGTTGAACGAGTCGACGCGGGCAGGCGTCATGGTGGCCTTTTTGTCGGCGGCGCTGAGGCGGGCGTGGGCGACGGAGGGGACCGACGCGACCGCGACGCCGTCCGCCGGCGCCGCGCCGCGCGCAGCCGCGGCCTCCAGCGCGCCCGCCAGGGCGGCCAGGCCGGCCGCATACCCCTCGCCGGCGTCGCCGTCGTGCAGCATGTGCCACAGGGACTGGGAGAAGAGGGCTAGCGTCGGCGGCGCCCGCCCCGCCCCTCCCGCCCCGCCCCAGCCGTCGACGGCGGCCGTCGCGTTCTGCAGAAACGGCGCCCACGCGTAGCGCAGCATGATGGCGCCGGCGAGGGGGCCGTGGGACGCGTCGCGGTGGCCGACCGGCGCGGCGGCGGTCGGGTCGCCGGTCAGCAGCCGCAGCAGCGCCCCGTACACGTGCCGCCCCGTGGAGTCGCCCGCGATGAGCACGGTTGCGCCGGCCAGGGCGGCGGCGGCGGCCGAGCCGTCGAGCGTGCGAAACGCGCACGCGGCTTTTGTCGCAGCGGGCCAGGCCCATGCGCCCGCTGCGCACGCGCCGCCAGCGGCGCGCGGGCGCGGTGCGAACGCGCCATCGTTGGCGCGGGACGCGCACGAAGCGGCCAAGGGATGGGCGAACGCCGGTGGAGGCGCTGCACGGCGCACAGCTGCCGCGGCGGCCAGCAGGAGGACGGCCGCGATCGCGGCCCAAGCCACACGGGCGGGCGACATGGCCGCCCGCGGGGTGGGGCGGTGTGACGCCGGCGCGTGCCGCACAATGAGCGTCGGCTCGTCCTCCTCGTCCTCGTCCTCGTCCTCTTCTGACGGCGGCCTCGACTGGACCGCGCACGGCGTCGCCCGCATCGAGGCCGCGGCCGCGTTGCGCGACGGCACCGCCTTTGCCGACGCGTGCGCCGACGCGGGCGCCGCCGCGGCGACCTCCTACGAGCGCGCCAGCAAGCCTGCGCGCGCCGCGCTGGAGGCCACCGTCCTCGCGGGTGTGCGGGTGGGGCCGCCGCCGCACCACGCCCGCGCGGCGCGCGCGCTGGCCGCCGCGGTCAAGGCCGCGGCCAGGGCGCTGCCCGCCCAGCGCGCCAAGAAGCTGCTGCGCGAGCACAAGGACGCGTGCATTGCTCGCACCAGGGCGGCGGCGGCCGAGGGGGAGCAAGGCCGGCCCCCGGACTTGCCGCGGGACGTGCTCTTCTTCATCCGCGCCCTGCTCGCCCACCCCGGCGACCGCGCGGCCTTTGCGGGCGTGTGCGCCGACTGGCGGAATGCTGCGCGCGACGCGGGCGAACTGGCGCGGCCGGCGGTCGACGCAGCGCGGCAGGCGGTCGAGCGCGCTGTCGCCAGCGGACCCGACGCGGCGCTCACCGCCCGCCTGCGCTTCTGGGACATCGGTGGCGCCGGCTAGAGAACGGGACAGTCTGTGTTTTTGTTGCAACGCACCGCGCACACTCTCCCTCACCCGCGCGCCGCGGCCGCGCGCGCCGCCGCCTCCCCCACTTCCGCCTCGGTCCGCGCCCGCGCCTCGAGCGTCACCCCCGCTGGCCGACTCGGCACCGGGTCGCCCCGCTTGCGGGTCATGAGGGCGAGGCGGGTCGAGACGTCGACATAAGGCGCGACGTCGCTCCGCCCCATGTCGACCACGACCGCTGCCGCCCCGCTCCCCGGCGGCGGCGCCGACGTCACCGCGTACTTGAACTCGCGCGCCCAGATGTAGTCGCCGGAGATTGGGGTCGTGGCGGGAAGGGCGCCGGGCGCCGCGGCGGCTGCGGCGAGCGCGGCGGCCGCGGTCGCCGACCCTGGCCGCGGCACCATGTAGGCCACAAATCGGTCCTCCACGCCGCCCGCGCCCGCCTGCAGGAACGATTTGGTGCACGCCGCTGCGGCGAGCGCGTCGCGGTGCGCGCGTGGCGTGCCCGCGGGCAGCGCGCCGGGCGCCGCGTCGGCGAGCGGGTCGTCGGCGTCAATGGTGAGGAGGACGAGGGGGGCGGCGCCCGCGGCGTCGAGGTCCGGGAGGAAGGGTTTGATCGACACGGGCGTCGCCGCCGGGTTCGTCGGGTGGACCGGCGGGAGCGCGGCCGCGGCAAACGTCGCCTCGACGGCAGCGGCAAGCGCCGCGGGGTCGGCCGCGAGCGCGCCATAATCCGTCTCCCCGCCGCCAGCCGCGCGCCCCGACGGCGCGGCCGCGCCGCCGCCGCCGCCGCGCACGCCCTTGCTGCCGGCGTCCGTCGTCACGTACGTCGTGCGCATGAGCCAGGAGAGTTCCGCGCCCGCGGCGGCGGGGCGGGAGAGGGCCGCGCCGCCGCCGCCGCGCGCGGCGGCGGCGGCCTCGGCGGCAACAGCCCCGCCCACGCCGCCCGACGGCCCTCCAGCCGCCGCGCGCAGCAACGCGGCGTCCGCGGGGTCGAGCCGCGGCGGGCGCGCGGGCGCGGTGTAGGCTTCCGGGGTCAGGAGGTTCACGCTCACCCCGCACCCGCCCAGCGGCGCGTCCCGCAGCGGCCCCGACTCCAGGCTCGTCGCGGCAAAGGCGGCCAGGGACGCGAGGTCCAGGGGGCGGGCCAAGGACTTGGGGTCGGTGGGGACGGGGGGGAGGGCGTTGGTGAAGCGGAGCGTCGCCAAAAAGGGCGTCTCCTTGGTCAGCCGCGCCCCGGCCTTGGCCGAGGCGGCGGCGGCCGCGATGTTGGCCTCCGCGAGGGTCTGGCGGCGGCGCTCGTGGAGTTCGGCCTGGAGGAAGGGAGGGGGCGGCGTGAGCCGCGGCGCGCGGCGCGGGCGGCGGCTCGCTGCCGCTCGCCCACACACCCCTCTCCACTACCCACCTCTTCCCGGAGACGCTCCGCCTCGCGGGCGGCCGCGCGGTCGCCGGCGCTGGGGAGGGAGGGCGGGGATCGTCGGGCCGCGCCGCGCGCCGGCTCGCGCCGCCGCCCGCCCACGCGACCGCGCTGCTTGCTCACCGGTCGACCATGGCGCGAGGCGGGGTGGCGGCGCGCCCCGGGCAGGAAGGAGTGAGGCGGCCAGCTTCGCCGGCGCCACTCTCCCGCCGGCGGCGGCCGCCCCGCGCCATGCCGCCCGCCGCCTCGGACGGCGGCGTCGCCCGCGCCGGAGCCGGCCCGCCTAGGCCCAGGCCGGGGCCGCGCATCGCCGTCCAAGCTGTCGACCGCGGCGAGGGGCTCGTCTGGTCGGCCGACGGTAGGTTTCAAGGGGCTGGACGATGTGCGTGCGGCGAATGCCGTCCATGTGGGGTGCGGGAGGCCGGCCCGACCCCCCCTCTCCCCTCTTCTCCAGACGCGCACGCGCTGCGCCGCGACGCGCGGCTCGTCGGCGCCATGCTCGGCTCCCTCGCCGGCTTCAAGCAGCAAAATTCGATGTGCGGCCTGCCGCTGAGGCTGCTGCGGGAGGAGGTGGCGGTCGCGTGGGAGGAAGGTGAGGGAGAGGTCGAGGGGCCGGCCGCGCTCGCGCCCGCCGCCCCCGCCGCCCACGCCCCACCCTCCTCCCCAGGCTGGATCGAGCTCTACACGCTGCCGTGCGAACCCGGCGCGGCCGACCCGTTTCCCGGCTGCGCGGCCGACCCGGCGGCGACGCCGACCGCGGAGACGCCCTACACGCCCGCCGTCGCCGCGCCCGCGTCGGCCCGCGTGCCCGCCGGGGCGCCCACGGTGCTGGACCTTGATTCGGAAGCGGGGGCGAGCCTGGCGGTTTTCAGGGATTTGCGGCAGAGGGGCTACCACCTGACCCCCGGCCACAACTTCGGCGCCGACTGGCTCGCCTACCCCGCCGATCCCTTGCTGTACCACGCCCAACTCTGCGTGCGCGTGTGCGGCCCCGGCGGCACCGCCCCCGAGTGCGGGGTGCTGCTCGCGGCCGCGACGCGCGGCGCGCACGCGGCGCGCAAGCACCTGCTGCTCGCGTGGCCGGCGGGGGGGGGCGGCGGGGTGCACTACCTGACGCTCGCGCCCGAGGCGGGGTTCGGCGCGAGCGGGTGAGGCAGAGAGGGAAGGAAGCATGTTCATTTTCATTTTGTTCAGGTCTGAAAACTCCCGCGGCGGGGCGCGGCCCGCCCGTGCAACAGAAAGCAGGCAGAGAGCGTGTGCGCAGTGCTGGTGGGGGTGGGGTGAAGCGGGGTCGGCAGGGGCGCGCGCGGCGCCGGCCACCCCCCCGCTCGCTCGGCGCCCTCGGTTGTGTCTGATTTCGGTCGGCAGCGGGGCGCCTCGCGGCGCCCCGGGTCCGATTAGCGTATATTTATGTGATGTGGAATGGTCGTCCCCGGGCGCAAAGCGTGTGCGCGGTTTTGTTTTTTTTTGACCGGCTCACCTTTTCTATTTCTCCTCACGGCGGCGGCGCCCAGCGCGACGCGCGCCCCCGCCGCCCCTCCTCCGGGCTCGGCCGCCGCTCCCGGGACCGGGGGCGCTTGCGGTCGCCGTGGGGGGGTGGGTTGGCCGCGGCGGCGGCAAAGCGCTGCGCGGCGGCGCGCGCGGCGGCGACCGCGGCGGCGGTCGCCGCGGCAGGGGGGGGCGCCCGGGGCACGGCCGGCGCGGGCGCGCCACCACCGCGACCCCTGTCCACCACGACGTCGAGCGTGACGGGCGGCGGGCGCGCGAGGGCGGCGCGCAAAGACGCCGCGACGTCTGCCACCCCGCCCGCGCTCGCCCCGAGCACGCCCCACCACGCCCCCCCCGCCCCCTCTGGCAGCGGCACCCCCGCCAACCGGGCCGCCAGGAAGACGACGCCCGCCGCGAGCACGGGCGCGGGGTGCAGGACGGGAAGCGGCGTGCGCAGGCAGTCGTTGGCCAGGGCCCACGCGGTGGCCGTCCCGGCGTCCCCCAGCGCCAGCATGTGGGCCGCCTGCAGGACGAGCTTGTGGGGGTGCTCGACGTGCAGGATGAAGCCGAGCGCGCGCAGCGCGACGCGCTCGGTGCGCACGAGGGTCGCTTTAGCGGCCTCGAACGCCGCCGTTCCGGGCTCGGGCGGCGGCTCGGGGGACGCCACGCCGCGCGCGCGGGCCTCCAGGCGGTGGAAGACGGCGAGCACGCGGCGGGAGGACGACGCCGGGTCGTACGCCTCGTCCAGTTTCAGCGCCAGGAACGTGAGCGCCGCCGCGGCCGTCGCGGGCGGCGCGGCCAGCAGCGACACCTTGCAGTAGAAGCGGTGGAGCAGGACGGCCGCCGTCGCGCCGACGCCGGGCGGCGCGCGCAGCGCGGCCGCGCCGCGCAGGGCCAAAGCCGCCGCGGTGGCGCGCGCGGCAGCTTCCACGGCAGGAGGGACGCCGTCGGCCGCGGAGGGCGACGCGGCGAGCGCGGCGCGCGAGACGTAGAACGAATCGAGGAGCAGGTTGCCGGCGACGCCCATGGCAGGCCACGCGCGCGGCGCCGCGCGCGGCGGCGCCGGGAGGGCGGTGCCCTGGTGGTGCGGCGGGGCCGGAGTGGCTACGCTCGTGCCGGCCGCCCACAAATGGCGCCCGATGCGGCCGCCGCCGCCCGCGCCGCCCTGCCCGTGCGCGCGGCGACGGCCGAGATAGTCGCCGCCCTGAGCGCGAGCCACGCCGCGGTCGTCGTGGGCGAGACGGGGAGCGGCAAGACGACGCAGCTCGCCCAGATCATGCTGGAGGCCGGGATTGTGAGCGGAACCGTGCTTGTGACGCAGCCACGCCGCGTGGTGGGTGGTGGGAGGGGAAGAGGGGGTGCGGAGCCGGGCACAAGCCTTTACCCGGCGCGCGCGCGACGCACTTTTTCTTTCTCTCTCCCCCCCCCCAGGCCGCCGTCACCGTCGCCCGCCGCGTCGCCGCCGAGATGGGGGTGTCACTCGGCCGGGAGGTGGGCTACGCGGTGCGGTTCGAGGACAGGACGGGGCCGGGAACGCGGGTCGCGTTCATGACCGACGGCGCCCTTCTCGCCCGCCTCTCGTCCGACCCGCTCCTGTCCGGCGTCGGCGCCGTCATCCTGGACGAAGCCCACGAACGGTCCCTGGCGACAGACGTGCTCTTCGGGCTCGTCAAGCGGCTGGCAGCGGCGCGGCCGGGGTTCAAAGTCGTCGCCGCGTCGGCGACGCTCGACGCGGCCAAATTTTCTGCGTACCTGAACGACGCGCCGGTCATCAACGTCCCGGGCCGCGTGCATCCGGTCGTGTGCCGTCACGTGGACGCGCCCGTGGCGCGGCGGGAGTTGGTGGCGGCGGCCGTCGGCGCGGCGCTCGACGCGCACGCGGCGCACGCGCTGCCGGGGGACGTCCTCGTCTTTCTCCCGGGCGCGGCCGAAGTGGACGAAGCGGTGCAGCGCATCAAAAGCGGCATCGCGGCGCTGCGCGCGGGGGCGGTGGCGCCGGCAATCGTCCTCCCTCTCTACGCGGCGCTCCCCCCCGACGCGCAAGCCGCCGCGTTTGCCCCGCCCCCCCCCGCTACCCGCCGCATCGTGGTCGCCACCACGGTCGCGGAAACGTCGGTCACCCTGGACGGCGTGACCGTGGTCGTCGACGGCGGCGTGTGCAAGCGGCGCAGTTTCGACGCTGCGACGGGGGTCAACGCCCTGGCCGCGGCCGACATTTCTCGCGCGCAGGCGGTGCAGCGCGCGGGGCGCGCAGGGAGGACGGCGCCCGGGACGTGCTACAGGCTCTATACGGAAGCCGCGCTGGCGTCGTTCGACGAGGCCGCGGCGCCGGAGATCGCGCGCGCGCCACTCGCGGCGACCGCCCTGCGCCTGCTGACCATGCCGACCCCGGTCGACGTCTTGACCTTCGACTACCTGGACCCGCCGCCGCGGGCGGCGCTGGAGGGGGCGCTGCTGGATTTGCACGCGCTCGGCGCGCTCGACGCGGACGGGCGGCCGACACCGCGCGGGCGCCGCATGGCGGCCCTGCCCCTGGACCCGCCCCTGGCCAGGACTCTTCTGGATGCGGCCGAGCTGGGGTGTTTGGAGGGCGCGCTGAGCTCGGCCGCCGCGCTGAGCGCCGACTCGCTGTGGGCCGGCGGCGCGCCGCCGCCCCGCGCCCCCGCCTCCGACCCCGCCGCCGCCTCCGACCTGGTGGCCGCCACGCGGCACGGCACCGGGGACGCGGTCACGGCGGGCGCGGTCCTCGACCTGTGGTGCGCGGGCCCGCGTACAAAGGCGTGGGCGGCGGCGCGCGGCCTGGACGCGCGCGGGCTGCGGTTTGCGGCCGACGTGAGGAAGCAGTTGAAGGCGGCGGTGGCCAAGCTAGGAGAGGGCGGTGGAGATGTGCGCGAGGTGGCCGCCCCCTTCTCGCCGCCGACCCGCTCGTCGACCGGCCCTCTCCGCCAAGCCATTCTGATCGGGCACGCCACCCGCCTCGCCCGCCGCCTGCCCCGCGCCAACGGGTACCGCGTGGTGCGCGGCGGGGCGCTGGCCGAGGTGCACGCAGGGGCCGCGGGGCTCGCGGCGGGCCCGCGCTCGGGGCTCCTCCCCGAGTGGCTCGCGTTCTCCGAGCTCGCCTCCCTGTCCGGCCGCCTGTTCCTGGTGGGGGTGACAGAGGTGGACGGGGCGTGCGCGCGGATGCTGCTGGACGCGGCGGCGGCGGGCGACGCGGCGCGGCTCTCGCGCGGCGGGCGCAGGGTGGCTGAGGAAGAAGCGCCGGCGTCCCCACCGCTGCCTCCTCCTCCTCCTCCTCCCCCCGCCTCCGACGCGCGCAATGACGGCGACGCGGTGGCGGCCGCGCGCGCGCGGTTCCTGGCGCGCAAAAAGGCGCGCACCGGGGGGTGAAGGGAGAGAGAGAGACTGCAACCGAATTGCGCTTGTTAC
>Ga0315284_10000330_pt1 | contig 64038 bp, 50 predicted proteins | sample YL17G09_16_MG_FD_203696 | JGI IMG/M metagenome (GOLD analysis project Ga0315284, IMG submission 203696) | Sediment microbial communities from Yellowstone Lake, YNP, Wyoming, USA - YL17G09_16 | ecosystem: Environmental > Aquatic > Freshwater > Lake > Sediment | place: USA: Wyoming | collected...
GCGCCTCCGGTTTTTCTTGAGAAGCGTTCCGAAGTTGCTACAATGACCGTGCATATCAAGACATTCTGGCCGGCGTGAAGAAAACGGCCGTGACCCTTTCAGCGAGAGTGCGATGCCGGAACCTTATGCAAGCGCGGTGGAGGAAGTCGTCGCCGCGCTTGGATCCAACGTAACGCGGGGCCTTTCCTCGGCGGAAGCCGCCAAGCGCCTGGACGAGTACGGCCCCAACGAACTCAAGGAGGCGCCTCGCGAGCCGCTCTGGAAGCGGTTTCTCTCCCAGTTCACCAGCCTCATCGTGCTCGTCCTCATCGGCGCGGCAATCGTTTCGCTTTTCGTCGGCGAGGGCGTTGACACAATCGCCATCCTCGCAATCGTCCTGATGAACGGCGTGCTCGGCTTCGTGCAGGAAGAGCGCGCGGAGAAGTCGCTCGCCGCGCTCAAAAAACTCGCCGCGCCCAAGGCCCGCGTCATCCGCGACGGCCAGACGCAGATGATAGAGTCCCATCTCCTCGTCCCCGGCGACATCGTGGAAATCGAGACCGGCGACTTCGTCCCCGCGGACGTGCGCATTGTCCACCAGATGAACCTGCAACTCGGCGAAGCCCCGCTCACCGGGGAATCAACGCCCGTCGAGAAAGAGCACGATATCGTCCTCGGCCCCAAGACGCCGCTCGGCGACCGCCGCAACATGGCCTTCATGGGCACAATCGCCACGTACGGCCGCGGCGCGGGGATCGTTGCCGCAACGGGCATGAACACCGAGGTCGGCAAAATCGCCGGCCTTCTCCAGGCCGCCTCCGCCCCGCCGACGCCGCTGCAGGAGCGGCTTGAATCCGTCGGCAAAATCCTCATCTGGGCGACGGGCATTATCTGCGTCGTCATATTTATCCTCGATATCATCCGCGGGCCGTTCACCACGAAGAACATCTCCGAAATGTTCATGGTGGCGGTGAGCCTTGCCGTGGCCGCAATCCCGGAGGGCCTGCCCGCCGTGGTTACCATCGCGCTCGCGCTCGGCGTCCAGCGCATGGTCCGCCGCCACGTCCTTATCAGGAAACTCCCATCGGTCGAAACGCTCGGCTGCGTAAGCGTAATCTGCACCGACAAGACCGGCACGCTAACGCAGAACGTCATGACCGTCCGCAAACTTTACGTCGACGGGAAGGTCCTGGATGTGACGGGCGCGTCCGGCCTACAGGGCGAGGTTACCGGCGGCGGCGCGAAGACCGCCCCCACGCCGACGCTCGAACGCATGCTCACCGTCGGCGCGGTCTGCAACAACGCGAAACTCGCATTTAACGAGGAAACACAAACCCTCAAAACCGTCGGCGACCCCACGGAATCATCGCTCCTCGTGGCCGCGGTCAAGGGCGGCGTGGACTGGGCGAAGGCCGCGGAGGCTTACGAACGCATCGACGAAATCCCCTTCGACAGCGAGCGCAAGGCGATGAGCGTGATGGTGCGCGACAGGGCCGGCCGCCCGTTCCTTTTCACAAAAGGCGCGCCGGACGTCGTCGTCCAGCGCTGCACCGGCATCGAATTCGACGGCGAGGACGTCCCGCTTGTCGAATCGCATAAGGCGGAAATCCTGAAGGCCAACCAGGACTTCGCGGCGGGCGCGCTGCGCGTGCTTGCCGCGGCGTACAAGGAACTCGGCGAGGACGACGAAGAGCCGGAGGAAAATAATCTTGTGTTCCTCGGCCTCTACGCGATGATGGACCCGCCGCGCGCGGAGGCGCGCGACGCAATCGCTCAGTGCAAACACGCCGGCATCCGCACCGTCATGGTTACCGGCGACCACAAGAACACCGCGGTCGCGGTGGCGAAGGAACTGGGGCTTTGGGCGGAAGGAGACGAGGTCGTAAGCGGCGTGGAGATCGACGAGATGTCCGACGGCGACCTGCTCAAGCGGGTCGAGAAAATACGGATATTCGCGCGGGTGAGCGCGGAGCACAAGATGCGCGTGGTGAAGGCGTGGCGGAAGAAGGGCCAGGTCGTTGCCGTTACGGGCGACGGCGTGAACGATGCTCCCGCAATCAAGGAGGCGGACATCGGCATCTCGATGGGCATCACCGGCACCGATGTCACGAAGGAGGCCAGCGACATGGTGCTTACCGACGACAACTTCGCCTCCATCGTCGCCGCCGTCGAGGAAGGCCGCTCCATTTACGCGAACATCAAGAAGTTCATCCACTTCCTCCTGTCGTGCAACATCGGCGAGGTGCTCGCGATGTTCATCGCCTCGCTCGTCGGCTGGCCGGTGCCGCTGCGCGCCGCGCAACTTTTGTGGATAAACCTGATTACGGACGGCTTCCCGGCGCTGGCGCTGGGCGTTGACCCCGCCGAGAAGGACGTGATGAAGCACAGGCCGCGCCGCTCGGACGAGTTCGTCATACCTGCCGCGCAGTTCGGCATCATGTCCATCCAGGGGTTGGTAGTCGCGGCGGCGGCGCTGGCGGCGTTCCAAATCGGCTGGAACCACCGGGGGCTGACCGGCGAGGCGCAATACGAATATGCGCAGACGATGGCGTTCGCGACGCTCGTCATCGCGCAGTTGTTCCACTCCTTCGACTGCCGCTCGTTTCGCAGGTCGATTTTCTCGCACGGATTGTTCGCCAATCCGTCGCTTGTGGCGGCGTTCGTAGGGTCGTTCATATTGCAGATGCTCGTGCTGTACGTAACGCCGGTGGGCCGCTTCTTCCAGATAGTGCCGGTCGGCGTTCAGGACCTTGCGATAGTTGTTGCGCTCTCGCTAAGCCCGGTGGCGGCGACGGAAATAATCAAATTTTTCCTGCGCATGAAGAGGCAGTGAGACGTGAGGATGCGCGGAATGAGTGTGCCCGTTCGTGGTTTTTCCTCAAGCCCCAAGCGACGCCTTGCGGCGTCCCGACTTATCGGGACCTCACCTCCCACCGGAGGCGGGTAAACCTTAAGCCCATTCTTTAAGGAGCGGGCGATGACGCTGATAGTTTATGATGACATCTATCTGGAGCATGACATCGGCGACCACATCGAAGGCGCGTCCCGCCTCACCGCGATAGTCGAATATCTCAAGGGGAAGAAAGCCTGGCGGGAGAAAAACATCGTCGAGCCGCGCGCGGCCACCGTCGATGAAGTGCTGCTCGTGCACACGCAGTCGCTCGTCGACCAGATCCGCCATATCGCGGAGAGCGGCGGCGGGCATGTTGACGCGGACACGGAGATATGCCCGCGTTCCTACGAGGTGGCGCTTTACGCGGTGGGAGGCGTGCTCACGGCTATCGACCGGATAATGGCGGGCGAGTCGAAGAACGCGCTGTGCCTTGTCCGTCCGCCCGGCCACCATGCCACGCCTTCGCGCAGTATGGGATTTTGCCTTTTCAACAACGCCGCAATCGGCGCGCGCTACGCGCAGAAGAAGCACGGCCTCAACAAGATCGCGATAATCGACTGGGACGTGCACCACGGCAACGGCACGCAGGACGCCTTCTACGACGACCCCAGCGTTTTGTATTTTTCCATGCACCGCTATCCGTATTATCCCGGCACGGGCCATTTCACGGAGACGGGCCGCGGCGCGGGCAAGGGCCTCACGATAAACATCCCGCTGCCGCTGGGGTTTTCCAACACTGAGTACGTCGAGGCGTTTGGCAAGGTGATGTGCGAAACGGTGGAGCCGTTCAAGCCGGACATGATAATTATCTCGGCGGGGTTCGATTCGCACGCCGCGGACGTTCTAGGAAATTTCTGCCTTGTGGAGAGCGACTTCCGCGTGCTGACGGAGGAGGTGTGCCGCGTGGCGGAGGCATGCTGCGGGGGGCGCGTGGTTTCAACGCTTGAGGGCGGCTACAATTTGCGCGTGCTGCCGCAGTGCGTGTACGAGCACCTGATGGCGCTGGAGGAGCATTCCTGACTTACTTCTTTTCCAAATTCTTCACCGCGGCCTGATTGCCCACCACGGTTGCCGCGCCGTGTTCGTGCAACTGCCTGCTGCCCACGTAGGTGTAACTGAGCCAGGAGACGATTGTCCAGCCGATGACCACCCATTGCAGAATCCACATGCTGGGCCGCATCCACGAAGGCACGGAGGGCAGCGCGGTGTAAAGCGACTGGCACAGCAGCACGTACGCGATGAGAATGCCCTGCGCGACGGTGGTGATTTTCCCGGGCATGTTGGGCTGGACGCGGAGCCGCCCGTTGATGAGAAAGACGATGAGCGCGCCGCCAAGGATGAAGACGTCGCGGCTGATGACGATGACCGGCGTGAACCACAGCAGCCTCGACCACCACGGCCAGTAGCCGGTTGACAGAAGCACGCAGGCGGTCATCATGAGAAGTTTGTCCGCGATGGGGTCAAGGTAGGTGCCGAGTTGCGTGATCTCGCGCCTGCGGCGGGCGAACAGGCCGTCGAGCGCGTCCGTGAGCGTCATGAAAAGGAACACGCCCAGCGCGGCATAGACCATCCACTCGTAGCCTTCGTCCTCCATTTTCGTGACGCAGATTACAAAAAGGGGAATAAGCATGATGCGCATGATGGTCAGGCGGTTTGCGAGCGTCATTTTATATTGCATGCCGGCTCCCCTAAACGCTGTGAATGGACGAGCGAATTCTATATTGGCGTGATATACTGTCAAGGGGAAACAGGCTTGAGGCTTGAGGAAGTAAGGCTTGAGGCGTCGGACAAGTCTGATTCGTCCGGCCTGTCCGACATCGAATTGCATCCGGAGGACCAATGAGAATCAGCGAATTTCAGAAGAAGATCGAGGAGATTTACTTCCAGCGCGACAAATCGCGCGGGCTTGCGGGGACGTACCTGTGGTTCATGGAGGAGGTCGGCGAGTTGACGCGCGCGCTCAACCGCCCGGAGGACACGCGCCACGGCCTTGAGGATGAGTTCGCCGACGTGCTGGCGTGGCTGTGCACGCTTGCGAGCATCAAGGGCATCGACATGGAGAAGGCCGCGCAGAAATACGCCAACGGCTGCCCCTCCTGCCACAGCGCCCCCTGCGCGTGCGGCAAGAAATGAAAGTGGAGAAGACTTGCTGCTTGTCCTGGGGACATGAATCGTTGCACACGTTCCTCATCAGCAAAAGCGGGACAGGCAAATCACGACATCGACCACTTGGTCAAACGAGGGAATAAGCGGAACGGCTTGAAAGCCGTTCCCTACAATCCGGATTTCATTCCCGCCACACACCCGCGCCGCTTGACCGTATAAGGGAATGCGGGTATAATACCCGCAAGATTGAAGGGCTACCCTTGAAGAAATCACGCCAAAGTGACGATTATTCAAGCGCATATCGTTCATGCCCTAAGGGAATAGCAATAGTATAGGCATATTCTCCAAACAATTGGGTTGCAACATCACCGGAGGCAAGACATGTTTGATCGATTCACGGATCGCGCCCGCAAGGTCATAACGCTGGCGCGCCAGGAAGCCCAGAGACTCAACCACGACTACCTCGGCACGGAGCACATCCTGCTGGGCCTTGTCCAGGAGGGCAGCGGCGTCGCCGCAAACGTCCTGAGAAACCTTGATATCGACCTGAAAAAAATCCGCCTGGAACTTGAGAAGTTCGTGAAAAGCGGCGCGCCCACGATGACCGTGGGCCAGTTGCCTTTCACCCCGCGCGCAAAGCGCGTGCTCGAACTCAGCATGGAAGAGGCCAACAACCTCAACCACAACTACATCGGCACGGAGCACCTGTTGCTGGGCCTCTTGCGCGAGCACGACGGCTACGCCGCGCGCGTTTTGATGAGCCTCGGCGTGAAATTGGAGGACGTCCGCGAGGAGGTCATGGAAATCCTCGGCGCGGATCCCGCCGCCGGCGGCGGCCAAGCCGACAAGTCGCAGTCCATGTCCGGCCCGGCCGCGCCCAGCGTATCGAGCAAGTCCAAGACCCCCGCGCTCGACGCGTTCGGCAGGGATTTCACGCAACTCGCCCGCGAAGGCAAACTGGACCCCGTCATCGGCCGCAGGAATGAAATCGAGCGGCTCATCCAGATTCTAAGCCGCCGCACGAAGAACAACCCGGTGCTCCTCGGCGAGGCCGGCGTCGGAAAGACCGCCATCGTCGAGGGACTGGCGCAGGACATCGTGAACAACAACGTCCCGGAACTGTTGCGCAACCGCCGAATAGTCTTGCTGGACCTTGCGATGATGGTCGCGGGCACGAAATACCGCGGCCAGTTTGAAGAGCGCATCAAGGCCGTCATGACCGAAGTGCGCAGAGTCGGCAACGTTATCCTGTTTATTGACGAACTGCACACCCTTGTCGGGGCGGGCGGCGCGGAAGGCGCCATTGACGCGAGCAACGTGCTCAAGCCGGCCCTCTCCCGCGGCGAAATCCAGTGTATCGGCGCGACCACTCTCGACGAGTACCGCAAGTACATCGAAAAGGACGGCGCGCTGGAGCGAAGGTTCCAGACCATCATGGTTGACCCTCCCAGCCCCGATGAAACCTTCGACATCCTCAAGGGCCTGCGCGATAGGTACGAGGCCCACCACCGCGTGCGCTTCACGGACGAGGCGTTGCGCCTCTCCGTGGAACTGAGCAACCGCTACATCACCGGCCGTTTCCTGCCGGACAAGGCCATCGACGTGATGGACGAGTCCGGCGCGAGGATACGCCTGCGCGCGCTCACGAAACCGCCCGACCTCAAGGACATTGAGGAAGAGATAAGCCGCCTTGACAAGGAAAAGGAGGAATCGGTTGCGTCTCAGGATTTCGAGCGCGCCGCAAGGATCCGCGACAACGCGTTCCAACTGCGCAAGCGCAAGGAAGGAATCGTGCGCGAGTGGAAGCAGACCGCGCAGGAAGTCGAGGGCGTCGTTGACGAGGACGTGATTGCGGAGACCGTCTCCAAGATGACCGGCATCCCGCTCACCCGCCTTGAGAAAGGCGAGGCCGACAGGCTGCTGCACATGGAGGAGGAACTCCACAGGACGGTCGTCGGCCAGGAAGAGGCCGTCGAGACCATTGCGAAGTCCGTGCGCCGTTCGCGTTCCGGCATGAAGGACCCGCGCAGGCCGGTCGGCTCGTTCATATTCCTCGGCCCAACCGGCGTCGGCAAGACGCACCTCGCGAAGCAGTTGGCGAAGTTCATGTTCGGCGACGAGGACGCGCTGGTGCAGATAGACATGTCCGAGTACATGGAAAAGCACAACGTTTCACGCCTCGTCGGCGCGCCTCCGGGATACGTCGGCTACGAGGAAGGCGGGCAACTCACGGAAAAGATTCGCCGCCGCCCGTACTCCGTTGTGCTCCTTGACGAAATCGAGAAGGCGCACACCGATGTTTTCAACATGCTGCTCCAGATAATGGAGGAGGGAAGGCTTACCGACTCCTTCGGGCGGCATGTGGACTTCAAGAACGTCATCCTTATCATGACGTCCAACATCGGCTCCAACGTAATCAAGAACCAGGGCTCGCTCGGCTTCGGCAAGCAGACCGAGGAGCGCACCTACGAGGCCATGAAGCAGCAGGTCCTCAGGGAAATCGACAAGCATTTCCGGCCTGAGTTCCTCAACCGCGTGGACAACGTCATCGTCTTCACGTCGCTCACGGGCGAAGACCTGAAGAAGATAATCGACATCGAACTGGTGCACATCAAGAAACGCATGGCCCAGCGCGGCCTCCAACTCGACCTCGACGACAAGGCCAAGGAGTTCATCATCAAGTCCGGGTCCAACCTGGAGTTCGGCGCCCGCCCGCTGAGGCGCGCGCTGGAGAATCTGGTCGAAGACCCGCTCTCCGAAGAGATTTTGCGCGGGTCGTTCGAGAACATGAACGCCGTCCTTGTTACCGTGCGCGAGGAGGAAAACGAAAAAGGCGAGAAGTTTTCGCACCTCTACTTTGAGGGCAAAAAGGTGGAGGCCGCCGTCGGCGCCGCCGACAAGAAGTAAGCGGTTTTGCATTGCAAAGCCCCCGCCGTTGCGTACAATGGCGGGGGTTTTTCTTTTGCCCCGGTCGCGAAATCTTTTCTCGTGTGGGTAATTGCTCATGGAGGCGCTTCCGATAATCATCTCGTGCGCGGCGCTTGCGGCGGTCGTCGTCCTCGGCCTGCTCATCTGGTCGCGGCTGAAAGAACTGGCCGCGAAGCCCGCGTCCGACGGCATCCAGATAATGCAGCAGCAGGTTGACTCCCTCCGCCAGCAGACGCAAGGCAGCCTTGAGAATATGAACGCCTCCCTGCTCAAGACCCTCACCGCGCTTCAGGAGGCGCTCAGCAAGCAGACCAAGGCCGTTACGGACGGCCTCAGCAGCCAGATGGCATCCCTCCAGCAACAGACGCAGGTCTTTGCGGATTTCAAACAGCGCGTAGGCCAAGTTGAGACCCTCAGCCAGAACCTTGACACGCTTGGGAAGGAAATTTCCAACTTTCAGAAGATTCTGCAGGCGCCTAAACTGCGTGGGTCGATGGGTGAGTTTATGCTGGAAGAACTTCTCGGCCAGATATTACCGGCAGAGTGCTATGCGACGCAGTTTGCGTTTCCCGGAAGCACCGAAAAGGTGGACGCTATTATAATGTTACAAAACGGGACGGTTCCCGTTGATGCCAAGTTTCCGCTCGACAGTTTTCGCAGAATCATGGATCTTCAGGCGGGATCGGAAGAACAGAAGCGCGGGCTTAAGGATTTTAGAAAAGCCGTGAAGAAGCATATCGACGATATCGCCGCGAAATATATCAGACCGGATGCGGGCACGCTTGATATCGCCTTCATGTACATCCCCGCGGAAAACGTGTTTTATGAAATAATTCTGAGGGACGTCAATGAAGAAAACGTGAACGATCCAGAGGAAAGTATTTCCCATTATGCCCAAGATAAAAGGGTGATCCCCGTCAGCCCGAATAGTTTTTGGGCATATTTACGGATTATAGCGATGGGTCTAACCGGACTGAGGCTTGAGCAGAATGTAAAACAGGTTCGGGACCAACTACGCGGAATGTGCAAGGACATTGACGAGTTCGAAAAGGACTTTAAGACGCTTGGCGCGCACTTAGACCACGCGTATAGTAAGTACTTAGAAGCAGCCCCTAAGTTTTCGTCTATGAGCATGACTCTGAAGATAATTGCAGATGTTCGTGCCCTAGAAAAGGTTGAGCCCACCCTGCCGTTTCAGGATCAGGCCGGAACGAATGCTCTTCCAGGATGACTGACAGAATCTGTGAAATCTGTGTAATCTGTGGTTCGGTTTTCGGCTCAGACCCAGTCAGGCCCGCTTGACTTCTCCCGCGGGGAGGCCAGTTTCCTGCCCATCTGCTCCGCGCGCATAAGGTAAGACAGGTAAATCGTGTGGTACGGCATGGCAAGGTCAACGTCCATGCCGAGTTTCTCGAACGTCGTCTGCAGTTCTTCCTCCGTCATCAATACCTGCTTCCTCACCGCCAGTTTGGGCGCGATCATCTCGCCCGCGACCTCGCCCTTCGATATCTTCGCGAAATCGCGGAAGAACTTCATCACCGGAATCGCGTCTTCCTCCGTCGGCGCGCCGAGCACGGTTATGAAGGCGTACCGCTCCGGCAGGCGCGCCTGCGGCGTGTGGATGAGCGAGTGCGGCAGAATCTTCACGTTCGTAAATGAGCGGAAGCGGTCCATCAGCACTTTCAGGTGCGAGGACATCCAGTGGAAATATATCGGCGTGACAAACGCGGCGGCGTCCGAGGCGCTGTATTTCTCCGCGAAGGCCGCGAAGTCGTCGTCCCGCAACGTGCACTTCTTGACGAGATTGCATCGCAGGCATCCCGTGCAGGGTTTGATGCGCAGGTCCGCGGCATAAACCATCTCCACCTGCGCGCCCGCGTCTCGCGCGCCTTCCGCGAGTTTCTGCGCCAGGATGTCCGAGTTTCCTTCCTTCCTCGGCGAACCCACGATTACTATTACTTTGCTCATATTCGAATGTCCATAAAAACGGAAACAGCGGACATAATTGTCCGCTGTTCTCAAAAGATTGCAAGCGATTATTCGAAAATTATCCGCTTCGCTCGTGAGGGTCATCGCTCACGGCGAAGTTGTAGAGTGCCCGTAACGCGTTTCCCATTGTTGCAATGAATTCAGGATTTTTCCCGCATCTTCTTTCCGATTCTCCGCTACCTTAGGAAGCGCCTCTCGGAGGGCCTGTATTGCCTCCGGGCCTTTGACGCCCTGGAACACGTCGAGTATCATTTCAACCAAGTCCGGATTCTGGCTGGTCAGAAACGGCGCGACGGCCTTGACGACTGCCGCCCTGTTGGATGCATTTGCGGTTCCGATGATGGACAGCGCTGGCCCAATGAACCGGTAGTCAACTTTGCGCACCGCAGCAGGATTATCCGGCAGCATCTTAAGCAGCAAGTCGATCATCTCGACACGCTGGCTCATGCCCAGGCCTTCCGTTGCCACCACAATGGCGATTCCGCTTGAGTCTTCCTGCTGCAGAATGAACTGGAGAGCGTCCAGCGCGGTCTGCTCGGACGTCATGCGGCCAAGCGCATAAGCCGCCGCTTCGCCGTCCTTGATTTTATGATTTTCCAGGGCCCAGAGAATGAACTGGCATGCCAGGCGGCGGTCTCCGGAATATGACAGGCACATCAGGGCATCGCGGTGCGCCGCCAGCGCGTCGGCTGCCGTGTCCTTGTCCTCGGGTTTCGGCGCGCCATCGGGCACCTGGGCGGACGTCTCCAGAATTTTCATAATCAGCAATGGCGTCGCTGCGGGAGTCTTCAAATCATCGGGGTACTTGAATCGCCATAGATCCTCGCCGGGCCTGTCGGTCTGCCTGCGATTGTCGTCCACACATATCGCAAACGCCGTGTCTATCCGTTGCGTCACGTCCTTGCCATAAGCGGCAAGCCTTTGCGCGCACCATTTGCGGATTTCATCTTCGTTCTTGCCGATTTCATCGGGGTGCCAATCAGGGAGGACCGTGGCGCTATTCTTGTCCCACCAGTCGCGCCACGTCGCCAGCATTTCGTCGCGTCCGGCGGACTTCATTGCGTCGTCGGGCAGGCCGATGGCACCGTCCGTTAATTTGTGCAGAAGTACCGACCCTTCGACGAATGTCTGGAGTTCCGCAAGATTGATAATATCCGAGTCCAGCAAGCCTGTTTCTACGTATCCCCTCACATGACGCTTTTGCAGTGCGAACTCCAGCAGTACCGGAATGGCCATCTTGTCCGGGTTCTTGCTTAAGATGCGGATGGCCAAGAGTTGCTCGCGTTCGTCTCCCCATTTCAGAGCCTCTATTACGGATGGCATCAACTTCTCGTCAGGCATCGTGTTCAATAGATATTCAAGTGCCGCAGGGCGCGTCGTATGGAAGAGCATGGCGGTGGCCAAATCGTCTGCCGAAGGTTGCCCGGCCTGAATATTCTTTTCGATACTTGCGATGAGTTCCTTGAGTTTTTTGGTCTCGTCATCAGTGAGGACTATCTTGCCGTGGTCGGCAACATAACCGTTGAGCAGATCCACGAATTTCTTTGCTTCTTCTCCTTGAGGGTTGATCTTTGGCAATACAACCTCTGGCCAGAACGGGCTTTCCTGATAGGTCTCGGCAAAGAGCATGACAAGCATCTTGTGGGCATATTCGGAATCATCGGTTGCCGTTCGAAAGATGTCAAAGAGGAGCCGAACACATTCGTAATTATTGCGATGTTGAACTAATAAAATTGGATCCCCATATCTCCATAGTTGCGTCTTGAAAAGATCCAGGCTCTCAGCAGTACCGTAGGCCGCCAGTGCTTCCATGAGCCTGTTTTTCAGGGTGTCATCAGTTGTTTTGGAATCCAACCTCTGCCGGCAGAACTCCATCAGTTCCTTCGATGGTTTCTTAATGTACTGAAACGCATCATAGGCAAGGTAAGCACGCCACGATCTCCTTTTGCTCCTATCCTCTGTTCTGTAGGTGTCAACATAAGGTTTCTGCTCAACCAGCCACATTAGCGCGGATGCAGCCTTGTCAGGATTCTCTTCGGCGACTATCCGCATCATAAGCGCAAAATATGCGTAAGTATCCTCAATAGGAGGGCCGCTATCTATTCCCACCACCGCAGTGTGTGCATCGAGGTGCTTGAGGACTTCCTCGTCAACGAGGGCATCCCGAAGCGCCTGCCACGCCGATTCGTCGTCGGATTGGCAGATGACATTGGCGGCGGCAAGCAATTCAATCACACTTGTGGATTTCAACTGCTCCACGGCCTTGGCATTCTCATCGGTGGCGGGTGTTGCAGTGGGCTTGCCCGCTGGCTCTGATTCTGTGGACTTGGGTTTACAGTGTGGCGTCAGCACAAGGCAGGCGGATAGAACCAGCGCGAGCAGAATGCGGGTTCTGATATGCATTCAATTCTCCTCTTAGACACTTGGTTGCTGGGCGGTTATTCGAAAATTATCCGCACGTCCACGGCGTATGGGTCTTCGTCCGCTTCGTTGCGTGCCTTCACGGGCGCGGGGGGCGCGGCGGGGACGAGTTCCGCGTATATCGGGCCGATCTCGGCCCTCACGTCGGCCATGTCCTTGAGATATTTGAGCAGGCGCAAAAATTCGGCCTCGCTCAGCCGCACTATGATGCCGCCGGGCGTGAATTGGGCCGACTGGTAATCTTCCAGCGTCGGCAGGCAGTCGAAGACGAGTTTGATGTCGTTCTTTTCCGTCTCGTTCAGCGCGCGCTCCTTTCCGTCCGGCGTCAGGGCGGAGAGGACGATGGACTGCCTGAAATTCAGCGCCATCTCCGGCTTGTCGCCGTCGATACGCCGCTGGAACCTTTGCTGCAGGGCCATATTCGGCGGAGTGAGCGCGTCCTTGCCGGGAGACAGCCTGTCCATTTCCGCCTGTGTTTGCTGAAGTGCACGCGCTTTCGCTGCCAGCGCCTCTTGGCGCGCGCTCTCGGCTTCTTGCCTCGCCTTTTCATCATCCTCGGAGGGCGGAGGCGCTGCTTCCTCAAAAGCCTTTGCGTCGCCTTTTCCATACTCGTCCGCGGGCTTTTCCGCGGCCCCCGGCGGCGCGGCTCCGGCGGCAGGCGCACGCGCGCTTTCCGCCTGAAATCGTCCGGAAGGCGCGACATTCGAGAGCACGTCCTTTGATACATACTGCTGCTGCGTTTTTACATCGTTGTAACAGTAAAGTATCGGCGCGACCTCGTCCATGTCCCGCGCCCGCGCGAAGGCGTTTGCGACCACGCGCTTTTGCGCCATCTGCATGAATACCACGTTGTCGGCGCGGGACGTCAGTTGCGCGTTCTGGATGTCCGGCATGGCGGCGGTCGCGGCGAAATCGACGAACGCCGTCTGGTCTTTGCCTGCGAACGCCTTCAGGTCCGTTACCTTGAGGCCGTAAAGCGCATTATCGACCCTGTTGAGCGCATTGGTCAGCGCCGCGACATCGTACCCGCCCGGCATGTCCGGCGGCATGATCAAGGATGCGCCGGTGATGGTCGCCGGGCTGGTTTCCAGCGGAATTGCGGCGTGCTTGGCGGTGTAACCGTCGGCGGGCGTAGGCGTATTTGCTGGCAGTTGCGTTGGCGCTGGCGTGAGCATCTTGAACATGACAACCGTGCCCGCCGCAAGCACGAGTAGCGCGGCGACGGCGCGGAATCTCCACGACCTCAGGATGCTGATTTTCCGTGGCGTTTCGGATTCACCCGGGGAAATTTTTTCCATGACGGAGGCGTGCAAACTCGCCGGGGCCTTGATTTGCGGCAGGTTCCGCAGGAGGCTCATCATGCGGCGGTAGCGCTCCACCTCGGCGGCGCACTCGGCGCATTCCGCGAGGTGCCGCTCGTACTCCGCCCGTTCCCGCGCGCCAAGCAAATCGCTCAGGTAACGCGAAGCCGTCTCTTTGTCTTCATGGTACTTCATGGTTGAGCCTTTTGTTCCGGGACTTTCGCCCCTCCAAAACATTACCGCGTCCGCCCACTGCCCCTATCGGCAACTGTTTCCGTCCTCCTCACCGTTAGACGCAACGGGGCGTAAAATGTTCCCGAAAAATACAGGTAATTCCAAACAAGTTTTCGACCTCGCCGGATGACAGGCACAATCTACGAGCGGCAAGCCTGTGGGCACGGGGGTCAGACCCCTCCCGTCGCTTCGCTCCTCTTTGGCGTCTGACCCCCTTACCTGCGCTCCGTAATTGTGCCAGTCACCGGCGGCTTTCACACAGTGCAAGAAACATTCTTGGAGTTACTTAGTTTGCGTCAAAGATGTTTTGCGAGCCGCCGGCGCAGTTCAAGCCTTGCGCGGTGCAGGCGCGACTTGAGCGTGCCGTCGGGAATTTTCAGGATTTTCCCCATCTCCTCGTATTCCATTCCGTCGATGTCGCGCATGACGACGACCTGGCGGTATTCCATCGGGAGCGCGCGGATTTCCCGCTCGATGATTGCGTTGAGTTCCGAGGCGGCGAGCCTGTTGGCGGGATTGCCGGCGCTGGCGGCCGCGGGCGCGGGAACGGCGGGGTCGTCGTCCGGGGCGGCGGAAAGCGAGGCGGTTTCCTTTGACGCGCGGTCGCTGCGCCACTTGCTCGTGCGCAGGTTCAGCGCTATCGTCCAGAGCCACGTTGAAAACTTCGCGTCCCCCTTGAAACTCCTGAGCGCCTCGAACGCCCTGAGAAAAGTCTCCTGCGCGAGGTCGAGCGCGTCGTCCGCGTTGCCTAGAAGACGGTGCAGGGCGTTGTAGATGCGGTCCTGGTACTTGAGCGTCAGCCGCCCGAACGCCTCTCTCGCGGCAGCGCCGCGTCCCAGCGCCCGGGCCACCAGGTCGCGGTCTTCATCTGCCTGCCGCGGTGTTTTCTCGGTTTCCGTATTGCCCATGATACTTCACGAAACTGACTTGCCGGGGCTTTCACGCCCGGCGCGATTTTTCAGAGCCTCTCCAGCCGCAGCGAGTTCGTCTTGCCGGTCGCGACCGGCACTCCCGCCACGAAAACGACCGTGTCGCCTTTCGCCGCCAAGCCGCTCTCCATGGCGATTTCCGCGCCCCTGCGAAACATCTGCTCGCTGTCCGCGAACTGTTCAGTCAGGCGCGGCGCGACCCCGCGGTACAGGCACATCCTGCGAACGACCGCCTCGCTCATCGTGGTGCCGAGTATAGGCGCCGCCATCCGCCTTTTCGACAGAAGCCGCGCGCTCTTGCCGCTCGCGGTGAAGCCCATGACTATTCTAACGCTCAACCTCGCCACAAGGTGTGCCGCGGCGTCCGCGATGATGTCGCCGAAGTCGCGCGACCCGCCGGTCTCCAGCCGCCATTCGCCGGGAGCGGCGTCGCGGATGGATTCCTCGGCGCGCTCAGCCACGTGCGCCATCATGGCGAGCGCCTTGAGCGGGTACTTTCCAATAGAAGTCTCTCCGGAGAGCATCACCGCGTCCGTGCCGTCGAGGATTGCGTTGGCGATGTCGGACACTTCCGCGCGCGTCGGAGTGGGGTTTTCTATCATCGACTCCAGCATTTGCGTGGCGACGATTACGGGCTTGTTGAATTTCGCGCAGAGTTTGATGAGGCGCTTCTGGAGCGTCGGGACCTCCTCGACGCGCATCTCCACGCCGAGGTCTCCCCGCGCGACCATTATAACGTCCGACGCCCTGATGATTTTCTCGATGTGCTCAATCGCCTCGGGCTTTTCTATCTTGGCGACCGTGTGGATGTCCGCCCCGCGAGAGCGGAGGATTTCCCTGAGTTCCTCCATGTCCTCGGCCCGGCGGACGAATGAAAGCGCAACGTAATCCACGGCGTGCTCGATGCCCCACTCTAAATCCTCGCGGTCCTTGGGCGTGAGAGCCGGGGCGCTTATCTTCACGCCGGGCAGGTTTATCCCCTTGTGCGGCCTGAGAGTCCCGCCCGCGACGACGGCGCAGTCGAGGTAGTCGTTCGTCTTCGCTACGGCCTTGAGTTCGATGAGGCCGTCGTCGATGAGGATGCGCTCGCCCACGCGCACGTCGTCCACCATCTGCGGGTAGGTGCAACTGATGGCTTTCTCATCGCCGCGGACTGCGGCTTTCTGTATCCGGATTGCAGCGCCCGTGCGCAGTTCCACGGAGGGCGCGCGCAGTTCGCCGACGCGGATTTTCGGCCCGCACAGGTCCTGCATGATCGCGACGGGCCTGCCCAGTTCGCGCGCGGCGGCGCGGATGTTGTTCAGCGCCGCCAGGTGCTCGTCGCGCGTGCCGTGGGAGAAGTTGAGCCTTGCCACGTCCAGTCCGCCCTCGACCATCGCGCGGATGGTCTCCGCGCCGCTGCAGGCGGGGCCGATGGTCGCGATTATTTTCGTAAGCCGCATGAAAAGCCCTCAGGAAATTCCGTACCGGCGCATTTTATTGCGCAGCGATGATTATTTTTTGCCGTATTCCCATCAGGCGCTACGGAACGCGTTCGGGATGGGGACGGACGTAATATACAGTGAATGTTGCTATCATCTTGGCTTGCTGCCTCATATAGTAAGGCACGTTTTCCCTCTTGGGAATGGCGACCGCGATTCTCTCATATTTGACCGCGGCCTTAAGCGATCCCGTCCCTCCCCGCGAGATCGGCTCCGTGCAATAAAGTTCCGCAAGCGTGTCGAGGAACGCGGGCTCCTCGGGACGCGACGCGACGGCCTTCTGCGCCAGTTTTATCCCGGCGTCGATTTTCTCGCTGGTAACGGCATAGAACCACGCGAGCGAGTTCATTGCATTGTCGTCCGTCTCATCCGCCGTCCGCGCCAGCAGCGGCGCTTCCGCGGCCTCGAAGACCCGCTTCGCGTCGTCCGCCTTGCCCTGCTTCTTGAGCAGGACGTACAGATGCCCCTGCGCGTCAACGTTGTCCGGCGAAAGCCTGACGGCCGTCTCGTATTTTTGCCGCGCCTCGTCCGGCTCGCCGTCGTGCTCATATTGCCTCGCCTCGCAGTAATTCATCTGCGCGGCGACATCGTTGTACTCGCCGGAAGCGTCAAGCCCCGCCTGCTCCATCTCCGCCAGCAGCCGCCCGTACATCAGCGTGGCCTCCGCGTACTTGCCCTCGTCGCTTAGATAGAACGCCGTCTTCCGCATAGCCGCCATTCTTGCCTCGACGGAGTTCTTCGGGGCGGAGGGCGGCAAATCAAGTTCCTTCTGTAGTTCGGCGTAAACCAACTCCGTCATGCCGAATTGCTCGAAGTACGCCGCCGAATCCATATACGGATTGCCCGCGGGTTCGCTTGCGTCGGCCTTCTCCAGGAATCCCCTGTACTGCTCGTTTGACAGGCCGTACCAGCACGCCGCGAGCGCGAGGAGCGTGTTGCGTTCGTCGGGCTTTCCGGCGGAAAGTTTTTGCGCCGCGCCTTCAGCGGCCTTGTAGTTCTGGACATGAAGGGCGAGATAGATTAGGTCGTTCAGCGCATCAATGTTGTCCGGCCGCAGGGCGCATATCTTTTCGAGGCACTCCAACGCCTTGTCGGGCACGCCCTCTCTGAGATAAAGCGCGCTGAGAAGGCGCAGTTGCGTTATCGTCTCCGCTTCAAGCGCTTGCGCCTTCTGTTCATCGGTTTCGGCGGCGGGCGGCATTTCATCGGCGCGCGTGATGGGGCAAATGGAGGAGATGGGCTGTATGGCAAACGCAGCCCCGATGAGAACCAATGCAATTACGCAGTTCCTCACGGCATGCTCCGGGGATTCGGCCTCGAATCGCGATTATTTCCCCTCAACCACCGCAATTTCCTTCTCCGTCAGGCCATAGAGTTCATACACCAACTCATCAATATCTTTGTCCGTTGAGTCAATCTGCCGCTGAATCACCTTACGCGTCTGTACATCCTTCGCCTTCGCAATCTGCTTATACAACGCTAGCATCCCATCCACAAGATTCACCATCTTATCATGCCGCCCCTTGTCCGCCTTATTGGAGAAATCAATTGGCTTAATCGGAATGAGTTTCACCTGGGCTGGATTAATGTTTACGTTATCAAAATAGGTTTTGTACCAGTAATTTAGCAGGCAACTATTGAACAAGCCCAAAATATACTTAAGCGAATACCTTGTATCTTTGAGAATAATGTCATTAAAGTTGTCTCGGTTGTAAAACTTCTTTTCATCGTATGTGCCAATTAATTTTCGGGCCAATGCCTTGTTCCGCAAGCGAACAAGGACAATCTTTGGTTGTTCAAAGTATTTCGGGTCCCGCGGACACCACAACCATTCCCCATACTTCAGATACTGCTTACCCCAAGACAAAGAATACCGTTGAACCGTGCTGTTCGTGTCCAAGAGTTTTTTCCAGGCACTTCCTTTGGCTTTGTCGGAGATATAGGCATTCCGAATGCCCTCTTCGCGTGTTTTATAAACAATAATTCCTTGTGTCAAATCACATATCTTATCGAGACGAATCGTCTTTGCTTCGATTTTTCTGATAAGCGCACTATTGGCTCTAATAAGAAACCGATTGGCCTCCGTGTGCAGCCAATCATCTTGGTCAAACTCTACGGCATCGGCATCTTCGGTGAACTCTGTCGGCGATGTGGGATGTGTTACACGTGTTTTGTGGCCCTGCACACCATTTTGAAAGACAATTACTAATGTCTCGGCTGCGTTTACGTTCCACACATTATAGCGGAAGTTCGAGATCGAATGGATATAACCCCCGTTCAGGATAGTACGACGCAACTGTTCGGCCCGTTGCGATTCAATAAAATTTGTTGGAAGAATAAAACTGACAAACCCTCGCTTCGTGCTGAGACTTATCGCACGATATAGAAAATACTCGTATGACTCTGGTTGTCCTTTGATTGCGTGGTACGTGTCAAAGAGATATTTCTTTTCCAGGTCAGTAAACAGGGCTCCATACGGCGGATTGCCTATTATAGCATCGAATCCGCCATTCTTCTCCTTGCATACATCAGAAAATTCTCTTTCCCAATCAAAAGCGTTGATGTCGCGTTTTACTTCCATATCCTTGAATAGTGACCGTTGCCCACCATCCTTGTAAAAATCAGTCCCAATCAGCGAATTGCCGCACTTCATGTTGTTGTCCAGGTCCGGCAATGCCCGCTCGTCGAGGGGAAGGCGCTGCTGTTCAAGCGTTGAGGCGTTCTCGCCTTCGAGTATCTTCAGCAGGAGGCTCAACTTCGTTACCTCAACCGCCTGCGGGTCGATGTCCACGCCGTAGATATTGTTGAGCAGTATCCGCTTCTTCTCAGCTGTCGCAAGGTGCAGTTGCCCGAGTTTGTCCCGGTACATTTCCTTCTTGAATTGTTTCGGCCACCGCTTCGCGTACCAGTCGCGGTGATAGTCTAGGAGATACGTGTATGCGCCCAACAGGAACGAGCCGGAACCGCAAGCAGGGTCAAGAATGCGCAACCTATCTATTTGCTTGGGCGTTTTCCCCTTGCATAGTCTTTCGACCGTGTTATTTACGATGTAATCGACGATGTACTTGGGCGTGTAGTAAACGCCGCCGGCCTTCGTGACCTCCGGCTTGTCCTCTACTTTCACGAGGCCCGAAGGGTAAAGGCGTATGACCTTGCCGAGGAATTGCTCATACACGTTGCCAAGTATTTCGGCGGGCAGGACGGAGAACTCGTACGGGCAGTCGGGGTAGTAAAGGCTCGCGATGATTTTCTTGAGGATTTCGTTGTCGATGTTAAGGCTCGGCGTGAGTGTGTCCGGCTCGCCGCGGCCTTTTTCATGCTCGAAGTGAAAGAGGCCAGAGTTGTATCTCTTGTCGGCGCGTTCATAGAGTCCGCGCAGCCCGCTGTAAATATATTGCTCGTTGAGGAGATTCCGCAACTGCCCGTAAGTCTCGATGCCCCGGTCCTCGCACATGCGCAGGAAGATGATGCGGTCGATGGTGCGCTGGACGGCGGCGTTGACATCGTCACGACTCAATTTCCTGTTCCGGTTGCGGTTGGCTATATTGTGCGCAAGGTCATCCCGCCACTTTGAGATGTCCGCAAGGAATTCCGTATCCACTTCGGAAGTCCCGCGCTTGCGCGCTTTAGACCCCGCGAATTTGTCGAAGAGTCCCCCCTCTATCGCCTCTTGGGAGAAAATATTGGCGATTTCCTCCCATTTCTGAGGATATTGCGTGTATGACCAGAGTGCTATGCGGGCTCTGATCGCGTTGTCGTCCTTGTGCGGCCTCACGGAGCCGTCATAGACAGCGAAATCTTCGAAGTTAGTGAGGATGGACAGCGAGAATTTTGCGGACCAAGCGTACCTGCGAAGTTGATAGGCGGCCTTTTGGTCATTCTTGATGTCAACGGACGGGGGCTTTGCCTCCACATAAAATACCGGCGTCCCACCCATGCGGAAGGTATAATCGGGAAATCCTCTATCCCCGCTATCTTCTTTTTGCGATTTATTGAGCACCACGTCCCTATATCGCTCTGATTTCGGATGCTCCTTGTTGTCCACGTCCCACTTCATGGCCGCAAAGAAAGGATTGATGAAGTCGGCGCGAGCCTGCTCCTCGTTGTAGGACTTGGCGTGGTATTCGTCGCGGTGGCGGTCGAAGTTTTCGACCAGGCGGATGATTTCCTTCGGAGCGGTCATGTAAATCCTTTCAGTCTATTGATTCCCCATAAGGCGGCTAAGCGGATCATCATGATTTAAGGATATTTGGGGAGCGTTGTCAATTTGATTTTCTAAATCTGCGTCCATCTGCGTCCATCCCGATAAACGACACCGGGACTTCAAGGTCGTCTGCGGCTTGCCCGCCTCCGGCGGGTTTTGTAAAAAAATTTTCAGGCGGCGGGAATTTTTCGCTTGACAATGCACAGTTTATGGTGTATACTTACACAGCATTAGGTGTCGGGTCAAATGCGCCAGAGGCGCATAAAGGTCTCAGGTGAGCGGGCCGTGAACGAAGAACGAAAAACGAAGAATTTTTCCTCTGTAGTCTCCGCGGCCTCCGTGCGCTCGGTGGTGAGAAAAAAATAAATTCGCGAAAAGTTAGCGGAATTTCTCAAAATCGGGCTGGTGAAAATCCTAACATGTTATGCGATAAGAGGTAACGATACCGGGCGGATGCGGGATTTGTCTCACTAATTCTCACTAATTCTCAGTAATTCTCACTAATTCTCATTAATTCTCATAAATTCTCAAGAAATCCGGGTGAATTCTCATGGATTCTCACTGGATAACTGGATTAACCGGATAACTGGCTGGCTGGACAACTGGATTCCAGATTTCTAGATGTCTGGATTGCCAGATGTCCAGATGTCCAGGCGTTGCGGGATTGGGGGCCGAAATACATGCACATACCAGCATGTCGCGCCGCGGGCCGGCGCTACCCCTGCATGACGGCTGCCGCTTCGGGAGCGTTGCGTCGCTCAGACAGGATAAAGCCTGTTTATCGATTCTTTGACAATTTTAACCGCCCGCGGGTGGACCATGCGGATGATGTCCACGCCGGAGTGCAGGAGCGCCATCGCGGTGAGCGCCTCCCACATGACGCCGCGCGGCAATTGTTCGCCCCACGCGGGCATGTCCGCCTCAGGCGTTTTGGCCTCCTTCGCGTTCCAAGCCTCCAGCCCCGCGTTGGCGATGACCGGCATCGCCAGCATCCTGTCGCCCTGAAGCGCGGCGATGCGCTGGCGTTCCTGGATGGAATACGCGTACTCGATTCCGTAGCCCAGCGCGCCGGTGGTCTGGTACATCACCAGCCGGTTCGCGGGGAAACCCATATCCGTCACCAGAATATTAACCTGTTTTGCCATGTTAATGTCAAGAGGCGCCTCGCTGATAAGATTGTGTCCGTCGGCAAGGCACACGCCGGTGAGCCTCTTGTAGTTCTCCTGCGTGACCGTGCCGAAGAGCGCGCGTTCGCCCTTGAGCGCCGCCGAGACCTTTGGCAAGACCTCGTTGTCCTTTGCGTTGTCCTCGCACCGCCAGACGATGAGCGGCACGCCGACCGCCTTCTTCACTTTGGTCACGGCCTCAACCGCGTGCGTTGCGTCGAGGTTGCCCTTGTCCGGGTGGATCCCTTCCAGCACGACGCACACAAGGTCAGCGCCGAATTCGACGGCCCTGCGCGCCCACGCGCCGCAGTCGCCAACAACATCACGGTAAGGCTCCGCAAGCAGCGAGTTCCAGTTCTCGGGCGGCCTGTCGAGCATGTCAATCGCGATAAGCGGCCGGTTGCCGACATGCCCGTCCAAGTGCATGAAGGGCAGCGTATTCGCCCCGCCCACGGTAACGCTGTGCGAGCGCGTTCCGCCTTCGGCGCGCGTTGCGCCGATTGTTAGTTCGTTCACGCGATGCGCGGCGGTTTCGTTGACGTTTGGAATCGTCATGAATCCCCTGCTATTTTGCCTTGATGTGTTTCGCGATTATCGCCCTGACGCTCTTGTACGCGGCGTTGTCGTTTGAAATCTGGAGCAGCGGCCTGCCGCTCACGGCGAAATCCGCGATTTCCGCGTCCTCCGGAATTTCGCCGGCCATCTCAAGCCCGGTCGCTTCCAGCCGTTTGCGCACTTCCGCGCTCACGCCTTCGCGCGGCACGCGGTTCAGCGCAAGCGCCATCCTGCCCACGCGTATCGGAAGAGAGTCCGCGAGGCGCTTGATGTTGAGCGCGGTCTTCGCTCCCATGACCGTCGGCTCCGTCACGATGAGCATTAAATCGACGCTGTTGTTCGTGCGGCGGCTCAGGTGCTCCATCCCCGCCTCGTTGTCGATGACGACGTACGGGAACGCCGCGCCCAGTTTACCGAGGTGGTCGCGCAGAAGGATGTTCACGTAGCAGTAGCACCCCGGCCCTTCCGGGCGGCCCATCGTCAGGAGGTCGAATTTCCCGCACTCCTGCGAGCAGCCCTGGATTTCGTACTCGATGAGCCGTTCCTTCGAGAGGCCCGACTGCGCGAGTTTCAACTTATTGTCGATGACGTCCTCGCGGATGTCGCTCACCGTGCGCCTGACTTCCACGCCGAGCGCATCGTGCAGAGTCGCGTTGGGGTCCGCGTCCACTGCAAGCGCGGGCTTGCCGGCCTCCTGCGTCAGGTACTTCAGCGCAAGCGCCGCAACCGTCGTCTTGCCTGTTCCGCCCTTTCCCGAAATTGCTATCACAAACGCCATAGTTGAAGTTCTCTGATTGCCTACGTCCTCGCGTATTTCTTCGCCGAGGGGAACAGGCCGAGGTCCGTGTGCGGCAGGAACAGCGCCTGCTGATAATAATCCATGTACTTGTAGTTCGACATCAGGTCGAAGTACGTCATCCGCCGCGCAATCTCGCCCGCCGCCTCCAGCGCCTCCCGCGACAGGAGGCACCTCTTCGCGCCCTCCAGCGCGGCGTTCCCGGCGAACTGTATCCGCTCCTTCGGCAAATCCGGCAGCATCCCGATTATCACCGCGTTCTTGATGTTCAGGTAATTCCCGAAGCCGCCCGCGATGTTGACGCGCCGGATGTCCTTGAACTTCACGCCCATCGACTCCGCGAGTATCGCCGTCGCCGCGAAAATCGCGGCCTTCGAGCGGATGAGGCCCTGAATGTCAATCTGGTTTATCACGATATCGCGCCCCGTGCCGCTTTGCGTCGCCGGCACGAGCACGAACTCCGGCGTGCCCGCCTCGTCGGTCCGAATCGGCCCGCCCTCCGCCGCATGGAAGCGCCCGCTCCGGTCGAGCAGACCGGCCTTGAACAATTCCGCCAGCGCGTCAACAAGCCCCGAACCGCAAATGCCGATGGGCTTCGCATCGCCTATCGTCGAAACCGTCGCGCGCCCGCCGTCAATCCGCACCTTTTCGATGGCGCCGTCCGCCGCGCGCATGCCGTGCTTCACGCCGCTGCCCTCGAAAGACGGCCCCGCCGACGCGGAACAGCACGCCATCCACTCCCTGTTGCCCAGCACTATCTCGCCGTTGGTGCCGATGTCGATGTGCAGCGACATTTCCTCGTTCCGGTAAAGCCCCGTCGCCAGCACGCCCGCCGTGATGTCCGCGCCGACGTAAACGGACACCCCGGGCAGCACGCGCACGATCGCGCGCGGGTTCACGTTCAGCCCCGCCTCCGCCGCGCGCACGGGCGGCACCAAATTCGCCGCCGGCACGAACGGCTCGCGCCTGATGTTGCGCGGGTCAAGGCCGAGGAAGAAGTGGTGCATCGCCGCGTTTCCCGCCGTCGCCACGGAGCAGATGTCAAGGCAGTCCGCGCCGTTCCGCGCGCAGAGCGTGTCAATCAGTTCGTTGATGTCCGCGACGATGAGCCGCCGCATCTCGTCGAACTTCAGGAACTCCTCCGCGTACATGATGCGCTTGATGTAATCCTCGCCGAATTTCATCTGCGAGTTGTACTTCGATTCCACGCCAATCGTGCGGCCGGTGTTCGCCTCGATGAGATGGACGACGACCGTGGTAGTGCCGATGTCGATTGCGACGGCAAGATTGTCCGCCTCGTGGCTGCCCGCCTCCACGCGGATGATTTTGCACGCGTCGCCGAGCGGCGCGTAGGTCGCGGTCAGTTTCCATCCCTTCTCCCGCGCCGCGCCGGTTACGTCGCGGATTACATCGAGGTCCGGCTCCGCCGCCTTCACGCCCGCGGCCTTGCAGACGGCCATCACGAGGCGTTGCGCGTCGTCGATGTTGTTCTCGATCGAAGGCGGCTCCGGCGCGACGTAAATTTTCTGCACGAGAGGGTTGAGCGGGAAGTCGCCCTTGCCAGTCGTTGCGGAGTCGAGGATGCGTCCTTTGACCGCGGCGGTTTCCGGCGGGACTTCAACCACGACGTTGCCCTCCACCCGCGTGTCGCATGCGAGCGCCAGCCCCGCCCGGACGTCCGCCGCGTCAAGGATGGCGGTTGTGCCCTTCTTTACCTTGCCCTTGCGAACGCGCACCTTGCACTTGCCGCATTGCTTCTGTCCGCCGCAGACGCTGTTCAGGTACACGCCCGCCTTCAGTGACGCCGCATAGATGCTCGTCCCGCGCGGCACGAGCGCCTCGGCCTCATTCGGCAGGAACAAAACGCGGCATTTCTTTCCGCGCGGCTGTTTCTTCTTGCTTGTCCTCTTCACGTTGCACCATGATAACAGGATTTTCAGCGCATCAGGTTTTCCAGACTTCCTTCAAATATCTCGGTATGAAACTCGCCTCCTTCGGCCCCACCATCACCTCCCAGCCTGTCGCCTCCTCAAGCCTGCCCGACAGCACCGCCACGTAGCCGGGGATGATTATTTTCCTGTGCTTCACCACTTTTTCCACTCCCGCTTTCTCCATCGCCCTGTGAATGATTTTCTCGTTGAACTTGTCCGCGGAAAAAGCCGTCAACACGCTCGTCCCTTCCGTGTCCACGGACAAGAGGTGCGCCGGCACGCGGCTGTTTTCGATTTCGCCTTCGACCATGAAATACGTCAGCGAGAAATTCGTCGTGCAGAGCAGCGGCGAGTTCTCGTTCGCGTTGCCTATCTTGTAGAGTTTCGGCTCGACCTGAATGGGCTTTTGCGGGTCCGTGAAGATGTTCTGGCGGAGCGTGAGCAGCGGGAGGGCCTGCCACGCTTCGCAGCCGCTCATCACGACGATCCCCGCGTATTTGCAGATGTATGACCCGGCCTCAACGCACTCCGTCATCAGGTCTTCCGCGTGCGTGAACGCGATTATCGGATAGCCCAATGCGCGGAAGGCCTTCTTCAGCGCGAGCCTGCGGATGGCCGTGAATTTTTCGATGGCGTCGCCGATGTCGCGCGGCATCGGGGCGATGACGATTTCCTCGACGCCGCCTTTCACGATGGCTTGCGTGAGTTCGGCCAGTTCCTCAAGCGTAGCCGCCCTCGCGCCGATGGGACAGCCGGCCTCTTTCGCGACCGCGGTCATGGCCTCGACATTCTTCTTGTCCGCTCCGTACAGCAGCGGCCGCCGCTTCGCCGCGACGCGCGCCGCGGCCTTCATGTTTTCCGGGTTTGACGACATGAGGATGATGTCATGAGGCGTGGCGTTGATGATAATCTTCGCCACCTCCGCGAAACGCGCCGCGTTGCCGCTCTTGTCCTCGACGGCGACAAGGTCCGCGGAAATCTTCTGCCCCACGCGCTCGAAGGAAAGCGCGTTAATCTGCTCGATTCGCGCCCTGATTACGCTTTCGTTGAGCGTGTCCTCGATGCGGAACGCCAGCCCCGTCGGATTGTGAAAAGTCTCGTCGTGGCGGAAGAGCACGGTCTCCTCGCCGGTCTGGAAGGTGCCGATTCTCACGAGTTTTATCGGCGGGGCGGCCGCGCCTTCGAGCGCCGCGCGCGCTTCCTCGCTGAGGTAGGGGCATTCCTTGAGTTCGACCTTCTTTCCCGCCAGCGCCATGGCAAAGGCAAGGCACGTCGGCTTCCCGCACGCCTTGCAGTTCGTCTTCGGCAGCAACTTATAAATATCAAGTCCTGTCAGGGGCATCGTCTAAGGTTCCCAATAATCAAGCCAAAAAATATCTTTGTCCGGATGCATTTTTGCCACCATTCCGCGCAGCACACCAATGCAATACCAGAAACGCGCACTATCAGGTTGATCGCATAAAGAGTTCAATGTCTCTGCGGGCACATTCATATTACCTGCCTTGACCTGCGCAATTGCGATTTCTCGTAATGTTTGTGCCTTCTTTTGTGCGTCGGAAATCGTCTTTGCCCATTCGATTGCCTCTGAAGCATGTCGAACGGCATCATCTGCTTCGCCTTGTTTTGCTTCTTCCAATGCAATGCGCGCGAATGCCAGCGATATCTGGTAAGGGTCTTTGATCTTTCTGGCGGTGTCAATTGCTTGAATAAATAATCCCCGTTCTGCTTGACTTGTGGCAATCAAAAGATATGCCCGATATCCATCGGGAGCATCTTTTAGTTCATAAGCCGCGCTCATTGCCTCAGAAAACATACCGGCCCTTGCCATGCATGTCACAATGGTGCTCCAAGCATGCAGTTTCATCCTTTCGTCGCCGGTTTTTACTCTGGCCGTCATCTCGATAGCCTGTCGCGACAGCGCGACAGCCTCCGTTTTTTCTCCGATGACAGCTAGCGCTTGCGCGATTTGTGCGTAATTCTCCGCAAGTTCCAGTTCGCGCATGTTGATGGAATACCACGGATCGAACATCTTCTCGCCAGGAAATTCTTTAGGCTCCTCTTTCTTCGGGTTCCCGGCATCGATCTGCTTCTGGAGCGCCTGAGCCATTTCGACCATCTGTTCCTTATCTTTTTGCACCTCCAAGTCTTGGTACAACAATGCTGTGAGTATTGTCTCCAGAGCGCCTTGTTTGTCGCCGATTCTTGCCATGGATGATGCAATTGTGCAACAATCGTATATTCTTTCTGAACCGCGCTCTGCCATAGAACGCGCTTCATATAATGTTTTCTTGGCAGATTCTTTGTCGCCTGCCTTGGCCTGGACGTCGGCGATGACGCATAAAACCCACTCGGTGTACCGCGCATTGGATGTACCAACCGTTTCTAAGGCATCCCTAAATAGTCCTCTCTTTGCCTGCTCTTCGGCGACCCGAAAAGTGAGAGTCTCCTTGTTGCCAGGGTATTCATCCTGTTTTGCGGCATCCAGTGCCTCCTGGAACATACCACACCTGGCAAGATAATTGGACGCTATACCGAAAGAAAAACCTTTGCCCGTTTTGCTCAGCGTCTCCACTTCGGCAAAAGTTTTCGCCGCGTCTTCCTTGAAGCCCGCGCGCGCCTGCGCCTCACCGGTACGGCAGAGATTAATCATTATACCACCTTCGCTTCTAGCACCTTGATACGTGGCTTGCCTTGCAGCCGCAAGCGCCTCGGAAAAAGTTTGCTTGGCGTCTGAAGGTTTGTTGTCCAGAACCTGCTGTTGGGCGATTATGCATAGCGCCGAGACCTTTTTGTTCGTATCAGTAATGGATTTTGCGGTCTCGGCGGCCGCCTTGCACATGTCGGCATGTGCTTGTACTTCAGCAATGGCGAGGATGGCGGTTTCTTTCCGTCTGCCATCCTCGATTTTCTCCACGCATGCCAATGCTCTGCTCACCCACGATGTAAGATCCGTCTGCTCGTTTTGTGCCTGCTGGGCTGTTTCGGGTTTGGCTGCGTTTCCCTGCTCAGGCTGGGGTTTTGCGGCGCAGCCCTCCAACAGGCAGAGCGCTACAATCAGCGGTACCCATGTTCCTGGTGTTTTCATAATGGCCTCCTCATGGCCTCCTCTTGTTTGCTGAAAATCCTTTTACGTTTCAAAACATCGGGTCCATCTTCAGCGCGGGGTGGCCGACCTTTTCCATGAAGGCGAGGACTTCCTCCTCGGTCTGGGCGACGGTCTCGTCGGCGATTTTGTCCGTGAAGTTATCGCCGAGTCCCGCATCCTTCGCGCGCGCGTTAATCATGTCCTTGAGTTCTTCCTTCAGGCGCTTGGGCATCCAAGCCACGCGCGCAATCCCGCCCTCCGCCGCGATGAATTTCCGCGAGAGCATGTAAAGGCGGCTGTGGCCGATGAACCCCGGCGTAACCTTTCCCCCGCCGACGCTCCCCGCCAGCGTGGAGAACTTCATTCCGCACGGCGTCATCTCCGGGTAGTCGCGGTCAACTATCATGATGCCGTTCGTCTGCGGCAAAACGGTGCTGATGCACTCGAAACACCCGCACGAAGTCATCGGGTCGATAATCATCGAGTACGCGCTCATCCGCTCGATGCTCTTGCCGGTGTGTTCGTGGATGAAGCGATTGACGAGTTGCCACTGGCCGAGTTTCCCGCTGACGGCATCGCCCTTTTTCACGGGTTGGTTGGGGCCGGTGGGATTGATTTCGTAGGCAGCGCGCCCGTCGAGCCAGTTATACGCCCCGCAAAGCCCCGGCCTCTCCGGCGTGATTATGCAAACGTGCGTCGGCGAGAAGGACTGGCAGAGCGTGCACGAGTAAAACGTGTCCACGGATGCGTCCGTCATGTCCGCAAGCCTTCTGTCCCGCTCGGCGTATGCGACGCGCGCCTCCGCGATGAGCGAGTTCACCTTCGCCGCGTCGGTGAAGATTTTCACCTGGATTTTATCAACCACGTTGCCGTATTCCTCGTGGAACTTCGCGTGCAGGATGGTCCCAATGTGCGCCAGGCGCAGCCCGGCCTTGAACGCCTCGCGGCTGATGCGTACCCATACGCTGTCGCGCTGGCCCATGTGGAACACGCCCTGCGCGCCGTTCAGGAAGCGGTGAATCTGCCGTTCGATTATCGGCTCGAAGTCCTTCTGCATCTTGCGCCCGTAAACCTCCACCCTCAGGCCGATGGCGTTGGAACTTCCATCCGCAAGCGCGTCCAGGTCCGGGCCGACCACTTCCGTCTTTCCGTCTTCGACGGCGTCCGGCGAGGAGGCCATCAGCGCATATTCGAAGCCCGTCGCCTTCGCGCCGCCGAATTCCGCGCGCATGTCCTCGCGCCGTATCCGCTCGCCCTCGAACGCCGGGCTGTACGGCACCGGAATCGCGATTTCCGCCACGCGGATTTTCAGCCCGCGCGCCTCGATGCACTTCTCCACGATTTTGTCCAGCGGAACATTCGCGACGAGCAGCCCGTAAGCCGCGCCGGGGGTCGGCGGAATTTCCGGGAGATTCTGGTCGGTGATGGTCGGGAAGCCGAGGTTCATCGCGCCAGCGGCGACCGCCGCCTTCGGCTCGTCAATCGCGCCGAGCGCCATGACGAAGGCGAAGACGCGCAGTTTGTTGTATTCGATTCCACGAGCGTAGTCGCCCTCGCGGACGCCGCCGAACGAAAGCGCCGCCCGCGCGGCGAAGCCAACCGCGTAAATCGCGGCGGTGAGGTCCTTGCCGAACGGCACGAGCCGCGTCTCCCAGCCCATCTGCACGCCCGCCTCGGCGAGTTGCTCCGCGAACGACACGCCGCCGGTTTGGCCGCACATGAAGACGTAGAGGTTTTTCGACTGGAGTTTCCGCGCGATGGCGACCGCGGTTTCCTTGTCCGGGGCGGCACCCACGATGACGGCGAAGCCGGGCGCGGAGCCGTCGACGAACTCGACGCCTCTCTCGCGGAACAGGACGTCGTCCGCCGCGCCGAGCCAGATTCCGCCGACCGGCGGCGGGCCGACGAGATATTTGCACGCCTCGATGATTTCCGCCGCGTAGAGCGAGGCCATGCCCGCGTTGAGGGCGGCCGCAAGGTCGCGGGACTCCGCGCGCGCGTCGGGCGGCAGGAGCGCCCTGCACTGCGCGAGGACAGGCTCGAAGTCCGCCAGAGTCTTTACTGGAATTCCGAGCAAGGAAAATATGACCGGCAGGTAATAGGCGGTGTTTGGGAATTCCACCGCCGCGTCTCGGCCTTTCAGCCTGACTGCGTCGCGGAGTTTTTCCTCCGCCGCGGCCACTATCTTTTGAGCGCCGCGTATTGCGGCCGCTGCTATGACTGCCGACATAAAAGCCTCCGGGGCGTGGACGTGGCGGCGGGCCCGCTCTTGCCGGGAACGCAAGCAAGGATGGAACGGGCGGCAACCGCCCCCTGGGAACACGGAGTCCGGCGGGAACTCATGTGGCACGAACCTGAACACGCGCCCCTCGCCGGACAAAACGCGGGCGATGTTAGCAAAAACGCATTTGCCGGTCAAGCGCGCGGCTTTTGACGCGGGCGAAAAGTGTGTTATAATCCCGCCTTTTCAGCGCCCAGCGTCAAGGCGTGCAGCATGTGCTCGTTTGAACGGGCGCTCTTTTGTTTCCGTTGCGACTGCAATAATGGACAGAATTCCTTACCTTGGCGAAATCGCCGCGATTGCCACCGCGATATCGTGGTGCACGTGCTCCATGCTTTTCGCCGCCGCGGGGCTGAAAATAGGCTCGTTCGCCGTCAACATTCTGCGGCTCGTGGTGGGCATACTGCTGCTGAGCGTCACGCACCTGCTGCTTTTGGGCACGCCGTTTCCTTTCGACGCGCCGGCGCGTGCGTTTTTCTTTCTCTCCCTGAGCGGGTTCGTGGGGCTGGCAATCGGGGACCTCTTCTATTTCAGGGCGCTGGTCGTTCTCGGGCCGAGGCTCGGCACGCTGGTGATGAGCATGTGGCCCATCTTCTCCACCCTCATGGCATGGCCGATGTTCGGCGAGACCATGCGGCCGGCGCAGATCCTCGGCATCCTCGTCACGCTGGGCGGCGTCGCGTGGGTCGTGATGGAGCGCCGGCCCGGTGGACCCGCCAGAGAAAGCCATGAGCCGACCGGCAGGGTGTTCCTTGGCGTGGTCTTCGGCGTGTGCGGGGCGATGGGCCAGGCGCTGGCGTACGTCCTGTCGAAGGAAGGCATGGGCGGCGATTACAATCCGCTCTCCGCCACGATAATCCGCATGCTCACCGCGAACGTGGCGATGTGGGTCATCGTGATAGCCGCACGAAAAGTGGTGCAGGTGGCGCAGGGGGCGTCAAACCGCCGCGCACTCCTGCAAGTCGCCGTCGGCGCGGTTTTCGGGCCGTTCATCGGGGTGTGGCTCTCGCTTGTGGCGCTCAATCACACAAAGACCGGCATCGCCTCCACGCTGATCGCGCTCGTGCCGGTATTCATCATACCGGCGGTCATCATCGTCTATCGCAAGAAGCCGTCGCCGCGCGCGGTGCTCGGCGCAATCGTCGCCGTCGCTGGCGTCGCCATTATCTTTCTTACGAAACAGCCATAGCGTTTCCAACAAAAGAGGTCAGACCCCTTTTGTCGGGAATCCGGCCGGGCGGAAGCGCGGCAGGATGATTGACGCGACGAGCGCCAACCCGGAGAGGATGAGCATGGCGATTGCGAACCAGTCTTTCAGGCGCGTGTATGTCGTGAGGCTCGGGCAGGTGTAAACGTCGTGCAGCAGTTCCCCCTGCACCGATTTCATGTTGCCGTTCTCGTCGCGCAGGACGTCGTCCTTCCAGGAGAAATATCCGTCCGGCCTGATGACGCAGGAGATGCCGGTGTTCGTCGAGCGCACCACGCCCACGCGGTTCTCCACCGCGCGGAACGCCGCTATCGCGGTCGTCTGCTCCAACTCCGCGCTCTCGAGGAACCAGCCGTCGTTGGAAATGTTCACGACGAAGTCCGCCTTCTTTTTTCCGTTCTCCTCGACAAACCGCGTGAAGAGGTCCGGGAACCCCACCTCGTAGCATATCGGTGTCGTGAAGACGTACTGCTCTCCCCGCGAGTCCTTCATTTCAAAAAAGATCACCTTGCTCCCCGGCTCAAGGTGCCGCACGAAGCCCGCCGAGCGCAGGATGATGCCGCCCATGAAAGGCAGTTGGTCTTTGAACGGGATGAACTCGCCGAACGGCACGAGGTGAATCTTGTCGTACCGGCCCTGTATCGCACCGTTCGGGTCGAAGAGATACGCGCTGTTGTGCAGGTCGGTGAACGGCTGGGTCTCCTTGACCCACTTTTCCGTTGCGGAGTCCCACTGTTCATATTCATGCGGCTCAGGCTTGACGTGCGTGCCGCCGGTCATGAGGTAAACCCTGTAATCGGAAGCAAAGTCTTCTATTTGTTTGGCCTTCTCTGCGTCAAATTCCGGCCCCGGCTGGACCATTGTTTCCGGCCACACTATCATGTCAGGCATACGCCCCGCCAGCATTGCCCTGGCCGCTGCCGCGACGGTTTGTTTCTCGATGTCCTCGGAGATGTGCACTCTGGCGGAGCGGCGTTCCTTTATGACCTGTTCGATGTTCGGCTGGACGATGAGCAGGCGCGGCCCTTCGCGCATTTGCGAGCGCACCACGTCCAGCCGGGCGTACCCGTAACCCAGCACAAGCGCAAATGCCGCGACGGCGCAAATGAGCCGCGGCAGCAGCCCGCGCGTGTTGATCTTGCGGTAACGCTGCTTGTCGAGCGCGCGCAGCGCCGCCTCCGCGATGAAGGCGTTTACCAGCAGAATCAGGAACGAAACGCCGTACGCCCCGGTGATGTCGGATATCTGGATGAGCGGCAGGACCGCGTACTGCGTGTGCGCGAGGAAGAGCCACGGGAAGCCGGTGAACAGGAAACTGCGCAGGTATTCGCACGCCACCCAGACCGTCGGCGCCGCGAGCATCAGCGGCAGCCGCAGGCGTCTTACGGCAAGGTTCGTCACCAGCGCGAACAGCCCGAAGTAGAGGCACAGCGGTATGCACATCGCGAAAAGGCCCATCCAACTGACGGCGCTTATCCAGTTCGCGCCGAGGAAGAAAAACACATAACCTGCCGCCAGCGACCAGAGCGCGGCCGGCAGGGCGCGCTTTCTCACGACGACCATCAGCAGCGGCGCCAGCCCGAACCACGCGAACAGCGGGATGTCCGCGGGATGGAACGCCACCGCGGTCAGAACGGCGCTCACCACGACCAGGAGGAATGTTGCAACGAGGCCGATTTGCGCGCTCTCCGGTGCGATGCCGTCCGGCTGCTTGCCGGCGGGCTTTTTTATTTTGCGTTTGTCTGTTTCTGCCATGTTGAGACGGCCTCAGCGGAATGCGCCGAAAGGATGGACCTCCACGATGTCGCCGTCCACAGGCGGGTTTGTGCCGGCGGGGATTTTGATGAAGCAGTTGGCCTGCGCAAGCCCTTTTATGTCGCCCGAGCCGTGCCACTCCGTGGTCCTTACCGTCGGCAGGCCCTCGCCCGCCGAAAGGACGCCGGGCAGCATCTGCTCGCGCGCGTCGCCCCGCCCGCGGCCGCTGGTGAACGTCGCCTTGATGAAAGTGGGCCGGTTGCGGCTGTTGCCGATGAAGGTCAGGAGCGCGGGCTTTATTATCATTTCAAAGACTGCAAAGGTGGAGGCCGGGTTGCATGGGATTCCGAAGACCAGCGTGTCGCCCTTGCGCCCGAAATAGAGCGGCTTGCCGGGATGGACCGAGACGTTGTGGAAGATTTTTTCCACCCCCTCCTCGGCCAGCGCCGTCGGCATGAGGTCGCATTCGCCCATTGATACCCCGCCCGACACCAGCAGGAAGTCGCCTTCAAACCCCTTGCGCGCCGCCTTGCGCAACTCCTCGGGGTCGTCGCGCACTATCCCGATTTCCGTGCCTTTTACTCCCATGTCCTGCAAAAGCGCGGAAAGTATCAGCCCGTTGACGTCGCGGACACAAGCGGGTTGCGGCGCTTTGGAGATTTCAACAAGTTCGTTGCCTGTCGTCATGACAACGGCCGTCGGCGGACGGTATATTTCCACCCGCGCCGCTCCCGCCGCGCCGAGCAGGCCGAGCATCGCAGGCGTTATGCGCGTCTTGGCCGGAATCACCACCTCGCCCTTTCGCACCTCTTCGCCCTTGCGCGCAATGCCGGCGCCCTTCGGGCGGGACTCTTCGACGAGGACCTTTCCCTGTGCGCTCGAAGAGTCCTCCAGCCTCACGACGGTATCCGCTCCCGCGGGAACCGCCGCGCCTGTTGCAATGCGGGCGGCCTGGCGCGGGCCGACACGGAGGGATGAGACTTTGCCTGCGTCCACGGCGCCGATTATCGCCAGTTCCGCCGGCGTGTTCGCGATGTCCTCCGCGCGCACGGCGTATCCCTCGACCGTCGCGCGGTTGAACGGCGGCATGTCGGTGTCCGCGACGACGTCCTTCGCCAGCACGAAGCCCACGGCCTCGACCAGCGGAACGCTCGCCGCCTGCTTGCGCACGGCGGACGCGGTGTTGATCGCGATGCTCAGCGCTTCATCGTAAGTAATCATTGCGTGTCCTTGCGGCGGGACCGCGAGTCGGCGCGGCCCGCGTAACGGAAATCGTCAGGCGCAGATGTTACGCATGCGGGGCGCGCGTGTCAACACTTATACGTGAAAGCGCGGCTTGCGTCCGGCGATGAATTGATTTGACTTTGACGCAAGCGGCCATTAGTATATCGCGGTTTCATTAACGCCGGAGAAATCATGCTGCACATCCCAAAGCCGGAAAGACAAGTTTGCGCCGCCGCCGGCTGCAAGTTCGATGCGATTGCGCTCTCCGACCACTGCTGGCAGCACACGCCGGACAAGGAGGCGTACAAGAACAGACTGTTCGAGCACATCGACGCGGGCAAGTCGCTCGCCGGGGCGAATTTCGCCAAGGTCGACTTTGAGAACATCATCCTTGACGGCGCGGACCTCAGGGGCGCCGATTTCGCGGGCGCCTGCCTGAGGCGCGTGAGCATCAAGAACATCAACTTCGCCGGCGCCTCCCTGATGCACACATACTGGGAGAAATCGCTCCTTGAAAAGGTGGACATGGCCGGCGCGAAAGTCGAGGGCGCGCGCTTTTTGCGGGCGGACCTCGTCAAGGTTAACGCCGACGGGGCGCGGCTGTCGCACGCGGACTTCGCCGGCTCCGGCATCGAGCGGTGCAGTTTCGTGGAGGCGTTTCTTGACTTCGCCAATCTCGCCGAGACGCGCATCGAGCAGACGGACTTCACCTCCGCGGTCATGGGCGGCTGCAACTTCGCATCGGCGGAACTCGAAGAGTGCAACCTCTCGCGGGCAAGCCTCGCCGGCGCGAACTTTTATACCGCGAACCTGCAGAAGGTGGATTTCACGCTCGCCCGCCCGGCCGGCGCGATCTTCCGCGAGGCCACCCTCGACGAGTGCGTGTTCGTGAAGGCGATAATCCGCGAGGCCGACTTCTCCAACGCGCATCTTGTCGATTGCGACATGCGGGAGGCCGTCATGGAGCGCGCCAAATTCAAAGCGGCCCTTTTCGAAAACGTCAACACCGGCAACGCCGCCGTCGAAGGCGCGGACTTCGCCGAATGCAGAGGACTTGAAAAATGATACTGAAACGATTCAGCGTAAAAGACGACTACACGAACTGCTACGTCGCCGCGTGCGGCAACACTAAACAGGCGATGATAATCGACCCCGGCGAGTGGACGCGGGAAATCGCGGACTACATCTCCGCGAACAAACTCGTCGTCACCTGCATCTTCCTCACCCACGCGCACCCCGACCACACGGGCGGCGCGGCCGAGGCGCAGAAACTCTACAACTGCAAGGTGCTCGTCGGCGCGGGCGAAGGCTACGCTGGCGAAAACTTTGAGGAGATCGAGGAAGACGACCTCATCGAACTGGGCGACATGCAGGGCTTCATCATAGGCGCCCCCGGCCACACGCCGGGCGGCGTGACGCTCTTCATGGCGGAGGCCGTCTTCACCGGCGACGCGCTGTTCTCCGGCTCCGTCGGCGGGACGGAGGACCGCGGGAAATTCCTCGAACAGACCCAGACGCTCTGGAGCAAAGTGCTCACCGTCGGCGACCAGGTCTCCGTAAACCCCGGCCACGGCCCCTGCTCGACCGTCGGAGTCGAAAGGCTTTTCAACCCGTTCTTTGATGATTTTCGCACCTGACGCAACGGAGAAGAACAATGCCGCCGAAATTCCTTGTCGACCTTGAAGGGATAGACCTCAATCGCGTCGAAATCGGCATCGAGGAAATAAGAAAGGCCAATCCGCAGCGCTGCGAGATGGAGCAACTCACCGGCATCGTCAAGTTCGCCCCGGAGCAAGGCTACGTCATCGGGTTCAAGGACATCACGGACAAGGAATTCTGGATCCGCGGCCACATCCCCGGCCGGCCGCTCATGCCCGGCGTCATCATGTGCGAGGTCGCCGCGCAACTCTGCTCCTTCTACTACACCCGCACGCTTCCGCCGGGCGAGGAGCGCTTCGTGGGATTCGGGGGAATGACCGACGTGAAATTCCGCGGCACCGTCGCCCCCGGCGACAAATTCATCATCATCGCCAAGAACGTGGAACTCAGGTCCCGCCGCTCGACCTTCCAGACGCAGGGCATCGTGAACAGCCGCATCGTCTTCGAGGCCGTCATCATCGGCATGCCTGTATAGCCGGACTGATGAGGCCCGGCGCTGTTGGCCTGCGTCCTTGACACCCCGCGCCTTGTCCGGTAAACTTCTCCCTTTGCCAAATTGTCTTTTTACCTTTTCCGGATTCAGCCGTGGAATTCATCAGCGACCAACTGAACGACCTCTTGGCGCGGAACCTCTACCGCCAGCCTTACACCGTCACGGACCGCCGCGGCAGCCGCGTCGTCGTCGAGGGGAAGGAACTCATAAGTTTCGCCTCCAACGACTACCTCGGCCTCGCCCAGCACCCAGACGTCATCAAGGCCGCGGTTGACGCCACGCTCCGCTACGGCGCGGGCGCGTCGTCCTCGCGCATTCTTCAGGGGACGATGGAATTCCACCGCTCGCTCGAGCGCAAACTCGCCCAGTTCAAGGGCTGCGAGGACGCGCTCATATTCCCCACCGGCTACATGGCCAACATCGGCGTACTCTCCTCGCTCCTCGACGAAGACGACGTCGTCATCTCCGACGAACTCAACCACGCCAGCATCGTTGACGCGTGCAAAATGACCGGCGCGACCGTCGTTGTCTATCCGCATAAAAATCTGGAACGCCTCAACGAGGCGCTCGACGAATACAGCCTCATCGAAAAGCGGTTCGTGCTGACCGACGCGCTTTTCAGCATGGACGGCGACCTCGCTCCGCTGCGCGAAATTGCGGCGCTCGCGCGCGAGCACGGCGCGTACACGTTCGTTGACGACGCCCACGGCACCGGCGTTTTCGGACACGAAGGCCGCGGAGTGATAGAGCACTTCGGCCTCAAGGGGCAGGTGGATTTCATCACCGGCACGTTGAGCAAGGCCGTCGGCGCGCTTGGGGGGTTCGCGGCGGGAAGAGCGGACTTCATCGACTTCCTGCGCAACCGCGCGCGCTCCTTCATCTACACCACAGCCCCGCCCGCGGGCGTAATCGCCGCCGCCGAGAAGGCGCTTGACATAATCATCGCCTCGCCGCAGTTGCGCGAGAAACTGTGGGACAACGTCAACTACTTCCTCCGCCAACTGCGCGCCGCCGGCATCAGGCCGCTCTGCGGCGAAAGCCAGATTGTCCCCATATTGCTCGGCTCCGCGGAGAACGCGATGGCGGCCTCGAAAAAACTCATCGATGGCGGCCTCTTCATCCCGGCCATTCGCCCGCCCACGGTGCCTGAAGGCACCGCGCGCCTGCGCGTCAACATCACCGCGCCGCACACGCACGAAGACATCGACCGCCTCGTCGAAGTCCTCAAGACCCTCGACATCGAGCAACGCGACTAGGACGGGCTTATCCATGGCTGTAAGCAGACAAAGGGCGACATTACGGAAACAGGAGCGGCTGAAGACCAACCGCGAATTCGAACGCGTCCTTTCTCAAGGGATGACCGCGGCGGACAGGAACATCCTTGTTTTTGTCCTGCCCAACAACCTCGCATTCTCGCGCATCGGCTGCGCGGTGAGCGGGAAATGGGGCGGCGCCGTCCAGCGCAACCGCCTGAAGCGCATCTTCCGCGAAGGCTTCCGCCTGGCGAAGCGCGAAATCCAGACCGGCCTCGACATCGTGATCGTCCCGCGCAGGGATTCGTGCGAGATGAAGCTCGCCGGCGTGATGGACAGCCTCAAGCGCCTCGCGCCCAAGGCCGCCAAGAGATTCAATGAAGAGCCTGTTGATTAGCCTCGTCAGGATTTACCAGTACGCATTCTCGCCGCTCTTCGGCGCGGGCAAATGCCGCTATATTCCCACATGTTCCGAGTACTTCATCGAGGCGGTGAAAACCCGCGGAGCGATAAAAGGAGCGGCTCTTGGCGTGTGGCGTGTCCTCAGGTGCAATCCTTTCGGCGGATCCGGCTACGATCCCGTGCCGGAAAAGAAGGCGTGAGATTTCTTGTCTGACCTGTCTGACTTGTCCGACCTCACCCCGGCGAGCAGGCGCTCCTTCACCACTTCGAAATCCACTTCCGTCGCCACGCAGCCGGTCTTGCCGAGCGGCACGCCCTGCGAAGGAATCCGCGCCTTCGCCGTCGCGCGAAGGCCCTCGACCAGATCGTTGGGGCATGCGACGCCGAGCACCGCGCCGGGCCGGTGCGATTCCAGAATCCTTTTCGCAAGCGTCCCGCCGGGGCTGATGAACACCGCGATGCGGGAATCAATCTTGCGAATCTTGCAGACGATGCACTTGCCGCACTCCTTGCACATGATTCCCTCGGCGCTGCTTATCGGAGCGGGGCAATCGACGTGGCGCAGGCACTGGGGAAGAAGCACGATGCGCTTTTCGAGCGGGACCGCGCTGTACGCGGAGAGGCGGATGCGGTTGTAGAGCGTTATGCAGACGCGGTTGAACGCGTCAGGGTCGCGCGCGAAAATCCTGAGCATCAGCGGCCGGAAAAATTCCATCAGCGCGAGCGTCGGCGCGGGCAGCGGCACAACGGCCCCTTTTGCTCCCGCGAACGCCCAAACAACGGCCCACGCGAACGCCGCGACAACAATTCCCAAAGCGATGAGGGCGACCAGCCCCACCGTTCCCAGAAATCCGATCGACAGGAATGTGACGGACGAAAGAATCACCGCGACCTCCGAAAATGACGCGCCGATTATATGCCGTCCGGCGGACCGCGTCAAGCCGGCGACTTGTAGCGCAGCCTCAAGCCTTGCCCCGCGCCTTGACAGGCGCGGCGCGTTCCGACATACTATCGCGCATGAAGCCCGCGGGGAGCAAAGTTACGACGGCCAAAATCAAAGCGGCCCTGGAAATCGCCGACCGCTTCATGGGCGAGCGCTACCGGCCCGAAGGCGGCGTCGGCTACACGATGGAGCACGGCAGGCGCGTCATGCGCCTCGCCGAGCGCATCGCCGACAGCCCGGAACTTTCCGGCAGGACGATCGACCGCGAGAGCATGCTCATCGCGGCGCTTTTCCACGATGTGGGACGCGAGATTGAGGTCGCAGACCACTGCGATGCGGGGAGCGATTTCGTGACGCGCGAACTCGCGGGCGTCCTCGGCGGCGACCAGTTGGAAAAGGTCGCGCGGATGGTCAAGTTCCACAACCGCCCCGTCAACACCGAGACGGAAATAATCCACGACGCCGACCTGATCGACCGCATCGGCGCCAATTTCATCTGGCGCAATCTTCATCACAGCGCGCACCACCGCTTGACCTTGCGGGAGTCGTGGGAGTGGTACCAGAGCGTCAAGGACGAGTGGGAATCCCACTACGAAGGCTGGGCGCTGTTCGAATTCGCGAAGCGGGAAATCCGGCGAAGGGCCGATTTCATGGACGCGTTTTACGAGGAAGTGCTCCGCGAACTGGAGTGCGACATCGGCCCCGAACAGACACAGGAGAACCAGATGACGAAACAGGAACTCGGAAAGGCGATCCTCAAGGCGGCGTATCTCGAAGGCGACTTCGTCCTGCGCAGCGGCAAGCGCAGCAAGTACTACTTGGACAAATACCTCTTCGGCACGAAGCCCCAAATCCTCGGCGCAATCGCCGGCGAGATGGCGAAAGTCCTGCCGAAATCCACTCAGCGAATCGGCGGGACGGTGCTCGGCGCGGTTACGCTCGCCACGGCGCTCTCGCTAAAGACCGGCATCCCGGCCATCATCGTCCGCAAGGCGGAAAAGGATTACGGCACGCAGAAACTCATCGAGGGCGAATGGAAGCCCGGCGAAAAAGTTACGCTCGTCGAGGACGTTGTTACCACCGGCGGCGCGGCGCTTGAGGCCGCGGAAAGTCTCAAGAAGATGGGGCTGGACGTGCTCGGCGTCATCGCCGTCATCGACCGCGAGGAAGGCGGCGGGGAGGCCTTCGCCGCGAAGGGCGTGAACTTCCAGTCGCTCTTTACGAAAACGTCGCTGGGAATTTAGAGGCTTGAGGTCGGACAATTCGGACGTGTCAGACGCGTCGGACCTGTCATGCTATGACGAAACTCATCGAACAGTTCCTCGAATCGCTCAAATACGAGCGCGACGCCTCGCCTCACACCGTCCGCGCGTACCGGGGCGACCTCGCGCAGTTCACCGCCCTGCTGGAAATCAAGAGCGACGCGGACCTCAAGGCGGTCAGCCCCGTCCGCGTGCGCGCGTTCCTCGCGAAACTGAAGGAGGCCGGCTGCACGAAGCGCTCCATCGCCCGGAAACTCGCTTCCGTCCGCGCCCTCTACAAGCACCTCTGCCGCAGGAAATACATCAGGGCGAACCCGGCCTCCGTTTTGCGTGCGCCGAAACTCGACCGCACGCTGCCGTCGTTCCTCGACGTGCAGGAAGTCGCGCACCTGCTGGAATCGCCGCCCGCGGAGGGCTTCGCGGGCCTGCGCGACCGCGCCATCCTTGAAACGCTTTACAGCACGGGCATGCGCGTGAGCGAAGTGACGGGCATGGACGCGCGCGACATCGACCGGCGCGGCGGAGTCGTGCGAGTGCTCGGCAAGGGGCGCAAGGAACGCCTCGCGCCGCTGGGAAAATACGCCATGAAAGCGCTCGCGGATTATCAGGCCGTCCGCGACGCGCATTTCCGCGGGAAGGGAATCGAAGGCGGCGCGCTGTTCCTCAACAAGCACGGCGGGCGTTTGAGCACTCGTGGCATTGAACGGCTGATTGAAAAATACATGCTGATAGCGGGGCTGAACAAAAAAATCGGCCCGCACACGCTGCGGCATTCCTTCGCCACCCACATGCTGAACGCCGGCGCGGACCTGCGCAGCGTGCAGGAACTGCTCGGCCATGCAAGCCTCTCCACCACGCAAATCTACACCCACGTTACCCACGAACGCCTGAAAAAAGTCTACGACAAGGCCCACCCCCGCGCTTAGTCCTCTTCACCACAGAGAACACAGAGGTCACAGAGAAACCACAGAAATTTTCGTTAATAATCACTGATAACACGCCGCTATTTGTTGCGGCGTTTTGCGCGAATGGCGTGGACTGCGTAGCCGCCGATGAAACCGACGGCAACTCCGACAAGCGCGGCGGAAATAATGCTTGCAGAAATGGGAGTTATAAGGAAGGCCCACTGAAACAAAAAGAGCAAAACAGCGGTGAGTGGAATGCCGACGATGGCGCCGATCATGAATCCCCAAAGTTTCTGCTGGTCTTCCATGCCCCGCCTCCTGATATTGCCGCCCGCAACCGTTACCGCCACAACATTTCCCCGCGCGTCGGTGTGATAGGTTATAGACAGTCGTCCCGACGCGCATCTGCAGGAGTTCATCGAGGCCTTGACCGTAAATGAACTCCCTCGTTACATTGCCGCTGGAGTCGCGCTCCTGGCGGCATTGCCAGCCGTCCCAGACGAAGCGCGTGGTAACGCCGTTCACCGTCTCCTGCAATGAAGTCTTATCCCCGACCTTTGCTAACGGCAAACACGCACCCATCAGGCGATTGGCGCTAGCCCTAACCGTAAAAGGAGTTTATGTCCCTGTAGTATCTTAATTCCCATAGACAATAATCAACACCGTATTCTTATCTCGAAGAGGGATCATAATGCCATCGGGCATGGGCAACTTAAGCGTCGGTGTTGGTATATATACCTCGTCGGAGCGAATCACGTACTTATCTGACGCTTGCTCATATTGAAGAACAGTTCCCCCGAGAAGATTCCTGAACACATCGCTCATGTAGCACTTTGCCACGGCAAAACCATCCTTTGGCGGCGAAGAAGTTTTGCAACTCTTGATGTATGCTTCAAACTTTTCAGGTTCGACGGCAACTACGGCCATGATGCCCCATTCGGTGGGGCCCACAGCATACCAGGAACCAGTAGAAGGATTTTTGGATAATGGCTGTGCAAATCTGAACCAGTGTACTTCGACCGTGCCTTCGGGCAAGTTCATATATTGCGAAAGCCCGCCGATATCTGTATGAATGGTAATACATGCTTGCTTACCATTCGCACAGCCTACCGTTAACAGCAGTAAGATAGTGACAATCGTAAATAATCTATGGTACATAACCTTGACCTCCTCATTAGTGAATCTCTCTCCATTGTCAAGACCACTTTTGTTCTGAATTAAGGTGGATTGATGAAGGGGATGCTGCTGCAACGGCGGCCTTCAGACCGCCCGTCGCCTCCTGATTTTCAAAGTACGTTTCCGCCGGCGTCCGCCAGCCCAAATAGTAATATTGCGTAACGACGCCGTCAACGGTTTTCCGCACGCGCCCCGCGCGCCGCTGGCGCGAGGAAGTTGAGCAGTTGACCAGTTGAACAGAAGAGAGTAAAGAATCTTTGCGTTCTTGGCGGTAAAAAATTGTTTTCATAACTCATGAAAGGTAGAGACAGGCCGCCGCGGATGCGCAGTTCCGGGAACATGGTTTATAGCACATACCAGCACGTCGGGGCGGCGGGTCACACCTGCGACAGCACGACGCCGAGGACGTTCGCGTTGGCCTGGCGCAGGAGGCTTATGGCGTGTTCGACTGACTCGCGCGAAGTTGCGCCGGCCTTGATGACGAGGATCGCGCCGTCGCACATCGCGCCCAGCAGTGAGGCGTCGGTCGCGGAGAGCACGGGCGGCGTGTCGATAAGCACGAAGTCAAAGGCCTGCCGCGCAGTGGCGATGAACTGCTTCATCGCCGGAGACTTGAGCATTTCCTCGGCCCCGGATTGCGCGTGACGGGTCAGTGTTGCGGCAAGATTGTCCGCCTCGGAATACACGATGGCGTCCGAAGCCTTGCAGTTGCCGCTGAGGAAGTCTTCGAGATAAAAATCGCAGCGGGTGGTGATGTGGTTCTTGAGATGCGGATTGCGCAGGTTGCAATCGACGAGCAGCGTCCCGCGGGCCTTGTTCTCCGCCATGAAGCGGGCGGCGTTGACGGCGGTGCAGGTTGTTCCTTCGTTGGGGTGCGCGGCGGAGAAGGCCACGGTCTTGACGCCGGACTCCACCTGGAGGCTTTGCAGATTGGCGCGGAGGTCATCGAATTTTTCGCCGAGTTCGCTTGAACGGGCAAACGAGCATTCGGGGGAGAACTGGAATTTGTCCACGCGCTTTATCGAACCCCAGAACTCTTTCGTGTCCAGGGTCGCGCGGCGGTTTTCCTTTGCCGGCGCGGGTGTGGCGGCCACGGGCGGCTCGGCATCGGCCTCGACGGCAAGCGCCGCGGTTATCAGGCTGTTCAGTTTGTCCAGATTCTCGTTTCTCATGTTACGGATTTTCCGCCGCCGGCGGCGCGTCGGGGTCGGCGACTTCCATGTCGGGCGGCGCCGGTTTCCGGGCCTGTTCATCGGCGGCGAAGGATATTACGGGAGGTTGCTGGGTTTTCGTGGCGAGCGCTGTTCCATTCTGATTTGGCAAGCCGGGGAGTTCGCCCTTTTCCGCAACGGGGGCCTTGTTCAATTTTGGATGGATGAGGTCGGCGGCTTCGCGGTCGAAAGCGAAAGAGAGCGCGAGCAGCGCGGCCGCCGCGGTCGTGGTGATATAGGCGCCGGCTTTTCGAGCGCTGAAACCGGCGCGGCCCTTCACGCCTTTGCCGGTCTTGAAGAAGCGGGGCACCGTCGCCAGCACCGGCAGGCCGAGACGGCGTCCGGCGTCCGCGGCGCTGCGGATGGAGCGGTCGGCGAATCCGGCGAGAAGCAGCAGCGCCGCAGCGGCCGCCGCTCCGGCAAGGAGTCCCAGCGCCATGAGCAGGCGGCGGTTCGGCTTGACAGGCGCCGCGGGCAAGACGGTCGAGCCGGGCTTTTCGAATCTTATCTTGTCGTCTTTGACGGCGGCGAGGCCGAGCAATGTTTCGTCAACGACGTCCTTGCACAGTCGCGGGTCGTCCGATTCGAAGGACGCGGCGATGCCGTTCGCGTTGATGCCGGCCTTGAGGCCCTTGCGGATCGTGTCAACCATTTTGTCCAGTCGCAAAAGTTCCTCGTCCCGGCTTTGTTGGCGGGTCTGGATGAGTTGGCGGATTTTTTCGTTGGCGGGTTCTTTCTTGCCGCGCTCCACGAGATGCTGGATGTCGGATTCGCGGTCGGCGATGATGCGGAGGCGGTCGTCCGTTTCGTCGATTTTCTTCTGCAATTCCGCCGACGGCCGCCCGCCCGCGCGCTGCTTTTCGGCCAGCGCGTCCCGGCGCTTGCGCTGGATTTCCGCGGAGGCGGGGAAATTTCCGGCGAGGTAATCGATGCTTGCGATGATGGTTGTTATGCCTTCGCGGCCGGTCATGCGTTTGACGGCGGAGTCGATGCGCTTGCCGCAATCGCCTGTCGAGAGCGGGCCGCCGGTTATCGGCATGCCGGTCTTGTTGTCGAGGACCGCGATGTGGTTTTCGGCGCGGTAGATTTCGGGGGCGATGGCGAAAGCGTAGATTGCGAGGCAGACAGGCACTCCTATCACCGGCAGGAGGATGAACTTTTTGCGCTGAAAGACAACGCGCGCGATGGTCGATATTCGATTTTTCAGCATGGCCGCCAATCCGCAAGGATTGCCAACTTGCACTAAGAGGCCACGGCGCTTTCCCGCGCCGAGCAGGTCAAACGGCCTGCCCCATCCGGCGGTCTCGTCCCTTTTCATGGCGACAGCCGGATAGAGTGGCAGTGTCTCATTATCGGTAAAGTTATCGGCGGGAAAGGGAAGGTTCTTTAGCGCAAAAATTTTGCCCGCTTGGGGTTACGCGAAGTGACAAAAATTGTCAGGCGGCGGAAAGCGCTTTCGCGGCGCGGCGTTTGGGGCTTCCCGGAGGGCGCTACGGTTTGCCGTATGCCTTCATGTGATATGCTTCCCTCCGGCGCATTTTTTTGGCCTTTTTTGCCGTGAGGTCGTCATAGCCGCACAGGTGCAGGATTCCATGCGCGAGGTAGAGGGCAAGTTCCCGCTCGACCGGGATGGCGCGCGCGGCGGATTCGCGTCTTGCGGTCTCGGCGGAAATTAAGACCTCTCCGGCGAGCTCATCGTGCGGATCGTCCAGCGGGAAACTGATTACGTCGGTCGCTCCCCTGCGCCGCAGGAAGCGCCGGTTGATTTCGCTTATCTCGCGGTCGTTAACGAAGACCACGCTCAGGTCGCCCTTAAGCCCCTCGGCGCGCATGACCTTCTTCGCGAAGGCCGCAAGCCGCGAGCGCGGTATCCGAACTTTCTTTTGCCTGTTTGTCAGGGATATCAATTCCCTGGTCCTTTCATTGCCATCGTGACGGGAGCGAATCGGGTGTCTTGTCTCCGCCGCTACTTCTCCGCGCGCTTTTGCTCGAAGAGATGGTAGGCATGAACAATCTGTTCGACGAGGTGGTGCCTCACGATGTCTTTTCTGGTCAGGTATGCGAACACGATTCCGTTAATGTCCTGGAGGATGTCCTGTATAAGAATCAGGCCGGAGCGGCTCGGGTTCGGCAGGTCTACCTGCGTGATGTCGCCGGTGATGACCATCTTGGAGCGAAGCCCCATGCGGGTGAGGAACATCTTCATCTGCTCGGCGCTGGTGTTCTGCGCCTCGTCGAGGATGATGAAGGCGTCGTTGAGCGTTCTACCGCGCATGTAGGCCAGCGGCGCGATTTCCACGAGGTCGCGCTCGATGTACTGGCCGATTTGCGAGAAGTCGATGAGTTCCGCGAGCGCGTCGTAGAGCGGCCGCATGTACGGGTTGACCTTGGCCATGATGTCGCCGGGCAGGAAGCCCAGGCTCTCGCCGGCCTCCACGACTGGGCGGACGAGCACTATCTTGCGGACGCTTCCGCGCCTGAGCGCGGTCACGGCCATCGCCACGGCGAGGAACGTCTTGCCGGTGCCGGCGGGGCCGATGCTGAAGACTATGTCGTTGTTTTTTATCGCCTCGACGTACTGGGCCTGGCCTTCGGTGCGGGGGGTGAAAGGCTGGGGCGCGGCGGGCTTGGTTCCGGGCGGGCCGTCGGCCGCGGCGAGGCTGTGGGCGTAAACGATGTCGATTACCTCTGACTTGTACAACTTGCCGGTGCGGCGGATTGTGCTTATCAACTGGTCGAGGACCTCGCAGGCCCTGCGGACCGCGCCGTCCTCGCCGTCGATCTTAAGTAGGCCGTTGCGCGCGGTCACGCCCACGCCGCAGGCGTCCCGCAGTATCTTGAGGTACACATCCTTCGGCCCGAAAAGCGTCCGCGCTTCCTCGGGGTCAGCCAGTTGTATTATTCGTTCCAACTGCGAACATCCAAAACGGTCATTGTCCGAGGGGCCTCATGTAGCCGTCAGTAAGCCAGTTCAGCAGCAGCCACAGGTAATAGGCCGCGGGCGCTCCGAAAAGCGGCGCGTCTATCACGTCCAGCAGCCCCCCGAACATCGGAATCAAGTGGCCTGAGTCCTTCACCGCGGCCTTGCGCTTTATCAGCGATTCCGCAAGGTCCCCGGCCAGTCCGGCAAATGCCAGCGTCAATCCGAAGATTATACCAAAGTACCACCTGAATCTCAACACGCCCGAAAATGCGACCGCCCATATCAGGCCGAGAACCGTGCCGAAGACAAGCCCCCCGATGGCGCCCTCCCACGATTTCTTCGGGCTTATCTCCGGGATGAGTTTGTGCCGGCCCCATTTGCGCCCGACGAAGAACGCCGCGATGTCCCCGCCCTTCGTCCCCACGAGCACGAGCATGACGAACAGCAGGTTGGCCAGTTGATAGTTGGCCACATGCGGGTTGCCCTCGTGGTACAAGTGCCTTATCTTGATGAAGAAACTGCCCAGGAACCCGAGGTATATCACGCCGAAAAAAGTCGCGGAGATGTCGGCGAAGGAGTCGCCGGAGCCGCGCTTGAGAATCTGCTGGGCGAAGACGCCGACCATGAGGATGGATATCGCCGCCATCACGCCCAGTTCCGCGACGCCCCTGGCGCTTCCCGCCTCCATGCGCGGGAAGAAATTGGTTACCAGTTCCTTGGACGACAGCGCCAGCATTACCGCGCAGAACACCCCGAGATACTTGTGCGGCTTCGACCCGCGCGCCTCGGCCATGGAATAGAACTCGTGAGCGCCCCAGCCCACAAGGAACGCCACGAACAGGTAGTAGAAGTATATCAACCCGGTAAAATAGTCCAGCACGAAAATGGCGACAGCGGCCGCCATCATCACCGTGCCGAGGAGGACCCGCGTTCTAACAGCGCCGTCCGACATTCTTCTTTAACTCCATGGCCCTGATTTCATGCCTTGACGCATCCGCCGGCGTTTCCCTGTCCGGCGCCGGTTGCCGCCGCCTTCACCTTGCCGGGCGCTTGTGCGCGGGCTTGACCGGCTCGATGCCGCCGAAGCGCCGCTCGCGCCGGGCGTATTCCGCGAGCGCCTCCATCAGTTGCGGCCTGCGGAAATCCGGCCAGCACAGCGGCGTCACGTAGAGTTCCGCGTACGAAATCTGCCACAGCAGAAAATTGCTCACCCGCATCTCGCCCGATGTCCTTATCAGAAGGTCCGGGTCCGGCATGCCCGCCGTGTAAAGATACTTGCCTACCAGTTCCTCGTTGACGTCGCCGGGCTTGAGCGCGCCATCGCGCATGTCCTTCGCGATTTTCGCCGCGGCGTCGGCGATTTCAGTCCTGCCGCCGTAGTTGAGCGCGAGGCAGAGCGTCATGCCTTCGTTGTCCTTGCTCATCTCGCGGGTCTTGCGGAGTTCGTTCTGGACTTCCTTCGGCAGTTCGTGGATTCGGCCGATGGCGGTAAGGCGGATGTCGTTGTCCATTATCTCCTTCCGCTCCGCGATGAGGAACCGGCGCAGCATGCGCATGAGGAAGGCCACTTCATTTTTCGGGCGTTTCCAGTTCTCCACGGAGAACGCGTAGAGCGTGAGTTGTTTGATGCCGATTTTCGCGCATTCGCGCGTGATTTCGCGGACGGAGTTCACGCCTTCGCGGTGGCCGCGGTTGCGCGGCAGGCCGCGTTCCCTGGCCCACCGGCCGTTGCCGTCCATGATTATCGCGATGTGCTGTGGCAGATTAGTCGGTTCCATTTGCTCAACGATGGGTCAAAGGTCACGTCCGACATGTCAGACTTGTCGGACCTGTCCGACCGGTCGGACCTTAAGCCCGCCGGAGGCGGGCAAGCCTCAAGTCCCAAGCCGCCTCACGGTCTGCTCGCGCTCCGGGCCGAGCCTCACAATTTTTACCGGCGCGCCGGTGAACTTGCCGATGTGCTCAAGGTAACTCAGCGCCTTTGCGGGCAGGTCTTCCCATTTTTTGCAGCCGGTGATGTTGGTCTTCCACCCGGGCATCGAGCGGTAAATCGGCTTCACGCGCATAAGTTCCGCGCAACCGGCGGGGAAGGCCTCTATCCGCCTGCCGTCGAGTTCGTATGCCTCGCAGACCTTGATTGTGTCGAACACGTCCAGCACGTCGAGCAGCGAGACGGCGAGGTAATCCACGTCGTTGACCTCAACGGCGTATCGCGTCGCCACGAGGTCCAGCCAGCCGCACTGGCGTGGGCGGCCGGTGGTGGTGCCGTATTCCTTGCCGCGCTTGCGTATCAGTTCCGCGTCCGGCCCCCTGTCTTCCGTGGGGAATGGGCCGGCCTCCGCGCCGACGCGCGTGGAATACGCCTTCGTCACGCCGATGATCGTCGTAATCTTCCGCTCCGGTATGCCGCAGCCGGAGGAGACTCCGTGGACGGAGGCGTTGGATGCGGAGACGAACGGGTACGTGCCGTAGTCGACGTCGAGCAGCGTGCCCTGCGCGCCCTCGACGAGGATGCGCTTGTCGGCCTTGAGCGCCTTGTGAATCATGGCCAGCCCGTCGGTGAGGAACGGCTTTATCTTCGTCATGAGCGCGGTTGTCGATTCCACGAGTTCGTCCAGATCGAACGGCTTTTCGCCGTATGCGTGCTGAAGGAGCGCGTTGGTGACGAGGAGGTTTTTCTTGAGCGTCTTGCGCAGGAAGTCCGCGTCGCAGGCGTCCGCGAGGCGAATGCCGCGGTAAGAGACCTTGTCCGCGTAGCAGGGTCCGATGCCGCGCCTGCTCGTGCCGAGAGCGCCCTTGTCAAGCAGTTTCTCGGAGAGGCCGTCGAGTTTCTTGTGATACGGCATGAGCACCTGGCAGCGGTTGCTGATGAACAGGCGGCCGTACGGGTCTATGCCGTGCGAGCGGAGGGTGTCGATTTCTTCGAGGACCTTTTCGAGGTCCACGACTACGCCGTGGCCGATGAGGTTTTGGACGTTCTCGCGCAGGACGCCGCACGGCAGGAGGTGGAACTTGTATGTCGTGTTGCCGACGTGGACGGTGTGGCCGGCGTTTGCGCCGCCCTGGCAGCGCACCACCATGTCCGCATTGTCCGCAAGGGTGTCAACGATGCCGCCCTTGCCCTCGTCGCCCCAGTGCATCCCTATGACGCATGTTACTGGCATTGAAAGCCTCGAATCACGGTTTTGAAATCACGGCGCATTCTATCCCCGCGAAGGCAGTTACGGGAACAATAAAAGGCGTGCGCGGATGATGTGAATATGCTAGTCGGGCTTATGCCGGAAGTCAAGCGAAATCGATTGCCGCGCGCGACCGGCCGTGCGGCTCTCGTCAACCATATTGACACATGATGTTCTAGAGAGGATACTTGTCGCCTCACGAATTCACGGGAGAGCGAAATGCAGTTTAAGAAAAATGAATATCTTGAGTGGATTGCGGCGATGCTGGCGCGGCCGCTTGCGGCGCAAATGGCCGACAGCGGCATGCCCTCGCCGACGCCGGAGGAACTGGGAATCGGGCCTGAGATGCTTTCTTTCCAAAGCGTGGAGCGGACCGACGCGCCAGACCGCGCAAAGGAACTCCTCAGCCGCCGCTACGGCATGCCGAAGGAGAAATTCCTCCTTGCGGTGGGATGCAGCGGGGCGAACTTCTTCGTCGCCGCGGCGCTCGTGGAACCGGGAGACGAGGCGCTCCTTGAAAGGCCAATCTATCCGCCGCTGCTCAGGATTGTCGAGGCGTGCGGCGCGAAGGTGCGTTTCGTCGAGAGGCGGCCGGAGAACGATTTTGACCTCTTGCCGGAGGACCTCGCTAAGGCCATCACGCCGAAGACGAAACTTGTTTTTGTCACGAACATGCACAACCCGACGGGCCGCCGGATAAGCCCGGAGCACTTGCGCGAGATGGGCGCAATCGCGGCGCGGCGCGGGGCGCACATAATCGTGGACGAGATATACCTTGAGTTCCCGCGCTGCGCGGAGGGCGCGGACATCCCGACAAGAATCCCCAGCGGCGCGGCTCTGCACGAGAACATCATATCGACTTGCGGCCTCTCCAAAGTTTACGGGCTTTACGGGCCGCGGTTGGGATGGATTATCGGCGAGCCGAAAATCCTCGAACGCGCTGAGATGGTGATACGCGGGACACTGGGGCAGGTTGCGACGACGTCGGTGAACATCCTCAACCTCGCGCTCGAAAAGGAGGCGTACCTCCGCGAGCGGACGGTGCGTCTGATGGGCGACAGAATGAAAATGGTGCGCGAGTGGTGCGAATCGCGCGGGGACGTGAAATTCATCCGTCCGTCCGGCGCGGGCATCGCTTTCGTTAAACTACCCGCGGGGGTTGATTCCATGCGGTTCTGCGAGCGGCTGATTGAAGAATACAGGACGCTGATTGTGCCGGGGGATTTTTATCTTGCGCCGGGCTACGCGCGCGTGAGCGCGCTTCCGCCGCGCGAGATGATAGAGACGGCGCTTGCAAATGCGGGGGAATTATTGGACAAGTCAAGAAAGTCATGAGGTCCGATAAGTCCGACGTGTCCGACGCGTCCGACAAGGCCTTTCACGCGGTCGCCTGCGGCGGGCGCTCGCGCGGAGCGGGCGCGAAGGAGCAGGCGCGGTTCTTGCCCTGGCCCTTGGCCAGGTAAAGCGCGCGGTCGGCGGCATCGAAAAGTTGCGCCTCGTCCTTGATCCCCTCGCCGAGCGACGCCACGCCTATGCTGGTGGTAACGGGGATTTCCCTTGTCGCGCCGTTAGTGGCGGTGAACTTGTGCGCGGCGATGAGGCGGCGCAGCTCCTCCGCCTTGTGCAGTCCTTCCCTGGGGCCGGTCTCCAGCAGTATCACCACGAACTCGTCCCCGCCGTACCTGCTTATGATGTCCATCTCGCGGCAGTGCTTCTTGAGGATGTTCGCGGTCTGGCGCAGGACCTCGTCGCCGGATTGGTGGCCGAACTCGTCGTTGATTTCCTTCAGGTTGTCGATGTCGATGAGGATGAACGAGATGTTCTTGTTGAAGCGTTTCGCGCGCAGGACCTCCGCGTGGGCTTGCCTGTCGAAGTAGCGGCGGTTGTGGACCTGCGTGAGCGGGTCGATGATGGTCTGCTGTACAATCTTCCCGTACAGGCGCAGGTTGTCGATCATGACGGAGATGACGTTCACCAGCGTGTTGAATATGTCCCACCGCCCGCGCGCAAGCGGCCCGCCGGAACTCGTGTCGATCTTTCCGGCGGCCTGGTTGAACTCCACGCGCAGAATCCCGAAGACGCGGTCCCGCGAACGGAACGGGACCGTGGCGCAGCGCTTGACCGCGGACGGCTCGGGCATGTGCCCCTCCACGAGCCGCCGCATGCGCGGGTTCTTCGACAGGCTTACCTTCCTTGCGTCCCTTTTTGTGCTGTAAGCCACTTCCAGTATCTCGTTCTTGAGCAGGTAGAAGGTTACGTCCTTGCAGTTCAGCCCGTTCTTGTCCGTCAGTATTTTCGCGGATTCCCTGAACAGTTCGTCGATGGTCTTGGCCTTGACGAGCGACGCGGTCAGTTCGTAGGTTGTGCTGACCTGCTCGGTCAGTTCGAACAGCCTCACGTTCGCCCTTGCGGCCTCGATGGTCTTGCGGCGCTGGAGCGCGATTTCGTTGCGCAGGCGCTTCTCCATCTCGCGCCAGTAGGTCAGGTCGCGCACCGAGCCGACAACCACGTCGCGCCCGCGGTATTTCGCCGGGGCGACGGTAACTTCCACCGTGCGGCTCTCCTGGTCTTTGCGCAGGAGCCTAAAGGAATAAGTTTCGCCGTAATGGTCGTCGTGCGGCGACGGGGAAAGACGGTCTTCGTAGAGTTTTTGATCCCGTGGAGAAACGAGGTCTTCGGCGTGGATGTTCCCGCTGATGAGTTCCGCGCGGGAATAGCCGGTCAGCTCCTCGAAGGCCTTGTTGGCCTCGAGAAACCTGTGGGTGTCCCGGTCCAGCACATACTGCCCTTCCTTGGCGTTGTCAAGGAGGGCGCGATGGACCGAGGACGCCTTATCCAGAGGATTGCGTCCGCGGATATTGCGGGGCATCTCGAACCCTCGACACAAAAAAAAGAGGTTACGGCGTTTCCCCGGAACCCACAATGACGATCAACGATTTGCATCGAGTCGTATGAGCGAGATGTGCCAGATGAACGGATTTGGCCCCCCTCTGTAACGCATATATTATACACTGCTTTGGCGCGGAGTCAAATTAAAAATAGGATTGAGGTTCGACTTGTCTGACCCGTCGGACCTCAAGCCTTACTTCTTCAAGCCTTCCAGTGCGCGCATTGCCGCTTCCGTGGCGCTCGTGTCTTCGCTGAGGCCCAGCCAGCGCATCTCCGGAAACGAGCGGAACCAGGTCATCTGTTTCCCCGCGAACTGCCGCGTGTGCGTATAGACCAGTTGCTTAGTCTCGTCAAGCGTGATTTCGCCGTTGAGGCGCCGCAGGATGTCGTAATACCCGAGCGCGCGAGAAGTCTGCTTGCCGAGGTAATGCCGCCACGTCTCCGGCAGGTCTGACGGACGCGGGATGTGGGAGGCGCACTGTTCCGCCACCCGCCGCGTCTCCTCGACCAGGCCGGCCTTGAACATAGCCTCCGTGCGCTTCTCTATCCTTACGTCGAGGTCCGCGCGTTCGCGCCTGAGCGCGAGCATCCGGTATTCCACGGCGTCAACGCCCAGCCGCTCGCGGCGTTCCTGCTCGAACATTCTCCCGTGCTCCGCCTGCAGTTCCGACATCGGACGCTTTGCGGCGATGCAGACTTCAAGCGCGCGGATGATGCGGCGCGCGTCGTTGGGATGCAGATGCGCGGCGGTCGCCGGGTCGAGCCGCTCCAGTTCCGCGTACAGCGTGGGCGCGCCTTCGTGAGCGGCGCGGCGCTGGAGTTCCTGCCGGACGTGCGTCTCCGCCGGGCCTTGAAACAATCCTTCGCGGAAACGCTTGAGATAAAGCCCCGTCCCTCCGACGAACAGCGCGCCCCGCCCGCGCGAAACGATGTCGCGAATCGCCGCCTCCGCGTCATTGAGGAACCACGCGACCGTGTAAGGTTCCCACGGGTCTGCGATGTCGATGAGATGATGCGCGACTTGCGAGCGCTCCTCGGCTGTAGGCTTGGCAGTGCCCACGTCCATGCCGCGATATATCGCCATGGAGTCCAGCGAAATTATTTCGGCGTTGAGCGAGTGCGCGACGGCGAGCGCGATCTCGCTTTTGCCGACGCCCGTCGGGCCGACAAGAAAGTTCAGCGTGAGGTTTGCCATGTTCCACGATGAAAATGTTGAACAAAAGGGCCGGCCCCCCTTGTTCAACATTTTGGGATTTAACGCGTGCCTTCGATGAGGGCCATCGCTTCCGCGCGGGTGGCGGGCTTTTCGCGGAACGCCCCGCGCACCACCGACGTTACCGCTATCGAGCCGGGCTTCTTTATCCCGCGCATTGTCATGCACAGATGCTCCGCCGAGATTACGACCATCACGCCAAGCGGCTTGAGGGCGGCCATGATGGCGTCGGCGATTTCGTTCGTCAGGCGTTCCTGCACCTGCGGGCGCTTGCTGAGCACCTCCACCACGCGGGCGAGTTTGCTCAGGCCCGTTATCCGGTCGCCGTGGGGCAGGTATGCGACGTGCGCCTTGCCGATGAAGGGCAGGAGGTGGTGCTCGCAGATGGATGAGAACGGGATGTCCTTCACCAGCACGATTTCGTCGTACCGTTCGGCGTGCGCGGTCTGCATTACGCTGGCGGGGTCCACGCCGATGCCGCTGAATATTTCCTCGTAGGCATCCGCCACGCGGCGGGGCGTTTCCACGAGGCCCGCCCTGCGGGGGTTTTCGCCGATGCCTTCGAGTATCAGTTTTACGCCGCGCTTGATTTTGTCTTTGTTCATGGGTTCCTCGCTGGGTATTGTTGCATCGAGAGAAGTTAGCAAAAGGCGCGCGTCCTTGCAAATGAAAAGGGGGCTTATTTGCGCCCGGCCCGGCGGCGCATTCCGGTCTTTCTTCGACTGCGGCGGGGAATCCTGATATAATGCCCGTCGTATCCGGAAAACACTTGACGGAATAACATGCACGCGGGAAAAACCAACAACACGGACCTTGACGCCATCTACCGGCCGGTAGCGGCGGAGATGCGGGCCTTTGAGCAGGGGCTTTCGGAGTGCCTCAGGCCCGCGAGCCAGTTTGTCGGCGAACTTGTGGCCCATGCGATGAGCGCCGCGGGGAAGAGGCTCAGGCCCGCGCTGCTGTTCCTTTCCGGGCGCGCGGCCGGGAAAGTCACGGAGGCGCATATACAGTTCGCGCTGGCGGTGGAGGCTATTCACGCCGCGACGCTTGTCCATGACGACATCCTCGATGAGGCGTCCCTGAGGCGGAGCCGCCCGACGATGAACGTGCTGTGGGGCAACGAGGCGAGCGTGCTGTTCGGCGATTATCTCTTCACCCACGCCTTTCAGATAGCGTCTTCGGCGGGGGAGAAGCGCGCGCTGGAAATCATCGCGGCGGCGGCGGTGGAAGTCTGCGAGGGGGAACTGCTGCAGATAGCGGAGCGCGGGAACCTGCGACTGTCCGAGGAGCGGTACCGCGAGATCGTGGCGAAGAAGACCGCGGTGCTGTGCGAGAGTGCGTGCAGGCTGGGCGCGGTCCTCGCGGGCGCGGATGCGGCAACGGAGAGATCGCTTTCCGCATACGGGCGGGGCATCGGCGTGGCGTTCCAAATTGTCGACGACTGTCTTGATTTGACCGGGGACGAGCACGAGGTGGGCAAGTCTCTGGGGACGGATTTGCAAAAGGGCAAGTACACGCTGCCGATAATTCATTTCCTGCGCGCGGACGGGAAGGCGGCGGACCTGGTCAAGCGGGCCGCGGAGGACGGGTCGCGCCTGGGCGAGTTGCGCGACGCGCTTGTCGGAAGCGGCTCGATGGAATATGCGTTGTCCGCGGCGCGGGAACAGATTGAAGGCGCGAAGGCAAGCGTGGCCGCGGTCGTCACGCGGGAGATTCGTGCGTCGCTGGAGAAACTCGCCGACTACGTTATCGCGCGCCGCAAATAAGGTCAAAGGTTACAGGTTACAGGTCAAAGTTTTCAAATTTCCGAGCGTAGGCCGCGATTCTTTGACCTTTGACCTTTGACCTGGCGCCTTTGACCTCACATCCTCAAGTCTCACTTCCCGCCTGAGGTTTATCCGCCTTCGGCGGACGGGTAAACCCTCCTGAGGCGGGTAAACCCTCCTGAGGCGGGTAAACCTCAAGCCTACTACATGACGAGCGCCATGACGCCCTTCTGGGCGTGGAGGCGGTTTTCGGCCTGGTCGAAGATAATGGAATGCGGCCCGTCGATGACGCCCGCGGAGACTTCCTCGCCCCTGTGCGCGGGCAGGCAGTGCATGAAAAGGTAGTCCTTCTTCGCGTGAGCGACAAGCGCCTCGTTGACCTGGTAGGGCTGGAAGATTTTCACGCGCTCGGCGTGTTCGCTTTCCTGTCCCATGCTGGCCCACACGTCGGCGTAAACGACGTCGGCGTTCTTGACGGCCTCGACGGGGTCGCGGGTGACGAGGACCTTCGCGCCGGCGGGCTTCGCGTCGTCGAGCGCCCACTCCACAATCATCTTGTCCGGCTCATATCCTTTCGGCGTGGCGACCGCCGCGTCCATGCCCATCTTGACGCAGCCGAGCATGAGCGAGTGCGCCATGTTGTTGCCGTCGCCGACGTAGGCGAGTTTCATGCCCTTGAGGTTTTGCCCGCGATGCTCGATGAGCGTGAGCAGGTCGGCCAGCACCTGGCACGGGTGCGTCAGGTCGCTCAGGCCGTTGATGACCGGCACGCGGGAGTATTTGCAGAGGTCTAAGATGTCCTGGTGCGCGAAGACTCGCGCCATGATTCCGTCCACGTAGCGGGACAGGACCTGCGCGGTGTCGGCGATGGTCTCGCCGCGCTTGAGTTGCAAATCATTCGGCCCGAGGTAAAGCCCCACGCCGCCGAGTTGGAAAATGCCGACTTCGAACGAGACCCGCGTGCGCGTTGACGGCTTCTGGAAAATCATGGCGAGCGTTTTGCCCCTGAGGACGGGCGTCGGCTCGCCGGCCTTGAGTTTTTTCTTGAGGTCGGATGAGACGCGGAAGATTTCCCGCATTTCCTCCAGCGCGAGGTCGTGCAGGCTTGCGAGATGCTTGCCTTTCATTTTGACTGCCATGTGCGCTCTCCGTTTTCTGTTTCCGGTGGAACCCGCTTGTACGCGGCCGTCTCCGGTTCGAGGAGGGGCCGCTTGTTGCCGTTCTCGATGTCCTTGTACTGCAACTGGTAGAGGCGGTAATAGATGCCGCCTTTCTTGAGCAATTCGTCGTGGGTGCCCTCTTCCTGCAATTCGCCCTTGTGAAGGACGATAATCTTATCGACTTTGCGGATGGTTGACAAGCGGTGGGCGATGACGATGGACGTGCGGCCCTTCATGAGTTTCTCCACCGCGTCCTGTATGAGCAGTTCGGTTGCGGTGTCGATGTTCGAGGTCGCCTCGTCGAGGATGAGGACTTTTGGATCGAACGCCAGCGCGCGGGCGAATGAGAGCAGTTGCTTCTCGCCGACGGACAGGGTCGCGCCGCGCTCCTGTACTTCGCTCTTGTAGCCCTGCGGCAGGCGGTTGATGAACCGCGCGGCATTGACGTATTCCGCGACCCGTTCAACTTTCTCGTCGCTGATTTTTTCATCGCCAAGGCGAATATTGCCCTGGATATCGCCGGAGAAGAGGAAGACGTCCTGCAAGACGAGGCTGATTTTGCCGCGGAGTTCGTACTTGTCGAGGTCGCGGATGTCCTTGCCGTCAACGAGGATCTGCCCGCGCTGGATGTCGTAGAAGCGCAGGATGAGGCTGATAATGCTGGTCTTTCCCGCGCCGGTCGCGCCGACGAAGGCGACTTTCTGGCCGGGCTCGACGACGAAGGAGACGTCTTTCAGCACCCAGTTCTCCTCGATGTACGCGAACCAGACGTTGCGGAATTCGATTTTGCCCGCGAAATTGTCCAACGGCAGCGGATTGTCCGGGTTCTTTATCTCATCGGGCCTGTCGAGGATTCTGAAGACGCGCTCGGACGATGCCATCGCGGACTGCATTGTGTTGTACTTGTCCGCGAGGTCGCGGATTGGCCCGAAGAACATGCTCGTCCACGCCATCAAGCCGATGATGGTTCCAAGATACTCCGGCGAGACGGCGCCGAACATATACTGGTAAGCGCCATAGCCGATAATGATGGCGACGGCCGTTGTGCCCAAAATTTCAATGCACGGGAAATAAACCGCGTGATAGAAGATCGTGTGGAACCACTCGTTCCTGTAACCTTTGCTTAGTTCGCTGAACTTGCTCAGGTTGCGTTCCTGCCTGTTGTACAACTGCACCACCTTCATGCCGGTCACGTTCTCGTTCGTGAAAGCGTTGATTTTGGCCAGCCTCATGCGCACGGCGCGGTAGGCGGTGCGCGCGTTCTTCTTGAACCACAGCGTCGCCAATACCATTATCGGGACAACCGAGACGCACAGAATCAGTGTAAGTCTCAGGTCGAATGCGGACATCCACACGGCTATGCCCGCCAGCATGAAGATGTCCTGGAACGTGGTAACGACGCCGCTGCTCAGGAACTCGTTGATTGTTTCGACGTCGTTGGTCACGCGCGTCATCAGCCGCCCGACGGGGTTGCGGTCGAAGAAAGCAAGCGGCATTTTCTGGACGTGCTCGAACAGTTGCGTGCGTATGTCATACATCACGCGCTGGCCGAGAATGCTTATCAGGATGTTGGAGAGGAACTCGCAAAAGCCTCTCAGCAGGATCAGCCCGAAGAAAAACTCCACCAGCAGGACAAGCGACGCCTGAATATGGTCCGCGGAAACTCCCGGCCGCTTCAGCGCGGTCACGAGGCTTTTGAGGACATAAGGCCACGCGAGCATGGAGTTTGAGATGACGAGCAGCAGGACAATGTTGATCGCCACGCGCCACTTGTATGGCTTGAGGTACTGCAGCAGCCGCTTGACAAGCCTCCAGTCGAAGGCTTTGCCCAGCGCCTCATCCTCAAAGTAATCGTTAGCGCTCATGGCATTTCTCTCAGCGACTCTTCCAACTGCTGGCGCGTGTAAGTGCGGGCGTAGAAGCCCCCTTTCCGCATCAGTTCGTCGTGCGTTCCGTGTTCCGCAATGCGGCCGTCCATAAGCACGATGATATCGTCGGCGCCCCTGACGCTGGAAAGCCTGTGCGCGATCATGATGCTTGTTCTCTGCTTCATCACTCCTCGCAGGCCGTGGAGGATTTGCTCTTCCGTGCCGGTGTCAACGCTGGAAAGCGCGTCGTCGAGCACCAGGATTCGCGGGTTCTTGATGACGGCGCGGGCTATGGCCATGCGCTGTTTCTGGCCGCCGGAAAGGTTGATCCCGCGCTCGCCGAGCATCTGATTGTACCCGTCCTTCAACTGCGCCACGTCGCCGTGTATCTGGGCGATTGTCGCCGCTTCCCTGACAGCGCCGTCTTCGGCATCGGGCGTGCCGTATGCGACGTTATCGCGAAGGTTCTCGGAGAAGAGAAACGTCTCCTGCGGCACGTATCCGATGGCGTCGCGCAGTTGCCGCAAGGGGATCGTCGTGACATCGCGGCCGTCGATGAATAACTGCTTCGGCCCGACCTCATACAGGTGGGCAATCAGCCGCACCAGCGTGCTCTTGCCGGAGCCCGCCGGGCCGACGACGGCAAGCGTGGAACCCGAGGGAATTGTGAGATTGATGTTCTCCAGCGCGGGACGCTCCGAACCGGGGTACGTGAAAGTCAGATCGCGGAACGTGACCTCTCCGCGCACCTCCTCGACCGGCACCGCGTCCGGCGGGTCGGTGATGGTCGGCCGGACATCGAACACCTTGTTGATTCTGCCCATGCTCGTGTCGGCCTGCTGGAACATGACGAGCGTCCACCCAATGGCCATCATGGGCCAGATGAGCAGGTTGTCGTACAGGTAGAACTTGTACAAATCGCCAATCGTCATGTGCCCGGCAATGACGTCCCGTCCGCCAAACCAGAACACTATCCCGATGGAGGTCGCTCCGAGAATGGCCAGCATGGGCTGATATATGGCGCGGATCTTCGCCAGCGAGATGTTCTTCCGGGCGTAGTCGTCATTCATCGAACGGAACTTCTGCTTTTCGTGGTCCTCGCGCACAAACGCCTTGACCACGCGGATGCCGGAGAAGTTTTCCTGGCAGGCCGTGCTTATTGTGCCGAACTGCGCCTGGATCTTCTCGAACCGCCTGTGAATCGGCCCGCCGAAAAACTTCACAAGGAACGGCAATAACACGAGCGGCACAAGCGAGTATGCCGTGAGCCGCGCGTTCGTAAGGAACATCGGCGCCAGCGAGAACGCAAGTATGTAAACAGGGTCAAAGAGCATCATGAAGCCCGGCCCCATTGCCATTCTCACCGCGCTCATGTCGTTGATGCTCAGCGCCATCAGGTTGCCGGTCTTTATCCTGTCGTAATACGACGGGGAGAGCCTTTGAAGGTGAGCGAAGAAATCAGTGCGCAAATCATTTTCGATATAGCGCGACGTGCGGAAAATGAGAGTTCGCTGAAGGAACGAGAACGTGCCGCGTATGACCTGCGCCATCACGAGCGCGCCGGCCACCATCGCCACGCCGAGCATGGGAGTATAATGACTCAAGTCAAGCCCGGCCAGTATCCTGAGCGCCTTATAATCCTTCAACTGCGACAGCGCGTCAACGGCAATGCCGGCCAAGGAAGGCAAAGCGCATTCAAAAGCGTCGCACACCATCAGGAAGAAGACCCCGCCGAGGGCCTTCGCAAGATAGCGCTTGTAATACGGTTTAAGTGTCCAGAGATTTTTGAACATATCGCTATTCGCAAACATCAAATTCCCCAACAAAAGGGGTCAGACCCCTTTTGTTGGGGTTTTGGGCTTTTAGATTTTCAGGACGACCTCCACCCGGCCCACCTCTTCGCCCCGCTCGTTGAGCACCCTGGGGTTCGCCCACTTTTCCAGCGCCTTCACTGCCGCGTCCGTGATTATGTCCAGAGAACGCAGGAGACGGATGAGAAAGGCCTGGTAGCCAAGCCTCTCGCCGTCGTCAACCCTCACGGCGATGCCCATTTTGCGCCCGACCACGCCCAGCACGTAAACGCCGTTCGCGCCGGCCTTGACCAGGAGTTTTTCTCCGGTGGCTTCAAGCAACGCCGTGCAGAATCTTTCATGCCCGCCTATCATGAACGGGTGCGCGTGTTCGGCGCGCGCCACGCGGCGGCTGGCATCGGCCACGTTCTCCGGCAGGCCTTCGGGGTTCGCCATGCGGGCGAACGCCAGCGCCGTGTTTGACAGCGGCAGCGCGTGCGATGGTATGCCGCAGCCGTCCATGCCGAGTATGATGCGGCTCGCCGGCCAGTCCGCCAGCAGGCTCGTCATTTCAAGGTTCCTGCGCTGGACGGGATGCTCTGGCCTGATGTAACTCTCGTCGAGCGGCGCGCCGATGTGCTTCGCCAGCGCGAGCATTCCGGCGTGCTTGCCGGAGCAGTTGTTGTGTATCGCCGAAAACGGGACGCCCGCCCGGATGAGCGCGTACATGCTTTCCTTGTGAATAGGCGGGTGCGTCCCGCACTGGAGAAGCGACTCGTCGATGCCGGCCTTTTTCAAGATGCTCCTTACCGTCTCGACGTGTTCCGGCTCGGCGTTGTGGCTTCCCGCGATGATGGCGACTTCCCTGTCCGTCAGGCCGAACGCCTCCGCCGCTCCGCCCGCCACGACGGTAACAGCCTGGATCGGCTTGCTGCTTGAGCGCAGAAACGCGGGCGTTTTGATGTCGCCGGCGCTCTTTATCACCTTGCCGTTTTCCATCACAGCGAAACTGCCCCGATAGATAGTGTCGGTTATGCCGCCTCGCGTCGTGCGCGTAAGTATTGGATTTTGCATTTATTTTGCCTTGCTTTCTTTTTCAGCGAGCAGGTACGTGCAGAATTCACCGCACATGGAGCATACGCCTTCGTCGCTGGGCTTGCCGGATTCGCGCACCTTGCGCGCCCTGACGGGGTCGAGGCAGTGCTCGTACATGCCTTTCCAGTCGCGCCTGCTGCGCATCTCCGAAAAACGCCTGTCCCTTTCGACGGCGCGCGGGTTGCCCTTTGCGATGTCCGCGGCGTGCGCGGCAATCCGCGCCGCGACGACCCCCTCGCGCACTTCTTCCGGCCCCGGCAGGGCAAGGTGCTCCGAGGGCGTCACGTAGCACAGGAAATCCGCCCCCGCCGCCCCCGCTATCGCCCCGCCGATTGCGCTGGTGATGTGGTCGTAGCCCGGCGCAATGTCGGTAACCAGCGGGCCGAGCACATAGAACGGCGCGCCGCTGCACAGCCGCTTCTGCAGGCGGACCTGCTCCTTTATCTGGTTGAGCGGCACGTGCCCGGGGCCTTCAATGATTACTTGAACACCGGAGGCCAGCGCGCGTTTCGCCAGAGCCGCCAGCGTTACGAGTTCGCCTATCTGCAAATCGTCGAACGAATCCGCCAGCGCCCCCGGCCGCATCCCGTCGCCGAGGCTGAGAGTCAAATCGTAGTCCCGCGCGATTTCGATGATGTCGTCGAACCGTTCATAGAACGGGTTTTCTTTGCCGTGGTTGTGAATCCATTCCGCGAGGAACGTCCCGCCGCGGCTGACTATGCCGCAGACGCGCTTCATCGTCCTGTATTGCCCGACCAGCGCGGCTGTAACGCCGCAGTGGATGGTGACGAAGTCGATGCCGTCTTCCGCGTGGGTCCTCACGGCGTCGAGCATGGAGTCCGCTGTCATGTCCATGATGGAGCGGTGTTCGCGGACGGCGCGGACGGCGGCCTCGTAAATCGGGACGCTGCCGGAGCAGACGTCGCTCTCCGCAAGGAGCCGCCTGCGTATCGCGTGGAGGTCGCCGCCGGTGCTCAGGTCCATGAATGCGTCCGCTCCGGCCTCGAGCGCGGCGCGGAGTTTCGCCACTTCCCGCTCCACTTCGGTGTAATCGGGCGAGGTGCCCACGTTGGCGTTCACCTTCACCGTGAGTCCCTCGCCGACGCCCAGGACTTTGCGCTTTCCGCGCTTCCTGTTGCACGGTATTACGACGGTCCCGCGGGCGACGCGGTCCTTTATCTCTTCGGCGGACACGCCCTCGGCCTTCGCGACCGCGCGCATCTCGTCGGTGATTTTGCCTTTCCGTGCTGAGTCAATCTGCGTCATCGATGGTCCTTTTTGCGGGGAAAGCGCCGCGTGTCTTTCCGTTCCGCATGTTTTTTCCAGTCCGCTTTCGGCGTGTATGCGGGGAATGCCTTGCGCGCCGGCCTTCTGGCTCTGCGGGGAAAGCGTTTCGTGTCCTCCCGTTCGGTCCTTTCCGTCCGTCCCGACTTTTCTCTTCGCCCTTCCCTCGGCGGAAAGACGGGGAAATCCCTGCGGGGAAAGCGTTTCGTGTCCTCCCGTTTGGGCCTTTCCGTCCGTCCCGGCTTTTCTCTCCGCCCTTCCCTCGGCGGAAAGACGGGGAAATCTCTGCGTGGCGGTCTTTCAGCGGGCCGCGGGGCGAAAAACCTTGTCCTTGTCCGCGGAGGCTTCGGCGGCGCGGGTTCTTCGGATGCCTCTCTTGCGGCTGGTTTCGCGTACTCGTACAGTTTCGCCACCTCCAGCCGCGTGAGCGGGCGGGAGTCGCCTTTCTTGAGGTCGTGCATCGTGAGAAAGGCGATGCGGTCGCGGCGGAGGCGCTTGGCCGGGAAGCCCGCCTTCGCGAGCATTCGCCGGACGATGTGGTTGCGGCCTTCGCGCATGACGAGGCGGACGTAAGATTCCGTGTCGCCCCGATACGTTACCTTGACGTGATCCGCCTTCGCGACGCCGTCATCAAGGCGGATGCCGCTGAGGATTCTGTCGACGGCGCTGACGGTGATGACGCCGCGGAGTTTCGCGGAATAGGTCTTGGGGACGCCGTAGCGCGGGTGGGTCAGGATGTTCGCGAGTTCGCCGTCGTTCGTGAGCAGAATGAGGCCCTCCGTGTCCTCGTCGAGCCTGCCGACGGGGTAGAGCCTGCGGTCCTCGCCGGGGATGAGGTTCATGACGGTAGGCCGGCCGAATTCGTCCGCGGTCGTGCTAAGAATGCCGGAGGGCTTGTTGAGGAGGTAATACGCCTTGCTCTCGGTCTTGACGGGCACGCCGTCCACCTCGATGCGCGATTTTTGCGGGTCGGCCTTGACGCCCATCATTTTTATGCGGACGCCGTCCACAGTAACGCGGCCCTGGGCGATTATCTCTTCGCACTTGCGCCGCGAAGCCACGCCCGCTTCGGCGAGAATCTTTTGTAATCTTTGCAAAGCCA
>Ga0315284_10000331_pt1 | contig 63826 bp, 81 predicted proteins | sample YL17G09_16_MG_FD_203696 | JGI IMG/M metagenome (GOLD analysis project Ga0315284, IMG submission 203696) | Sediment microbial communities from Yellowstone Lake, YNP, Wyoming, USA - YL17G09_16 | ecosystem: Environmental > Aquatic > Freshwater > Lake > Sediment | place: USA: Wyoming | collected...
TCCCTTATGCCCTTCTGGATGTAGTCTTTCGATATTGGTGAACTGGACGGTGATTTTGTGTTCGAGATTTTCCTGTGAATCAATCCCGTAGGCGTTCTGTGAATTGCTCATGTTGCAGGTGTGGTCAAAAACATAAATTCCTTCCATGACCAATATGCACCTGTGTTTATTGTCTTCGTCTAAGAAAAATAGCGTGACAACTTCATCTTCAGGCACCTCTAAGAGCCAGTCGATCCAATCGAATCGACCGTTCTCAATGGTGTTGAAGATCAGTTCTTTGCGTCCCAGGTCAAGCAATAGTCCGTGTATGCTGTCGCCCAAATATGGGTCTGACTTGAAAACTAATTGAAACTTGTTTGGCATTTGTTTTGATGCCATTTGTTCCGCTGAAGGAGCCTGTGCAGTTTGTATTGCTTTTCCTGCTGGCGAATCCGGCTCATCGGGCAGATTAAAAATTGCCATTAGCTGTATACCTGGAAAGAGTTTTTGTCGGACAAGAACACATTTTCACCGAAGGCAAGTTCAAACCAAATATTGTAAATGCCTTCATCATATTCTTCTGTATTGAGGAAGAAATATGCGTAACCTTTTTCACGATAGTCCACGAGAGTCCGATCTTCTATCAGGCGTAAGTCTTGCTCTGCCGGGACACACTCCCCACATGCAAGCTCTATAGATACCCGTAAATCTGAGACTATGGCGAGATTTTCGTAGTAGGGAAGAATCTCGGACCCTCGTGGAACATTCGGGACGACCTGGATCAAAAGATAACGCTTTGATCCTTTTCGTATTTTGTTAGGACGGAAGTTGAAATTAAAGTCGTATATTGGCGGGATTGGCGTCGTGAACCACAAATCAGAATAAATCTGAAAGTCATTCGCAACTTGTGCAGTCGCACATTCGCCGTCCTCGAAGACAACAGACCAAACGTCTCTATAAGAGCCGATTGTATACAGTGGGTCTGAAACCGATAACTGTATAAGGTATTGACCTGTTGCTTCTTGCACGACATCAGTGCCAAGAACAGTTTGAACTAATCGCAATCCTTGCGGGTTATCAGCCGACCTGAAGGTATCGTCGTAAGTGTAAATGTCCACTTTCTCGATAGACTGCACATCTCTCCGGTTGTTGCTGTTGTAAGTAAACAACCGGAGATTTACTGAATCGCCGCAGGAAGGATTTTGGTATCGTTCTTTTATTGCCATCTTTTATCGCCTTGACTTTGATTGAGACTGCGCTTTTCTGCGTGAGGCTTCCATTGCCTCGTTTTCTTTTTCTTTTTGCTCGATAAAACGCTCGATCATCCATTTCCGCAGATTGATCGGCAGACTCATTGATCCTGACATAGCTAAGTGTAAGTGATATTGGAAGAAGAATACTTCTTCCGCTAGTCCCTTCCACATTTCTATGCTTGGGTCTTGGTTTTCTTCCGTCGAGGGAAGAAAAAATTTGCCTCCAGTGGGAGATCAACCTCAAAGTCCTGAAGACAGCTAGGGCAAGTAATTTCTACATTTGTGTCAACACCGAATGGCGGCTCGTTGATGCAGTTGCGGACATACGACACGTCGCTGATTGGCAGATTCTTCAAGAGGATTTGTAGCTCTCCCTTATTGGTCAAGCCGTCGATATTATCGAGCAACATAGACGTTCTGTAAATCAGAGTATCGTCAGCCGAAGCGTCACCGAAAGCCTTGATGCGACGATCACGGTATTCCGTGATCTCTTGCTCATCCCGGCCAGTTGAAAGCCGATATGAGAAAGGCAACTTGGTTGTCGGCAATACGTCCTGCAATGTTGGACCATAATCAACAGGACATGGTTCAACATATAGCGTATTGAGGTCAATGGTTGTCCCGAACTTCTTTTCACATTCAGGACACTTTACCTCAACGTCGTAATTCGGGGAATACGATATACCACGCAGGTAAATAAGCATGTAGGTTCGGTCAATGGTGAGAAGCTGCTCTGGACGATACTGCTCCTTCATACATCGTTGGAAAATCATGTTGATGGCTTGACCCTTACGAACGAATCGAGGGGTAGCAAGAATTTGTTCTTCTTCACCCGTCATCGGACGAATAGAAATGACGCCATTGCCAGGACCATCGGTGTCATCATAGAAACGACCCCTAGAAGGTAATTCGATCTCTTCGTAGATTGTGGTCGAACCTTTCAGTCCTTCCAACAATTCCTTCAAGTGACCAGAGCTAGATGACAATGCGTCTCGCTTCTTTGCAGGTGCGGCAGGAGTCGATCCAGGGCCTTCTCCACCACCGGACATTTGTCCGAAGCCACGCTTAGGCTCACGACCTGATGTTTCACGCTCAACCTTTTGTTGAGGGCCACCCTGAGCGGCCTTCAGTGCTTGCATGAATTCAGGCGGGGCATTTTCCATGCCCTTAATATTGAAGTTGCCAGTTAGCTTAGGGCTGTCATCTGAGTGACCTTCCTCGCCGCCAGCAGCCTGTTGTCGCATCTTTTCTGCCATATTCAAAGCGGACATGCCGCTTTCATTCTCTTCACCCGCACCAACTTGATCGTCATCTTCTTGCGGGGTTTGTGGCCGTCTTGGACGGAAAGTATCATCAGCCATATTTGTCTCCTTGGATTACTAGCTTATTGCAAGTCATCATCTTGGGGTTAACGTAGTGTCATGGAAATAAATCTGCAAAATATCGAGGAGCTAATTTTCTTCGACAAAAAGGCACACGCCTTATTCCCCGAATTTCGCCACTTCTTCGACCAGTGGCAGTTGGGTCAACGTATTCCAGGAATGAAAACTCTTGGGCAACGCAGTGTATTGGAACTCCTCAACTCGCTTGACGAAATTCGTATTCGCAAATTAGAAGAGTATTTCTCCGATACAATTCTAGTGGATAAAATAGATCACCGGCTGGCAGCTTGTTGTGACTGGCAAATCGGTGAAGCTGATGAACTCTGCGAGTTCACTGGCTACAGGGATTTTTGCGTCCACAGAGATAAGGATAGAATCTACGCTACATTTTGGCGGTGATTTTTCCTACAAAAACCTAAATAAAGGAAAAGCTATGAGCATTGAAAATTTGATTTTGTTTGCCTTGAGTACCATCGGAATGGCCCACATCATTGTAGATGGGTCCATAATGCAATGGTTTCGCACACTCGTTAAGTCCATTACCGCTAAGATTGGCGTGCCTAGTCTGGGTGGTGTAGTGGACTGTTATTTATGCTGCGGTACTTGGTGTGGGTTTTTAATGGGTGAAATATGGATTTCACATACCCCATTTCAAATCTTTGCCTGTGGCTGCGCAGGCGGGTTCTTGGCAAACCTAGCTGCCGTTGCACTCAATTGGATTGAGGCGGCAACTATTGTCAACTTACCGAACGATAATAACCATGAGTCTTAAAACATATCAGTTCTTTTGTGACAATTGTGGTTACAAGAGATTCACCAAGGGCGATGACATTCAGGATTTAGTCCAAGTCAAACAAGCATCTGTTCCTCGTGGATCGCCTTTTGTTGACCCTTTTACGAAAAAAGTAGTCATTCCTCAATCCATGAATCGGGCAAAATCATTCAAATGCCCTGGTTGTGGATATGTGATTAAAGCGACAAAATTGACCTTAGTGGAGACAATACCAGATGAGCAGACCAATCGGACTGATGGACGTGAAGCAGGCCCTACGGGACAAGCGCTTCCGGGAGAGCTTGTCTAGTGAATTTATGGATGACATGCAGAAGTATCTGCAAAATCCTGGCTGCGCCTGTAATGTGCCGATTTATAAGAAGCTCATGATGCAGGCCAAGCCTCAACTTCAAGCATACTATCCAAATAGATCAGTAGCAAACCTTGAAGAAGAAGCCAAAAAGTTAGCTGACAACAGCTTCAGTGTCATCAATTGTCATGTTGATGAATTAGAGGCACGTCTCAGAAAGTTGCCAAGCGGCAGAAAGCAACTCGCTGTTACTCGTTTTGAGGATCAAGTTACCGTGGTTGTAAATGAATTAGATGTTCTTTATTGAGTATATACTTAGGAGGAAATTATGATGAGCGATCAAGAAGAATACAAAGACTTGTACGAGACGGCACCAGTAGGTCTTTGGAGAACCCAAATTGACGACGGGCATTTCATTCATGCCAACGAAGCCGCCATAAGCATACTCGGTTTTTCTGATTTTGATGATCTTTCAACGCACTCTGCCACCGATCTTTATGACAAAGAAGAACGAGAGGAATTTATTCAAGAGCTTCGCCGACACGGGGAAGTCTCTGATTTTCAAGTGGCCATGAAGCGAAAGGACGGCAAGGAAATATTCGTCAATTTGTCGGCCAAGCTCAATGAAGAAAAGGGATACATTGAAGGAACCATTCGTGACATGACCGGCATCATAAGCATAAAGGCATCGGCCATAATTCCTCATCTGGAAAAGATGTCTGAACTTAAAAGGCACATTCTTGAGAAGATCAAGAGCGACTATTGTGACTCTGATTTTTTGACCCATAAAATCGCAAAGACTGCTTGATCTTTTCGCATCCTTCAATCATTTTTTGAGGGTATTCTTTGTATTTGGAGATTTCCAGCGGCCAACCATCATCTTTGAGCCGCCTGCTCCCTAAAAGTATGGCGTTTTCGTAAAAAGTCTTTGCTCGATCATAATCTTTGATTGCATAGTAGGCATCTCCCAACAAGCACCAAAACTCTGCCATTGTAGGGTTTTTTGCCAGACATGGCAGCAATGACTGAATTGCGTGCTGGTAATCTTTTTTAATGTAGCAGTTCACCATCGAGCAATAATAGTGTGTCATGTACACCGACATTGCATCGGATTTTTCTTGGTGTAAATACAGCCCAGCCCAATTCAAAAAGGTATCCCAATTCTTGCCATTCAGGTGAGAACAAGCGGTGTAGTAAATCGGTTCAGTCGCCAATGGACAGCGATCTCGCCACTTCTCGACAAGTTCTAAATACAGGCTTGAGTTGTTGTTTGGCCCCACAGCGATGTATGCCGGAATGTCTTTGGCGTCTTCATCCGTCAATGTTTCAAACACGGGATTCTTAAACTTCAAGCCTGTGTTTTTATGCCAAAGCCTGATTTGCTTGGTTATCACATCTCCCTGAATAATGCTCATTTTATAGGCTATTTGTGGTCCTAGTAGAGCTTGCTGGATGACTTCATGGCCGGTCATAATTGTCTCCCAAGGTTCAATGTGCAAATTCCATTTGGAGTCTGAGGACTTTAACAAATGATTTCTTGCCTGGGATAGATCATCGTTCAGAGAAAGTCGAACAATAGTCGCTCCGTATTGACGACACTTGCTAACAGTTTCATCTTTACACCCAAGATCGCCGACCAAAATATTGCCATTCAATGGCAATAAGGATTCAAGGGTGTGTTCAATCGTCGCTTCGTTGTTCCTGATTATCAGGTAGATCGTTAAGGGTGCTGACATCTTTTTTCTCGAACTTCTTCTCTATTAAGTGACTGATGGCAGATGCCTCATGTTGCATACCAATGTTTTGGTAGTGTTGTCGAAGCTCACGATAGAACTTCGGCACATTGGGCTTGTCCAATATGGCAAGTAGTATCTGATATATTTCCATAAATGAAATAGAGCGACACAAGTGAAAAAGGATTTGGCCCCACTTAGAAATGTTCCCCAATGGCAACAACCTTGGGAGGGCAATTGCACTAAGAAGCCTTGGCAGTATCGTGTGACGGCGGTGGTGCCGGTTCTTGATACTTATGAACAGCTAGAAATATGTGTTCGCTCATTGCAAATGCAAACAGAGCGACCATATGTATTGATTATCGACACAGGAAGCTCTCCAGAGCAATATGCTCAAATTGAGACTCTTCGTGACGAAGACGTGGAAGTACACGCTATCCGGTTAAATGGTGTGTTGCACCCTTCTGACTTCCCGGCTATGGCAATGGATATGGCCTTTAGCTTGTGCCGCACCGAACTTTTATTTGCTACTCACGCCGATGTTTTTTTACGTCGGCGTGATTTCGTAGAACATCTCACAACCTTATGCCCAAGCAAATCACCTGTTGTTGGATACGAAATCAGTCCACGTTGCCATGCAGATTGGCACGGGATGGTTTCCCACACAGCCAGCATGTATCACATGCCAACTATGGACCGAATTGGATTTGGCTGGAGCATGAGAAGATTGTGTAACTATTACAACATTCAAGATTACAGACCCAATGTCTCTCGTCCTCAATGGCCGGACACGGAGATATTGGGCAATTACATTTTGAGATCGTTCAAGATCAAACCACATTTGATCGGTAGTGAACAGAACTTTGAAAGAAAGAAAGACGAGAACATTGACCATCTTCGTAGTTTCACTTCGGGCAAGTTATACAGCCCGGACTACTACGAAGTAGTCAACAAATGGTACGAGGATGCCAAGATTGAAGCTCTTGAAAGACTGAGAAGTTGGGAGCAAGCGAGCGAGAAATGACTATAGGCGCAGTAAATAGATACCCCAATTTCTTTATCACGGACCCCCTTGCGGGGCCTCAAGGAGCTTGATGGCAACAACAGAATATCTAAACAATAAGACGTTCGAGAGTCTGATTGTGAAATTCCAGCAAGCCAAGAAAGAACGTACCAAATACCAGATGTTTATGGATGACATCGCCGCAACTGAACAAAGGACGTTAAAGCGGGGTAAGTACCAGAAGCCTGCCGCATGGGTCGCCATTGAAAAGACCTATCATGTTGTAGCTTTTGAGTTCTCACAGGTACAAGACGAATTGGCATTAGCGTTTTACACTCTGTCACAGAATATTGTACGTTACGCAAAGTTCAATCTCATTGACCAGGATGACGCAGTACAAGAAGGCGTCATGATTTGCTTTGAGAAGATTGATCGCTTCGATCCTAAAAAGGGGAAAGCGTTCAACTATATGACTACCTGCATACTAAACCACTTTAGACAACTATATCGAACCGCCCGAAACTACAATGAACTAAAGCGTAAGTACCTCGATTTCTTGCAGATTCAAATGGACCAACAACTACCAGCATCGAAGGGAAAAAGCATATACAAAAAGCACAATATTTTTAATGACTCTTGATTCGTGGTTGTAAAGAACTAGAATTCTTTAAGCAGACCAGGGTAGATAGTTGCCCTGGTCTTTTTTCTTGATTGTGAGGAATATGGTAAATTATATCAGTAATTCATTCGCTCAACTTGAGAATCAGGAACTGATTCAAAAGTTGATTGATAGTGGGTACGGCAATCTTGTTGATGCCTTCCTGCTAAACGACGGCAAAGTATACACAAAAAAAGGCAGACTCAACAAAAGTGGAGCCTGCCGTGTTCTCAAATGTAAACCGAAAGAACTTGAAGATGCAATAAACGCATGTCAAGAACTATTGAAAAGAGAAATGAGCGAAGAAGAGGAAGAAGAGGAAGAAAAAGATGGCGAAGATTAAGTAATAATCAAATTTCTATTTCTTTCACGCTGTAGTCTTAAAAATTCTTGATAGCTTAGTGCAGCAGAACCACCACCACCACCACCACCACCACCACCACCACCACCGCCACCGCCACCGCCGCCGCCGCCACCGCCATTTTCGATGTAAGCTCGGTCATATCTGAGGGTTAAATCGCAAGTGATTAGTTCACTGGTGGACATATCTAAGTCGCCAAATTCTACGGCCTGCGGCCAAACAGTCTCGAAAACCCAAGTTTCAATCTTTGTGCCACATCCATCGTAAAGTTCTAACGTGGCTTGTGGCTTCTTGAATCCATCACATGATGGTCCGTATTGACTGTTGGATCGTGGATCATAAAGCTCGGACAGCCATTCAAATACGGGATTGAGTGAATTTTTCTTCAGATCATAAAGAGTCAGTGTTATTGGCTTCCATTCAGGTTTGCCAGGATAATACACTGTTTCATTTAAGTGTTGAACTTCAATTTCCTTGAAGGACAGCGAAGGACGTGCAGCCTTAGATGGAGGTAAAGAACTTACTCCGTCTGCGCTCACGTCTTCAATTTTGAATAACCAGCGGTTCTTTCTTTTGAAGCAAGCATTTGGGTCTTCTAGCCCAAAGTCAAAGCCCATGTTTCTGCCGTTGCCGCTACGTGCCATGATTTACCTTAAAACCTTGCTCCAGGGACTCTTAGTTGAATATTCAAGGCAGAAGAATTCAAAGGAATTCCACCAAGACCAACATTGGCATATAAAAAGTTCACGTTTCCACCAACCAATCCTGGATTTAGCGATCCTTGACCACTGCCAATTCCTGCTCCCAACGGGAGTGTTTCTGGTGGCATCAAAGGAAAATTGTTGAAACTATTGTTGCCGCCAACGGAAATGCCTAAGCAACCACCACAAGCGGGGTTGATTGGCGCACCGCAATTTTGCAATACTTCAACGGCACTGTATCGCAGGGTTAGTTCAATATCCACTTCTTCTGATGACGAATAATCTAATTCGCCGAAGTTGATTCCTTGAGGCCAAACATTGTATAATTTCCACGTTTCCATAGTCGTGCCGCAACCATCAAAGAGCTTCAATACACCCATTCCGGCATATGATCTTCTTGTTGACGCTTGGTGTAATCCGACTGCATCGGTGAAGTTGTAAACTGAAGCGAGCCAGTCCCAGAGGGGTTTCATGGCTACCGCATTGGTGTCGTAGTAGGTAACAGAAATAGTTTCCCATTTACCTTTACCTGGAATCCAATCGGTTCCATGCAGGTAATTGATTTCTGTTTCTTCGACATTGAGGTTGGGTCGAGCGGCCAGCTTTACATAATGAGATGGCACATCCCCACGGACAAGACCTTGTACTTCAAACGCCCATCTATATTTGCGCTTGAATACAAGGTCTGAGTCCGCAAGATGTCCAAGACCCATATCCCTTGATCTTGGTGTCCATGATTTTGGCACGGGTATACTTGATCTTGGCATGGGTATATCCTATCTGTAGGTCGATTAGCAGCCTGCACAGCAAGGATTGACTTGACCACCGCAAAGTGGAATATACTGTACTTCGCTGTAGCGAAGCGTCAATTCAACCGTTACTTCTTCCGAAGAAGAATAGTCCAGTTCGCCAAAGTTAATGGCCTGTGGCCACATATGACTTAGGTTCCACTGTTCCATTGCAACACCGCAACCATCAAATAGCAACAATGTGCCGTCTGCGGAATATCCAGACGATCCTGGACCTGCTCCTCTCTTCGAGGACTGGTGCAGACCGATTGGATCGGTGAAGTTGTAAACCGTTGCTAACCAACTGAACAAACCTGTGATACCATTGCCGCCGTTACCAATGTCATAGTAAGTAACAGTAATGGTTTCCCAACTTCCCTTGCCCGGAATCCACATCTTGCCATGCAAGAAATTGATTTCCGTTTCTTCAACCGTTAGGTTAGGCCGTGAAGCCAACTTTACGAAGTGAGCAGGGATCAACGATGTTGTACCGCCGCAGTACGGCTGAACTTCAAATGTCCATCTGTATTTTCTTTTGAAGACTAGATCGGGACCGGCCAATTGGCCCAATCCCATATCACGCCCAGCACCTGATCTTGCCATAATTATCTCCTTGTGGTCTACTCTCTATTTGAGCCAGTTTGTTAGAAGGTATCTGCGTTCTCGGTGAAGCTGCCTGTTCTGTGAATCGAGAACTCGATGAAGATGAATTCAGCGGCTCTTGTTGGCTGAACGCCAATTTGCGCCCGGAACTCATTACGGTCGATTACATCAGGAGTATTCAATTCAGCATCGGCCTTGATGATGAAGTCGGTAACGCCCCGACCCACCTGAACCTCACGCAAAATCTGCGAAGCAATGCTTACAAACTTGCGCTGGAACGTCTCGTCGTTTGGATCGAATAGAAGCTGACGGCTCGCAGAGCGAATTCGTTTCTCTAGGTAAAACATCAATCGACGCACGTTTACACGGTCCAAAGCTGTTGGGCGGCGTTGCAGGGTCTTTTGACCCCAAACCAAGAAGCCGTCAACATCATTGAAGTGAACGATTGGGTTGATGCAGTTACGATTTCCGTACATCAAGTCACGCTCTGCAAGCGTCGGACGGTTGTAAACGTCGGTGATCGCCGGAACGATACCACGATTCATACCAGCCGGAGCAAACCAAGGAGCCGACAAGAAATCGCTTCGAGCGATAACTGCCATGATTGAGCCGCTAGGTGGAACCCAAACGTCAACCCGGTTGAAGTTGTCACGAATCTTAACCCAAGGCCAGTACAATGCACCAAAGTCCGAGTCAAAACGTGTGAGGTTCAGTGGGTGAGTACCGTTCTGCCACGCTACGATTTCACCAACCGTCAGACCGAATGGAGGATCAATGATCGCCAAGCAGTCCATACGGGTGTTCTGGCAGAAGTCCAACAGGGCCGTTACTACACTGGTGCTGGAGTGACCAGGAACAGCGATGAGGTCGATGTCGATCTGCTCTGGCTCGGACATCGTGTAGATGCCGGTGTAGCCGATCTGATTGCCGATAATCAAAGCGTCCTGTAAGTCCGGGTCAGACGGAATGCCGTCCGATCCACCAGACAAGCTGTAAATACCGTCCAAAGGACCAGCACCTTCAGCAGTGTTGTCGCTGATTCGGATGAAATCCGAAACCAGAGCCATGTAAGTTTCAACATAGAACCGACTTGTCTGGTTCTTTGTCAAGTTGCCCCATGCTTCTACCGATACGCCGTTATTGAAGATTTCGATAATAAAGTGGTCTTCACGAACGTCGTTTGTAATTCTGATCTGAGTCTGACTGCCTTCGATGCCAGGGCTGTCAGCATTGACGGAGAACGAGATGCTGCCGGTGTTGTTCACAGCGCCAGTTACGATACCGTATGTTGCAATGCCAACGGCACCAGTGACACCTTCTGGGCTTGAGCCACCGTGTGTTGATGTGTCGATGCCGAATAGTGCTTCTGCTGTGCTGTCTGGCTTAATGCGAAGACGTGCATCGTTTCCAGTGTGATTTGTGTTGAACTGTACGTTGTTGCCAACTGCTACAGCCGTCCAACCACCTGGGAGAGTGCCGCCGTTTTCAACCTTTTCAGCATTGATGGCGATAATGACATCAGCGATGACATTCGATGCGCCTTCGAGAGCCGACAGGTCAATTACTTGAACAACGCCGTCGATCAGCACGTTGTCCGTGCCGTCTACAACCATCTGAAGATTCAAACCTGTTAGACCTGTGAAGTCGTAAACACCAGGAGTCTGATATGCCACGTTAGGATACATAGCCATTGAGCCAGTAACCGATGCTTGAGTCATGCCAGTACCAAGGCCAGTTGGGTTTCCGGCCAAGACTGTTTTGCCATAAATGGCGTCCTGAACCGAAACCAATTCCAAAGAAGCGTCAGGTCCATATGCCCAAATGGTTTTAACACCAATTGTGCCTGTTCCTGTCTTGTAGAACTGAATGCCGTCGTTTTCAAAGTCGAGTTGTGTGTTCAAGTCATCAACGACTTCTTGAACTAAGTAAGTCCCTGTCAAGACAACCAGTGTCTTAGCGGACAGATTGCCATTCAGTCTCCAGCGGAAGAATGAGTCTGCGTCAAACGTATATGACCCGCTCACTCCTGCGTAAGCTGATTCAATCTTTACCAATGTGCCAGCAGCAGGAACATCAACCGTGGCGGATAGTGCCTGTTCATCACTGACCGGATCGGTATCCGCAACTCGAACGATGAATAACTCATTGGCAACAAGCAAATACTGCTCGGCTGCGTAAATGAGGAACGGATCGCCAACGTCCGGGTGTGGATTGCCAAATGTAACGTGCAATTGACGGTTTGTTGCAATAAGAGTCGGCAAATTTATTGGACCCTTAGAAGCAAAGCCGACCAAGCCCGCACGGTGGAAGGACTGGTCAGGAGCAATGTAGCTCAAGTCTTTCTCAGTGATTCTAACACTTGGGCTAATGGTGTTAGAAGGCGGGAACCCCTGTAGAATCGCCATAGTCTTATTCTCCCTTTCTTAACTTGTTTGGTATGTGCCTTGTGGAAATCAATCCATCCTTTTCTGCTCTATCTATGTATTCAGTTGATCTTTCATCTTCGAGAAGATAAATATTTTTTCCGCAACCTATTCCTGGTACATTCAATACCGTGAAAGAGCGTGGAGCCGTCCTCGACCTTATGACTAATTGAACCGGAAACTTCTGTTTGTTTTTTATTTCTAGCATTCTAATTCCTTGACAGATTCTTCTATTCTCGCCATAACCTCAGTTATTTCTTCCTCGGTCATACCGTCAACAAAGTCAATCTTCATTTTTAGGACTGCCTTCTTGCGTTCAATCGGTTGAGGTATATAGGTCTGAGCCGTCATATTAAATTCGTATTTAATTACTCTAATTGCTTGATCGCCCGGCTCAACTTCCAGGTTGTTAGCAATAGAGTCCAGCTTGACCATGACCTCCCAAGGGACACCTGTTACTCGTATGTATGCCGCATGGCTGAATTTTGTTAGAATTTGTTCCACTATCTGATTCATATCTTCACGGTACATGGTCCATGCCGTGATTGAATAGCCAATATTTACTGGAACGCCTCTTGCCAAACCGAATATGGTGTCTTTGTTATATTTTTCGCTAATCGCCAAACCTGGACGACCATTGCTGCTGTTGCGAAATAGATTGATTGCTTTGTGGTATGTATAGCGATCAAGATCATAATCAATTTGCGTTTGCGTCAAAGCCAGCAGTGGCAACTTGAGACGGTCAACAACTAATGTCTCGTCCTTATGAACATTGTCTTGCACGATTGCAGCAACCGCTTTCTCTGGCGGTCCTAACATCACAGGGATTGGCCAAGCCTTGCCGTCCTCGTCAATGACGACAATGTTGTTAAACATATCCAACATGGCTTCATCTGTGCCACGAATTGATTTAGAATAACGATAGAGGACATTCCGCTCAGGATTCTCCAGATCGTTAATAATGAAACCACGCTGCATCGGGTCGCAGTCAACTCTGGACCCGAAGCCAGTTTTTTTCATTGTTTCGTCTTTGAGGAAATTCAAACTGTCGTCATTGATTCCTCTTCGATTGTCTGCGTCACGTTCTGGGTCTTTGCCACAGTACGGAGGAGAAGGATCGAGATTTACGTCCGCAGGAATTCCTGGCACAGCGCAATTGTCCAGATTTCTTTGCTGATGATTTGGGTTATTGGTGCTGCTCATTGTTTCTCCTATAATTAGTTATTCAGGTGAAAGTCAAATATGGATAAGCTCGAAATCAAATATCGGTCGTGGTACAAGGGCGTTCCTCCTCGACCAATCAAACTTCAAATTCCCGGCTGGGCTGGTGAACCTAACGATCATGCCACTGGCGACAAACCACAGCCGTGGCATTGTCCACCATTCGTTGATGGTGCCACTTATGGACTGGAACTCTGTTACCCATTTGAAACAGAGTGCCGAGTCAGCATGGTTAATGACCAAGTTGTATTTGATGGTGATTTCACCGAAGAACAAAAAGAATGTCCCGATGTTTCTTTGCCGCCTTTCATGTGTTTCGCACCAGGACACTTCGGCATGACTTCGGCCCTCGATATTAAAGTGCCGACAGGGTACATTCTTAGAACAGAATGTCACCCAAGGTACTACACTGATTCCACATACACAGTTCCCTGTTGTTTGCCGGGCCATATTCAGACCGAATGGTGGCCCAAAATCTTCTTTGTGGTTTTCAAAAATCCCATGCCAGGGCAAACTCTAATCTTTAGGAAGGGCGAACCATACGGTCAGGCTCTCGTTCTTCCCAAGAAGGTCAGCTATGACATTAAAGAAATGACTATTGCTGAAGCAACCCAGCGTGCAACAACTGATGACAAGCTAGGTAAATATTGCAAGAGATTTGTCAACAATGATTGGCATGACCATTTGGGCCATAACTTTGATGACAAATACAAGGTGCTAAGTGCTGTTTTCAATAAGAACGGTGCAAAAGGCGTTCAAGAGTTTATTGATGCCGTAGCAAACAAGATTGAAAACAAAAAGAAATTCCGTGGCAAATTGGTCATGAAGAGGAAAGATGAAGGCATTCAAGATAAAGAAGAGAAGTCATAGGCAACCAGTGTTCATCATTGGCCCGCCTATAACTTCTTTCCCGAAACCGAAATTACCACAAATGTTCTTTGGCCGTGTTCACCAACCAGCTTTGTTCAAGCCTCAGCCTACCTTTGAGGTTGTCCAGGTTGACCGGGTTGACCCGGCTGACCCTGTGGTTGAGCCTGCGGCTGTCCTGGACCTGGAGAAGCCGGAGCTTGCGGCGATGCTGGACTTTGTTGTGGGGAACCTCCAGGCTGGATTCCAGCGGCTTTCTGGAATTGTTGAAACGCCTGCTGAATTTTCTGGTCTTTAATGCCAGAGATCGTCTGGAACGCCTGAGCAATTTTAGGATCAGACATTGGGTTCGGAGGCACTGGTGGTGCGGTTTGTCCACCTTGTATTGGTGCAGCCGGTGCATTCGGCTGACCTGGGGCTGGTTGTCCAGGAGCAGCACCAGGAGCCGGAGGAGCGCCAGGAGCGGCTGGTGGTTGACCAGGAACGGGAGGAGCGCCAGGAACGGCTTCCTTTAGCATTTTCTGATAGAACTGATAAAACGATTTCATTGTGGTCCTCGATTAAACGATTTTGATTTTCAAATCTGGTTGTTTTTGTGTAACTTTGCCTTCGCCTGTTACCACGTCTTCCTGGAATCGTTGGCAAATCAGTTCAATACGGAGTGCGCCCCATAGCTTGAACTCGCCCAGGTTTCTTTGAACAATAACCCAATTCTCTCTAAGGTGTGGGGTAAACAACCTTGATCCAATTTTGGGTGGATGCCCGACGTTCTGGAGTACAGATCGGTAGTTAAGCTCGAATTTCATTTCGTCGGGGGCATCAATGCCAAACTGATTGATTAGGTTTTGTGAAGGAATTGGCTCGTAGTTACACCATAATTGAACAGGGTTGTTTGAAAACAATTTACCACGAGCTTCCAAATACACCGGATCAATCATGTTAGGGGTGATAACCACTTCATAGTAGTAAAGCGGCGATCCACCCCGTAAGATCGCTTCTTGATCCCACAGATTGAAAAGATCGTGCGTTCGATCATTTGGATCAAACATCTGCACGCTTCCACGCAATTGATACGGTGTTCCGTCTAAGTTCTTCAGTCCCATGTTGGTATATAGTTTGTTAGTCTTGGAATGTACACAGCGGAAATTTGGAAGCGTAGTGCGCAAACGAAAAAAACCCATCCTTTTCAGGATGGGTTTTCATAAATTCAATAGTCAAAGCTGAAAATCAATTAAGTGTAAAGCGTGGGGATATTGCGATCTCGCCACCGCCTGCTGGCAAAGTGTACGGAGCCGTGGAAAATCTTTCCACCCACAATAATCTAGGTGTACCTTCAATTGTAGTAACGTAGTATCCGTAAATGGTCACACCTGTCGTAAATGAAAAAGTATGCTCGCTGTATACTGCGGAATTTACACCAAATGAAGAAGTAGTGGTCCAACCGCTCCCTAACATTGTATAGGGGATATAGCCAGTTGGGGCTGTTGCTTCAGTGATATTTGCAGCCAAATCGGTTGTTTTACCGGGCGTCAAATTATTTGTGAAAAGGCGAAGCAGACGTTGACCGCCCGAAGGGGCAGCACCGCCGTCTTGCCCAATCATGTTCACAATGTATTGAAGCATGAGAACATCGGAAATATTTGGAACCACTAGCGACATAATTCATTCTTCCTTTTTCTAATCACAAATCGACGTATATATTGCATGACACTACGCAATAAAGACGGTAGCTTATATAAGCTCGCCGCACCAAATCCGGTTATGAAGACCCAAGAAACATGGGAAGGATTCACAGTCCATAATATGCAGTGGGATGGTGAAACCGCCAAAGACACCAATCAAGTTACCCCTTTAACATCCGATTTTGATGTTCGGGACACCTTTTTGTCTGCTTTAGACAAGGCCAAAGCCGAAATTAAGGTGTCTGAGGCCAAAACGGAATCCACCCCACCTCAAGTTGAGAGAAAGCCTGTCGTTCAACCCGACTTACAAAGAGAAGAACTCAGAGCATCTACAGACAGCGGAATTGAAAAGACATTTATTCATTGTCTGCCCGCTGTTTTGAGAACCAGGAAAGATTCCCTTTATGGCGATTCTTATACTACTGTCCAATATGGAAAACCAACTTCTTTTGAAGGCGTCATCCTGAATCAACAAGATTTGTTCATTGAAGTTTGGACTGATGCTGATTCAATCAATGCCGGGTCCATCCTTTTTCCAAAGCAAGGCTACAAACGATGGTGGCGAGTCCAGGGAAAAGAACAAAAAGGAGGGGGCTGGGTCTTATCGGCAACGCCTTCAGATCACCAGCCCTCTTTCGATCTATGACTTTCCTGGCGGTACAATCCGTGCAACCAGTCCTGCTTTTTGAAGTTGCTCTCTATGGTCGTTGACAGCTTTCAAATAAGCCATCTCGTAAATGTCACCGACCAATTTCATAAACGCAGTAAGGTCGCTCTCTGTAAGGAGGGTGACTCCCATTCTTTCAATTATTTGTTCATTCTGTGCATATCTTTCTTGCAGCACTTCAAACATTGTCTTCTTTAAGTAATGCCCACGGGGGTTACTCATGTAATCCATCCAACTTGCCATTATGATCCTTCCCTTATTGATTTTTCAAGATTTGCAACAGCCGAAGCGTACTCGTGTGGCTGGTACTTATCCTTGCTTGTGTGGAAGTAATTGAGCAACTTCTTCTTCTGTTCTGTTAAATCTGATGAGTGATTTCTCAAGTAATGTGGATGGTGAGCAAGACCAAGCCAATTCCTTTTTTCAAATAGATCATCAACACTTTCCGTAGGCGTAGGAACTTGCTGTGGAGCCGCAGCCGGGGCTGGCGCTGTAGGAGCAGGAGCTACTGCTGGTTCTGGCTGTGCCTCTGGTGTTGTTTGATTCTGACCCTTTCGTTGAGCAATCTTGTCTTTCAAGGTCGTTGGCTTTATCGGAGGCGTAATTTCTGCCTGTGCCGTTGTCTTTGTCGGAGGCGTAATTTCTCTAGCCGCTGGTGATGCCGCTGGTGCTGCCGCTGGTGATGCCGCTGGTGCTGGCAAATTAAAGCGTCGATTGATTTCAGCCTGAACTCGGTCCATTACATTGGTGTTGTCCTTGCCGACAATTTTATTTAGAATAAGTTCTTGTATAAAGTTGCCATATTTTGCGCCCCGATTTGCCAGCAACTTGGATTTCATCTCATCTTTTTCTTCAAAATCAGCTTCTTCCATATTGTCGAAGTAAAATTGCAAGTAATGCAAAGCACTCTTTAACTCTTTGTCTGATTCTTGATCGTCATCAACAGGATGAATCTTTCCAGCATCACCTGAGCCGACTTCTATTGCTTGTTTTACCAAGGGGTGATTTTGGAACGCAGACATCAATTGTTCGGATGTTCTAAGTCCATCTTCATCAATCCAGCCCTTAACCAATCTCTCTGCGGTTTCTTTGGCCTCTTCTTGCGACATTCCGGTGTTTCTATACAGAGTACCAAGTGTGTTGCCTAAGAATAACTTGAAGTCAATTTGCGAGTTGATGCCATCACGAATCATTTTAATGATGTGAACACCAGTTTCATGATTGCTTAGTTCTTTTGCTGTATGAGTAAGATCATCGGCCTTTGCTGCATCTTGTTGCATTTTCCTTATAGCGTCACGCATAACGGAAATGTTGTACGGAGTGGCCAATCCACTTGTGTCCCATTCACGCTGGCCTTTGCCACGCTTTTTTTTGCCAATCTTGCCACCACTAGATGCAACTCGACTCATGAGATCATCTTCAATGTTGGCATCTCCACCACCACTAAAGCTGACATTGCGAGAATCAGTGCCACGATTTATCATCCTCATACGACGAGGACCACCGCCCTTGCCTTGGTCTTTTTGTAATACAGTTGTTATTTTGTTGTATGCAAAACCCATACGGCCATCTGGCGTGAGTAGATCAGGGTCGTCCATAGCTTGAAGCATTTTTGTAACGATGTATGAGTGGAACCCTTCAAGATCGTGCTTGAAAATTTCTCTTTCATGCGACGTAGCGCCACCACAGGCATCTGACCATAGACACTTTTTCATGCCTTTGGCAATGTCTTCATAGAAAGCTCCATTTGGATCAGGCGTTATTTTGCCATTTTGATCCATGTGAACTCTTTGTTGACTCTGAAATATTTTGTCATAAGTTTCTTGCCATTTAGGGTTTCCTCTAGTCATGTGCAAGACTTGTTCAGAATCATGGTTAGCATCCAATGCTCCCGGAGCCATGTGTTTTTGTTTTCCATAAACATCATCTGGAACATGGACAAAAGATTTGTCATACCCTCTTAATTGGTCTTCCGGTACTTTGTAGATCGGCTGTCCAGTCTCAGGATTGTATTTCCTTCTTTCATTCCCTTGAGAATCATATTCGTGTTCGTAGTCAGATTCTTCTTTCCCCAATTCACGAAGATAATGCGCAGGATTAACGATAGGCACGTCCACAGGAACGGACTGTACTTTCCCATCTATGACCTTTTGAATCATTTGCTTTTTGACTGGCAAATAAAGAGGAGGGTTTACAAACTTCGGGCCTTTTGATGTCATTTTGATTCCAATTGGAAATCCTTTGGGAGCCACACCTGGAATCGGTGGCCCTCTAAATTCTCCTTTTTGCACTCTCTCAAAAAGTTCTGCATTTACTTGTTTGTTTACTTCTGTGCGAAGTTCAGGGTCGGTTCCTTTCCATGTTCTTCTTAATCCTGCTTCAATTTTCTTTCTTAGTTGATTTTTGACAAATTTAGCCGACCAAGTATCTTGCTTGCCTTTCATTTCTTTCCACTCGACATCTTCTGGCAGCTTTCCAAAGATGTGGCTGGCATTTGCACTTAAAAATTTACCCATTTGGAGGCTAATTGTATCTGCCGATGGAAACTTAAATCCCGAAGTTAAATGCGATCCTTTAACCTTAATTTCGTCTCCATCATCATCTAAGACTTTTTGAATGTTCTTTTTGCCATCAATCGGATCGGTCATATCAAAGCCGTATTTGCCTCGACCTTGCAGACCTGACTCTGGATGGAACTTCTCTCCAGGCGTAGTTTCCAACTTATGGTAAAGCCGATTCAAAAATGGCTTTGCCGTGAATGTTTGCTTTCTTGGTTTGGCCGATGTATCGCTAGAGGTAAGCGTAAAGCACGAGTATTCGGGTGGCAAGTTGGGCGCACATGGAACTGCTTCCTTTGGTTCGTCAACGTGTGCTGTTTGTTTTCTGATAAACTCGTGGGCCAATTTTTCAGCATGTGCTTCTTTTTGATTGCGATTCATCGCCTTAGAGTTTTGTTTTAAGTGCGCAATTTCCCAAGCTGGCACAATCCCCTCTGGATTTTTTTCCGAAGGACCAAGGTGGCTCCACTCGCCTGTTTCCATAGCAGCGACAATTGCTTGTACTAATTCTTTTTGCTTATATTCGTCGTGTCTTTTATTGTGCAAGCCCTGCACTGCTCTAAACAGCATTTCATATCGAGCTTTCTTCGCATTTACCCAAAAATCATGCGGAAACTGTCGTAGGAATTCAAGATCGTCATCGTCAAATTTAATTGGCATATCATTGCGAATGTGGTGACGAATAGCCATTTCTGTAACGAAACAGTCGGGCCTAAAGTATCGGGTTGCTTTTTCTTCCTGGAATTTTTGTTCAAAAAACCCACGGAATGTTCTTGTGATTACAGCCATAGTCCTACCTTTACGAGTTTCACTCATGCTCCTGATATATAGATTACCATGATGAATAATATGCTTTTTATCCCACGACCGACCAAGGACCAATTCTCACAACTTTCCTGTGGACAGGGCTGCGGAGATTTAGGCCCTACTGATCCTTTAGATAAGATAGGTCCACGCAAAAATCGAGGAAAAGTGCGTGGTCAAATCAAAGAATATGTCCTAACAATGCTCGGCGCTCCAGTATTGCCGCTTGAATTGGACGATCAGCAGATCGAAAACTGCATTGATTTCGCTCTACAAATATTTGAAGATTACGCCCCAATGGAATACTTTCAGTATCACACCTTCTATACGGTGCCAGGGCAAAGCGTCTATCAAATGCCACCAGATGTTGGCTTCATTAGACAAATTTCCTACAAAGAAACAGCAAATTATGCCTTCTCAGCCTCCGATCTCGGTGGCGTAATTCCTCTGGATTACATGGGCGGCGGGGCTTATGGTTCAGTTGCTGGTGGTATAAATCCGCAACAGCCAGTTTGGGGCAAGATGTCGGATTGGGTTTTGTACAAGCAATACGAGGATATGTACAATAGAATCTCTGGGCAGCAAGGTGGTTGGGAATTCCTCGGTGGCTACAACCATATTAAGCTGTATCCAATTCCATATCGCAGCTATCCTGTAGCAGTTCGGTATCTTCAAAAAAAACCAGATTTCCGCATGGTAACTCAAGCAATGCAGGAAGGTGCTTTGGCATTTGCCAAGATTGTATTGGGTCGCATTCGTAGTCGTATTGCCAATCCTCCTGGTCCCGGTGGCGGCGTTCAGTTGGATGGGCAGGCAATTCTCGCTGAAGGTCTTCAAGAGAAGAAGGATTGGGAAGAAAGATTGCTTACTAGATTTGGCGATCTTCTTGGCCCAAGAATGATGTAATGAGACGAAGAAAAAATGACATCAGTGCTTTTTCTTGGTATGGCGGTAAAACTTGTCACCTTGATTGGCTATTGCCCGTAGTAAACAATACTAAGCATAAAGTTTATGTCGAATCTTTTGCTGGCTCTGGAGCGATCTTGTTAAACAAGATTCCCAGCGAAGTTGAGGTTTATAATGACATTTACAGCGAAGTGGTCAATTTCTTTAGAGTATTGAGAACCCACCCTAAAGAACTTATTTCATTGTTGGAATTGACTCCTTACTCTCGTGAAGAGTTTGCCATTTCTTGCACTGAGCAAATAGACAGTCCGATTGAAAAGGCTCGACGCTTTTTTGTGCGAGCAAGGCAAGTCAGAAGTGGATTAGCAACCAGAGCAACTCCTGGTCGTTGGAGTTACACAAAAAAAGATGCCCGTCAAAAAAGAGCATTGCCTGTGAATCAATGGCTGGGAGCCATAGAAGGGCTTGAAGATGTCTGTAGCCGAATCAAAGATGTTCAAATCGAACACATTGACGCATTGGACGCAATACAAAGATACGATACCCCTGATACACTACATTATGTCGATCCCCCTTATTTGATGAGTTCCCGATCTGGTGGTGAAAATTATCGGCATGAATTCAGTGACGAACAACATCTAAGTTTGTTGAATTTGTTGCTTACAGTGCAGGGCAAGGTGGTTCTTTCTGGATATATAAATGAGTTGTATTCCACGACATTGGCAGGCTGGAAGGAATCAAGAAGGGCTTCGTGTTATGCGAATTCGACTCTCCAAAATGGCAAAAAGAGTCAAAGACAAGAAGTCATTTGGACCAATTTCGACTGCGAACTAAGCGATAAAGGATGGGATTCATGAAAGATTTTCAAGCATGGCGAAATGAACAAAGCACCGACACGCACACCGAACTCAAGGTAGAGCGTGAGGACTTCTTGCGTATTTGCCAAGAGTATTTTGCCACAACCCTACGGGGCGGCATGAAAACCCACCATGAATATCTGGAAGAAAATCTAGTCGAAGCTGTCGAGACATCCAGATATGCAATTGAAGTTAATTATCGCACTACCTCGAAGGAATCCTTGGAAGGATTTGCCAAGATATGCCTTGGATATGTAAGTGCTGCTCTGAAAAACCACGGATACCACACCAAGCATGTCTTTACGGAGAAACCCCTCCGTCTGCTTGTCTCGTCTCGTAATTGGGATGATGGCGAATGGACGGGGGTTGTGACCTGGAATACAGATCATAATTGTTTTGTCATTAGCAAGGGCTTTTATAACAAGGACCGTCGTACTGTATCCGTTCAGCACGCTCAGAAGTGCAACGGAGATTCAGCGGCAGAGGTTACGAAGGAATTGCACAACATGATGCACCATCTGAAGGGACAGCCAGATCGTCATGTTGCGAAAATGAAACCAGTGCCATTGAAGAGAGGTCCAAAGGGATAATGAACCACGATATTTGCCAACACTGCGGAGCGAACATAAACGAAATCGCTCAAGAACTTCCGCTTTGCGATATTTGCAAACAATGGGGAATAACTCGCCAAGAGATATATCCAACTGTGGCAGATATGGCAGAGCAGTTTCATCGCATTGGCAAGGGCGGCACCAAATATTGGGGTCGATTGGGCGCTGGCATCGTATTCACCGATGGAGATAAGATTCTTTTGCTAAAGAGAGATGATTCTGGCGACTACGCCGGTCATTGGGGCATTCCAGGTGGAAAGGCAAAAGAAGGCGAAGCACCGCTTGATGTGGCTCACCGAGAATCCAGAGAAGAATGTGGAAATGTCGAAGGACAACGCTTCGGACATTTCCATTCCAGAGACGGCGCACACCACTTCCACACATATCTGATGGCAGTCGCAAAGCCTTTCGACGTACAGCTTTCAAAAGAACACGATGCGTCAGAATGGGCGTCTTTGGACAAAGTGGATGGGATGAAATTGCATCCCAAATTCAAAGAGGCGTGGCCCGGCTACTTGCGAGCGATCAGGAAGAAATTCCCAAATAAGACTTCATTTGCTGATTGGTGTGAGACTCGCAAAGCCCAAAACTGATGGGTTTACAACCAATTCTTAACTTGACTGTTTTCCTAAATCGGGCTAGAATCTGATGTCGTAGGTGTACAACAGATATTTTTTAGAGCAGGGACGCTCAGAGGAGCAAACCCATGCTTGCCAAGCTCGTATGCGAAATCGTTCAGTCCCAGCCAGATGGCCTCAAGCACGTTGAAGTCGTCAAGTCCGTATTGCGTAGCGGATATAGGCACCAAGGCGACCAGCCGCTTTCTGCGGCTGTCTACGAGACTCTGAAAAGTCTTGTGGTCAGTGGCGCAATCAGCCGCATTCAAGATGATCTCATGGAGCGGCGATATAAAACAATCGGGGCAACCACCGATTGTCACGATGATTGCCCCGATGAGATTGGAATTAGCCGGAATCGAATGCTTACAAAATCGTATGCGTAGTCGCTTCTCGGATTTGAGTAAGCGTCTGATCCACCAGAAGTTCGCCGTTTCTGAAAACGAACTGCAACTGGTCTGGACGAGGATCGGCCTCACTCACGGTTTGCAACACCTTGCCATGTGCGCCCGCCTCTGACCACACCAGCTTCAGTCGTCCAGCTTTGGACTTCTTGCCGCCGTCCGTGACAGGCTGCTTGTAAACGTCTCGGACTTCCTCGCCAACGACCGCCGAAGAACACTTGAAGGCGAACCGTTGCGTATCCCGGTTGAGTTTCTGGAGCAATCCACCACCCGAACCGAAAGCGATGTTGTCAGCCGACCAACCAGCCTTCTCCATAGCCGAGAGAATCAGGTCGAGCATCTTGAAGTCGATGCCGTCTCCCTGGATAACTCGAACCTTTGGGTGCAGGACTTTATATCCCTTTGAGTTGACGGTGACTCCAAACTTATCGCCGAGAATATCCAACACCTTAACCACAACGGTCGGAGGATCACCGGAGTCCGGGCGAACAACTAGCACGCCATCACGGGCCAGAACTTCGTCCTTGAGGACGCCGCCCCAAATGTTGGCACAGCAGTTGAAAATATCGTAGCTGTCGCTCACCGTTGCCACGAGTCCGTCTGGATATTGCACCAGCATATTGCGGCAAGCATCGACTTCGTGTTCACGACCCCACGATGTAATCGTGCTGTGTTCAGCAGCCGGAATCGAGAAGCCAGCACATTCTTGATCGTACTGTCCGTAAAACTCGTCATGGAAAACCAATCCTGGTGCAGTATCGGTTCCTCTGAAATTCAGAAGGTGTGCTGCGCCGCCGATTGCTGCTTGTTCGGGACAAGTAACTCCACGGAAGCCAAAGTCGTGCAACTTGAAGTCAACCAGTGAAGTGTCGCCGGTCAGGGCAAGGTACTTGAGGATGACCTTTCTCATCGCTCGGCTTTGTGTAGCCACCGTCGAAGGATACCATACCTGAACCAGAAGGGTTTCCAGGTAGTTAGTCAACCAAGCCACCTTGTCATCGGTATTTTCCACCGTCATCAGGACGTTGGATTCGCCAACTACGGTTCCTTCGGGAGCCGCTTTGATTTCGACTGGAAGACGACCGCCGTGGGCGTTCAGGATATATTCCCAACCTTCACGGTTGAAGACCTTGCCGCCGAAGTGTCGGTTGAATAATCGTTCCGCTCGGTCGATTTTCTCGGCGGTGACGACCTGTCCAACCAGATATTGCTTCAGCCAATATTGGAGGCCGAAAAAGGTCGTGGCGGGGTGAACTGACCCGGAACGGGACTCGAAATACGAGTAAATGCGACGTGTTCCAGGTGGATATTGCTTCCAATGGCTGATTTTGTACGAGTCAGAAAGCCAACAGATGTTGTTGAGCCAATTCAGGTTCATTTTCGGTTCGTCCTTTCTTGGGAATACCTTGGTTGGAAAGATTCTACCACGAAAGGTGCCGTTTGTAAATTTAGACTATGACTTGTTGGGCGATCCACGCAATTTTTTCGGCGTGGCCAAATATGATCTTGGGAAATTCCACCGGCAGTTCGTTAAATGAACTGCGAGCCGGGTCAAGAATTGATTTTACCTTCTCGACCAAACGGTTGTAATAGAATTCGCCGTCTGTTTCGTTCTTGACTGCCTGAATATTGGTTTCGCCTGTTCGATCAAGAAACTGCACGTCGCTCGCAAAACTCAACCAGAAACAAAGTTTGCCTTCTTGGTGTAGCTTTAATGTCTGGAATTCCAACAAAAGGTCTTCGCCCAATAATTGGTCTTCATCGTATGCAAGTGTCTCGGCAAATTTTCGACTGTAGAATACATGCCCGCCCAGATTGTGAGCGGCCCCTCTATTTGTAAACATATCATGTTGTGCTGGACCGTAAGTGTACGGCAAGGGGAATATATTGTCGCCCCAACAACAGGCGTGTACGTTATCTGCTATTTGAACCGAGTTGTTACTATAGTTGTTGATTTGATCGGATGGCTTGACGATCAGCAAATCGGTTCCAGGATGATGCTTTAGATGTCGTTCTATTTGAAGGCCCGCACTCGGATAATACAGGTCATCACCATCGACCATGCACATTCCATCGTATTGAGATTCCCTGAAGAACTTCAGGCATTGATTCTTGCCTGCGGCTGGCGTTCCTTTAGATGGTGTGATCTTGTATTGAACTGATTCTTGATCGCACCACTCTCTGAATTCACTAATGAACGCAGAGTTCAAAGAATTGATAATAGCAACAACCGAAAACTCAACTTCGGTTGTTGGCATCATATTACGAACGGAATTGACGGCCCGAATTGCCTTCGGAACGTCTCGACTGACCAGTGGGCAAACTACAACTTTCATTTCGATTCTCGGCCTTTATCTGGCGTCGGGTCTTTTACGACACCATAACTGGCTCTGCCATAATGATCTTCAGGGAGATATTCTGTAATGGGCAACCCTTCCGGGGTTACGAATAACAGACAGTGACAGAACTTGTATTTTTTCATTTCATCGCAAGCACAAATCCATTCACGGCTTCTTTCAAGCTCGGCTTTCTTGTCCGGGTAGAAATTACATGGACACAAGGGCCTGCCCAAATCATCCATGTTCTGAGCAAGCCCTTGAATAACCGCATCGGGAATATCCTTTTCAGGATGACCGCTAGTGCCTGTCTTTTCCCGATATTTTTCGACGTACAACTCAATACTCTTCAGAGATTTTTCAGTCGGCATTTTTCTTTCCAAGTTTGCTGGCTGCATAGCACGTCTGAGTATATCCTTCGAGGCTTTCACCACAGTCTGCCCACCAACCGTCAATCTTGTGAGCGTGGAGCTTTCCAATGTTCAAGTAACGGTTGTTAAGATCGGTGATTTCGAGTTCATTACGCTTGGACGGCTTGAGGGTTCTGATGTAATCCCACACTCCTCCATCGTACATATACAACCCTGTTGCAATCAAGTTGGACTTCGGCTCTTTTGGCTTTTCTTCGATGCCAATTACCTTGCCTGTTGCGTCCGTTTCGACTACGCCATAACACTCTGGATGTTCTACCGGCGTCAAGAAGATGTGCGCCCCATCTGGGTTTGCCTCGAATTCAGTGACAATCTGAGGGACAGGGTTCTCGTAGATATTGTCGGCCAAGATTACTGCAACTGGTTCATTGTCGGCCCACTCCTCGGCCAGCGACAAAGCGTCGGCAATACCTTTGGCTTCTTTCTGGTATGTGTAATGAAGATGCTTCAGTCCAAATTCTTCGCCGTTGCCAAGAATCCTGAGAAATTCACCAGCGGCGTTGCCGCCACATACCAAAAGAATGTCTTTAATGCCGCTGCCCACAAGCGTTTGAATCGGCCAATAAATCATGGGTCGGTCATACACTGGCAATAAGCATTTGTTGGTTACTTTTGTCAAAGGATGAAGTCTCGTACCCATCCCGCCTGCTAAAATAATACCTTTCATTCTGTTTTCTCCGATAAAAAGGGTGGACAGAATAAAGGAGTGTTCAAAAACAAAATCCAAACGCCACAACTATATAACTCTTGAAGGACACTTCAAAACACACTTTTTTGCACATGGAGGGCATAGTGAAACACTTATTGGTTCTATTGGCATTGCTTGTACCAAGCATCTTTATGCCACAAATTGCTAGTGCGGCAAACGCAGAGGCAACAATAGAGAAGGAAATCGAACTCAGATCAAAAGCACAAAGAACTATTGATTGGGTTGACTCTCATCGAGATGCCGTGCGAGAGGCATCAGGCGTATCTCTTGTAGAAGACCTTGGCAATGGCAAGTTTAAGGTCCGCAGAGATTCCAGCAAGGGGGTCTTTATCTGGATCAGCAAAGAGACAATTGAAAAGAAGCCAGACGGCAGTTTTGTGTTTAAGTCTACTATGGTTGAATCTATTGAGGGTGGAATGGAATATTCCAAATCCGAAGTTACAATCAAAGACATTAGAGGCGGCGTCAGCATCAACATCAAAACGTCTACTGGCATCAATAACCGACGAGTCACATCAGGACAACTTCGCATTGATACCAATGTTCATCTCAACAGAGTGAAAAGGCTGTTAGAAGAAAACATTCGTTAAACAAAAAAAGGCCCCGGTAAAAACCGGGGCCTTTCTCTTTATGCTGCCGCTTCTGCGACTTGTAATCTTGGTTCTTCACCAAAGAAGATCACTCCTGGTCTGTTTACCACCTTGTTGAATGGTGGCATATCCAGTTCTGCATATTCGGTACGTTCAAAGAACAAGCTGTCAGCGGGGCTGGTTCTCGCCTTGTGCTTAGACGGCAACCGATCCATTTCTTCAACAGTGAACGGCTTCATGGTCTTCTTGCGTTGTACGAATGTGCCTCGCTTGAAGAACGCAGGATAGTCATTCCAGTTGATGCCTTCTTCTTTCCAAAGCATCTCTTGCATCTGTGGGCCGTTCTTGTTTTCAACCTGTTTGTGGCTGAAGTAAGTACGAGCAGCCATTGAGATGCTGTTCTTTGTGGCGTCGTGTTCTCTCCACAAGAAAGCGTTGGCACCTTCTATAGCGTTTGGAACACACCATACTCGACAGTCGAATGTCGGCATCTTGGCCGAATATTCTTCTGGCAAATGCTTGTCAAGGTTCTTGTTGAAATATACCGACTGCATAGCCGCCAAGATGGAGAGCATTTTGCTTATTCTGCCATCAAAGAAGATTTCACAGTCGAAGTCCGCAGCAAACCACCCAAGGGTGATCTCGTCAGACTGAGTGTATCCGCAACTTGCGTTCGTCTCTTGCACCAAATATTTGGTGCAATCAATCATGAGCCTTGACATTCGCTCATCATATGGCCGTTTGAGGCCCTTGCAAAAACTGTGAAATGCCCTGCCATCAAGCCGTGCGATGACCGGCAGCAAGGGCATCAGTTTGCGCCCCGCTTCGCTTAACTCGTATAGTTTCATTCTTTCAGCTAAATCTGAATTACTCGACATGATGACTTCCCCATTTAGAATGGGCCTTTTTATGGCATGTTCTGCAAAGAGTTTTTCCATTTTGTAAATATTCATCCATTTACTTCAGGAGATGAAACGTGAGGGGACCATCTGCCCAGACGGAACGACACGGTGGGCGAAATGGCGTATGTCTAAACCGTCTACAGAAGACAAAAATTAGACAATGTTTTAGACATAGACTTCTGGTCAAAAATGCTGCAAACCCTTTCTGGTAAAGACCTTCCGTATGTCTAAAAATTTCGCACATCCCTTTGGATTCGCCCTGTTTTAGACAAAGAAAAGGCTCCGTTGATGTCTGAACGCTCCTTCGTCGAAAAACCATTCCTTGATGGTGATGGATAGCAGTTCTCTCGAACAACTGCATTTATCGCATATTACTGTTTCTTTGCTCATGCAGTAATATAGTCGATCACCTAAATTTTTTCATTCGGTCGCCGAAGTCATCTTTCATCTTGATAGCCCGCTTCCATCAAATTCCTGGCACATTCCGCAAACAATTCAGCACCAACCGTGTCCCCGATGTGGGTCGCCAGCACGGTAAATTCAACAGCGACGTGATTACGCTTGGTCGCCGTACTCATTGACAAGCTCAACAGCTTTGGGGTTCATGAGAAAATCCTTCGAGGAAAGAAGTTGGATTGAGCCAATCTAAGAAAGACTCGCCAATTTGCAACCCTCAAGTTGCCTTTCTCACGATCCAGCGGTTGTTCATGCCCTATTTATGACTGAGCGTGATATTGGGCCAAAAATTGTGGCACCAATGGCATGATTTGATCGTGCGGATTTGCGTGGTTATAGCCAAACCTATTGACATTTTTTTGCCAAACTTCAGGCTTTGCAAAACCGCTAAAGTAATTCTTGTGGGTTGTGGTGAACCCCGGCTTTTCCAATATTGATTGTGCTTTGGCTAAATCGAATGGTTCACCTGGGAATTGCTTGGCATACATATAAGCCATTTGTCTGGCGTGCGCCCGAACTTCTCCGGGATTGCTCATGTATTGCATCGCCATGCGGTGCTTATCGTCGCCTTCCCAATCGTCTGAATCATACTCTGCGCCTACATTGTAAATGTGTTCTGCTTCGTGGTGCATTGCCGATTTGAGAGTTGCCAAATGCGTATCAACGTCCTCTATGCTCTTGGCATAGTTGAAAGGATACATATTGATGACAAAGCCCTCGAACTTACCGTTGTCATGAACGGTATCAGCGGCATTGTGGCCCAGCTTGAGTTTGAATTGAACTCGCTGACCAGCAATGTCAGCAGGGAAGATGTTTGGCAGCACAAATTCGCCGTTCTGAACAGCGTCTTGCGGCCAAACTTGTCTGACGTAGTTCGTATACGTCTGATTTGGCTGACCGGCCTGCATGTCTATCTTTTTGAGAGCAGTGGCCTTGTCGAGAATGTCTTCAAGAAATCGTGCGACTTGAATCTCAACGATGTGCTGCTGAGATTCTTGAATATTTAGCCAGTGATGAAATGAATATTTTGTCATGGTGTAATCATTGGTGATTCTTTCTTATTTTTCATTTTTATGGTTGAAGTATCAAACACAGCTATTTCAATGACTCCAGGTTGGACAAACTCCAAAGCACCTTGAATGCCGTTTGAAACCAATGTTTCAAGTGCTTCTTGCCAACCGAGCAACTTCACTATTCCACCTATTGGTGGCTTTCCCATTTTGCCATCCGATATCCCCCGGATGGCAGTTGCACTTTCAAATCCATATCTTTTTGCAATTTCATCAATTCGGTCGCTTACCAATTTAGATTGGTTGGCATTTCGATGCCAAGATTGACCGTAGCAATAAAAATTGGTAGTGTCAATTTCTGCTTCATATAAACCAGACGTTGATGTTCGTGAGTATTTGCAATACATCTTTGCTAGATTCTCATCTGTCACAAAATATATTCCTGGCCCCAATACTCGCATTCCCTCTCCAGAGCCAGAGTGATCTGTTGAAAATTGCGTAAAATTAGACCCACAATGAAAAGCAGACATTTTCATTGTTGTTGATTCGTCTAATCTAAGCCAATCATTGAATTGCATGGCTTATTTAGACTCTTTGTAGTTCATTTTGTTTCCGTCATTGCACAAATTCGCCATAGTGCTATATCCCGACCCATCACAAGCAGCACAATTATGTGCGTGCTTGCAATGGGGATTGAGATAGCCTTCCCACGTCTTGTCCAAAGGCCACTCAAAGCTGGTGGCTACACGTTTGATTTCACGACCCACAATCAATCTCCCTATGACGCTTTGGTGTTGAAGGCGTGTTGCGCCTGATGAATGGCTTGCCAGTCACGCTGATAAGTCCCGTCCAGCAATCGGTCGCCACCGGCAAGGTAGCTGCGGACAATACGAGGGTCGCTGATCCCCATTTCAGCAGCCAGTTGAATTGCCGGAGCAATCCACTCTTGTCGCCCGCCCTTTTCCCGAACTTCTTTGTCGAGAATCTGGAGCAATACAGCTTGGCTTGGACGTGGGAAATACACCTGCGTCACACACCGGCTGGAAAGAGCGCCAGCTTCAGTTCCGTCGCTGCCCATCATCTTATCGAATAGGGCTTTGTTGTTGACGGAGCAGATGAACAGCACTTTGACCGACCGAAGTTGGTTGACTCGGAAGTTGACCTTTCGGATTTCACCACGGTCGTCCAGAGCGCCAAGCCAAATCTTCAGGGCTTCAGGATCGGCCTTTTCAGCCTCTTCCATGAAGACCAGCGGCGGGATTTCGTTCAGGTCATTGAAGAACAGTTTCTCCAATCCTGCCTTAGTGGTGCTGGTTGCATCCAGCTTCAATACGGCATCGGCCCCGAACATGCTTTCCAATGCGAACATGGTGGTTGTCTTGCCGCACCCGGCGTGACCAAACAATACAGCATGGTTACGGCTTTCGCCGTTGGTTTCTTGCGCCCGCTTGATGTTACTTAGTATGATGCGAGTTTGAGCGTTGACACCATACAGGTTCTTCCATGCCGGGTGTTCGGCAAGGTGATTGTCGCTTTCTCGGCCCAATAGTTCAGGCGGCACGACCAGTTGATCCCATTTCTTGGCGGGGCCAAATAGTCCGACCGTGCGAACGCCACCCAGGATTTGGGTGAGCATACCATCCAATACGCCTTCAAAGCCTTCAGGTTGAGGCAGCGGGGTCGTGGCAATGCCATCCGGGTCAAGTTCGGCTGCTGGCTGTGCTGTTTGTGTCGGTTGAGCTAATTGAGCTACTGGAATAGTGGCAGCAGTCGCAACATTTTGTCCGACCTGAATCGTCCAAGGAAAGGGCTGGAAGCGAGCAACGGCTCCGGTTTGTTGGAGCATTGCCTTGATTTCTTCCCACTGCTTGTATTCGGCTTCCTGCCCACGTTCGCCACGCTTCTTCTCAAAAGTGACTCGATATTTGAACAACCAGTTACCGCTTTCCTGTTGAATGGGCGGCATTCGGTGCGGGATAGCTTCCCACGTCTTGCCACGGGTTCCGGCCATGCCACGCTGAAGGATGTATTCAATCTGAGCCTGAATCTTCTCGTCGCTACTTCGCTTGGACAGAACCCGCTGCAAATACAGAGTGTACATGGTTGCTCCACAGATTTGATTGACGCAATACTGATTGACCAAGCCCTAGAGAGTCAGGTGGTCGTTTGGTTCACTGCGACGGGAGAAATATTTTGGTGTCGAAAATGCCTTGGCTCAGATTATACCACGGGGGAGACGACTTGTAAAATCGGCTGTAAATAAAAACAGCACCCGAATATTCGGGTGCTGTGATCGTCTTTTTTTCGTATTGACTTGGATATTAGCCCAAGATAATCTCAACGCCATCCAACGGGTCTTCCGTCAAAAGAACCTCGGCGGGCTTCTTCTGAGAAAGGTCTGTATTGTCGTTGATCGGCTGCTGACCAGGCTCTGCAACCACTCTCTCGATCTTGCCGTGTTGAGTGATGCAATCGGGCTGGTCTAGCAACAGTTGTCGCTCATTAGCCATTTCTTCTTCCTCCAGTAATTGCTCTTGTTTGGCTCTGTGTTCCATTAGTTCCGTATGAGTCATTTTTGGAACTACTTCTTCAACTAACTTGAGAAGGTTCATTGGCGAACCAACCCATTGCAGATAGTAGCTGTCTCCCTGGAACCGGCATCCAGGTTTGTTTTTGGGAGAAATCTGACGAACTCCTGAATCTGTCGGCTTCGGCAGCTTCAAATCGCCCTCAGTATTGTTCTCGTAGATGTAAACGCCTGTGCCACTCATGTCGTTCTTCAGCTTCTCAGCGTGCATTGTCCGACGCTCGAAGCGGTTCAATCTTGGTGAATTTCTCATTTGGACTTTCCTTTTAAGCAGAGTATATAATTCAAGGGGTTGGATTTTCTCCAAATTCCTCATTATTATAGTATGGCAATCTCGCCATTTTTTCGGAGGCAATCATGAAGAATAAAGTTAAGACACCGCCTAAGTGGACTTCGGTGTATCCTCAAGGCAGTAAAGAGGGCGACGAAGAACAAGGATTCTTCATTGCTTTGGCTCGCAGTGCTAAATGGCAGTGGCGATCAACCGCTCAACTTTCAAAAGAAGCAAAGTTGTCCAAAGAACGGGTTGATGAAATATTGAGCAAGTATTGGAAGAAGGGCATGGTCTTCCAAAACCCAGCCAACGAAGATCAATGGGGTTATTGGGAGCGGGTTCCTGAGATGTTGCCAGTTGAAGAAGAGTCGATTACGTCCAAGGACCATAACGACCGCATCAACAAGGTTAAGGGCTAACAAAAAAACCCCCGCCAAATTGACGGGGGTTTTTTATAACCCAAGGGAAATGTCTACCCGCCCATGATGCTCAATTGCCCTTGCGGACTAGAGGAGCAGCGGGTTTGTTACTTACGCTTGCCCATCTTCTGCATAGCATCTGCGGCGGTAGGCATGAAATAAGCATCTGGGTACTGTTGACGGACATATGCGTCCGGGTAAGCCCAATGTGCAATACCAGCACGCTTTGTGTTTTCGTCTTGCATATACAGAGGCAGTTCTTTCTTGACTTCGCCTGCCCATTGAATAAATGTCTTCATATTTTTTTCCTCGTTCTGGTGATTGAGTATACTCGCTTCTTATTATGTATGCGAGCTTTCTCAAATTTCGGTGAATAAACGATGTCTGAAAAACTTTCTATGTGCCAAGTTCGGCTCAAACCGATCCCCGCCACGCTCTCAGGAGAGCTATCGGACAAAGTTTTCCGCAAATGTTGCTTTTGTGAAAAGAACTGTGAGTCCGTCAGCACCCAATCACAGTTAATAGATAGGCTTTCAGGTCCAGGAAATTTTTACTGTTCTTTTTGCCTTCGCCACGGCTTGAACAACAAGGGAGGCCGAGATGTTCTGATTTTGAGCTTTCGGAGCATAATTGGATATTTCTATTTCCAGAACTATATCCAAGCCAATAATGGGCAAAAACTTTGGATTTCACAGATCGAAGATTATATCGACGCCCATTATCGGGCCGGGTCTGTCAACCCGCTGTTTCTGTACGACCCGGACACAATGCTCTGGTTTGTCAACTTCTCCAAGATCGGCAATAGCAAGAAGAAAGCGCCTGTCGAAGAAGTCGCCAAAACCATTGTGAGTATATTGACGACGTTCAACTTGTCGGAGACGGTTCCAGGCGTCAGCATGTCATCGCTGTACACGAAGTACAAGGATGCCGTTGATGGTTTTTACAGGAAGCGATTCCGTCCTGCTGATCGGCGCATGTTGATCCCGACACTTTGCAACACGGGTGTCGTCGAACCCAAAATATGCAGCTTGGACAAGATGAGAAACTTTGTGTTTGATGATTTGAAAGCAAAAAAATAAAGGAAAGATATTGACCGACTACTATGTTGAATATAGAATTCCCTAACGTGTGGGAAACCTACATAGACCTATTCCATGAAAGAAAGGCACGAATCCGAATGAGTAACACTCTGTCTGTCCGAGTTGCCAGCCGCAAGAGCGATGCTGGTGATTATTACGAAGGAACCGTCAGCATCGCTGGCCTCAAGCCAACCAAGTTGGCTCGCCGAAGCGATGGTAGCACACAGTTCCCTACCAAGTCCGCTGTCAGCGGCGCTGCACGCAATCTCGCCAAGTCTCTGGGCTTCACTGATGTTGATGTCAGCGACACCGCCAGCAAGACTGCGACTCCTGCAACTGCAACGCTGAAGAAGGCTGCAAAGAAGTCTTCTGTTTCTAAGAAGGTCACTTCTGTCAAGGCTCCGGCCAAGAGCAAGTCTTCGACTGCATCGACAACAACTCAGTCGTAATTGCTGAGTTCGTTGAGTTGGTCACTTCCGAGAGCGAGCAAACATCAAAGTTTGCTCGCTCTTTTCTTTTTACTGTGGTTCTCAATTTCTGAGATCAACATCAACTTCGTTAAGTCATTGTGTTGTCCTTTTTGGTGATGAAGCACTTCTTCCATCGCATCAATGGCATCTGCGTCATATCCCTTGTAGATGCTTTTCTCCACAGTTTTGAGCATCATTTGGATCGCCCACGGTTCAATCCAATTTTCGCCAATGATGGTCGAATAGTTCAAATCTGTATGGCACGCAGCCCCAGGAATACACACGGCCAATTTTCTTCCCTGTGTATTCAAATATGAAAAAGCACCATGATCGTCGGGATTGGTGTCGCTGCACCATTTGTGCCATGTTTCCATATCCTTCTTCAATATGCCTGCTGTAGATGCGAACGTCATGCAGGTGGAGATAGATGTTCTCCAATGAGATGATGCGGTGCGAAACACTTTGGATGTTTCGCCGCCATCATATAACGGGCCGTATTTATCCGGGTGGTCATATAGGGTGACATAATCCACGCCAGAGGCAATGCCTTCTTCAAGAAGGGTGCGAGATGTCGGCAAATGAAGGTAATCATCTTCTACGAAGTAGATCAGCGTATCGTATGGGCAATACTGAACCTGCGACAATGTAAACAAAAATGATTGAGCGTTGCCATAGTCTGTCGTCAATGTGGACAAACCACGTCGTTCAAGTTCGTTTAATGTCTGCACGTCACAATTGTCAGCCAGCACATTGATTTCGGGTCCAAATGCACTTATGAAATTGTCCAAGCATCGGAGCTTGTTTGCACCCGGTAGTTTTGGCTTAGGCAGGCTATTGCTGCTAATCCTGTAGAAGATTTTACAGTTCATCAAATATTTCCTTGGCCTTAATTGGGTTTACTGTATGTAGGAAGCGAATTGCTTTCTTCGCTTCGTCCGCAGTTCCGAAGAAGTGTAAAATCTTTTCTGCCATTGGCAGCAAGTCGTCGGTGACTTCCTTTTCGTAAGCCTCCGCAGGAGAATAATTGAGCTTTTCTTCCTCGTCGTAGTAAAAAACGTGGAACACCAACTTCGCAATTTGCTGTACTTGGTCTTGGTAAACTAAATTCTTCTCAACGTAATCGTTGTTCATTATAAATCTCTTTCTTGATGTTTGAAAATACTGAATGCCAATCGCCTTTTGACGGCTGGCGAAATATCCTAACACTTGGATACCATGCTGTTTCTGTTCCTGTTCCCCATCTCCAATCACAAACCCACGGCAGCAAAGCCCAGGTTGGCTTACCCATTGACCCAGCAAGATGCAGAACAGATGTGTCTACGGTAATCACTAGATCGAGAGAATTGATTATCTCTGCTGTGTCACCAAAAGTGTTCATGAGTGGTGACATATCCACGATCTTCATTTCTTCAGTTTCTTCAGTCAGATCAATAGGATCAGAATTGAAACGATAGATGCGAGGCCGGGTGTCCTTTACCAAACTAAACAACTTAACACCTGGAATGTCATGAATCTCTTGGAAATACTTCAGATGGCAAGAACGATTGGCGTCATTTGGGTGCTGGGGATTTCCAGCCCACACGATTCCAATCTTCAATGAATTAGAGTAGCGATCAAGATTTATGTTCTTGGTGATATTTAATGGGAATGCTGGTGCTTCTTTCAATTTTAGAATATAAGGTAGGCTCAAAATAGAACAATGATAATCATGGCTAGGCAATTGTTCTGTTTTTGTTTCGCTCGGTTCATTCGTGTAAATATCATCAATGTGACCAGCAAATATGTCTGCCAGATCGCCGGAGCAATGTAAGATCACATGGGCGTTCTTCAAGTATTGGATATACCGAAAAAATTGAATTGTATCTCCATGACCTTGCTCTCCATGTACGATTATGGTCTTGCCTTCCAGTGGTTGTCCCGTCCATTTCTTGGCGGGATCATAAAGAGTCTGCCAAACTTTAAGTTGCTCGAATACCTCGTGTCGCCATTCGTATTCCTCCCACGCCTTGTCCCATTCGCCCTTCAAGTGATACACGTTGGCTAAATCCACATGCCCTCCAGCGAACTCTGGATTGATTTCAATAGATCGCTTGAAACAGTGTTCGGCTTCTTCTAAGTCCCGCTTCTCGCCATAGCAGCCGCCTAACATTCCCCAAGTCAATTCATTCTCTTCAATGGAAAGTGACTTTTGGAAACATTCTATTGCGGCATTGAGATTGTTGATGTTTCGATATTGGAGTCCTAGATTACTGTGCATGTACGAGCATGTTGGATTTAGCTCTATGGCTTTCTTTAGCATTTCAATTGCAATGTCATATTTTCCATTGTTTGAATAGCACAAGCCTATGTTGTTGTAGTTTTCTGGATTATTGGGTTCAATTTCGATAGTCTTGTTGAAGATGTCGATGGCTTCTGTGAACTTGCTAAGATTATGCTTTACAAGTCCCATCAATTGAAGTGCGTGGATTTCGTTCGGGAAGACTTTGAGCGTTTGGTTAAGAATTACTTCGGAATCTTGGTAATAACCATCGCTAAACTTTTTGAATGCAGCGTCAGTGGCTTTTTCAATTAGCTTCAATATCTCGTCTTCTGTAAACATATTGGAAATCCTTTTTGGGTTGCTCGTCCATAAATAGAGTATGGACCAATCGCAAGTACCAAACGAGAAGCCAAACGAGAAGCCAAAGGAAGGTTGCGGTTGTGGCAGTACGAAGATGGCTCCAGCAATGACTGAGCAGCAAGAAAAGTTGATTAGTCGAATTCAAAAGACCAGTCAGCGGAAAAACTTGATCTATAAAACCAATACACGTTATTTTATGTGAGGTCAACTATGGCATGTGGATGCAGCAAAAATCGGGGCGGTGGCGGTCGTAGTGGACCAGTTCTTCGTCCAACTAAATCTGTTCGTTCAACATCAGGGGGTATTGCCGCTGGGCCTACTCCAACTCAACTTCGTGCGCAGGCAGCACCGCCTCAGCAGCCTACCAATGCTGCTGGGTTGAGTGCCGAACGTCGTAAAACACAGGCCGTTAGACGAGACGCCATCAGGAAGGCACTTAACAAATAATTACTTTCCCATGTCTATCTTGCTTCTCATGTCGGGCATCATCCAAAATTTTGGATTGATGCCCACATTTGTTTGAACCCTTGATAAGTCCCAATCGAGAGCTATACCTTCTTCGTACCATATTATGAGTATTTTTCTAGGTATGACATCTGAAAAGTCCTGATATTCAGTGCTTGCGATCAATTTGCCATTTTGATTGTACAAATATCTGCCAACTACAACCGTTTGAGTAGGGTGTATGAGCGTAACCACTGTGACTTTTTCTCCTGTGCCGCTCATTCTTGGTTGAATTGTAGCCCAGAATTCTTTGAATTTGGCTATCTCGATGTTTTCTGTACTGACAGGGCTGACATTGAGTGATTCCATCATCCAGGCGGGGTTCAATGCGGTTCTCAGCATTGTCTTGTCCAGGTCTTCATGCAAAGAATAATGCAATGCTGGAGGATTCATTCTTTTTGACCAGAACCAGAAATGAGTTTTGTTTGAACCAATATCCATTTCTTTCCCGGTTAATTGGTGTGCGACCTTCAATCGGAAGTTCTTTTCTTTTTCCATTGCTAGTTCGCCATAGACTTTGGCCGTCATGTTGCCTTGCTGAAGACGGATGGGCATTTCGACAATGTAAAGGCTGTTGATTTTTGAGCTTCTGTCGTTGATTGTTTTGATAATATCGTAAATCTCATGAACTGGCTGTGGCTTTTCTTGCTTGGATATTTGATCTGTGGGGGATAGATAAACCGGCGTTGCTCTAGGCGTGGTTAAAAACCAATACAGATACGCCAGCGTACCGAAGAAAGCCAAAGCGAGAAGTATTTTTTTCATTTCCCGTTCCTTTGGAAAAGATTTGGAGCCTGTCATATATAGATTTAACCCGTTTAGATCGAAAGAGGAATAATTATGCTAACGTACAAACAGTGGAAGACGCTGAATGAGTCTGTATTACCGAGCTTTAATCTTGGTATTTCCAACCCATCAAACTTGGGAATTCAAGCCCCATCTGGCTTCGGTATGGACCTAGAAGAAGCCAAGAAAATGGCCAAGAAGAAAGCTAAAAAGAAAATGTTTGATGATGATGAAGAAGAAGATGAAACCGGCGACGGCGAGATGGTTGAGCCATCTTCCGAAAAAGACGATCCAGATGTGGACGTTGATGTGGATTCTGATGACGACGGCGACGAAAAGCCTAAGTTCAGCAAGAAGTGCGGCAAAATGTGCGGCGCTCAATCCAAGAAGAAGTCCAAAGCCAAGTGCGGTTCCGATATGGACGACGAAGACATGGACGATGAAGAAGGTGCCGATATTGACGCCGAAGGCGACGATGAAGGTGATGACGAGGGCAAGAAAGACTTGAACTCAGTTCTCTTCTCAAAGAAGAAGTCCAAGAAGAAAATGATGAAGTCCAAGAAGAAAATGTGGTCTGATAACGACGACAGCGACGATGAAGAAGACGCTGAAGAAGGCGACATGGGCGATGACGACATGGAAGACGCTGAAGAAGAAGCCGGTGTAGACTTGGACGGTGATGACGAAGAAGGCGAGCCAGAAGAACACAAGAAGAAGGTTCTAGGCGGCAAAGGCGGCGATGTCGGTGGCGGCATGGGCGATGCAGGCCCAATGTTCTCAAAGAAGAACTCTAAGAAGTCATCCAAGAAGAAAATGCAAAAAGAAGCCACTGACGACGAGAAGTGGTGGAATAGCGTTAAGAGCATGACCGGCAGTTCTCCTGATGCGAAGTACAACGATGGTTGGACTGAATATCAAAGCACTGGCGGTGGTGAAAATCTATTCACTCCAGTTGATACCGAGAACTTAACTCAGGCTGTTCGTCCTGAGCCGGGTCAAATGGAATCGTTGAATAAAATGGGAGAACCTACCCACTTTAATCCAGGAAATCCAGCAGCATTGGGCAATAATTTAGACCCGCTATCAAAACAAATATTGGACGCAGCTTTTGCTGCAACCAGAAATTCTGGTCTTAGCGAGCGGTTGTTGGATAGTTTGTCACAAAAATTTCAAGTGCCTGTTGATAGAATTTATCAAATCATCAAAGCGTATATGTAACAGTGCCACAATCAACGGGTTAAGAAGGCCACAGTTTTATACTGTGGCTTTTTTTGTTTCTTCAACGAACTTCTTGATTCCGCTGGCTGGTTCATATTCTGGTAAATAGCCTAAGCACGTTTTTGAATGGTGTAAATCCAATAATGTGTGAGCTTGATAAGCATCCAAAAATGGGCAGTTGATATATTCTGGTTCCAAATCCGTACCCAACTCTAAATTCAGCGTGCTTACGACATCATTGAAGCTCATGGCTTTTCCTGATCCTACGTTGAATACATTGGAGTTCTTGTATTGGCTTGCCAATAAATTTGCATTTACAACATCTTCGATGTACACCCAATCTCTTAAATGCTCTCCAAATTTGAATATTTTTGGCCTTTCCCCTCGCAGCATTTTTTGTAATAATTGGCTTATCATACTCGACCGTTTTCCCTTGTGGCTTTCTCCTGGACCGTAGACATTGGAATATCTAAGTCCAACAAGATTGACGCCGTACTCTATTGCGAAACTTTCCGCAAATTGCTCAAATAACATTTTGGAGTGAGCATATGGATTCAACGGGTCTAATCGTGTCTTCTTCTCGCAATATGGAACAGACTCGTTTCCATAAACAGAACAACTTGACGCATATACGAACTGCTTGCAGCCTTTTTCTCTCGCCAAGCGATAGAATAGATTTGAAGGAGCGGTCAGATTCGACCGGAGCATATTCTCCATGTCCATATCTGTCGTGTCATTATTCGCCGCTTGGTGAAAGCAAACATCAATCTTTGGGATCAAATCCCAAGATATTCCGTCCAAGTTTATTTGGAGGAACTTATGGCACAAAGGATTGTTTTCACTTTTGCTTCCAACAGCAATCACGGTCCAATTGTTGTTGTAAAGCCTGTTGCAAATGTGATGGCCCACAAAACCTGTAGCGCCAGTGACTATGGCTGTTTTCGACATTGATTTTACCTCTTAACAATAGTAGAGTGTGCAAAATGAAACTGCGTAACTTCTGGCTCAACAAAACGAATGAGAAGAATGTTCTCAAGGTAGTAGAGTGGGCGCATCGCCAAGGCGTCATGATTGAAAGTCTCACCACTGGCGATATTATTGAAGCTATGAAATCATATCTTCGTGATCCGTCTCACTCGTAAGCAGGGCATACATGGTAACAAAGGCACAATGGTTTGAACTCTACGTTCAAGCAGGGTTACAACCAATTGCGGTCTACTTGGGAAAGAAGGCCCCGGTGGGGCTGAATTGGAACAGAAATTGGAATGCTGAAAAATGGCGTCCGTATTTTGACAATGACAATGACAATGACAATGCCTATGACATGGGCATTTTACTTGGCAATATTGTTGACGTGGAAGGCGATACAGAAGAAGCCAATGATCTTCTGCATCAAATGACGGAGTATGTTCCTCATCCTAAGTTCCGTAGCTCTAAGTCAACGCATCATCTCTTTTTGAATCCCGATCCATCTCTTACCCGCAAGGTTTTTAACGGGATGGAGTTTCGAGCGCACAAGCACCAATCGGTCGTACCGCCGTCTACACATGAGTTCGGTTCTAAATATGGATGGCTTGTTGGCTCCAAGCTGGTCATACCAGATATGCCAGATGAGCTATTGCGATATTATCAATCGCATACGTCTAAGCAAAAAGAAAAGATGTGCAGCCAAGCCAAAGATGGCTTCACACAGATGTCGTGCAGGGCTTGCAAGAATGAATTCTTTATCCATGAAAAGAGATTGTTCTTGGAAGTAAAAGCCTTCCAAGAATACAAGCTGCCTTGGATGTGTCACAAATGCCGAGAGTTTGATTTACGGCAAAGGTGTCGAGTTATTCGGGAGTCTCTTCAGAAGAATAGTTTGTTTTTTCAGGCATAGGCAGATCATATTGTTCTCTAATCCAGAAGCCAGCGTCTTCGACATCTTCTGGGGCAATAAAATGACCGCCGACTTCACCCTCGATCACTTCTAAATCGTAGCCTTGTTCAAGCAAGGCATTCTTCATAGGCAAATATCGTTCTTCCCATGAAAAGCAATCGTCGTTTTCATTGTGAATAACAAGATATTTAGTCGGGTGCCGAGACTCAGGCAATTCGTCTGGCTCCAATATCGCCCCGTTATGGGCAATCACGGCGTTGAATGGATTGTCTGTAAGAGCGGCAAGTTGAATAGCCATCACCGCCCCAGCAGAAAATCCACCTAATATCACATTGGACCGATCCACTTCAAACTCTTCTTCGAGTTCAGCGATGAATTCGTCCATCTGAGGGACGGATAGCTTCAGTCCCCAAACCGCTTCCATTTGATCTTCTGCTCCCTTGGGCGCAGGATACCATTCATCCATTGGTTCAATAGCTACCAATGTGAATTGATTCAATGTCGAAAAGCGATGATACCGGGCCAGGATGTCCTTTGCAGGCTGTCCTCGACCCGGTAGCAACACAACCATACCGAGGCAATCCCCTTCTGGTTCACGCACGATGACTTCATACATTATTCGATATTCCATGCAACATAAGGGTCAGGAAGGGCTTTGCCAGAAAGCCGGTCAATCGCCTGAAGCAAGCGAGTCGGAAGATAATTGCTCACAAACATCATGAACTTGTCAGCTTCTTTTCGATTGCAGGTATCAATTGCCTTGCGAAGCATATTGGCGTCATAGCCAAAACAAGAATATGCAACACTAGGGTCTTCTTCGTCCAATAGGTCTTCATTCACAGTCCAGAATCGCTCGTGAATCTTCTGATTCACGAAACTCATAACGAATGAGGTCAGATCGTACATCAAGGCCACATGCTCAGGAGAAGACAACCAGAAGTTACCCAAAGCACGATACTCCAGACCATAATCTGGCGTGCGATGCGAGCCTGCATGACCATAGATTCTTCTTCTGTCCTTGGATGTCTCATCAGTATCCATGAAGATAGACGGAATTCCCAGGAACAAGTCCATCATGCGAATGACATTGAAGGCATTCGTAGGGTCTTGAAGATCGTCACTGCCAATATGGATGTGACCACCCGCCGACCGGAACGGCGTTTTGAATTGGTAGTAGCCGTCCAGAAGGTCTACGTCATCATCGGGCGGGAAGACCTGTTGAAGACTGTACACGTTCCATTCTGGATTACATCCAGCAATCTTGGCGTCCGGGCAATTCAATTCCTTCTTAGGGTAATTGCCAGACGCCCTAATGACGAACTTGGCAGGTTGAATGATCTGAGCCAGTCCATGTAATGCAGATCGCACATTGCATAGTGCTTCGTCTTTGTTCTTGGCTGGTTTTACTGCGATCTCGGCTAAGACGTTATCGAAGTAGTACCCATGCCCGTTCTTAACAACAGCATCTTCCTTCTTAGGAAGAACACTGATTGCGCTCTTGAGTTCATCATGATGGGTCAACATGAACTCAGGGTCGGTTCCAAATGAAAAAGTCATAGCGAATCCTCACTTTTGATAGTGCCAGTACGGAACGAGAACGGGTTGGCCAATGGCCTTATACATCATGTCAGTAGCAAACCCGATAATACCCAGCCTATTGTGGATCGAGTCGATCTGCATATTGCTAGGGTAGTTCAACTGAATATCTCTGTAGAAGATTCGCCGGTCGCCGACCCGCAAAATCTTTTGAAGGGCGACATCTGAGCTTTTGAGCCAGTATCCGTCCTTCTTCTGGTAAGGCTTGATCTCACCAGACTTGACTCCTTCGATTGTTTTCATGAAGGAGTCACCTACTGTGTGACAGAACCCTACACGCAATAACAGGGTGTAGAGCGAGAGCATCGGCGGCGATTGAATCCATCTTTTGCTTCCCTCGAACATAAACACACCAGCTTTTTGGTATGCTTCGGGTGGATAGCCGCATTGCCGAGCAAATGACTTTTTGATCTTGAGGCGTTCTTCAATTTGATTGATGAAATCAAGAACAGCCGGGATTTTCTCTGCGAACTTCTTGTCTTTTGAGTTTGTGAGCAGCAATCTAACCCGATCAAGGCAAGGAGCCGGATCGAGAGCAGGGTTGTATTTGAATTTGTATATTTCAAACCACTTATTGTGGAGGGTTCCGTACATAACGTCATGCAAGAAATCCTTGCACCAGACAAACGGATGGCACTGCTCATAGTCGGAAGAAACCAAGGCATACTCCAAGCCCTTGGAATATATCTGTAGAATCTTTGAGTTTGCCGGTTCCGGCTTCCAGTCGATGTAGCGATTATACCCCATGAGCAACCTCCAGCCTTAAATGTTATCGTTGTATATTCGGTGGGTCAATACCCTTTGGGGAAAAATAACCCCCAAGCGTAAATAAAGCATGTACGGATTCAAACAATTCATCACCGACCAGGGCGGCGACGGGGACATCATAAATGTTTACCTTAACAGCCCAAAAATACGCATCTCCGAAATAGCCCAACAATTTGGCAAATCGGAGGCCGAGATATATCGTATTCTACACTCAAACGATGTCTCGCCGAATAGACAAAAGGTGAATCATCAAAAAGTTCAGAACCTCGCTCAATTAGGCTGGGGAGTTCGAGAAATAGCCGAGTTCACCGGATATACCCCTCGCAACGTCCGATATATCCTGGCGAAGAATATCTCTGAAGGTAACAAATAATGCCCCTATCAAATTCTGACATCACCTTTACTTTTTCAGGCGGCAGCACAAACTCCGACCCAAATGAGTCTTTGGGCGGCGATCCGTCTGTTCAACCAATCCTCAACAAAAGACTGTTTGATGATGTCACGGATGCTGAAACGAAATCTGGCGTGATCGACTATCGTTGCTTTTATGTCAATAACGAAAGCAATGTCGATTCCCTTTACAACGCATTGATTTACGTTGCATATGACACTCCAGGCGAAGTGACTGTGCAATTGGGATTCTCTTTCGAGGATGAACGACAAAACCTGACAGTCACAAATGCCACATCTATTACAGGTGGCTCTTTCACTTTGACATACACCGACACCAGCAACCATGATGTGTTGGTAAATTGGAACTCTGACTTATCTGTTTGGTCAGGCAATCTTCAAACTGCACTTCGAGCGATCACAAATCTTGAAGACGTTATTGTGTCTGGTTCTTTGGCTGGATCGAGCGTTGTGTTTGAAATTGACTTTGTTGAAGCGGCATCAAAAAGGTATCATGAGGTATTGGTCCTCAAGACAGGAGGCAACAACCTAGTCGCCAGTCAGACAACAACGATTAGCGTCGTGAAGTCAGTGAGTGGTGGTCCGATCAATCGTATAGCCGATGTTATTGATGTTGATACGACTACTCCCAACAATATCGTTTTTAACACAACGGCTTCTGTGGGAGATATTCGCCCCTTAGATAGCATCCCTATTTGGATCAAAAGAATTGTTCCCGCCAATACTCCAGCGATTGAAAATGACGGTTTTGTTTTGAGAATAAAAGGTGACGGCATTCCCGCATAAATTCATTATTATCGCTCCTATGAATATGTGGACCAACTCCACATTGGAGATAAAATGAAATACTTACTTTGTTTTTTTCTTGTCATGGCGTTTGGCATCAATTGCCAGATTGCTAGTGCGCAAATCATCATCTTCACTCCAGAGCCACCGCCTCCTCTTTTGGTGGATTATGAAAAGGCTTTGGGTCATTTCAAAAAGATCGAGGCTGCTACATTCACTGGTGGCTACAAAGACCTTAAATTGATCGTTGGAGCTACTAAGGCAGAGAAAAAACTCAGTGACTTATCGACTCAAGAGCAAAATGTTTTTATACTTGAGTTGGCTGAGAAACAAACCAAGCTAATGACCACCTTGCAGAAAGCCTGGAGTCGTGAACTTAAAAAGTTTGACAATCCTGATTACAAGCCAAAAGGCGAGGGCGAAGACAAGCCTGCTCTCAAGGCCGATATTGAGAAGTACAATAATCAACTATTGGAATTGAGAAAGAAATATGCTGTCGCCTACGAAGCATTTGCCGAGAAGACCTTAAAGGAATTCGATAAATTGGAAAAGAAAGAAGTTGATTTCACGCTTAATCAAATTCGATCTATTCACAATGTAGAAAAGTTAATCGAAAGAAAAAAGGAATGACCTATGGACTGTCCGTATTCCAAACAACCATGTGATGATAAGAAGGTTCTGCATGTCACAGAACTGAAGGACGGTAGTTATACTGAGTTGCATATGTGCGATAAATGTGCAGCAAAATATACTGGTGGTCCAGTCGAACCAGAGGTTAAACCGGAACCAGAAAAACCATCTAGTTTGGGCGGGCTGCTTGGCCTATTGTCTCTGTTGATGCTTGGGACTGTTGCTTCTCAGAAGCGAGCAACGGCTAAAGCTGCATCACAAACAACGAAATGTCCTGGTTGTGGGACGACCCCAGAAGATATTTCCAAGACCGGCAAGTTCGGCTGCGCCAAGTGCTATGAATACTATCAAGCATCTGTCGAACACATTCTTCAGAAGTGTCAGAATGGTGCAACCAAACACGTTGGCAAGGTGCCTAAGAAATTCCCTGAAGAACAAAAAAAACGCCGCCTCCAAGAAGAAGCGGCGCTCAGTGTTCAGGATCAAATTAAAAACCTTGAAGATAAAATGGCCAAGGCCGTCAAGGTTGAAAACTATGAAGTTGCCGGAGTCTTGAAATTAAAGATTCAAGAACTCCGAGAACAACTAATGTGATTTGACCCATTCTTCCATTTTGCGTGGGTCAATAATCCCGAATCCCTCAAAGAATCTTTGACCGGCGAATTCGGGATTTTTCGTTGGTGTTGCATAGGACTTCATCAAGTTGATGTAGTCCGTATTGTCTTTTAGTTGGATATTCAAGCCTTTGCTTCGCTTATAGGAAAGCAGCAATGCTGCCACGCCTACAGCAAATGGATTTGCCATGCTTGTTCCTGAGAGAACAGCATACCAGTTATCTGGAACTGTACTCAGGATTCGCACGCCTGGGGCAACGAAATCCAAGTCTGGACCAGTGCAGCTAAATGAAGCACGGTCAAAATTCTCATCAATGGCACCAATGCCAATTACTTCAGGGTAAGCAGCCGGGTAGAAGATTTGACGTGTCCTGCCAGCATTACCGGCAGCGCACCATGTCACCGTTCCCTTAGAAGCTGCATAGCGAATGGCGTCTTGAATCATCGGCACTTGAGCCGGTGCGCCAAGAGACATCGTAATGAAGTCGGCACCCTGGTCTGCGGCCCAACGAATGCCATTAGCGACGTTAGGCAGGTTTCCAGCGCCTTTCTTGTCTAATACCTTAACAGGTATGACTTTGGCTTTTGGAGCAACGCCCACAACACCAAACGCATTATTGATCGCACAGATGATGCCCGTGACGTGCGAACCATGTCCGTTGTCATCTTCTGGTGGGGAATTCGGGTCAACGAAGTTCCTGCCAGGAAGAAGATTCTCCACGAGGTCTTCGTGGTCTAAATCTGCACCTGTATCGAGTACAGCTACAATCACTCCTTCGCCCTTAGTAAATTCCCAGGCTTCAGGAAGATTGAATGCTGTGATTTCCCAACCTACTTTTTGTTCGACATCTTGAATAGTCAAGAGGTCTTCTCGGTCGTAGGGTAAAAGATTGCATACGGGATTACGCAACTTGATCCGTTGTGCCATTTGTAGCCTCCTGCTTCATAGACCAATAACCAGAGTTGTATTTGGCGACGATAAAATCAATCAAATGACTGATGATAATGCCCACTACAATTGCCTTAATTGTCCCTGCAAATGGCTTCAGCCAGAAAGGGAACGCTTGGACTGCGATGTAGTCAAACAGCTTGCCTACTACTGCCAAAACAGCAGCCTTCTTGTCGCTGCCTTCTGGGATGACTGGCTCGACAAACGTAATCAGTTCGTCAATAATGCCGACAATAAATGTCGTTGCTTGTAAGATGTAGCTTCTTGGCACCGTGAACCAAGAGCGAACGCCACCAGGGTTCTCCTGATTCCAGCGAACCTTTAGATCGTTTAGATATAATTCAAGTTTACGGAGTACATCTTGTACTTCAAATGCGGTAAGCTGTCGTTTCATGATTCCTCCCTGTTTTAAGCAGCTAAGATATATAGTGTCGTCACCAAAAAATAGAATTCGGCACCCTCTCTTAATGCAAGGAGAATCTAATTATGCGATGTATTGTTACTGGTGGATTAGGGTTTATTGGATCAAATTTAACCGATAGGCTTGTTGAATTGGGCTGCGAAGTTTGTGTGGTGGACAACCTTTCAACGGGCAAACAAAGTCGTCTGAATCCAAAAACAAAATGGATCAATGCGGATATTCAAGATGATTTGTCTTCTTTGTTTGCAGAAGATGACAAATACGATGTGATATTTCACTTGGGCGCACAAGCACGCATTCAGCCGAGCTTTCAATTGCCTATTGAAACATCCAGCATCAATGTGCTTGGCACGATGAGAGCTTTGGAACTTGCCAAGAAGATGGGGGCCAAACTGGTCTACGCAGGATCATCTTCCTTTTATGGTGATCCTCATAAAAACCCATACGCACTGTCAAAATGGCTCGGTGAAGAAATGTGCATAATGTACAATCAGGTCTATGGTGTCCCTGTTGCCATTGCAAGATTCTTTAATGTTTATGGGCCACGACAGCCAACCGAAGGTCAATATGCAACGGTAATTGGAATCTTTGAAAGACAGAAGACTGCCAAAGAATCACTTACTGTTACTGGCACTGGCGAGCAGAGAAGAGATTTCACACACGTCAGCGACATTGTGACTGGCTTGATCGCCATGTCTTGTGAAAGTTGGAATGGAGAGATTTTCAATCTTGGCTCCGGCGTTAACTTCTCTATCAAAGAAGTTGCAGAGATGTTTGAGCCTCAAGAGATCATCTATCTTCCGCAGCGTCCTGGCGAAGCCGATTCCACGCTTGCAGATATTCAATTTACGTCTGACAAACTAAATTGGTTTCCAACGGTAGGACTTGAAGATTACATCAATGGATTCCTGGATGAAGTAGACCTGCTTCCTGAAGATAAGTCTAGTTGGTCGAATTGGCTGAAAGGATTGTTCTCGTGATTCCCTTAATCAACAAAGATTGTATTGAGCAATGGATCACTCGTGATGAAATGTTTCATGGTAGCTATCATGGAACAAATAGCTTTCTTGGCGGTGGCATATTGCACTATGCTTTCCCTTATATGTACAAATCAAAGTGCTGTGTTTGCCTCGGATCAGGAAGTGGATTCGTTCCTCGATTGATGCGACAGGCTCAATTTGATGTTGGAATATTCAATGAAAGCGAAACCATTTTGGTAGACGCAGACATGCCAGAAGCCGGGTGGGGCGAGCCAGACTATCACAAACAAGATACGTTTTTTACTCAGTCTTTCGATGTGAAGATTATCAAGAAAACAACCAAAGATGCTTTGGAAGATTTTGTTGGCAAACAAATAGATTACTTGCACATAGACGCTGACCATTCATACGAATGGGCAAAACATGACTTTTTTGCATATTCAGAACTGGTTCCAGTGCATGGAATCATTACTTTGCACGACAGTATGGTTCAAACGGGCGTGCCTAAGCTAATAGAAGAATTGCAACAATTGAATTCGTATGAAGTGTGCAACATCAGGATTGGTACTGGCGTAGCTATTGTGAGGAAATTGGCATGATTGAATGGAAGTATTTATGGTCAGAGCCATTTAAGGCTCGCAGCATACTGGCTGCTCACTTTGTTCGTGATTGCAAAACAGTAATTGAATTAGGTGGATACAAGACACCTATGACTGCCTTCTTGCCATCTGATAAGAAAGTTGTTGTTATTGATCCACGAACAGACTTATTGGAAATTGGGAATCATCAGCATCTCCAAATTGGTTTTGAAAACTGGACCGGCAAGCCAGATAAGCCATTTGGAGTTGTTATTCTTGGTATCGAACTTCATTTGCCAGAAGAGGCGTGGCAGAAATTATTTCAATTGATTGAAGAATCAGAAATTACAGTTATTGAAGTTCCCATTGAACACTGCCATTCAGTGGATCAATTTTCAAGGATTTGCTCAAATACCACAAAGAAGGTTTCTTGTCGCATTTTGCTTGATCTGTCCGACAATGATTTTGGAGACATGAACGGTAGTGCGCCGCCCAAATGCCTGCGACAAATCAATGTGCTGTCAGCTTCTTGAGAAGTGTTTCCAGGGCGTCCCAATCGTTGTACGCTTCCACGTCCCAAGAGTTTCCAAAGATATAAAATACGCTGTCAGGATCGGCCTTGGCCAACATCTCATCGGCAAAATATTCCCAGCATTTATCGACGTATTCAATACGGTCGATGCCGATCTGAACAGTGCATTGAATTGCAAAAGGATCGTCGCCGGGTCGCAAATGACCCGGAATGCTGGTTCGAGCAGACTTATATCCTGCTCCTCGAATGAGAGCTTTGGTCAAGCTGTTCATGCTGCTTTTCGGATAAGCAAAAGACTCAATCTCTTGTCCGGTTAAATCCTGCCAATGCTTACGAGAATCTGTGATTTCCATTCCTAATTGTGGGATGGTCATCTTGCTCATCGGTTGATGGCTTGCGGAATGTGATCCAATTTCAAATCTGCTGGCAATCTCTTTGCAATTTTCCTCAGTCAACCACGAGCTAGTCATAGCCATATTCTTGGCTTTGCCTAGCATGGACGGCCAATAGAAGATGGTTGGCACATTGTAACGTGCCATAAGCTCTGCCATTTTAAGATCAGCAGTTGATCCATCATCCCAAGAGGCTAATACGTCCATTGTTCACTTCCTCAAGTAAATCTTGCACTTTGTGCCACATATCGTCTACTGACACTTTTTTGATGCAATCCAGTGTGCCTGTTTCGCAGGTCTTGGTTACAGTGGATGGTGCTGGCTTGCGATGGTGACATCCTAAGCATGGCAAGTCTTGGGCGTTGATTCCACGCATCTTGTTGCTATAGATTCTTGATTCTGGCCACACGCATCCAAAGAAGGACACTCCAGGCACATCAAAGGCTTGGGCGACGTGCATAGGCAAAGAATCAATTCCAACAAACGCTTTTGCTTTGCTCATTACATAGGCCATTTCTGCAATGGAAGTCTTTGACTTCAAATCAAGAGTGCAAGGAATTGGCCCCTCTGAATACTTCCCTACCGCTACGACGTTTTCGCCAGCAGCCATTAGCCTTTCGGATAGTTCAACGAAGTTTTCATGTGGCCAATCTCTTCCAGCCCAATCCGTGCGACCAGCGTGAACAACAACAAAGTTATCTGGTAGCTTGAAGCCAAGAATAGGTTGTGGCACCATGCAAACTTTGCAATCTTCTTTTTTGACACCAACAGCCTCAGCATAGGCAGTGAGTATGTTAATCCTTGGACGCCATTCATAACAGAAGTCCAAGTTGTAAAACACGTCGAATGGAGTCTGATGAATTTGACGCACATCAATGAATTCATCAATGTAAGGATTCTGACAGATGACTTCAGGAAACAATGTGCAGAACATAATGTGAGCGTTAGGATGTTTCTTTTTAAGACCTGCACATACACCGGCAGCGACCAGTGCGTCTCCATGCGCATTGCTACGACGAACAAGAATGCGTGTTACAGGGTTTTCGTTTTTTGATCGTGCTTCTGTCAACAATAGATCATCAAGTCGGTGAGACTTGACCCATTTATTCATGAAGTAAAGTTTATTGTGGCCAAAGTATCTGTGACCACCGGAGGCTGTATGGCCTAGCTTGTGGTAGATTACAGATTTTGGCTGGAACATGACTTTGTAGCCAAGCTCTCTTACGTTGAGACAGATTTCTGAATCTTCCCAATATCCAATTCTATAGTTTGGATTAAACCCGCCAATGTATTCAAACAATGAAGCCTTCATTGTAAAACAACAGCCAGTTACCATTTCACGCTCGCCGACTTCCAACAAGTCTCTTGGTGCGTTTTCTGGTTTGTATGGACCTGAGATTCCTTGTTTTCGATAGCAGTGGCGTCCAATGTGGACAAACGACATATCGTTCCATTTCCACTCGGAGCCTGCACTGTCAATCGTTCCGTTGTGGTCGCCACCTTCTTTAAGGTGCATGTTCCCGACCAATCCGGTTTTAGGATCGTCAAATAGCTCGATCATCGGATCAACCCAACCTGAAGTCACTTTTGTATCGGCATTCAAGAATATCAAATACTTGCCTGACGCAGCAGCGGCCCCTGCATTACAGGCTTGTCCGTAGCCTTTGTTGGTCGAGTTGAAAATGATCTTGCCGACTGGACCCTTGAGTTCAGCTTTGCGAAGCGTCCATGCTTGCAATACTACGTCTTTGGATTTCTTTGGACATTGGTCGTCAACGAAAATGATTTCAACGCTGTATTTTCCATTTTCAATGGGCCATGTGCGGATCAAATCCTGAATGACACTATCGCTTTTATACAATGGAATAATCACGGAAACATCTACAGGCCCACTTGTTCGGAACCACGCAGGTGTTGGCCATTCATTGGAGCGACCATCTGTCGCACTCAATGATTCCATATAGCTATTGCCTGCTACTTGATCGGACAGGACAATGGTGAGAGGGCGATTGCTAAATCTCTTACGATTCTTAGCATTCTTTACAAGTCGTTCTTTGAGTAGCTTTTCTTTTTCTGGCGGGACTCCAGAAAGTTGCTGCATTTGTAATGGCGAAATGCCTTGACTATTCAAATGCGATGCGGTTGGCTTCTTTGCCAATGCTTCTTTCAATTTATCGTGTTGGGTTTTTCTTGTGGTATTCTGCCTTACGATACGCTTTCTCTCGTTCATTCATAATTCCTTGTTTAGCCGTTTGCCATTGGCTGCATAGCTTGTTGGATAATTGTAGTCAATAGAGTAGCTGTTTTGTTCTTATTCAGATTGTGTCGATCTAGCACCTGGAAAAGACGATGAACTTGACGTTGAATGTCGTTTGTGATGCTTTCCATTTCCAATGCTGCTTCTGGCGGTGGATCACGGTCTGTTTCCTGACCAGGATTTTGTCCCTCTGGACTTGGACCTATAGGTGGCATTTGATTAGCAGCCGGGTTCATTTGATTTTGAGCAGGCGGCATCCCATCTTCTTCTTTTAGACAAACAAAATCATGAAAACTTTTCATTATCCCCTCGATGCGGCTGGAGTTTGTGGTTCATCTTGAGGCAACATCTGTGGTGGTTGTTGCTGCTGTGGAGTCATTGGCGGTTGTCCGTGACCCGTTTGAGCCGCTTGTGGGTCCATGCCACCAAAGAACGCTTCCAGCGTCGAGGACACGATTGCTTGGGCAAACTGATCTCGTACTTCAGGTGGAACATCCCTGAAGGATTTGATCTTTGGATTTCCTTCACTTAATCGAAGCACTATTGCTTCTTGAAGTTTCCCCACCCTGGGTGCAATAAATGCCTTCATGTCAGGGCTTGTAGGGAACTTCATTGACTTGATGTGATCCCACTCAGCATTTTGAGTGTTCTCTCTAATTCGCCAATCTTTAAGTGATTTCATTATTGCACCGGATTCATGACAATGGTATGTGGGTCAGGCTCGTCAGATTGCCCGGTCTTGAGCAATTTGCCGTTATCTTTAGGGTCAGGTGAAGCATCAGCTTGCCTGACCTTATTGAGAACATGCTTTACCTTGTCATGCCAACCAGAAATCTTTGTGGTTGGAACATCAAGCAATTGTGAAAGACCTTCTGAGTTATTGATGACCAATAGGAAGTCATCCCAAAACTCATCACGAACGCCCATACCAGTGCGTATAGCGGACATGGCCCTATCATCTTGGGGCGTCTTTTCTTTCTGATCTTGGATATTTTCCCACAATCGTTGAAACGAACTCATTTCCCACCCTATTGAATGACAAGGCCATGTAAATTAGTCTTCTGATACGATTTGAAGAACGTCGTCGGCATTACCCAACACATACGTCTTCTTCAAATACATAGCCTGCGAATCAGTGGCGGCAAACGTGTCGCCGTGTCGCAAGTATCCCTTTGGACCAATGCCTTGTGTATTGGTGTGTAACAAGCCAGGGATGTAAATGGTGCGAGTAGCACGCATGTTGTCAGCTTCAGAAACAGTCTCATTGCCTTCCAGCGTCGTGCGGCTTGGCTGCAAGAAACCTTGACGGTTTACTGTTTCAAGATTTACTCTAAATGTAATTGTTTTCATCACTTCCTCCAGTATTGGAATTCTTCTCTGTATCTAGTTTAGGGTTCCGCTTTTTCGATATTCCAAAGAATAGCTTTTCAGGGTCTATCTCCACTTGACCTGACTTGTTTTGAGAGACATTTCTGGATTTAGCTCCAGTTCTCCCGAAATCGAGATCGGCATTGGAACGGTTGTCCCATATTTCGCCCCCGCCTTCTGGCGCAGTCTTAGATAGCCATTCTTTGAAACCTGATAAACTCATGCGGGTATTTAGGGTTGGCGCAACAAAAAAGCGGACCCGAAATAAATCGGGTCCGCTCAGGAAGAAGTGGGAGCTTCAGTCGAAGGTCATTGTTTTTCAAAACAGGCCCAAGCAACTTCTCCCATTACATCTGACATATGTGGGATAAGATTGCATTCTTTGATCGTATCTTCAATGTCTTTTTTTCTGATTTCAATCCAATTCCAACCACAAGTGTTTTCTTCATAATCGTGTGCCATGATGAAATCACCCGGCTTCAGATAAGGGGCGAAAACATTGAATTCTCTAGGCTTGTCTCCACCATCACAGATCAACAAGACTTTCTTTTCTTCCAATATCATCCTGACAATATCTTCTTTTCCTTCAAAAAACACATTCTCTATGTGTTTCGTCGCTCCATCAATTCGATATTTCATCCATTCAGTTACATCAAAAGTGTGGATTTCTACAAAAGGATTAAGATCGACCAACAACATTGTCAAGCCACCAAAAGCAGTTCCAATTTCAATTATTGTGTCAAATTGTTTATCTTTGAAAAATTCTTTGAAACAACCAATGATTTTTGGAGCTTGGTGCATTTCTGATGAGCCGCAATGACCTTTGTATGGCCCACCACCGAAGACATAATTGAATTTCATATTTTACTTTTTTGACGCAAAGTCACACAAGTCAACGACATACAGTTATTTGACCTAAAGTCATATATTATATGGGATTAGGTGATTTCGCCACCGAACTCTGACTCCCCTGAGCGGTTCCGAAATAATCGGAACCGCTCAGGGGAGAAGTGGGATTACTTCTTCTTTATGCCACGTTGAACCACGTTCTGGATGGGCATAGCTGTTGCCATCGAGACTGCGGTTGCACCATGATTGCCCGCACCAGCCCAGGCCACCTTCGTGGAGTTGGCGAACAAAGGTCCACCGTTCCATGCTGGAGAAGCCTGATTTTCGTATCTCGGCTGACGACTCAAGACGCTGGCGAAGTCAACCTTCGGCAAATCCGCCACATCTACCAGCACAGGAGCCGGGGCTGCTTCTACAACATCTTCAGTGAAGTCGGCAACGCTCAAGCTGTCCGAGGCGTAGTTCGCCGCAGCAGTTTGTCCCATAGCTCGTTCGACGAAGTATTTCGCTTGACGACTACGCATATTGGAGAACCCCTTGCCCGTATCGGCTGAGGTCTTATTAGACCATGATGCCATATTAGCAGCACTGGTCCCAACATTGTGTGACAGTTGTTCCATATATTCCTTGGAGCAACCCATATAGGTGAACGTCCACTTTTTGGTGGCTTCACAACCTTGGGTCAATTCCTTCAGAGCATCCCAACTGTAATGACGGTCTTGATTGGTTTGACCATCAGAGATGGTCACGATCAAGTAGGCCGTATTGGGGTCTTCATGATCGGTCGTGGTCAGCAACTTCTGAACTGTATATCCTACTGCGTCTCGCATGGCAGTATTGCCAAGCGGTTGGAATTCTTCGACATTTGCTTCCGACAGCTTTTCTGCCGGGACATTCCACAGATGCTCGAACACTTCGCCGTTGAAAGTTACCAAGGAGCAATAAATTTCTTGCGTCTTGGAGTCTTCCTTCAATTGTTGAACTTGTTCGTTGAACCCGCTGATTGCTCCGGCCTTGGTCGCAGCCATTGAGCCGGACTTGTCCAGAATGATGGCAACATACGTCTTGGGCTTTGCGACGACTGCTACTGCTTTCTTCTTCGCCATTATGATGTACCTTATTTGAGATGTGTGCTGAGAGAAAATATCCTGCCCACATACGAATGGGCAGGATATATTTTGCGTTTGCTTACTTCGGACCAATGTTATTGGTGAAGGTTCCACCACCACCGGCCCGGAAGTTACGAGGCGACTGGTTGCTGATGTAAGCATTGGGCAGAGCAGGGCTTTGACCCCAAACTACTTGCTTACCCCCGGAAAAAGGGCTGGTGCTTTCGCTGCCTCCGTCGAGAGGAATCTTCAACGTCGGAAGATCGCCGGTCTTGGCAAGTTCATCGAACTTGATTGCTGCCTTGCGGTAGCGAGAACGAAGTTTCTTCAGAGCGCCAGCTTCCATCACAGCGTCGAGAGTGTCATGGGCGATTTCATGCGTGACTCGCAGTTCGCCTTCATCCATTGCGACACGGATGAGTTGACGGACAGAAAGATCAACGCCTTCCCAGCTTCTACCAGTCTGATCGCACGTTCCATCAGGACGCAACGGACGATCTCGATACAAAGGATTCTCATCAGCGTAGTTCTCCGGCAGTTCGCCGATTCGGTACGTCTTCTTAATGGCCCCGTTTACGTCCACATCATCACGACCAGAGTAGCCGCCCTTAATTTCCGAGAGCAGTTTGAACGTGGTATCCACGTCCACGATCCGTCCATCGGAATAAATGATGAACTTCTCGCCCTTGGAAATTGTGGCAAGACGAACCCCAACCGGGTTGCTGGAGTCTTCGGGATCGAATGCTTCTACCAATTCACGAGGCGTCATCTTTTCGGCCTTTTTGCCGGAAACGGGACGCTTATCGTCGGTCTTGGAGGCAGCAGATTTGCTGCGGAAGATGTCGGCGACTTCTTTCGCCAGAACACGGGGTTTGACCCCGTTTGGGGATGCTGGCATACAAGCCAGTAAATCCTCATGGGACAGAGCAGAGAGGCGTTCCTCACTGGTCCCGCCAGAAGCCTTTACGCATTGGATGAAGTCGTCAGGGCTTATATACCCCGTCTTTCCTTCACCACCTACGGCTTCGTTGTGTTGCTTGATTGCTGCGAGCGCAGCCTCGATACGGTCGTTGTACGACATTGTTCACCTTCTTCTATCTAACTTCTAACTTCAGTGGATTTTGGGAAACACTCCCGTCGCTCCACAACTGCGACATCAGAATCTTAAACTGAAAGTAACGCCGATCAGTAGTTTTTCCAAATCACTTCGACCTTTTTCTCTTTGGTCTTTTGTTGCGACGAATGATTCGCAATCTTTTTCTTTTCGACATTCCATTCTTTGTACAGTCGATTATACAGCGGCGAAGCATATCCGCTAATCATGGCCTTGCCCTGAAATGCGTTCAAAGCATGAGCCAATTCAATATGATCGTCGGTAGTCATTTCCGACGCATATACGGTTTTGGATACTCGTGTCTCGTGCAAATACGGTGGATCACAATATACGAAAGTATTTGGCGAATTGAATGCCTTCATTACCGCAAGGGCAGGCTTATTGAAGATATAAACTTCTCTGATTCGCTCGGCTAAATCAGGCAAGCCTTTCACGGCTGTCATCCATGCGTTGACATCTCCAGGTTGACCGCCTCTAAGACGATTGCTCCAAGCAAATGCTTTTTTCAACCCGCCACGGCTCATGCGTCGAACGATAAATTCGTTGACCGCCTGATCCAGATAATCGTCGTATTGAGTCTTCTTGATGGCGCTATCGAATGTTTCTTCGCAATATTTGCAGAGGTTCAGACGCCGAATCAACTCTCTCGGCTCATCTCGTAAAGCCTGATAGATTTGAATGACGTTTGGATCGAGATCATTCATTATCTCGATAACAGATTTTTCTTTATTCAAAAGAACATTCGCACCCCCGCAAAAGGGTTCCAAGTACGTCATCTCTGTGTACTTCTCAGGAAAATGCGAAATGATCCATTGTGCCAAATAGAATTTTCCACCGTGGCACTTAAACACTGGTCTGATGGTCTTCATTCGTAATCCCTTGCCCTATCTCGTTGTTGGTATTGGACTTAGGGGCGGCATGTACCACATGCCCGCACTTATTGCAGGCAAATTCAAAAGGTCCGTAACCGAGCCTTGATCCTTCCCAAAACCATCCTAGACCGGGGTATTTCGGATGACACTGTTCACATAACACGTTCATCGTTCGTTCATCTTCGGGGATTGACTCGTCCATCCAAAGATAACAATCTTCTTGCCGCACGTCCATACTGTATCTACTCCCGCATAAATAAGTTGTTCTTAATAGAGGGTAAAATTCATGAATCCATATTTGCAAGCCTGTCTTCCTGACCAAAGATTGTCAAAAGCGACCCTTTTGGCCATGCTGGACAGTCATATTGACACATCAAAGGTGATTGTTGTGTCATCTGGTGAAATTATAGACGTGAGCCAACTGGCTCAAACGGAGATAAACCCTCATTTGAATGATGGGACGTGGGTGTATTACGAAGATCGCCTCCCAAGGAGGCTATTGTTGACCAACCAGAACTGGAGAATAGTGAGCTTTAATCCGGCGTCACGTCTGGTTTGTGTTCAGATATTTCCCGTATCGGGTATGCGGGTGCTAAATTTTACATTGCCGCAATTGTCGGCAAAGTTTTAACCGGCCATTCCGTCTCGAATGCCAACTATTACTTTGTCATTTTTAACGGAATAGGCAATTTCGCACCAATCTGCATCCTTGGCAGGATTGTATTTGTGCTTCGCTCGAACTGCCTGGAGAGCCGCTTTTTCGTATTTTTGAACTATTGCGAGTGCGGCTCGCAATTCTTCCGATTCTTCTCTCGTGATCCCGATAGAGATATTGGTTAATTCCCAAACAACACTACCGGGACCACGTTCGACGCTTTCAAGTTTCATTTGTATCTCCAAATGTAGCCCTGGCAATGAGTTCGCTTTCCGTTCAATACGCTACTAACGTGGTTGCCATATTCTTTGATGGCTGGGTTAGGCGAAGGCCATTCACGCACCAAGATGCCTTCTATTGTAAGCTGTAAAATAGGCCGAGCATTAGCCGCCCACCAGTCTTTTGAAGATTGGCTCATTTTCTTTTTATTCTCTGTTGTGTGTTCGTGACGTTGACGAACTTCTGATGTAGACCACGCCGCTTTCATTTTGGTTTTTAATTCGTCACTTTGTTCGTTCCATGTTTGAGTCATCGTTTTGGATCGCTCTGCTCGGTATTCGGGATTTTCGTAATCCTTCCGGCGAGCCTCAGCCAATACTTCACGGATTTCATCGGTGACGGAATTCTTTATTGCTTCGCATCGCTTGGTGCGAATATCTGGGTCTTTCCACGATTGCTTCGTGGTTTCACTCATCAACTGTCGAGTTTCTTCGGACATGATTATGCGGTCATCGACGTATCGGTTCAAATTATATCCGTGGTCACGATCCCAGGATTTATGATGTTCGATCCAATATCCTTCTCGTTCGACCAAAAGGTTTTCATCGCACTCTTCAAGGACAAGAAACTCAAAATTATTCTCGCCGTATTTGTTCCAAGAATGTTGAAGATGACGATTGTAATGTTTGTTGTTATTTAACGCTGGCAAATGCTCTTTTTGCCAGCGTTGAGTGGGACTCACGGAAGAACCAATATACAGTTTGTTGTTGGTTTTGTTTTTGATGGCGTATATGCCAGATATTTTGTTCATATTATATTATAGTGTATGACGAGCAAATTTCAGGTCCGCTATCTCTGGAAATATCCTTTATTGCCCAAGCAGGCGTTGGCTGCATTGATACGCTTCAAGGCCAAGACATACGCTGCTGTGCGAGCAGAAATATCGTGCTTCATATGCAAGGCGATTACTTTCTCGGTTGCATACACCATCATCTCTCGTAAGTCATGATCGACTTCTGGCAGAGTGCGGCTGATCGCAGTGCGGTTCTGAAGCCATTCAAAATAGCTGACAACAACACCACCAGCGTTAGCCAGAATATCGGGAATCACTAACACTCCACGATCATTGAGAATTGCATCAGCTTCATTTGTAGTAGGGCCGTTGGCCATTTCCAAGATCACCTTTGCTTTGATCTTGTCTGCATTGTTAATGGTGATGACGTTCTCGACAGCGGACGGAGCCAATACGTCAATATCGAGTGACCACAATTCTTCATTGGTGATCTTATCGCCGTCGCCCCATTCTTTTCCACCACTCTCATCAAGAGATTTGCGGCACGCTGATACATTGAGTCCGTGTTCATTATATGAACCACCAAACTCATTTGTCAGTGCTACCACCTTCAATCCAGAACGAAAGCATTTCTCAGCCAGCCAATATCCTACCTTGCCAAATCCTTGGATGGCAATTCGGATGTCTTCTGGGTTGGAAGGGATATTCACTTTACTGATGCTGTTGTTGAGGATATTCTCCAGAACGTAATATCCACCGTATCCGGTGGCAGAACTTCTTCCTTCAATGCCGCCCAGGGCAACTGGTTTTCCAGTGACAATATCCTTTGGATGTCCACCTTTGATTCTTTTGTATTCGGAGTACATCCAACCCATGATTCGTTCGTCGGTATACAAGTCAGGCGCAGGCACATCGACATCGGGACCGATAAAGTCGATCATGGATGCAATATATGCCTTGCTGAGTCGTTCTAATTCACGGTGCGATAGTTTTGTCGCATCAACGCAAATCCCGCCTTTGGCACCACCATATGGCAATTTTAAGCAGGCACATTTGAACGTCATCCACAAGGCAAGAGCCTCGCAGTGGTCAGCGTCTACAGATGGATGGTAACGAATGCCGCCCTTTGCCGGGCCAAGAGTTGTGTCGTATTGGCATCTAAATGCCTGATACATTTTGAGAGTCCCGTCATCATGTCGCATTGGGATTGTGACATTCAGGGTCTTTTGTGGATACTGAAGTCGCTGCCAGCTTTCATCGTCAATTTCAGCAAATTTATACGCAGCATCAAGTTGTTTTTTGGCTTCTTCTAACATCGACATGAAAAAATCCCTCGCACGGTCTGGAATAATGAACCTACAATATTCTAGTATGCGAGGGAGCTAATTCGCAACTGCGAATATCACCAAACCCTTCACGGATTGCAGCTATCATCTTGGTTTTGATTTCGACGATCTCTAAGTCGTCTTTTTGGCTGTCTTTGTTCTGGTTCCGTTTCTGGCTCTAGTTCTTCGGGTATACTAGGTTCCACCTGTGGTTCTTCTTTTGGCTCCACATCAATAGGTGGAGGGGTAATTTGAGTGTCAGCATCGTCCTTCAAAGGAGCGGCCTCTTCTTGCCAAGGCTCCACTGCTGGTTTGTCGCCCACGATTTCAGAGAAGAAATTGGGGTCATTCTTTTGAATATAAACGCCGCATAGCGCTATAGCTAAGAATGTAGCTATTCCATAAAGGAAATTCCTATCCATTTGATTGTCCTCCTATAACAAGGAATATATGCACAAAATATTGTTCAGCATCGTGCTAACCCTTTGTACCTTTTCCACTCTTGTATTTAGCGAAGAAAGAGACAAAACTCCAAGGAAGAGACAGGGAACCAATGCAGTTGATAAAAAACTGCACAAACGGTGTATTTACCCAACTGTAAGAATTACAGATGGAGACGAGTCTGGCGGTAGCGGCGTTGTCATAAGATCAACCCAAGTCGGTGATAAGTGGCACAATACTGTTATTGTTGCAGCCCATGTTGTTGAAGATGAAGATGTTCTTGAAGTCCATGTGGCTGAATACCAGAATTGGTCTGAAATCAAAGACTACAAAAAGTATCGCATGGTGAGCTATGCGACAGATTCAGCCATAGATTTGGCTATCGCTTACTTCGTAAGCGACCAAAAAATGCCAGTGGCAAAACTGTGCTTTGAATCAAAACTTTACATAAACACTGAAGTCTTCCACTGCGGATATGGACTTTTGGATGATGTTAGAATTGACTATGGACAAGTCACACAGCCTAAAACTCTTCTTCCTGAAGGTTTTAAGGGTTTGATTCGAGCCAATTGTTTTGCCTTTATGGGTGATTCGGGCGGTCCCTTATTTTTGAAGGACAATTACGAAGTAATTGGGATTTGTGTCGGCATCCGTTCTCACAGGCACACATTGCTTTCCAATGTGTCTTATTATCGTCCCATCTCGGACCTCAAAACTTGGGATGCAGAGCTAAATAATGCTCTTGAATCGGTATATACGGAGTCGGCTGCGTTGCCTTTACTTCCCTTTGTGAAGTTAAAATTGAAAGAATACGAATACCAGTTGCCAGAATAGTATGAGGAACTAAATGAGAACATTTACTGAAAGCCTACAAGTCACCACCAACCTCAGAATGGTCAAAGAATCATTCATTCTGATGTCCCAGCGTGGAGTTGACCCTAATGATTTTGTTGAGTGGTACACAACCGATGGAATCGGTATGCAAGACCAGGGTTTGCTTACAGAAGCATCCGAAGAATGGCTTAAAAATGAGATTTATCTAAACGAAGGCTTTTTAGATAGATTCAAACAGGGCTATCAAACAACTGCCAATCAACCAAAAAGTTCTCCTGTTAGCTATGGATTAGGTAGAGCATTAGGAGGAGCTAGTGAAATTGGTGGCAAAGTCGGTGGTTGGCTACAAGGACAGGCGGGAGATATTGCAAAAAGTTTTAATGCAGGCGTTGATGGGAATCCCTACTCTTCAATTCAAGGGGGAAATCCAGGTCAGCCACAAGGTCAAGGTCAGCCACAAGGTCAAGGTCAGCCACAAGGTCAAGGTCAGCCACAAGGTCAAGGTCAGCCACAAGGTCAAGGTCAGCCACAAGGTCAAGGTCAGCCACAAGGTCAAGGTCAGCCACAAGGTCAAGGTCAGCGACAAGGTCAAGGTCAGCGACAAGGTCAAGGTCAGCGACAAGGTCAAGGTCAGCCACAGCCTCAAGCTCCCGAACCTGCATATGCACAACACGCCAAGAATGCAGCGACCGCAGTTGATGCACTTTCTAAGCGAATGTCTAAGTCCAAGTCGTTGATGGAAAAACTTGGCGGGCCGTCTTTCCAATCGGCAGTTGTTAATTTGCTGAATATGCTCAAGAACCCGTCCAAGATTGTGCAAGCCGCTGCACCATCATCACCAGCAAGTTCTAGTGCTGATACGCCGTCTTTTGAGTCAACTGGCTTCGGTAATTTCACTCGCAAGATTAGACTTCACAATGAGATCAAGACTGGTCTGCGAACTCTTCAGCAGCACAACATTGATCCTGTCAAGTTTGTTGATTGGTATATCGAAGAAGGACAATACCTCAATGAAGGTATGTTTGATGGGGCAAAAGACTGGTTCGGTCGTCAGTGGGCTAATGCTAAGGGTGCCTGGGGTCAATGGGGCAAGGCTGGCGATGAGTATCAAGCTCAGAAAGATCAAGGTCGTGATAACGACGCTATTCAGCAAGCAATGCACGCCTTGGGCGAACTTGAGAAAGGAATGGGAGGCAGTCAGCCAGCAGAAGATTTTGCTGCTGTATTGAAGCAAGTTCAATCAGGCTTGAATCAAGCATCACAGGCTCCGGCTGCGGCTGGGGCTGAAGAAGCTGCTCCTGAAGCTGAAGCACCAGCCGCTACTCCTGCTCCTGAATCGCCTGTTGAACCTAAAAAGACCGATCTGTTACAGTTGTATATCAACGACTTAAAAGGCATGTCTAAAGAAAGCCGAGCAGATATTCAGCGTGAAGTGCCAATTATTATGCAAAAAGCTGAAAAACAGGGAGTCGATAAGAATACCTTGTTGTCTCAACTGAAGGCACAGGGAGTTGATCTCAAGAACCTAGAGTTGCCAGAACCAACTTACACTCCACCTTCGGATGAAGAGTGGATGAATGCAGTTCACGGTGGCGCAAACACACCGAGCTTTGAGAATAGAGTTCGTCGTGGAATGCCATTGTTCTTCGAGTATCTTAAACGGCGTGCTTAATGATTTCGATGGCCTCGTCTACGTCGGCCATTGAGAATATCAAATGTGGCCTTAATCGAATTGACCGTTCTCCGCAAGGCAGGACGGTCATTCTTTTTAGTAGGTTATCTAAGACCGCATTGCGTGCTTCAGGCGTCTCTAAGTCAAATGCCAGCATCAATCCCTTGCCACGAACATTAGTGATGCGTGGAACCGTGAGAAGCTGCTTCAAGAAGTAGTCGCCTACTATGG
>Ga0315284_10000333_pt1 | contig 63727 bp, 45 predicted proteins | sample YL17G09_16_MG_FD_203696 | JGI IMG/M metagenome (GOLD analysis project Ga0315284, IMG submission 203696) | Sediment microbial communities from Yellowstone Lake, YNP, Wyoming, USA - YL17G09_16 | ecosystem: Environmental > Aquatic > Freshwater > Lake > Sediment | place: USA: Wyoming | collected...
GTGAAGGCTCCCGCGCTCACTGTATCCTCTCTCGTCTCTTCTCGTCTCGGTCACAGTGTCGGCGGGCGTGCGCTGCATGCGCGCCAAATCAACAGGGGCGGGTGGCAACGGCGCGGCGGGGCGGGAGTGGGAGAGAGGCGCCGCGCGCGGCGCCAACCCCAAGGCACGGCTTGGGGGGGGCGGCGCGCGCGCGCGGGGGCCGGAGCGACAGGCCGCAATGGTGGTGGTGGGTCAGGGGGCGAGGGCGTCGCCGTCGCCGTCGGCGTCAGGGTCGAGGGCAGCGCGCACACCCTCGCCGCTCTCGCGCAAAAACAGCAGCGTCTCCGCCCGGCGCGCCCGCCGGGCCGCAGCCAGCATGTCGTCGTCGCCCGCGGGCGCCAGCGCGCACCAGGGCGGGGGGGCGAGCGCGTCGGCGTGGACGCCGGCGGGGAGCGACGCGGTCACTCGCCCGCCGCCCGGCGACGCGCGCCGCGTCAGGGCCGGCAGCCGCAGCGAGCGCGCCAGCGCGGTCCACCGCGCGGCGCAGGCGGGGCCGGCGTGGGAGGCGGAGGCGTACCCGAGCGCGCGCAGACGTGCGAGCGCCGCGGGCGCCGCGCCGGCCCCGTCGCGCGCGTCCAGGGCCGCGACGTCAAGCTCCAGCATGAGGACAGGCGGCGGCGTCGCCGATTCGAGCAGGGGCGCGAGGCCGTCCAGGGCCGCGGCCTCCCAGCCGGGCGCCGACACTCGGACCGCGGCGACGCGGCCGCCGTCGGGCGCGAGCGACGCGCCCTCCACGCGCGGCGCGGTGCGGGCGCAGGCCAGGGACGACGAGTAGTCGGACGCGGGGTCGGGGCCGGGCCCGTAGCCGCGGGGCGCGTCGTCGCGCGCGCCGGCGGGGGCCGTCGCGTCGAGGCACGCGACGCCGACGCCCGCCCGCACCCCGACCGCCACCTCCTTGACGTCGACCAACCCTTCAAACCCGTTGTACGCGACGGTCGCGCGCAGGGCGGCCGCGAGGACGGGGCCGGCCTCGGCGGCGACCACGCGGCGACCGCGCGCGGCGGCAGCGGCGGACGCGGCGCCGACGCCGGCGCCAAGGTCGAGCAGCGCGCCTTCGGCGTCGCCGCACGCGTCCAGCGCGGCGAGCAACACGTCCACGGGGGAGGAACCGACGGAGGGGGGGGCGCCAGGGGCCCACGCGCCGAACGCGGTGACGCCCGCCGCAGCGTCGTCGCCCCCGACGCGCTCGCCCGCGCCCGCGAGCGGCACCAGGATCGACACCGGCGGCGCCGTCAGCAAGCTCACCGGGTAGAAGCGGGGCGCGGCCCGGTCACGCGGGAGCGCGGGCTCAAAGCCCGCCGCCGCCGGCGCCGGCGCGGCGACCGCGCCCGTCGCGCGCAGCGCGCCCACCGCCGCGCCCAGCAGCCCGCCGCCCGCCCACCCGCGCACACTCTTCCAGGTGCCAAGGTAGTGGTGCAGCACGGCGACGCGGGCGTCGTCGGGGGACACGCCGTCGAGGCCGCGCGGGTGGGCGCCCAGCACCGCTTTCGGGAGGACGCGCACCCGCCACGCGTCGCCGCCCGCGGCGGCCGACGGCGGGTGCGCGTCGGCCGCGGCGAGGACGGCGTCGGTGAAGGCGCCGGGGCCGGTGCGCTCCAGGGTGTCGAAATTGGGCGACGGGGAGAGGACCGCCCGCGCGTGCGCCGCCACGTGGTCGCACACCGCGCGCAGCGCGGGGTGCCCGGGGGCGCCCGCAAATACCCACTGCAGGACTTGGCGCTTGCGCACGTAGCGGCGGCCGGCGGCACGCGCGGCGCTCGGAAACTCGTTCTCCCACCCGACGACGAGGGCGTCCGCCGGGAGCAGCCACGTGTCCAGCGGGGCCCGGCATTCGGTGTCGACGTCGGCGTACACGCCGCCGTGGCGCAGGATCACGAGGTAGCGAAAAAAGTCGGCGCGCTCGACGTCCTTTGGCAGAGCGTGGTACGCGTCCCTGTACTCGGGAAACTCTGTCTCCACAAAGGTCGCGCACTCGTCATCGCTCCAGAAGCGGGCGGCCCACCCGGGGTTGCGCGCGCGCCAGGTGGCCATGAGCGCGACCGCGGGCGGGGGCAGGGCCTCGAGCGAGCGAAAGGTTTGGTGGATCACGCGCGGGATGAGCAACGGAGGCGCGTCGGGTGGGGGCCTGGGAGTGTCGTGGGACGGCAAGGGCGCCGCGGGCGGCGCCGAGCGGAGGCGGGTGAGCGCGCGCAGGTCGGCGCCTCGCAAGCGCGGGGGGCGCACGCACCACAGAGCGCCGCAGCTGGCGCCGTGCGCGATGGCCGCGAGCACGAGCAAAGCCAGCAGGGCCTTGCCCGGCGCGGCGCAGCGCGCGGCGCGCGCGCGCGGCGGCGGCGGCGCGGGCGGCGCCTTGGGCGGCGACCCAAGCGGGCGGGGGGGGGACGCGTCCGCCGCCGCGGTGCGGCGGTAAGTGGCGACTGCGCCTATGAGGGACGTGGTGGAGCCGGCGGCGTCTGGAGAGGAGAAGAGAGAGGGAAGGCGGTCGGCGGCCGGCGAGCGGCGCGGGCGCTGCCGGCCGCCCGCGGCGGGCGATGAGGTCTCGACCCGGCCCGCCTCCTCTCCCGCTGCCCATCTGCAACGACTCGTATCGCTGCCGGCCGGCGCCAGGGCCGCCCCGAGAGCGGGCGCCCCTCGCGCCCACCGCGCCGCGATTGGAGCGCGCGCGCCGCCCCTCCCTCTCACCGTGCCCCAGCGCCGACCGCAGCGCCGGTCCGTCCTCCGCCGGCCCATCGCCGCCAGGCGAGCGGGGGGCGGCCGGCCGCATGGGGCCGTTTAGAAGGGGGCGAGGGGGAGTGGAACGGGCCTGCCCCCGCCGCCGACCTCTGCTGTCCCGCCCTCCGCCCCTCCCTCGTCTCAGAAGACCAGTCTCTCTGACCTCACACGCACACATGCCGGCCGTCGGAGCGGATGAAAACGGGACGCGCGCGCGCGCGCGGCGCGCGGGGGGTGCCCGCGCGCCGCGCGCGGCGCGCCAACAGCCGCCGCCGCGCCGGGCGGCGCGCCTCTTCACTGGGGGGCGCCGCAAGCAGCATGCAGAGGGTTGACTCGGGTCGCGAATGCGCTGGGCGCGAGGCGCGGGCGGGGCAGCGCCCCGGGCGCCGCCGCGCTCCTCGTCTCCCTCACCGCAACCCCCCACCCCCCGCCGGCGCCCGGTGCGCAAACTCGGCCATCAGCGCCACATGGTCGGACGACCAGGTTTCCGACGGCAGGCCGCCGATGCCGCCGGGACCGCCGCCCGGCGAGAGCCCTTCCTCGCCGGGCAGCTCCAGCAACGCCGTCGGCACCAGGGCGTCGGCCGAATAGAGCACGTAGTCGAGCGTGCCCCGAAAGTCGCGCCCGGCGTTGGTCCAGCGGGGTTCGCCGGTGCCGGACACGTCGACGCCCGCACGGAGCCTGCCCGCCGCGCCGCCCGCCGACGCCGGCACCGCGGCCGCCGCCGCGTACGCCGACGCCAGGGGCAGGCCGTGCGTGAGCTTGGACGCGGGGCGGAGGACGCCCAGGGGGTCGTTGAGCAGGTCGGGGTGGGCGGGGTCGACCGCGCGGCGGACGAGGAGCGCGTGCGCGGCCGAGCCGGGCGCGCTGTTGAAGTCGCCCGCGACGACCATCGGGATCGCCGCGCTCGCCGCGATCTTCTCCAATCCTTTGAGCAGGGTGTGCACCTGCCACAGTTTGACGTCCGAGAGGTCAGGGTTGGCGTGGATGTGCGTGTTGGCGACGCACACGAGCGCGCGGCGGCCGCCGGGGCCGGGGGCCGGGTTGCCGGCGCCGTCCAGGGACTCCAGGACGGCGATGAGGGCGACGTTGTCCTTGAGCAGGCGGTTGAGGGCGGCCTGGACGAGAGGGAAGGGGGGGAAAGAGGTGGGTGAGAGAAGGAAACAAAACAAAAACTCTCGTCTCCTCTCCCCACTCCCCACCTGGCGCCGGTCGGCCGGAATCGCGTCGCTCAAGCTCAGCGCGGCCTTGTTGAACTCGACCTCGTACTTCTTCACGAGGCCGAAACGGCCCCGCTTGAAGAAGGTCGCGCACCCGTCGGCCGCGTAGGCCGCGCCCGTGAACACGTCGGCCGTCTTCTTCTTGTACACGCCCGCGTAGCCCGCGCGGTGCAGTTCGGGCGCGAGAAAGTCGGCAAAGTGGGTCGACTGCACTTCTTGGAGGCACAAGATGTCCGCGTTTGCGGCAATCAGCTCCCGCACGAGGTTCTGCCGCCGGTACCCCCACGCCAGCGCCCAGGGCGGCACGTACCCAAACGCGTCGGGGGTGGCGTAGAGGTCGGCCAGGAGGTTGTAGGTGAGAACGGTGAAGCGCGGGGAGCCCGGGGACGTCGGCGCGAGGGGGGGGCCGGGCGGGAGCGGGACGAGGGCGCGCCGCGGGGGCGACGGCGGCGGGCGCACGGGCGCTGTGGCGACGGCCATCGGGCGCCCGGTTTCGACGGGGCGCACGCTGAGGGCGGGGAAGGGACAGGAGGGGTTCGGCGCGCGCGCGCGGCTCAACCGCGCTCACCGCCCTCCCTCCCTCCCCCTCGCCATCTTCCTCACCCGGCGCCGACGTCGACGCCCACGATCTCGACCCGCAGGCACGCCCCCACGTCGTCCGGCCCGGGCGTGTACGACCGCCCGCGCGCGACCTCCACCCACGCCCCGCCCCCGCCGCCGCCGGACGCGCCGCGGGCGGCGTCGTCGGGGGCGCCCAGGGAGTAGCCGTTGGAGGCGGCGTTGGCGGCGGACGAGTCTGAAGAGGGGGGAGGGGGGAAGGGTTGGCCACCGCGCGCGCGCGCATCGCGCGCCCTTCCGCCGTCCCCGCCCCCACCGCCCCGCCCACGCACCCGCCCCCCCGCCCCTCTTGGTCTCGTGCAGCTCCTTGTGAAACGGCCAGTGCGCGCGCAGGCAGTCGGGGCCGCAGTGGTAGGACGCGCGCGAGTCGCCCGCGCGCGCGCGCAGGCAGGCGACGCACTGGGGATGAAGGGAGGCGGCAAGCGTTGGTGTGTCGTTTCTGAAGCCGCTCCAGCGCCGGGAAGAGGCGGCGAGGCCGGCGACCCCGCGGCGCCGCGGTCCGCGCGACGGTCGCCGCGCCCATGCCCACGCCCTCCCGCCCTCCCCTCCTCCCACCATCCCTACCTGAATCGTGGCCTCCCGGTCCGGGTGCGCCCAGCACACGGCCGGCCCGCGCGCGAGCCCCGCGCGGAACCAGCGGTAGCGCAGCGCGTAGCGCCCGCCCCCCGGCGGCGGCCCCCGCGCCTCGTCGTGCGTGTCGTCACCCGACGCGGGTGGGGCGCCGCCGTCGCCCCGGCGCACGAGGACGTACGGGGTCAGCGGCACGCCCGCGACCGGCGCGTCTGCCGCGGGGACGCGGGCGGAGACGACGACGAGCGCCATCTCGATGGGAGGGGGGGTCACGCGGTGTTTGGGGGGGGGAGGGGCATGGCGGGCGTCGTTTTGGGGGGCGCGAGGAGTGGCGCGACACGCATCGCAGTGCGCCACTCGCCCCTGCGGCCCTCTGGGCGACGCGCGCCCGATCCGCAATCCATGGCGCCGCCCGGCGACCCCAAAGCCGACGCCCTGGCGGCCCTGGTGGCTGCCGCGGAAGCCGCGGCCGGCGCGCTCCCCGCCGGTGCGGACACGGGCGCGGCCGCGCCCGCGGTGGCCGCACTACATGCGCTGGCCGAGGCGCAGGTGTGGGCGTGGGAAGGGTTTGGCTGGGGATGGGCGCGGTCGGGCGCGGCGCCGCGACGGCGCCCTTGCTTTCCCTCCCTCCTCCCTCCTCAACAGGTCACCACCGCCCTGCTCATGGCCACATCGGCCGGCAAGCGGGTGCGCAAGCTGGCCAAGTCGGGGTGCGCGCCGGTGGCGGACGCGGCCGCGGCGGTCGTCGCGGCGTGGAAGAAAGCCGTGGTGGCCGACGCCGCCGCCACCACCCCCTCCTCCGGCGCCAAACGCGCGCCAGAATGCGACGCGGCCACGGGCACGGGCGCGGGCAAAAAAGCGAAAGCCGAGGAGGCGCCGGCGGCGACCCCTGCTCCGACCGCCGCCGCCCCCCACCCGACCACCGGCGACGCGACGCGCGACCGCGCCATCGCCGCCCTCGCGTCCGCCCTGGCCCTCGTTCCCGACGCGCACCGGGGCGGGGGCGACCCGACCGCGGTGGCGGTGGAGGTCGAGGCCGCCGCGCGCGCAGACGCCGGGGGCGGCGCGGCCGCCGCGCGCTACAAGGGCACCCTGCGCCGCCTCCTCTTCAACCTCAAGGACGGCGCCAACCCGGGCCTGCGGCGCCGGGTGGTGTCGGGCGAGCTGGGGGCGGGCGCCTTGGTCGCCGCGCCGGCCGAGGCGCTCGCGTCCGACGCGCGGAAAAAGGGAAACGACGCCATCCGGGACGCCGCCCTCTTTGAAGCCAACGTGTCGGCGGGGGCGAAGCTGGCGACGACCGACCAGTTCCAGTGCGGCAAGTGCCGCCAGAGGTGAGCGGCCGGGGAGCGAGGGTAGGGGTGGAGCGCGGCGGCGCGCGCGCCTCGACCGACCCCCTCGCGCCGCGTCTCCATGCCTCGCCCTCCTCAGAAAGACGACCTACTACCAGATGCAGACCCGGTCCGCGGACGAGCCGATGACGACGTTCGTGACGTGCGTCAACTGCGGCAACCGGTGGAAGTTCTGTTGACGAGACGAGGGGGGGGGGGGCGCGGGGGCGCGCGCGCGCGCCGCGCGCGCCGTGTGCTGTCCGAGAGAGACCCGTCCCACCTCCCTCTCTCCCCCTCTCTCTCGGGCAAACGGCGGCCAAGACAAAAATGCCGCCCGCCCAAGGGAAGGACGGGCGCGCGCCCCCGGCCCCCCCCCTCACTCGGCCGCGACCGCCCCACCCTCGCCCTCGCGCGCCGCGCTCTCGGCCGCCGCCATCGCCGCCCGGAACGCGGCCGCCGTCTCGTCCGCCCGCTCGAACACGAGGCCCGGGTTGCGCAGCATGTCGCCGGGGGTCGGCTCCAGCTTCTTGGTCGAGAGCGAGATGCGGCCGCGCTCGCGGTCGTGCGTCAAGACCAGGACCTTGACCTTGTCGCCCGCCGCCAGCACTTTGTCGATGGACGCCACGTGGTCGTGCGAGATCTGGGAGACGTGGAGCAGGCCGTTGACGCCGGAGCCGAGGTCGATGAACGCGCCATACACCTGGACGGCCGAGACCGTGCCGAGCACGACGTCCCCGACGCGGAACGCGCGGCCCGACGCCGACGGCCGGCGCCGGTTGGACAGGACGAGCCGCTGGCGCTCTTCGTCGACTTCCAGCAGTTTGAGGGTGAGCGTCTGGCCGACGAGGTCGGCGGGCTGCACCGAGTTGGGGACGTGCGACCCGGGCACAAACCCTTTCTGGCCCTGCACCTCGACCATGAGGCCGGACGCGTTGAACGAGGTGACGTAGCCGTCGACGAGGGCCGCCTCTTCGTACATCTGGCGCAGGCGGCGCCAGAGGAGCGCCTCCTCGGCCTTGCGGATCGAGAGGTGCAGTTCGCCCGTGCGGTTGTCCTCCCGGACGACCACAAACTCGCGCGCGTCCCCCGGGCGCACGACGTCTTCAGGGCGCTCGACCCTGGACAGCGCCAGTTCGGACGTCGCGCAGAGGGCGGGCGACTTGGCGCCGAGGTCGACGAGCGCGCCGCGGCGGTCGAGCGCGGCCACGGTGCCCAGGATGGTGTCGCCGGGGGACGGGGTCAAGGGGGAGGCTTCGAGGAGTTCGTCGAAGCGTTTGTAGAGGTCGGCGGCGGAGCTACAGGAAAAGAGGGAGGGGTTTGGGTGGGCGTGCGCGTGGTGCGCGCGGCCGCCCGCCGCGCATTGCGGGGCCGCCCGCCCGCCCTGGGACCATGATCACGTGCCGCGACGGCCGGGAGGCGGTGGGAGGGCTCGCGGCCGCGCACGGCCCGGCCAGCGCGCGTGGCGGCGCGGCGGCCGGCCGGCGCGCGGCGCGCGCGCCGCGCACGCCGCAGCGTCCGCCTCCCGCCCGGGCCATGCTTCAGGGACACCTTCAACCCGCCAATGCGGGCGCCGCGGGCGCCTGAACGCCCCATCTCCCCCCATCCTCGCTCACGTAAACTCGACGTCCGTCCCAGCGGCCGCGGCGCGCGCGGCGACGGGCGCCCGCCCGGCCCGGCGAGCGGGGGGCGCCGGGCGCGCGACGCGGGCGGCGAGGGCGTGCATGGGAGAGGGGGGGCGGGGCGGGAGTGGGGCGAGAGCATTGCTCACTCGCACTCCCGGCGTCGCCCGGCGCCGGCCCACCCCCGCCGCGGGGCGTGCGCCGTCTTCCGACTCCCTCGACACCGGCGGCCGCCGCCCCAGCCGCTTCCGCCCCCCCGATGTGGGCGTTCCTGCTCAAGTGGCTGCTCCTGGCCGCGCTCGCGTACGCCGCCGGCAAGCGGTGAGAGAAAGAGCATTGCCGGGTGGGGGGGACGGGGCCGGGGCGCGCCTGACCTTTCCGTGCCCACCCATCGCGCCATCCCCCTCCCTCCCCTCCTCAGCCTGCTCGGCCTCCTTGTCACCGCCCTGGCCCGGGGCCGGTCCTTTGCGCTGGCCGCCGACTCGGTCGGGTTTCTGTGCGCGCGGGGGGTGTCACTGACCCTGGCCAAGGTAGGAAAAGAGGGGGTTGGGGTTGGTGGGGCGCCGCGGCCCGTGCCGCTATGCGCGGTCGCTGTGGCGATGGCGGGGTGGAGGCCGGAGCGGGCACTCAACCCCTCCGCTTCTTCCCAGGGCCCCGTCGCGCGCGTCGCGCTCGCCGAACTCTCGCTGCTACGCGCCCTGGAGCCTGCGTCGCCCGCCGCCCCGGGCCGGGCGGCGCGCCCGCCGCGCGCGCCGCTGGTGGTGCGCGGCCTGCGCGTGGAGTTGAGAGCGGGGGGAGGGTCCGGAGGAGCGGTTGCGCCGCCGCGCGCGCGCCCCCCTCGCCCGCCCTCATCCTCCTCCCGCTCCGCCCTCGTGCGCGCCCTGGCCCGCCCCGCGCTGGCGGCCGCGGGCGCGGTGCTGCCCCGGGTGCCGCTGCGGCTCGTGGGGGCGGAGGTGGTGGCGCCGGCCGGCGCGCGCCCTCTTGCCCTGACCCTGCCCGCGCTGGAGCTCGAATTCGACGCGGCCCAAACCCGGCCCGGCGCGCGCGGGCTGGCGTGCACGCTGAGGGTGGCGGCGGTGGCGGTCGGGGTTGGCGGCGGTGGCGGCGACACCCCAACCCCCCCCCTGCTCTCGCTCGACCCGGCGACCGCGGCCGCCCTCATCGTCGCTGACGGCGACGGCGTGCACGTGTCCAGTCTCGCCGTGGCCCTGGGCCGGGTGGGCGCGTGCGTGGGCGGGGCCGCGCTGGCGGCGGTGGCGGCCGCGCTCGCGGCGCGGCCCGCGCGGCCGCGGCGCGCGCGCGCCGCGCCCAAGCCGCCCCTCCCCGCGTCCACCATCCTGCGCTGGCTCCCCCGGGAAGCCACCCTGGACCTGCCCTCGATCACGATCGACGCGCCCGCGGCCGGCGGCGCGCGTCTGGCCGTGGGCGCGCTCGCGCTGCGCGGCGGCGCGGTCGACGCCGCAGACGGCGCGACGCCGCGCGCGGCGGGCGCCCGCCGCGGCAGCGGCGACCCGCTGCCGCCGCCGCCGCGTTATCATGTTGATGTGGATGTGGGCGCGGTGTCGCTCACGGCGCCCGGGGCAGCGGGCGCGCCCGACGCCGTCGCGGCGCGCCTCGGCGCGAGCCGCGCGTCGCTCGACGCCGCCGTCGACGGCGGCTCCCTGGCCGCCACGCTCGGCGGCCTGGACGCGAGCGCGTGCCCGGCGTCGGTGTGGGGGGTGCTGGCGGGGCTGGAGCTGCCGGCGGTCGCCGAGGCGGCGGCCACCGACGAAGGCGCGGCGGAGCCCGCGGCCGAGCCCGCCGCCGAGCCCGCCTCCACGCCGCCTCCCCCTTTCTCCATCCCCTGGACCCTCTCCCTGACGACGCCCGCCGACGCCGACGCCGTCTCCCTGGTCCTGGTCGACCGCGACGGTGCAGCGCTCGTGCGCGCGGCGGTTATGTCTGCGGCCGCTACCCTCGACTCCGCGTCCGTCACCGGCGCGCACGTCACCCTGGGCGCCGGCGACCCCCTGGTCGCGCTGCCGTCGGTCGCCCTGGCCGCGGGCTCTAGCGGCGGCTGGGTCGTTGCCGTGCCGGGCCCGCGTGTCGCTGCCGACGCCGCCACGCTCGACGCTGCGGTCGCTGCGCTGGTCGCCGCGCTTCCGCCGGCCGGGTGGGCGGCGCCGCTGGGCCTGGCTCGGAGCAAAAAGGGCAAGATGGTGGCGCGCGCGCGCCCACCCTCCTGGACCCCCCGCCTCATCACTCTCTCCGTCACCGACGCGGCCGCCACCCTCACATCTGAGGCCGGCTTTGCCGATGCCACCGCCCGAGTCCCCGCGCCGCCCGGCTGGCCGTACGGCGACGCGCCCGACGCGGCGGCGGTGCGCGCCGCGAAAGGCGTCGCGACGCTCGCGTCCCTCGACCTCGCCCTGGGCGGCGCGCCCGGCACGCCGTCGGTCACGCTGGAAGGGTTGATAGTCGCGTATGAAGAGACCGTGGGCGGCGAGCGCCGGCGCGTCGAGGTGGCGGCGCTCGCGTCCGCGGCCGCCGCGCCGCCGACCGACGGCTCGCCCGGCCTCGCCGCGTCCGCGGCTGGACTCCGCGTCGCGCTGGACGTGGGGTGCGTCGTAGCGGGCGTCGCTTGCGCGGCCGCGGTGGCGGGCGCGGTGGGTGGGGCGCTGCCGAAGAAGGTCGAGGCGGCGGGCTCCGACGACGACGCCCCCGCCGCCCCCACTACGACCACCAAGCCTACCTTCCCTTTCACGCTCGACGTTAGCGACGCCGCCGGCACCGCCGACCTGGGCCACGGCGGCGAGTGGCGGCTCGCTCTCGCGTCGGCGCGCGCGCGCGCGCCCGCCGGCCCTGGCGTGGCAGCCGCCGTCGACGCGGCGGAAGTTGTCGTCACGCTGGCTGGCGCGACCTTACTGCAAGTGCAAGCGGCAGGCGTGGAGGTCGTGTCGGCGCCCGCCGGCGCGCACGCGCCGGCTGGCAGCGGCGGCGGCGTGCTCCCGCCCTGCCCGCACGCCGACCCCGCCGCCCGCGCCGCCGCGCTCGAACGCGGGGCCGGCGCGCTGGGGCAGGACCTGGGGTCGGGCGCGGCCGACGCGCGCACCGTGGTGTGCGTGCGCGGCGCGGGCGTGCGCGCCGCGCTCCCGCACGGCGCCGAGTTTGGCAAGGCCCAGCGCCACGCCGAGCTGTGGTCCAAAGCGGTCGAGGACGCAGTGGAGGCGGGGGTGGCGGAGCTGAAGCGCGGCGTGGCGGCGATCAAGGCGGCGCGGCCGACGCGCGCTCGCGCGCGCGCGCCCCCGCCCTCCACCCCCACCCTCGAGCTGCGCCTCGCCCTGGCCGACGCCGCCCTCGACTTTGAGCACCACCCCTTCGAAGCCGCCCTCGCGCGCGCCGTCCTCCCGTGCGCAGCGACCGCGGCGCGGCGCGCGCTCTGGGCGCGCGCGCTCGACGGCGCGCCCAGCGCCGACGCCGACGCGCCCACCGCTGGCCCCCTGGCGTCCGCCGCCGCAGGCGGCGCCGCCGAGCGGGGGTCGCTCGACGCGACGCTGGCGGCGGGCCACGTGGCGGCGGCGGCCGCCGCCGCCGCCGACGCCGCGGAGGCCGCGCGCGCGGGGGCGTGCATGCGCGTCGAGCTGGACGGCGCGACGGCGTTGATCGTGGTGGGCGATAAGAAGGACGGCGGCGCCATCGAGCGCGCTGTCGCCTTCATTGTCGCCGTCGACCCGACGACCACCGGCGTCCCCTTGACCGCAGTCCTCCCACTCGCCGTCGACGCCACCTTGACCGGCGCGCGCTGCTTTTTCGGGGGCTGCCCCGTGCCCCTCGCGAGCGCGCGCGTGCTGGGGATCGCCGGTCCGGTCGTCGTCGCGCGGCAGAGATGCGACCCGCCCGCGCTCGGCGCGCGCACGATTCCCCTCGGGGCCTCGCGCGTCGCCACCGGCGTCCTCGTCTCTCGCAAGGGCGCGCGGCCCCTCGTCAAAGCGTACGTGGACGTGGGCATGGACGGAGAGAGCGTCGACGCCCTCTTCGGCACCGGGCTCGACCCGACGATCGCGCTCGTCGCCGGCGCCGGCAAGCGCCTCTCCCCATCGGATCCCGACCCGGCGGCGCCCAAAGTGGCCACACTACCCTGGTGGGACACGCTGCGCATGAACGTGCGCGGGCGGGTGCGGCTGAGCGCGGCCCCTTTTGCGTTCGACCTCGCCGCCTCCCCTTCCCCCTCCATCTGCGGCGCCACCCCCCGCATGCGCGTCACGGCGACGGCGCTCTCCGTCGACACGGGGCCCGGCAAGTTTATGGACGCGTCCCTGGACCGCGTTGCCGTCGCCGCGCTCGGCCCCGCGCCGCCGCCCGGCCCGCCCGCCGCTGTCGAGGTCACCAAGCTGGCGCATTTTCCCACCATGACCGCTCGCGTGCGCATCGACTGGCGGCTGCCGGGCGGGCGGTCGCCGGACGACCACCACGTGTGGCCCGTCGCCGGCGCCGCCCCCGGCGGCGTCGTCGCCCCGGTCGACGTCGTGGGCGTGTACGAGTCCGAGGCAATGGACGTGTCCCTTGAAGTGGACGCGGGGGCGCTGGAAGTGGTGGGGGAGGGAGGGGAAGGGGGGGGCGGCGCCACCCCCTCCCTCCCCTCCTCTCCTCTCCCGCCCACCATCTGGTTTGGGTCGCCCCAAATCACTTTCTGGAAGCTGCTCGCGGACGAACTGAAATCGCCGCCGCCCTGGCTGCGCCTGGTGCCCAAGCGCGGCACCTGGTTTGCGCCGCTCGACCCGCGGCGCCCGCCCTCGACCTCGCTCCCGCGCCTGCTCCGCCTCATGGACATGAGCGTCGGCATGACGAGCTTTGTCGTGGAGCACGGCGTGCCCGCGGCGCCGGGCGGGTCGCTGGTGCCGGCGCCCGCGGTTGGCGCGGCGTGCGCGCTCGCCATCGACGCCGCGCGCTACCGCGGCCGCATGAGGCTGAACGTCCCTGCCGCCCGCGACCTCCCTGCCACGGCCTCCTCGATTGCGCGCAAACGGGAATCCTCCCGCACGGACAGCGTGACGCTGGAGACGGCGGTGCTTGCGACCGGCCTCGCGCTCGCCGCGGGCGGCCGCCGCGCGGCCGCGGGCGAGCCGCAGGGCGCGGGCGCGCCCCCGCCCGGCGCGCCCGCGCTCACCGTGAACGAGCTGGAGGTGGACGTGGGCAAGGATTTGGCAGAGGGAGTGGACGCGGGGTCCGACGGGCGCGCCGCCGCGGCGGCCCCGCGGCGGCCGACGCGCGTCGTCTTTCACGGCGCGCGCGTCCTCGCCGGCGGCGACGAGCGCGACGCCGTCGTCGACGCCGTGGCCGACATCGTGGCCGGCTTCCGGGCGCCGTGCCGCGCGCAGCGCGCGCCGGCCGACCCCGGGTGCGCGGCGGCGGTGGTCGACGCGGCGCCGCCCGCGCCCGCGTCGCCGCCTCCGGCTTCGCCGCCCCCGCTCTCGCCGTCGCCGCCACCCCAGCGCCCGGGCGCCACGCCCGACGGGGGAGATTTACTGAAGCTGCTGCTGGCGCAAGGGGCGGGGGAAGGGGAGAGAGAGGGAGAGGGTGCGTCGGCGTCCGCCGACGCCGACGCCCCTGCGCGCCCGCTCTCGGCCTCGGTGCGCGCCCGCCTCGCGTCCCCGCCCCCGGGCGGCCGGCCGCGCGCCGGCGTGACCGGGGCGACGAGCGTGCCCGCCCCTGCGGCGCCGCCCAGATACGAAATTGTGGCCGACGGCATTCAACTCTGCCTCTGCGCCGAGACCGCGCCCGGGCGCTTGCTCATCACGGCCGCGACCGCTCGCCTCGTGGGCGGGCCGCCGCGCGGCGACCCGGACCGAACGGCGCTGAGCTTCGAGGCAGGGGGTGTGGCGGCGCACGCCGCGCTCAACGACGTCGACCCGCGCGGCCCCCCCCCCTGGCTCGACGCCACCGGCGCCCCACCCTCCACCATCGCCGCTGGCGCCGCGCCCGAGCTCGTGGTGGAGCCGTTTGCGCTCACCGTGCGGCGCGCCGGCGCCGCGCCCGCGGTCGGCGACGGCGCGCGCGCGCGCCCCGCGCGCGCGGACGAGCTCGCGGTCGACCTCCCGTCCCTCGCCGCGCGCGCTTCGGGCGCCCAGTTTGCGGTGTTGGTCGACGTGGGGCAAACGCTCGGCGGGCGGCTGCCGCCGGCGCGGCCGTCGCCCGCGGTGGCCGCGGTCGAGCTCGCGCGCGCGGTCGCCGCGCCGGCGGCGACGACGGCGGACGACCGAGCGGTGAAGCGCGCGGCCGCGCGCTACGGGCGGGCGGCCGCCGAACTGGCCTGCCTGCGGGGCGACGTCGCGGCCGCCGCGCCGCGCGCCGCGCGCGGCGGCTCCGACGGCGGCTGGTCGGCCGCCCCCCCCACGCGCGCCGCCGATGCGGCGGCCGCCATCCGGGACGCGTTGGCGGTGGGCGGCGGGCCACTGGCTGCAGGGGCGGCGCGGGCGGGGGTGGGGGCGGGCGCGCCACCCCGCCCTCCCGCCTCGGCCGACGACGCCGCCGCCCCGCGCGCCCTGGCCCTGTGGGCCGCCGCCGCCGCCGCCGCGCGCGCCGCCGAGCGCGGCGCGGCCGCTGCCGAGCTGGCGGCCGCGCGCGCGGCTGCCGCCGCCGCGGCGCCCGCCGCGCACGCGCGCCACACGCGCGCCTCGCTCGCGCGGCTGGCGCTGGCGTTGGCCGAGCCCGACGGGGCGCCCTTTTTGGACCTGACGCTGGACGGCGCCGTCCTCGCCGCTGAATCCAACCCCGACGGGTCCGGCGCGTCGAAACTCGTCCTCGCCTCCGCCTCTGTCCGCGACCCCGCCGCCCGCCTGGGCCCCGCGCCCGGCACCGACGCCGGCGGCGTGCTCGTCCTATGGCACCCGGACGCGTCGTGGGAGGGCGACCCCGCGCTGCGAGTGTTGGCGCGCGCCGCGCCGTGTGCGACGGGCTACGCGGCGGTCTACGAACACGTGGAAGCCTCCATCCACCCGCTGGCCGCCCACCTGTCGGACGCGCTCGCGGCGGGCCTGTGGGAGTTTTTCTTTCCGCCCGCGGTCGGCGACGCGGGCGACGGCGGCGACGCCAAGCTCACCCGGCGCCAGGAAGCGTTTGTTCGACGCGCGGTGGCGCCGGCCAAAGGGCTGTTTGCCCGGCACAAGGACCGGGGGGGGGCGCTCTCGCCGTCGGCGTCGGGCGGCGCGCTGGCGGGGGGTGGCAGTGGCGTCCCCTCGCCGGGCGTCCTGTCGGACGAGGACGAGGTGCCGCCCGACGACGCCAGCGGGGTGTCTTTGGTGCGCGCCTCGCGCCGCGCCCGCCCCGCGCCCCCCCCACCGGCGCGCCGCCCGCCGCGGCGCGTCCTTTTTGAGCGCGTCCGCCTCAACCGGGTCCACGTCCGCGTCTCCTACGAGGGCGCGCCCGTCTCCTTTTCCGACTTGCGCCTCGTGCTCGACGGGCGCACGTACGAGCGGGTCGACGGCGGGTGGGCCGCGTTGGCCGCGCGCGTCAAGTGGGACACCGTCAAGTCGGTCCTCAAATCGGTGGCCGGCCTCCAGGGGCGCAAGTTTCGGGAGCTGCTGCCTGGAGGGGGGGAGGAGGCGGGGGGCGCCGGCGAGCGCGGCGCGGACGGCGCGCGCGCGGGGCTCGCCGCCGCGCTCGCGCGCCGGTCGCACGCGGCGGCTGGAGAGGGTGGCTCTGGCATGGACGACGTCGCGGTCGCGATAGCGGCCGCGGCGGCGGCGGCTGCCGTCGCCGCCGCTGACGACGACGCGAAACGGCGCCTCCTGCTCGGCGACGCCGCCGCCGCCGCCCCGCGCCCGTCGCCCTGCAAGCGCCCTCCCGCGGCCGAGCGCGGCATGTCGTCCGAGGACGAGCTGCCGGCGAGCGTGGGGGCGCGGTCGATTGTGAGTGAGCGAGGAGGGGGGCCGCCGGCGCTGCCGCCCGTCGACCTGCCGCCGCCGCCGCCGCGCCCGCCGCGAGCCCCGGCGCCGGTCGACTATGGCCCCCTGGGGCACGCTCGGGTGAGCAGCGGCACGGAGAGTGCGGCGAGCGGCGCGCTGTCGCCCGCGGCGTCGGGCGCGGTGCCTGCGCGCGTGTCGGCCGAATTCGGCTCGCTCGCGCCCCGGCGCTCGGTCGAGGCCGCAACGAGCTCGACCGGGTTGCACCCGTTGGGCACCGCGGTCGCGGGCGGCTGCGCGCCGACGGTGGCAGCAGCGGCAGAGGCGGCCGCGCGTCCGCCACCGCCTTCCCGCCTGTCGCTCGCCGCCCTGCTGACCCGGCGGTCGGCCAGCTCGGGTGGCTCGTCCGCGCCCAACACGCCCACCGCGGCCGCGTTTGCGGCGGTCGCGGCGGGGGAGTTGGGGGTGCGGCCCCGGGTGGAGGCTGCGGTCGCGGCCGACGACGGCGCGACCACCGCCACGGCGGCCCCGACTTCACCACTGTCCGACGCGACTGCCTCCCCAACCACGCGCAAGCAACGTCTGGCCGCCGCGCTCGACCGCGCGCGCGCCGGCACCGCCGAGCGCGCCGCCCGCCTCGCCGCCGGCGCCGAGCGCGCGGGCGGCGCCCTGGCTGACCGGGCGCGCGCGGCGGCGCGGGCGGCCAAGGAAAAGGCGGGGAGGAGGGGGGGTGGGGGGTGACCTGTGACCGCGCAGCGCCGGCGAGCGCGCACACACACTGACAGGGGCGCTGCGGCGCCCCGCCCCGCTCGCTCCATGGCGCCCGACGATGACGACGGGTGCCAGCTGTGTGGCGCCGCCGCCGCCGCCCTCTGCCCTCTTTGCGGCGGGCTGACCTTTTGCCGGCGCCACCCTGCGGCGGCCATCGCGCGCGTTCACGACGCGGCCGAGTGCGCGCGCATGAAGGGCCAAGTGAGGCGACACGAGGTAAGAGAGGCGGCAAGGGGGGGGGATGGGGGGCCGATGCGAGCGCCGCCCGACCCCGACCCCGGCCGCCCCACCTCTTCCAGCTCCTGGCCGTGCCCTCCATGCTACCGTCCGCCTCCCTCGGCCCATGCGCCGCCCTGGGCGCTCTGCACGGCGCCCCCGGCTGGCGGCGGGCGTGCGGCTGCGCCGACGGCGAGCCGTGGGGCGCGTTTGCGCGCGACCCCTCTCCCACGGGCCTGCCCGACCCCACGGCCGCCGCGCCGTGGCCGCCCCCCACCGACTGGCAGGCCTTCTACCGGGCGCGCGGCCTGGACGCAGGCTCCCCGGCCGCCCTGCTGCTGCACCGGCCGCTGACCGCGGTGGTCGCGGCGGCGGCCGCCGGCGCGTCGCCCGCCAGCTCGCCACCACCCTGCATCCACGTGCTCGGCTCCCGCGTCGAGTGCGACGAGTGGCCCGCCTGGCGCGAGGTGGCTGCGTGGCTGCCGGGTTGCTCTCTCTGCTTCGTTGGGCTGCACGTCCCCGAAGCCCTGGACGGCGCCCGCTTCGACCTGCCGGGCCCGGGAGGCAAGTCAATCACCATGCATTTCACTCGGGGCGAGTGGCACGCCGTGCGTCACCGCCTGCCTCCACCGACGGTCGGCGTCGCGTGCGACGCGGGGCTCGCCGCGTACGCGTCCTGGGCGCCCACGCTGACGGCCTGGCTCGGGACCACGGATGCGCCGTTGACCATCACCGAGCACTGCGAGGAGGCCGGCGTGCGGGCGGCGGCCGCGGTTGCGGCCGCCGCGCCGCGCGCGCGCGTCGTGGGGCCAACGCTCAACCAATTTCGGTCCCCGGTCGCGCTGCGGGTGCCGGGAGCGGGTGGGCTGCCGGCCGCGTGCGGAGGCTTTGCGGTGACGGCAGTTGGAGGGGGAGGAGGCGTGGGGAGTGAAAACTGATTTGCCCACACCACCTCTCGCCCCCGCTCCTCGCGCTCTCGCCCCCGCTCTTCCCGCCGACCCGTGCACGCCCACACAGGGGCGCGACAGCCCCGCAGTGTCTCCTGCACGCGTGCCTCCTTCACGCGTCGTCCACCTCTGCCCAGAGCGAGCACGGCCTTGAGCGCTCTTGGCCACTACGCCCCCCACACCGGCTCCCGCTTGCCCAAAAACGCAGCCATCCCCTCTCTTTGCTCGCCCGACCCAAAGCACCCCCAAAATTCGGCGTGCTCGGCCTCAAGGCCGGCCAAGAGCGGTGTGTCGAGCGCGGCGGCGACCGCGCGCCGCGCAGCGGCGACCGCGCCGGGGGGGGCGGCCGCGACGCGGGACGCAAGGTCGAGGGCGGCATCGACCGCTGTGCCGGCGGGGACGACGCGCGCGACGAGGCCGAGGGCTTCGGCTTCCGAAGCGGTGAGCGTGCGCCCCGTCAGAATCAGGTCCAGAGCCCGCTGCCGCCCCAGCGCACGTGTCAGGCGCTGCGTTGCGCCCATGCCGGGCGGCACGCCGAGCCTCAGCTCGGGCTGGGCAAAGGTGGAGGACGCGCCAGCGACGACCAGGTCGGCCATTTGGCAGACCTCAAACCCGCCCCCAAGCGCGGGCCCGTCGACGGCGGCGATGAGGGGCGGGGTGGAAGCGGGGGACGCGAGCGCGTCCCAGGAGGCGAGCAGGCGCGAGGAGCGGGCCTGGAGAGGAGGGGGCGGGGTCGGGGTCGGCGCCTCGCTGTCCGGCCCGCTGTCCCGATCTTCTCCCGCCCTCTCCACACACACCTTGTCGTAGTCAAACTCCGCCAACTCTTTGACGTCCGCGCCCGCGGCAAACGCGCGGCCCGCGCCGGCGAGCACGACCGCGCGCACTCGCGCGTCGCCAGCCGCAGCCCGCAGCGCGGCCACGACCTCACGCGCCACCCCGCTCGACAGAGCGTTGAGCGATGCCGGCCGGTTGAGCGTCACCAGCGCGACGCCAGGGCGGGCGGCGGGGTCGACCAGGATCGGGGTTGGCGCCGCGCCCGCATGCGCGCCGCGGCGGCCGGCCGCGGCCGCCAAGGATGCGAGCGCGCGCGCGCGCATGCCGGGCGGCGCGGGGCGGGGGTGACGGGCGGGCCGGTGTGCGCGTCTCGCGTGCCCGCGTTACTTCTGCACACTCCTCCCTCTCTCCTCACCGCCCGTACGCGCCCGACCCCAGCATCATCCCCCCGGCAAACCCTCCGCCCAACTGCCCGCCGTACGACGCATCATAAAAGCCGCAGTTGCCGCCAAACGAGGAGAGCGTGCCGAGCGGCACGCCCGCGCACCCGTAAAACGCGGCGCCCCCCTGCTTGTCGCCCGCGGCCGGGGGCGACGGGGGGGTCGGCGCGGCGTCGACGTAGAGGATGGCGTCGGCGAGGTCGAGGCGGCCGGAGGAGGGGAGGGGGGCGGCAGGGGCGGACGCGAAGGCGCCGCCGCCGCCGGACCGGGCGGCGTCCAACGCTGCGGCGACGACGCCGCCGTCCGGGACGGCCGCGTCGGCGGCGAGCGGGGAGGCGGCCAGGGTCAGGGTGCGGGTCTTTGGATTATAGGCCGGCGACGACAACCGCACCGGCGTCGCCGCCCCCACGCCCTTGCGCGACCCTTCAAGCACGGCAGCAGGGGAGCCGAGCCACGCGCCGTCGGCCGCCCATAGCGTCCCGTTGGCCCACAGGCTCGTGCGCAGGCGGCCGGCGCGCTTGCCGCCGGGGGCGGAGTCGGCAACCCAGAGCAGGGCGGGCGACACGCCGCGCAGGGTGAGCTTGCCGGCGTCGAGGGAGGCGGCGTCCGCGTACACCATGAAGAGCAGGGTCGCGGGCGGAGGGGGCGCCGCCGCCGTCGCTTCGGGCAGGAGGGCGAGGCCGGCCGCCGCCGCGGCGGCAGCCGCGGGCGACGGCGACGGTGCCGGCGCTTGCGGGCGGGCTTGTGGGTGGTGGACGGGGTTGGTGGCGGGCGCTCGGCGGTCCCGCCGGGTCGGCGCGCCCCGGCGCCCAGCGCCGGCCGCGCCCGACCCCGCTCCAGCCGCCAGTCGCTGAGGCGGGACGGAATGCGCCCCGCGAGAGCGATGCCGGCGGTCGGGCGCTCGCGGGCGCCTCGCCAGCGGCGCGGCATGGGCCCCGCGCCCCGCGCCTCACCGTCGGCCACGGCCGCCACCCCGGCGAGCGCGAGCAGCAGGAAGCGTGTGTAAAGGCTTGGCATGGCGTCCGCGCGGGCGCGCGCGCGCGCCGCGGCTAGGGAGAGAGTGTGCGCGCGGCGCGGCCGACGAACCCCCGTCTCTCTTCTCACACGCCCCTCTCCCCCTCAACTCCTCACGTCCCCTTGCCGCCGCCCTTGCGCGTGTCGCGCTTGACCGTCTCCGTCGCCAGCAGCGCGCGCGCGCCGGCCGCCCACGCGGTCCGCGCGCCGGGCGACGCGGGGGCAGAGCCCAGATAGACCTCAAACAGGGCCCGCGCCAGCCCTGCTGACTCGATGCGCAGATCTGCCGCGTCGGGCGCCGCGAAAGAGGCCGGCGCGCGGTCGCCGGTCGAGGCGGCGACCTCCAAGGCGCCATCCGGGGTCCAGAGAAGGCAGAGCGCGGTCCCCTTGGCCAGCTTCTTCCCCCCCAGGTAGTCCCGGAACGCGCCCAGCGAGTCCATGTCGCCGGTGAGGCGCAGGCGGGGGGCGAGGGCGTCCTCGAGGGCGCCGTAAAACGTCGCGCCGTCGACGTCGCGCACGAGGTCGATCCTCAACGCCTTGACGAACGCGCCGTCCGCCAGCGCGGCCGCGTAGTCGTCGTCGCCCTCGAAAAAGCCGCCCCGGTCGCGCACGCCGAGCTCCTTGGCGGCGGCGGCCGCGTCGACGTACAGGAAGACGGCGTACACTTTGACCCCCACAAACGCGACCTTCTTCGTGCGCACGCCGCCCCCGAGGCACCGGGCGGGGCCACCGCGCCACAGGGTCGTCACCTCGGGCACGGCCACGCCGGTGGACTGAGAGCGAAGAGGGGGGTGGAGGGGTGAGGGGAGGGTCGCATCGCGCGCAGGCCTTTTCCCATCCCCCCATCTGATCTCTCACCGGCTCCTTGACGGTCAGCGCCGCGTCGGCGCGGGCGACGAGCGTAAGCGGGCGCGCCGCGCGCGGCACGCGCGGCGAGTCGAGGCGCGCGCGGGCAGCGGCCGGCCGGGCCGCGGCGGCGCGGGGCGTGGGCGCCAGGGAGCGGAGCATTGAAGAGGAGGGAGGCGAGCAGGAGTGAGGGATGCCGGCGCGCAGACGCGACCAGCCACCACTCTCCTTCCATGCCCCGCCCCGGGCGCGCCCCCCGTGGCGGCCCGCCCGCCCCACGCGGCGGCGGCGGCCGCCGCCGGGCGCCGCCGGCTCCCGAGCCCGAGCCAGACGCGCCCGGCCCCGCCGACGCGTTTTACGAGCGCGCCGACTCGGACGACGCCGTGGCGCCCGAGGAGCGCGACTCGAGAAAGTTTGACGTGAGCAGAGAAAGAGGGGGAGGGCGGCGGCGGTGCTGGGGGCCCGCATGCGGCGGCGGCCGCCGCGCCGGCGCGGCGGCTCAGCCGCAGCGCCCGCCCCGACGCCATTCTCCCTTCCCCATAGCGTCTCGAAGAACACGGCTACACGCTGCCCTCGGATTTCGAGGACGAGGAGATCGACTCGGACGCCGCCTTTGGCTCGGGCGACGACGAGCGCTACGGCGACTGGGGGTCGGGGGGCGCGGTTCCATCGGCCCGCGGCGCGGCGGCGGCGCTCGAGTCCGGCAGCGAGGACGAGGACGAGGACGAGGAGGGCGGCTCGGCCTCGGGGAGCGACGCGCCGTCGTCTGCCGCCGACCGCGCGCTCCTCGGCGGCGGCTCGTCCGACGACGACGCCGCGGTGGCCTCTTCGGACGGCGACGACGATCCCGACGACTCCCTGGCCCTGGCCGAGGCCGTGCTCGGCCGCGTGCGGCGCGCCGCGGTCGCGACCGAGGCCGCGGCAGAAGCGCCCGGCAACCTCGGCGCGCCCGCCCCCTCCCTCACCGCCGCAGACCTCGTCGCCGGCCTGGGCGCCGACCGCGCCAAGCTGGGCGGGGCGCGGAAGGCGTTGGGGAGGGTTGGAGGGGCTGTCAAGCCGGCGGCCGCCCCGGCGCCGCGCCTCGCCGCCGAGCGCGCCGACCGGCGCGCGGCGTACGAGGCGTCCAAGGCGGAGGTGTCGAAATGGACGCCCATCATCAAGGCCAACCGGGAGGCACCCACCCTCTCCCTCGTCCCAGGGCGCGAAGGCGGCGCGCGCCCCCCGGCCACGACGCGCGCGCTCGCCGCCGCGTTCACCCCCGCGCCCGCCGGCGTCGAGGCTGAGGTCGCCGCCATGCTGGCCGCCGCGCGCGCCGACACGGCGGCCGCGGTGGCGGCGTCCGAGGCGACGCTGGTGGCGCGCGCGGTCGACCCGGCCGAGGCCGCCGCGCGCTCCGCCCGGCTCGCCAAAATGCGGTCCCTCCTCTTTCACGCTGAGATCAAGCTCAAGCGCGCCAAGAAGATCAAGTCCAAAGAGTACCGGCGGCGCGCGGCCAAGTCGGCGCGGGTCGCGGCCGAGAAAGAGGCGGCCGCCGGCGGCGGCGACGCCGACGACGCCGACGCCGCGTTTCTCGCGCTCGACGCCGAGGACGCCGAGTTTCGGCGCGCCCAGGAGCGGCTCACGCTCAAGCACAAAAACACGTCGCGCTGGGCGCGGCGCGCGCTCAAGCGGGGGGCGGCGGGAGGGGCCAAGCGCGACGACGCGACGCGCGAAGCGCTGGCGGAACAGTTGCGGCTGGGGGCCGAACTCCGGCGCAAGGTGGATGCTGGAGCGGGGGGCGAGAGTGACGACGGCACCCAGTCCGAGTCGGACGGGGGCGACGAGGGCGGCGGCGCGGCGCGCGTTCGCGCCGCGGCCGCCGACGCGCTCGCCGCCGCGGAGGCCGCCGCGGGCGAAGCCGCGGCCGCGTCCGCCGGCCTGGCCGGCCTGCCCTTTATGAAGCGGGCGGCGGCGCGCGACGCGGCGGAAGCCGCGGCGGCGGCGCGGCGGCTGCTGGAAGGGTTGGACGCAGAGGGCGGCGAAAGGGGCGCCGCCGCGGGCGCCGCCGCCGCCGCCCCTCCCCCCTCCACCACCCGGCGCACCTTCTCAGGACGCCGCGCCCCTGCCGCCGCCGACGCGGCGAGCGACGGCGGCGGGTCGACCGGGGACGAGGACGAGGACGCGGCCGCCAAGCGCGAGCGCCGCGCCGCGGTCGTGCGCGCGGCGCCGGCCACGCCCGCGCCCGCGCCCGGGCCCGGGCCCGGGCCCAGGCGCGGGACCGCTGCCGTGGCGGACGGCGCGTTTGGCGGCGCCGGCTGGGGGTTGAGCGTGGCGGCGGCGGCAGACGCCGCGCCGCGCGCCGCGCGCCCCTCCTTCGCCCCGTCCCCGTCCTTTGCCGGCGCCCGCCCCGGCCTCGCCTTCCGCACGGGCCCGCAAGGCGTGGGCTACTACCGCGACAGCGTCGCGGCAGTGGCGGCGGCGCCCGTGGCGGCCAAGCGCGCCGCGCCCGCGCGCGCCGCCGCCGCCGCCGTCCCTCTGGCCTCCCAGCGCGACCTGGTCGCCGCCGCATTTGCCGGCGACGACGTCGTGGCCGACTTTGCGGAGGCCAAAGCGGCCGAGGTCGAGGCCGAGGCGCCCGCGGGCGGCACGCGCAGCGCGGGGGCGGACCCGCCCGGCTGGGGCTCCTGGGCCTCGGCCTCGGCCGACCGCCGCGCCGCCGCCGCCGCCGCGGCGGATGCCGCGGATGCGGAGGCGCGCGCGGCGGCGGCCGCGCGGCGGCGGGACGCGGGGCGGGCGGCGGTCGTCGTCTCCGAGCGGCACGACGCGAAAGCCGCGCGGCACGCGGTCCCCTCGGTCCCCCACCCGTTCACCTCGGCCGCCGCCTACGAGGCCTCCATGCGCGCCCCGCTCGGCCCCGACTTCAACACGGGCGCCGCGTGCCGGGAGATGACGCGGCCCCCCGTTATCACGCGCGCGGGCTGCGCGATCCAGCCCCCCCGCTTCACGCCCGCCGCCGCGCGCGCGGCGGCCGAGCAAAACCGGGCGCCTGCGGCCCGGCGCAAGGCGGTCGCGGTCGTCGCGGGCGGCGCGGTCAAGCGGTCCAAGCGGTGATGGAAAGAGGTGAGAAAGCAAGAGGAGGGGGTGGGGCGACGGTCGGCGGTTCCTTCCTCCTCCCGTCCCTGCCTCCCCCTCTCTCGAATGCGCGGTGACGACAAAACCCAGAGCGCTCTCACTGCGCCCCTGAATTAGCGTTTAAGTTGATGCGCGGAACACAATCAAGAACATCTAAGAGTCCGAGCGCATTCCATTCCTTCCTCCCTCCGTTTCCTCCCTCCCACCGCCTGGACGCCCGCCGCCGGGGCTTTTCTTGATGCCCCGCGGCGAGGCCCCCCGGCGCTTGCGCCGGGCACGGCGCACACGCGAGCGGGTGACACCCTCGGCTGCGTGGCAAAGCCCGCGCTTTTTCTAGGCGGCCGGGCTCAATCAGCGGCCGGACATATACGAGATGTGGGGGCTGTGCTCACGCCTTCCCACTCCACCACCACAGGCCGCGGCAGAGTGTGCTTTCTTGTTCTTTGGCGTTCCCATTTCTGCTTTGTGCTTTCCCCGCCGCCTCCCGGTGGTGCTGCAAACGATCGACCTCAACACACAAAATACAAAAAAGACTCTATCCGTCTCTCAGTGCGGGCTGTCAGCCGCCGGCACGGGGCGAAACCCCGGCGGCGGCCCGTCCCGCCCGCCGCCGCCGCCCATCAGCTTGAGCAGGGCGGCCGTCACCGAGCCCGCGAGCAGCAACGCCGCCCCCGCGGGCAGGGCGATCGTGGCGGAGCGCGGCGGCACGCCACGCTCCACCAGCAGCACCGCCGCCTTTTCCTGAAACCCGGCCGCCGCGGTGGCGGCGGTCAGGGCGAGGGCCACCTTGCCCGCGGCGCGGTGGGCGGGGGCGAAGGAGGCGCGGGCGGCGGGGGAAGCGCCGGGCCAGAGGAACGACGCCGCGCCGAGGGCGGCCTGGGCGTACACGGACGTCAGCGTCAAGGCCCCCAGCAGGGCGTGCGGCGTGTACAGGGAGGGGATGGGCGGGGCGTGCAGGACGTGGGAGAGCCAGGCGGCCGTCACGCCGACCGTCGCGGTGGTCGTCGCCATCGCATGAATCGCGGCGTGCGTCCGTTTGCCGCCTCCATACGCCGCAAACTGGAGCGCAGCCTCCGTCCACAGGCCGATCGAGGCGACCATGAGGGCGGGGTGCCAGTTGAAGAGGAGAGCAGTCTCGCCGCCTTTTGCCCGGCCGACGCCGCCGAGCGGGCCCGCTACCCAGGCCACCGTCAGCGCGGCCGCGGCCGCCCACAGCACGCGGGGCGCGCCCATGGCCAGGGCGGGGCGCGGGGCCGCGAGCGCGACGAGCAGGCGGTCGAGCGGCGAGGGAGGCATGGCGAGAGTGAGCGGGCGGGGTCGGGCGCGTGGCACACCCATCGGCGACCGCGCCCTCTGCACACCCCCTCTCCTTGATGCCCGACCGCCTCTCCTGGCACGAGTGGGGCGCCCCCCTCGCCCTGCTCGTCGCCGTGCACGTCGCCGCACTCGGCTGGCTGCTCGCCCGCCTCGCCAAGCCGCCGTCGCCGCCGCCCTGCAAAAAGGACGATTGACGAGAGAGGGGGGAGAGGGGAGGAGAGGTGAGTGGCGGGTGATTGGGGTAGCAAAAAGTCGAGCGAAAAACAGGCCCACTTTCTCCTCCTCTCCTCTACCCCTCCTTCTCCCCACACTTGAACGCCGCCCCCGGCACGTGATTCACGCGAAACAAGCACCCCTGCACCAGCACGGCGGACGCGTCGGCCAGGGCGATGCCGACCGCGTCAGCGACCGACGCGGCGCCCAGGTTGAGTTCGCGCAGGGTGGGGGGGCTCGACGCCGCCAGCAGCGTGAACGCGTGCACGTACGTGCCGCCGCCCATGAGGCCGACGAGGACGGCGGGCGCGAGGAGCCACCAGCCGATGGCGAGGCGGGTTGCGGCGATGACGGCAAAAAAGGCCAGGAGGAGGGCTTGCGCGGCGGGCATGGCCCAGAGGCCGCGAAGGGAGCAGTGAATTAGAGTGCCGGATGAGCGGGAGACAAAGACGCCGGCCTGGTAGGCCCAGTTGGCGGCTTTATAAAAGCGGTCGCGCGCTTTCGCGTCGTCTGGCGCGCCGACAGAAATGGCCGCCCACACGCCTGCCTGGCACACGTATTCAGCGTAGTAGACGACCAGCAATGGCACCATGTAGGGCCACAGGGTGGCGACGTGGCGCGCGGTGGCGAGGACACCGACCGGGAGGACGGGAAGGGGAGGAGGTGTCGGCGCCGCCGCCCTGCGTCCCGAGCTATCCGGCCTGCCCGCCTCGAGAAGGCCTTCTGCTTCGGCGGCGCGCGCCGCGGCGACGGCGCGCGGGGAGAGGGTCGAAGCGGCGACGGGCGTGAGCGCGACGTCGCCCGCCGGGGAGGACGCCGCCGGGCCGCCGCTCGCACTCGGCGCTCGCAGCAGCCCAAAGTGGGCCCCCAGGAAGGCGATCGGGAAGCAGAGGGCAGCCAGCAGCGTCGCGCGCAGCGACGCGCCGCCGAGGGTGTGGAGCAGGACGACCCACGCGTACCCAAACATGCCGCTCGCGCCCGTTCCAGAGGCCCAAGCCGTCAATAATGATCGGTGGTGCGGATACGCACCCGCCAGCGCCAGGCACGACGCCTCGCCGAGGCCCGACTGCGCCGCGACCAGGCCGACGCCGGCGAGCTGGACGGTATGGGACCGGGAGAGGGCGACCAGCAGGAAGCCAGACGCCATGAGCGCCGCGGCGGCCAGCGCACGGACCGCGTACGAGACGTGGCGAAACCAGTGCGGCGCCGACGCCTTCACGAGCAAACTCGGCACCACCGCCGCCAGAAAAACTTGGCCCACCGCGCCCGCTGAGATCTCGTTGGCGCAGGCCAGGGACACGTTGTAGCCGGCGTTGTTGGCGAGGCCGAGGCAGAAGAAAGCGGCGGCGTCGCGAAAGGTGGTGGAGACAGGGGGGCAGCGGCGGCGGGTGGTGGCGCGCGGCGAACGCATGGCGGGCGAGCTCGCCGCGGCGCCCGCGCCCGGCGCGCGGGCGAAGAGTGCGCGCTGCGCGCACCGCGCGCACACCAAGATGGGAGGGCGCCCGCCCCTGCCGCGGCCGCCATCGGCGCCGCCGGCGCCAGTGGTCCTTCCCGCGATCGCTGAGGCGCCATCGGTCGCGCCGAGGCCGTCGTCCGCGCCGCCCGCGGCCCGCGCGCGCGCGCGCGCGGTGCCGCACGCGCCGGTGTGGTGGTCTGGCGGACACGACGGCGCCCTGGACGCGGCGCCTGTGTCGCTCGTGCCGCAGGTGTATGCTGTGCGGACCGGGCCGCGGCCTGTCGGCCGCGCGACTGTACTCACCCCCGCTTTCCCGGCCCTGCACGGCCCCCGCATGGTCTCCGTCGGCCCCGCACTGGTGGCCGCAGACATCATCGTCGCTGCAGGCATCGTGGTGGTTGCGCTGGCGTCGAAACTGGCGTCAAAGAGGAGGACGCGGGCCGAGCCTCTTCTGCCCGCGCCCCTGGCCCTCGAGTCCGAGGCCGCCGCGCGCCGGCTGAAGGCCCGCTTCGCGGGTGCGCTCGATGGCGGCAGCGAGGGCGTGGGATCGATCGGCGAAGGCGGCGGCCGCGACGACGGCGGCGACCGCCGCGCCGAGTGGCGCGCCTTCGCACGCCGCTCCCGGCTCCACCTCGTCGACGCTGACGCGTGGGTGCCCAAGCCCGAGTCGTGATGGTGGTGTTTTGAGCGTGTGTGTGACAGACAGATTTGGTGCGACCCGCACGCCACGCCGTCACCCGCGCGCCCCCCCCGCGACGTCGAGCACCACCTTGCCCATCGACGCGCCGCTCAGCAACCTGTCCACCGCGTCGTCGGCCCTTTCCAACCCGACGTGCATCGGTTGATCGATGACCGCCTCGACGTCGCCCGCGGCCACCGCGGCCAACACCTTTTTCCGCGCCCGAGCGACCGCGCGCGCGTCGGCACCCCCCCACGCGTCGCCGTGCACGACGCGCCCGCCGGGCAGGTCCAGGCGAGCCCGTCCCCAGAAGAGATCGCGGTCGGGGGGGAGGGAGGGGGCGGAAGGGGTGGTGGAGCGGGTGGCGGCGTCGTCGCCGGAGTGGGGGTAGGCGGAAACATACCCCACGCACACCATCCGCCCTCCATCCGCCAGCGTCTCCAGCACGGCGGCGCGCAGGGGCCCGCCCACGCCCTCGTACGCGACGTCGACGCCGGACGGGCCGGCGGCGGCGGCCAGGGCGGCGGGCAGGTCGGACGGCGCGACGGTGGAGCGGTCGACGACCGCGTGCCCGGCGTCCGGCCACTTGGCCAGCAGGCGGGTGATGAGGGCCGCTTTCTCGGCGCTGCCGACGACCGCGACGACGCGCGCCCCGGCCGCCGCCGCCCACTGCGCCGCCAAGTGCCCCGTGCCGCCCGCCGCGGCGGTCACGCACACCGTGTCCCCGGCCCGCACCCCCCCCGCCGTCACGTCGAGCGCGACGGCGGCGGTGACGCCGGAGAGGGTGGCGGCGGCGGCGGCGGGCGTGGCGGCGGGGAGGCGGGTGCAGGCGGAGGACGGGGCGCGGACAAACTCTGCAAACGAGCCCGCGCCTGAAACGGCCACCGCGTCGCCTGGTTTGAGTGAGCTCACGGACGACCCCACGGCGGCGACGACGCCGACGCCTTCGGCGCCGAGAGGGATGATAGACCCCGCGTCCGCACGCGCAAACGGCGTGTGCGGCTCCAGCCCCGCCCGCACGCGAAACGTTTCGCAGCCGCCGTTGACGCCGGCGTACAGGATGCGGACGGCCACCTGAGAGAGATGGGAGGAAGAGAAGAGGGGGAGGCGTGGGCTTCGAGCGGGCGGCATCCATCGGCTGCACGCAAACACCCGCTCCCACCACCACCACCCCACCTCGTTCGCTGCGGGCTCCGTCCACGCCACCTCTTCGATGTACGCCCCCTCCCGGAACGAGGGCGCCGGCACGCGCGCCACCAGGCGCCGGTAGCTGGCCGGCGGCGCCGGCGTCGGCGGCGGGGACCCGGCCGCGGCGCGCGCGGGCGGCGGGCGGCGCGGGCGCGGGGGCATTGGAGGGAGGAGGGGGTGTGGCCAGCCGGGAGCGGCACGTTTGCCTGTGGACAACCCTGCCGCGAAGCGATCGCTTCCACGCGCTCCAGGAGGATGAGAGACCGCCCTGGATGGAAAATACAGGGCGCTGGGGCCGACAGCCACGACTGCACAAACCCGGCCGAGCGCGCACCCCTCATTCACCCACCACCGCCCCCACCCACGCCCCGATGCACTCGGGTGACCCGTACCAGGGCCTGTCGGGGCTCGACCCCAGCGGCGAGTGGAACGCGTCGTCCAGGGTTACGTTCTTTATCGCGCGCCCGTCTCTCTCATCCACCAGGTGCGCGGTCGCCACCGGCACAATCGCGTCCCCCGCCGCCCGCGCGTCGCCGCACACGGCGGCGTAGCCGACGCCGGCCAGCTTGGAGGAGAGCGGGGCGTCGTCGCCGAGGGCGGCGCCGCGGACCGAGGACGACGCGACGGTCGCGTACCTGACCCCTTCGTGGAACGCGCCCGGGCAGTTGGCCGCGCACCACGTCAAAATGCCGCGCGTCTGGTCGGGCGAGGGCGAGTCGGGCGGGGGCGGGTTGTGCGGGGAGCCGAGAGTCACGAGCGCGTCGACGCCGCCGCGCTCGGCGCCGCCGCCGTGCAGCCACACCCTCGCCAGCCATCCGCCCGCCGAGTGGGCGAGCAGGGTGACGGGGGCGCCGTTGGTGGTGGCGGCGAGGGCGTCGAGGGCGCGGTCTGCAGCGTGTGGAGGGAAGAGGTGAGGCGAGGGGGAAAAAAGCGGCTCACCGACCCCACCTCTCTCTCCACGCGCTCATACCAATGCGCTCCAGGTACCAGTCGACCGTAGGCCTCGGCGCCAGCGTCCCCCGCCAGTAGTCGGCCTTCACCACCCCCGCCGCGTTGCGCGCCCAGTCGAGGCGGGCGACGGGAGCGACCTCCACGCCCGCGATGCCGTAGTCGCCGGTCAAGAGGTCGGCCGCCAGCTGGGCGTAGTCGCCCGCCGCGTTGCCGAGGCCGGGCAGGATGACGACGCCGCGCGGGGAAGCGCGCGCGGCCGCATTGGGGCGGGACGCGTGCTTGTTGGCGGCCGCGAGGCGGGCGGGCGCCCGCCGGGGCGAGGCGACCCTCATTGAAGGGGGCGGGGAGGTGTGGCGGCGACGGCGGACCGCGCGCGAGCCGACGTTGCCGCCGTCGGCCGCGCGCTCCCACCAACCACCGCGCACGAAAAAAGGAAGACGCAAAAGTCACACAAAACTCGGGGCCCTGCCCGGGGCGGCGCCCACACCGCGCCGCCACCCCGGCCCCCCGTCCCCGTCACACCAGCTCAATGGCCGCCAGCTCGGCCGCGTCCCCCCGCCGCCGCCGGGGCTCGGTCACCACCCGGCAGTAGCCGCCCGGGCGCTCGGCGTAGCGGGCGGGGGCTTCGGCGAAGAGGGAGGCGACGATGTCGGGGTCGTACAAAAACGCGGCCGCCTGGCGCCGCGCGTGCAGCGACCCGTCCTTGGCCAACCCGATCATCTTGTCCACGTGCTTGCGGATGGCTTTGGCCTTGGTCTTGGTCGTCGTGATGCGGCCGTGGCGCAGGACTTCGGTCACCAGGGAGCGGACCAGGGCTTTGCGCTGGTCGGCCGGCCGCCCCAGGCGGTTGAGGCGGCACGCGTGGCGCATGGCGGTGACCAGGGAGCCGTTGGTGGGGGCGGCGGCCAGCGAGTGGGGGGCTGGAGAGGAGGAGGAGGGGGAGGGGTCGGCCGCCGCGCGGGTGGGGGAAGGACGGGCGGCGGGCGCGAACTCCACCCCACTCGGACGCCGCTTCAGGCCCAATGCGGGGAGATGGGGGCACGGCCGGGGCGGCAGGGGGCTCGGCCGGCTGCGCACCGCACCGGCCGCCGCGCGGCGCGTGGCACGGCGGGGGGCGCGTGCGCGCCGTCTCCGCCCCGCTGCAGCGCGTGTGTGGTCATGTGCGTGCCGCAGGGGCATGGTGGCCGCGGGAAAGCGCTGGCGGCGGCCACCGCGCCCGCCCCCGCGCGCCGCATTCCCCCCTCTCACGCACCGCGGGCCACCGCCGGGGCGCGGGCGGGGGACACCAGCGTGGTCATGGCGAACATGGTGACGACGGAGAGCGGCAGGCGGCTCGGAGTGGAAAGGGGACCCCGTGGTTGCCACACCCGACGGCTCGGATGCGGGCCGCCTGCCGCCCGCCGGCGCTCCCGGCCGCCCCACGGCGCGCCCCTCCCCTGTGCCGCGCCCTCCTCCAACCCTCGGGCGCCCCCGCCGGCTTTTCCGCGCCGGCCGCGCCCGCCTTCCGCCTCGCCGTCCTCGGCGACCTCCACCTCGACGCCCGCCACGAGGACGCGTTTGCGGAAGCCAAGGATCAGTTGCGTGGGTTGCTCGTGGACGGGCTGCTGGAGGAGCCGGGGAGCGTCGCGCGCCTGGTCCAACTGGGGGACTTGGGCGCGTCCAGCGCCGGCCCCGGGACGCCCGAGCTGTTTTCCCAGGCGCGCGAGTATTTGAGAGGGGCGGCGGGGACAGGAGATGGATCAGGCGGCGACGCAACCCCTACGACTGCCCCTCCTTCTCTTGTCGTCGGCAACCACGACCTAGAAGCCACGTCCGTCTTTGACGCGCTCCACCCCGACGACGACACCGGGGCCGAGGCGGACGCGGCGAACCTGGCCGCGTGGCGGGCCGCGTTTTCGCAAAACCATTTCTGGACCGCCCGCCTCGGCCCCGCCCTGCTGGTCGGCGTGTCGACCACGCGCTGGCGGTCGAATAGAGACTCTGTGCACGAAGTGTGTGTGTCGGAGGAGCAGGTGGCTGCTTTGGAAGCAACACTCGCCGCTGCACATGCCTCCCACACCCCCGTCATCGTCTTCTCCCACGCCCCCCCCGCCGGCTGCGGTTTGCGCGTCGTGCAAGGCGTGCACGTGCGCAACCGGTGCGCGTATCTGAATCATTCGGACCCCAAAACCGCCGCCCGCTTTGTCGCGGCAGTCGAGCGGCACCCGGCGGTCGCGCTCTGGTTTTCGGGGCACTATCATTTGTCGCACAACTATGCGACGTCGCTGTCCGTTGTGGGGCGGGCGACGTTTGTGCAGGTGGGCGTGATCGGGCCCGGCTCGTCGCGCGACGGCCTGCGCCAGTCGAGGCTCGTCACAGGAGATCAGGCCGGCTTCCGCCTCTGGTCTATCGACCATGAGGCCGGCGGCGCGTTGAGGCTGGACCTGGAGCGCGGCTGGTGGGACGGCGGGCCGCCGGCGGTCGTCCCCGTGCCGGCGGACGACCTCCTCGACCCGGGCGCCGACGCGGCCTGGCTCGCGTCCTCGCTCGACTGCGCTGTGGCGGGAGTCGAGGCCGACGACGACGTCTGGCCGGCCCCCGGCGCCGCGGCGCCGCCGACCGCGTGGCACGACGCCGGCGGCGGCTGTTTGCTCGCGCACTCGGGATCCACCGTCGTCGAGTACAGCGCCGCCCTCCGCTCCCCCGTCGGCTTTGTGTTTGATGAGTTGCCGCCCGGGGCCAGCCTGCGTTTTTTGGACGCGGCCGGCGGGGTTGCAGATGCGGCGGTCGCCGCTGCGGTCGAGGCCGTCGCCGCCGACCACTCTATTCTCATCTGCCGCCGCGTGCGCAACTCGGACGGTGGCTTTTCTCATGCTTACCAGGGCAACAAGTGGCGGAGGGCGAGGGGGGCGAGGGAGTGAAGGAGGGAAGGGAAGAGGGTGCGGCACTGCGACACACACACACGCTCATTTCTTCCTCCTCCCGCTCGCCCGGCTGGCGTCGCGCGCGTGGCGAGGGTGGCGGCCGCGGCGGCGGCGGCGGCGTGAGAGAGGAGGAGAAGGAGAGAGAGAGAGAGAGTCGCATCGGCGACACACACACACTCCTCCCCTTCACCATGAAGCTCCTCCTCCCGCTCGCCCTGCTGGCGTGCGCCGCCGCCGTCGTGAGCGCGGCGGCGGGCGACAAGCTGCAGATCGGCGTCAAGGTAGGAAAAGAGGGGGAAGGTGGAGAGGGCGGCGCGGGCGCGCGCCTCCATCCCTCGCCCTCCTTGGTCGACGGTTGGGGATTAAACGGTCCAGGGTTGATGGGCGCGGCGGCCTGCGGCGGCGCGGCGCGGCGCTGTGGTGGTGCGCGGCGCGCATCGGGCCTGCACAGGCCCCAAACGACGCCGATTCACCCCTCCCTCCCTCTCAGTACCGCCCGGAGGACTGCACTGTCAAGGCCAAGGTGAGCGCGGGATTGAGGGAGAGCGGACGGGGCGTCGGGATCGCGCGGCCCGCCCATTCCGCGCGCATCGGCCCCACGCCCTCCTCACCCCACCTCTCTCTTCCCTCTCTTCACAGGCTGGGGACAAGGTCTCGGTCCACTACACGGGCATGCTCAAGGACGGCACCAAATTCGATTCCTCGCTCGACCGCGGCACCCCGTTCACCTTTACCCTGGGCGCCGGCCAAGTCATCAAAGGCTGGGACCAGGGGCTGCTGGGCGCGTGCGTCGGGGAGAAGCGCAAGCTCCTCATCCCGCCCGAGCTCGGCTACGGCGCGACAGGGTCGCCGCCCAAGATTCCGGCCAACGCGGACCTCGTGTTTGAGACCGAGGTCATGGGCATCAACGGGAAGCCGTGAAGGGGGAGAGGTGGGGGAAGGGAGGGCTCGGGCGTGCGTATGGGGTGCAAACCGCGCCGCGAGAGCGCTTCACACCCACTCTCCCACCCGCCGCCGCGCTCGCCCCGGGCCCGGAGAGGGCAATGCTTGCAGTGACGAAGAAGAGGGACCGCGCAGCGCGCCGCCTAGCCCGCCCTGCGCCCGCGCCCGCGCCCGCCCGCCCGCCGCCGCGGCCCGCGCGCGGGCTTGTCGGGCGGCGGCGGCAGGGGCTGGGACTCGGTCGGCGCCGGCGGCGCCGCCGCGCCGACCGCCGCCGCCGCGCCGCTCGCCGCCAAGCCTTCGAGCGCCACCGCGTACCTTGCGTCCACGCTGCCCCCCGCCGCCGCTTGCCGGGCCAGGCCGGCCGCGACGGACGCCTGGTGGGCGGCCAAGCTGGCCGCGGCGTCCGCGTCGAGCCCCCACTCGGCCGCCGGCGGCGGCGGCGACTCGCCGCGCCCTCCCTTGGCCTTGGCCGCCACCGCTTCAAGCTTGGCCACCGCCGCGGGCGCGAGAGGGCCGGCCACCGCCCGACACGTGGGGCAAGTGAGGGACGCGTCGCCCGCGCCGGCGCCGCCGCCGCGGCGGCCGGCCGCGGCCCACCAGGCCGCCGCGCACTCCAAGTGGATGCCGTGCCAGCACGCCAGCCGCACCAGGGCCCGACCACCGCCCTTGAGCGGGTCCAAGCACATGGGGCAATCGCCGCAGGGCCCGGGGTCGTCGGTGAGGGCGTCGAGCGCGGCGTCGGCGACGACCGCGAGCGCGGCGTCGCCCGCCGCGCCGCCCGCCACGCCCGCCAACCGGGCCAACAGGGCCGCCTCCCGGGCGGCGCCCATGCCCTTGACGTCGGTCAGGGAGACGGCGGGCGGCGACGCGGGGTAGGACGTGCCGCACGCGAGCGTGAGCGTCGCCGCGACAAATGTGGCCGCCTCGGGCGCGCCCCGGGGCGCGACCGCGATTGACACGACCGGCGGCCACCGGGAGACGACGGTGACGCCCTCGAAGACGGCGGCCAGCGCGTCAAGCTCGGCGGCGGCGAGCTCCGCGTCTCCCATCGGGGGGGGAGGGGGCGGCGAGGGGCGGCTGGCGCGGCCGGGCGGCGCCGGCGCGGGCCGCGGGTCAAGGGCGGGCGGTTGTATGAACGAGAGAAAGGAAAAAGAGAGGGAGAGAGAAGCGCGCTTTTCCTCCCTCCCCACCTGGTTGTTTTTCTTGGCGCTACACGCTCCACCCCACCATGAGACCGGTAACGCCTCATTCACATTATAAAGCCACGCGCCGCGTCGCTCAGCCCTTCATCCCGCCGGTGTTGCCCCCGCCGACCGCGACGGTCGTCGCAGACCCGAGGGACGCACCGCCCGAGGCGGCTGCCTGCGCCAGGCGGCGGCCGTGGCGCCCCTGATGAATGCGGGGTGGGGTGGGGGTGTGGGCGTGGGCGGGCAAGGGGGAAGAGGGAAGAGGAGCGCGCGCCGCGCGCGGCCGACCCTTCGCCCCTCCTCCGGCTCCTTACCTGCATGCCGCCCCCGCCCACGGCGACCGTGGACGTCGCGGAGCCGAGGGAGGCGGCGCCCGAGGCCGCGGCCTGTTCAAGGCGGCGACCGTGGCGGCCCTGGATAGGAGACGAGGGGTTGGACGACGGGCGTCGCGCGCGCGCGGCGCCCCGCCCCCTCTCCGACCCCTCGCCTGCTGCGAGCCCGGGTCCGCGACCGTCGACGTCACGGCGCCGCCGGACGCGCCGGCAGAGCCAGCGGCTTGCTCGAGGCGGCGGCCGTGCTTGCCGCCCTGTGGAGAGAGGGGAGGGTCGCGCGCGCGCCCGGAGGCGCGCGCGCCGCGGCGCGCCAACCCCGACCCCGCGCGCTCACCTGGCCCCCGCCCCCGGCCGCGACAGTGGACGTGGCAGAGCCGCCCGAGGCGCCCGCGGCGGCGGCCTGTTCAAGGCGGCGGCCGACCGCGGCCGTCGTCGACGCCGCGCCGCCGCCAGCGGCCGCGCCGGCCGCCGCGCCGCCGCCGCCGCCACCCCAGCCGCCGCCGCCGTGCTTGCCGCCCCAGCCACCTTGGCCGCCGCCGACCGCCACGGTGGAGGTGGCGGCGCCGGGGCCGAAGACGCCGCCCGAGGAGCCTGACGCGCCGGCAGCGGCTTGCGCGGCGGCGAGGTCCGCGCCCAGCGCGAGGGCCGCGACGGCGGCGGCCAGGACAAAGGTGGTGCGAGCCATGTCGAGGGCTGGTGGCGGGGGCGGAGGGGTGGGGAGGGTGGGGCGGGGCGGGTGGGGCGGCGTCCCGAGGCGCCACCAATCTCGTGTGCCGACGCGGACGCCGCAGACGGCGTGAGCGGGCCCGCCCAGCCCGCAGGGGCGTGCCGTCGGGCGGTGCCAGTGCCCGTGAGCCTACCGGGTGGTGGTTGAGAGGCGCGGAGGCGGTTGGCGCGGCTGGACGCGGGGAGTTGTGAGGGAGGCTGTCGGCGAACGTCGCTTAAATAGGGCGCGGTCGAAACTAGGATTGCAGAGCGGAGCGGGTGGGGACCAGCGCCGCCTCCCCGCGCCAGTCGCATCGGAACCGTTGGCGCCGGGCTTTGAGCGCGCCGCGCGGGCAGCCGGCGAGCGGGAGGGCGGCGGCCGCGGTTCTCTGAGCGCGCGCCTCAAGACTGGCCCCACTCCTCAACGGCAGCGCTCAATGGTGCCACGCCGAGGCTGCCTTAGGGAGGGGAGGGACGGCGCGTGAGAACGGGCCGCCGGCGGCCGCGGCGTCGCGCCGCCGGCGGCTAGGCTCGGAATTACCCAAATTGGTCATCACGGCCGCGCCCGACGGATCGGGCGCGACGCAGAGTGTGTAACAATATGCTTAGATCGTCACGGCCCCGAGCAGCAGCGGCGGCGGCCAGGCGGCGCAGGCCACCCAGCCGCGCGCGCAGGCGTCGCCCACCAGCGCCCACCTAAACTACGGACGGGAGACATGGAGAGCTCGCCTAGTCGCGCGGCGGCGCGGTCAAAGCGCGCCCCTGCGGGGCGCGCCGGCCCCGCCGCATGTGTGACGCCGCCACAGAGCGCCGCGACCATGGCCCGCTCTCCGGCTGCCGCCGCCGCGCTCGTGTACCGCTCCTTTGGCGCGCCCGAAGCCGTGCTCGCCCTGGAGCCGCTCTCGCAGCCGCGCTCGCCGCCCGCCGGGCACGCCCTGGTGCGCTGGCTCGCGTCGCCGGTCAACTGGTCGGACGTCAACACGGTAGAGGTGAGATGAAGAGGAGGGCGGGATCGAGTCGACGCCTGACGGCCCGCCTCGCGCTCGACGCCGCCGCCTTCCTCGCAGGGCACCTACCCCGGCGCCCCGCGCCCGCCGGCCACCGCCGGCAACGAAGGCGTGGGCGTCGTGGAAGCGGTCGGTTCGGGCTGCGGGCTCCCTGTGGGCGCGCGCGTCGTTCCGTCGGCGCCGCGCGCCGCAACGTGGGCTTCCCACTCGACCGTCCCCTCCTGCTCCCTCTTTCCCGTGCCGGACGCCGTCCCCGACGACGCCGCGGCCACGATGGCGGTCAACCCGCCGACCGCGGTCGCGCTGTTGTCCGAGTTTGGGGCTCTCTCCGCGGGCGACGCCGTCGCCCAAAACGGCGCCACCACCGCCGTCGGCCGCCTCGTCCTGCAACTGGCGGCGCACCGCGGGTTGCGCACCTTCAACATCGTGCGTGACCGGGGGCCGGTTGAGCTCGCTGCGGTCAAGGCGGAGCTGACCGCGCTCGGCGGCGGGCCAGCGCTGGCGACCGTTCTGTCCGAGGCCGAGGCCGACGCCGCCCGCGGCAGCGTGCCGTCGGACGCGCGCCTGGGGCTCAACTGCGTGGGGGGGCGGGCGGCGGGCGCGGTCGTGCGGCTGCTAAGGTAAGGACGATCTTGCAAAAGACTATGAGTGACCGCGCCAACAAACCTTTTTTCCAACTAACGCGGCCTTTTCCCGCCCGCCTGCCCCCCAGCCCTGACGCTACCCTCGTCACCTACGGCGGACTAGCCAAAAAGCCGGTGCTCCTGGGCGCGGGGTCGTTTATTTTTCGGGGGCTGACCGCGACCGGCTTTTGGCTCTCGTCGCCCGGCCGCGCGGCCGACCGGGTGCCGGGCCTGGAGGAGGCGGCGGATTTGCTGGCGCGCGGCGTGCTGAAGACAGAGTGCGCGAGGGAGGAGGGAGGAGGGAGGAGGGAGGAGGGGCGGCGGCGGTGGGACGGCGCGCGGCCAACGCCGTCCTCCTCCCAACACCCTCCCCAGCATCCAACGCGTCCCGCTCGCCGACTGGCGCACCGCGCTCGACCGCCTGCGCGCTGGCGGGGCGGGCGCGGTCAAGCAGGTGCTGGTGCCGCCGTGAGAGAGAGCGTGACGGCGCGCACACACCGCGCGGGCGACCCTGGCTGGACATGCCGCCCCGGTCCCGACCGCCGGCGCACGACGCCACGGCCGCGTGGTGAGGGCGTGGGTGACGGCCGCGGGAGGGCGGCCCGCCGCGACCCCGTCCCCGCATCCCACCCCAATCCACGCTCTCCAGGCTGGCCATGGCGCTCTACTGGGCCGCCTGCGCGGTCGTCGCGTCAACCACCGGGTATTGGGGCGCGCTGGCGGCGTCGGCGCCCGCGCCCGCGCGTGCTCGGCTCGCCGCGCTCGCCGCGACGCTCGCCGCGCAGGCGCCCTACTGGGGCGCCGTCGCCGGCCCTTCGGTTGCGACGCGACGCTTGGACGTGGTCGCCATCGGCGTCTTTGCGGGGGTCAACGCGCTGCTGGAGACGGCCGCTTTTGCCGCCGCCGCGCTCGCGGGCGCCGCGGCCGCCTCACGCCTCGGCCCCTCGCCCACCCTCGCCGCCATCGCATCCTTCACCTCTTTGAGCGCCTACTGCGGCGCCATTCACGCCGGCTTCTGGGAGCGCGTGTTCCCGCCGCACCTGCCGCCGCGAGGGTCGCGCGGCGCGCGCTTGATGCGCGTCGCCCTCGCCCTGTTCGTCCCCATGACCGCCTCCTGGATGGCCCTCATGGCTGCCGGAGACATGGTGGCCGTGGTGGCGCTGCACTGGGTGGCCGACGTGAGCGCGGGCTGCGCGCTGCGCCTGCGCGGGCCGCGCGGTTGAGGGAGGAGCGGCTCTCGCGGGGGCTTTTTGCAACACTGGATCACTGCGCATAGGTCGCACGAATGCGGCGGTGCCGGCGCGGTCGCGCCGCGGCGGCCAGCGTGCGTGGCGCTCGCGGCCGCGCCGCGCCGCCGGCCTCGCCCGCTAGCAGTCCCGCCAGGTGGCCGGTCGCCGACACGCCGGGCAGGAGAAATTGCAGGACAGCGGCCAGGGCGTACGGGTAGGCGCGCGCGGGGAGAGTGAAAGAACTCAGCGCGACCCCCGGCGGTGGCGTCGGCCCAGCAGCGTCCGCCAGCATCAACGCGAAGATGATGCCGGACGCGCCCGCGGTGCAGGCGGGCGGGTAGGTGGCGACGGAGGACGGGGCGAGGCCGAGGAGGGAGGCAAGGGCGACGTACAGCGCGCCCGACGCCGCCGCGGCGGCGCGGGAGACGGGCGAAATCAAGGCCCAGCGCGCGGCCGGCATCCTGGGCCTGGGCGACGCGGGCGCCTGATTCGCGCACCAACCGGCGGCGGCGTGCGGCGGGAGTGGCGGCGCGGCGTTTGGGCTGTGCCTCGGCGGCGGGCCGCGCGGCGGCGGCGCGCTCATCCTCGGGGGCGGCCTGCCGCCCGCCGTGTTGGCCGCGGTGGCGGGCCCGGCGGTGAGCGTGCCCGTGGTGGCCGGCCCGGAGCACCCGCACTGTTGCGCGGCGCCGCTCGAGGGCGCGGCGTTTGGCCCGACGCCGCTCGCCGTGGCGGCGGCCACCTTTGCCGACGGCCACGGCGCCGTGCTCGACTCCGGCACCACGTTCAACCACCTGCCGCCGGCCGCGGTCGGCGGCAGGCGGTCGGCGGGCGGTTTGTCGTGGCGTTTCTCCCACCCCAACCGCATCCGGGGCGGAAGGGGCGTAGCCCCCCCTCGGCAAAAAAGCAATGAACTAAGACGAGCGATAAAAAAAAACAGCGGCACACGCGCACGCCCCCAATTTCTCGCTCCAACCTACCCATAACGACACCTCGCGCCGCGCCCGCGCGCTCGCCCAACACGGGGGCGTGCGCATAATTTACAAGCCCCAAAGAGAGAGAGCAACGCGCGCATTCCCCCCCGCCCACCCCATGCGCGCGCGCGCCATCCTGCTGGCGGCCGCGCTCGCCGCGCTGGCCGGTGCTGTCGTGTGTGACGGCCTGGTAAGTGTACCAAGCGCGCGTGTCGTGTGTTTGAGAGAAAGGCGGGCGCTGTGTACCGCCTTCGACGCCCCCATGTCCTCCCCAATCGCCTCCCCAACCACCCTCAGCCCGCCCTGCCCCCCAAAAACTGGACCGGCCTGGCCACCCTCAACAACACCAAGCTGGGCGCCCTGCTGGCCCCTCTGACCGCCAAGCTAGCCGCCGTCAAACTAGGCAAGTGTCTCTGGACGCAGGACGGCGGCGGCACCGCGGCCGCCAACGCGCCCCCGTTTGTGACCTACCGCAGCGGCGGCTCCGGCATCGGGGGCAACTTCTGGAAAGCGTACGTGGTGACGCCGCCCGCGAACCTGTGCGGCGGCGGGGGCAAGGGCGTCACCGCCCGCCTGACGCGCGCCACGGTGACCCTGGCCAACGACGCGGCGGGCGCGGCCGTGTCCACGTCGGTGCGGGCCGGCCTGTTCGCCGTGGACGCCGCCAACGCCGCCCTGCCGCCGACATCGCCGCCGGCCCAGCTGGCGCAGTCGGCCCCCGTCGCGGTCACGGTGCCGTTCTGCCCATCCCCGTGCACGCCACCCGCGCCGTCCCCGTCCAAACCCGTCGTGTCGCTGACCCTGGGGTCGGCCAAGTCGTCGGCGTGGACGATCACGCCGGGCGCGCCGTTTGCGTTTGGCATCGCCACAGACTACACGGCCGGCCCGGGGGAATACGTCAAGTGGGCCAACGTGGTGGACGCGACCGACACGGAGGCGCCCGTGGTGGGGGCGTCCGGGTTTGTGGTGTCCACGTCGGCGTGGAGGAGCGAGGGCAGCGCCGCGTGGGTCGACGTGGGGGCGGGCAACACGTCCAACCAGTTGACGCTGGAGTTTCGGTGTTTCGCGGGGTGTCTGAAGGAGAAGGATTGAGAAGAATCCAAACAAACCGTGCAATTTTTGGGCGTCGTGAAGCGGGGGAGAGAGGGGGGGGGGGGAGGGGATGCACCACCATCGCTGCTGCTGCCGCTCGACCGCCGGGGTGGGCGGCCGCGCGCGCTCGGCACGGGGGGCGCGGCGCTGCCCCTCGCGGGCTCGGTGCGCGACTCTGGGTGCGTGGAGCGGGAGTTGTGGATGGAGTCGGGGGTTGGGCGGCGGGCGGCCCGAGGGTTGAGCGGCCTCGCTTCAAACAGCACGCGCCGACACGCGGCGTCGACGCCCTCCCGCCCCGACCCCCAGCTACTACACTGTCGACCTCGACCTCGGCACCCCGCCGGTCACCTTTTCCGTCATCGTCGACACGGGGTCGACCCTGACCCGGCCAAGTGCGGCGCCGGCTGCGGCCCGCACCGCCAGCGCGGGTTCGACGCTGCGCCCTCGTCCACGGCGTCCTCGCCGGCGTGCGGGACCCCGGGGTGCGCGTGCGGCGCCACGGAGTGCGGGTGCAGCCCCGCGGGGGGCGTGTGCACGTTTTCGCGCGAGTACGCGGAGGCGTCGTCCGTGGCGGGCGCCGTCGTCTCGGACGTCGTCCACGTGGCAGGCTGGTAGGCCTCGTCGCCTGCCGCCGAGGCGACCGGCGACGGCTCTGCGCCCGCGCCCGTGAGCCCCGAGCGCGCGGCTCGAGACGAGACGAGACGAGGCGAGAGGGCGGCGGCAGCCACTGCAGCCGGGCGTGGGGTCCGCCTAACGCCAACAAAGGGGTCACAGGCGGGCGCCGGGGCCGAGGCCGGCCCGCAACTCGCGGCGCATGACCTTGCCCGTCGCGGTGCGCGGCAACGCCTCGACCACCACGACGCGGTCCACCCTGAACAAAGGATTGAGGCTGCGCCGGATGGCGGCTTGTGCGGCGGCGCGCACGGCGGCCGGCTCGGCCGCGGCGCCGGCGCGCGCGACGACCGCGAGCACGAGCGCCTCCGGCCCGCCGCCAACCCCCGGCACGCCAACCGCCGCCACCTCGACGAGAGACGAGGCGCAGGAAGCGTCGCCCAGGACGGCCCGCTCCACCTCCGTCGCCGACACCTTGACGCCGCCGAGGTTCATCGCGTCGTCCGCGCGGCCGCGGGCGGCGTACGCGCCGCCCGCCAGCCTCGAAAACTCGTCCCCGTGCCGGCGCAAGATGGGTCGAGATGGTGCGTGCGCCGCCCGGGGCATGCCGTCGTAGTAGACGGCCTTGTGGTCGCCGCCGCGCGCGAGCGCCTGCGACGACCCGAGCAAGGGCGGCACGAGGGCCACTTCGCCAGCGACGGCAGCCGTCTCACCATGTGGGCTCTGTCCCCCATCCTCCAGCAACAGCACAAAGCTGGCCCCCATCGTGGGCGTCGAAAACGTGGCTGGCGCCCACGGACTCAACAAGCTCCCGGACGCATACCCCCCTCCCACTTCAGTCCCGCCGCACAGTTCGAGCACAGGGGAGTAGCGAGAGCGCGCGGCGAGCCAGGCTTGATCGTCGGGGGAGGAGGCTTCGCCGGTGGACCCGAAACAGCGCACAGAGGCGAGGTCGCGGCCGTCGAGGGCGCCGGTCGCGCGCCAGGCGCGCACGAGCGAGGGGACAACGCCCAGCATCGTCACCCTCGCCGCCTGCACAAACGCGCCAAACTCGGGGCCGGTTGGGGCGCCGTCAAACAGCGCCAAAGCGGCTCCAGGGAGGAGCGCGCCAAAAATCGAAAACGGCCCCATCATCCACCCCAGCGACGTCGGCCACGCCACCACGTCCCGCACCCGCACGTCCAGGTTGGCCCAGCAGTCGACCGCGCAGCGCACGGGGGTGGCGTGCGTCCAAGGGATGGCCTTGGGGGTGCCGGTCGTGCCGGACGAGAAGAGGAGGGTCAGCGGGGCGGAGGCGGGGAGGGCGACAGGGGTCGGAGCAGCCGCGGCGCCTGGCGGTAGCCTGTCCAGCGCGTGCTGCCACAGGGTGTGGCCAGGGCGGAGAGACGGCGGCGGCCGCCCCACGACGGCGACCGGGAGCGTGTCCGCCGCAGCCGCCACCCGCCCGTACAGATCCAGCTCCTTGCCCCCGCGCCGCATGCTTCCAGAGCACACGACCAAGCGCGCGTCGGCCAGGCGCAGGCGGGACGCGATCTCCGGCGCGGCAAACGATTCCGCGACTGACGCGGGGACGGCGCCGATGAGGATGGCGCCGAGGTAGAGTGCCACCGCCGTCGCATTGAGCGGCATGATGATGGCGACGGAATCGCCTGCGCGGATGCCGAAAGCGGTCAGCGCAGCCCCGGCGGCCGTCGCCGCGGCACGCAGCTCGCCGACGCGAGTCGTCGTGACGGCCGTCGGCGCCGCCTCGTCCGCACACAGCAACGCCACCGCGTCGTCGTCCCGACCATACAGACAACAAGCGGCCGCGTTCATGCGAGCGCCAGGCAGCCAAATCGCGGCGTCGGGCGTGCCCGGCGGCGGCCGGTCGAGGATCCGCGTCGGCGGCGTCTCAAACCGCACCCCCAGCTCGGGTATCACCGAACTCCACCAGGTCTCCGGGTCTTGCACCGATAGTCGCTGGAATAGGGGCAAGTCACGGCACGGGTCGCCAGTTTTTGTTTTTGTCCAGGTCGGCCCGCCCTCGTACCGCGCCATGGCCCGCGCCAGGTTTGTGCCGGCCGCGCCCGCTCTCGTGGGCGTCCACCAAGGCGCCGGGCCTTGCACGGCTTCATCCCAGCGGGCGTAGCACGCGGCGTGGAGCGCGAGGTGGGTCGCGTGCGCGTGCGCGGGGGTGAGCGCGAGTTTCGACGTCGCCCGCCACAGCTGTTGGATGAGTGGAATGTGTGGGACGCGTCCGCAATGAAAGCGCGGTCGCCCGCCCCCTTCCATGCCCCCAACTCTCGCACCTCGTCCGCCGGCACGCCCGCCGCCGCCGCCGCCTGGAGCGACGCCGCGGCGTCGCCGCCGGCGGCCAGCGCCTTGGCGGCGGCGTCGGCCGCGGCGAGAGCCATGGAGGGTGTGTGGCGTCGGCGAGAGAGAGAGAGACGCTCCCGCCCCCCGCACACCCTCGACAAAGCGCTCAAGGCGTCTTCATATTACATGGCGTGCATAGCGCGGGGGGGCGCGGTCGCGGGGCGGCCAGACCGCCGACCCCGGCCAAGCGCACGGGGAGGGAAGGCAGGCGCGCGACGGTCGCCCGACGCGCGCCGCCCCCCCGCCTCGGCGTCAACCGAAGGCGGTCGGTCGGCTTTGGTGGGGGTTGGGAGCGGGCAACGCGGTGGGTGGTGGGGAGGGCGCGACGCGTCGCGCGTTATTGTCGGGCCGCCACCCATACTCTCCTCTCCTCTCCTCTCACGCAACCGACACGTGTGGCACGACGTCGGGCGCGGCCGCGTGCGCGTCGTCGATCTTGTTGGTCTCGGAGAGGTGCATGTCGTCGGCGGCAGGTTCGGCGGCAGGTTCGGCCGCGGGCTCGGGCACGGGGTCGGCCACGTGCGCGGCGTCGACCGCCTCTGCCGCCGCGTTCTCTTCCGCGGCGTGCTCGATGACGGCGTCGGCCTCCATGGGCGCCTCGATGGCAACGGGCGTCTCAGCGTCGGCCGGTGCGTCGACCGCGGCCTCCTCGTCCGCCGCGGCCTTCACCACCTCCGCGTCAGGCTCCACGGCGTCCTCCACGACAACCATCGCCTCGGCCATCACCTCCGCCGCGGGAACCTCCACTTGAGCGACGGGCACGTCTTCCGCGTCGACCGCCACCGCCACCATCATCTCCGCTGCAGGCTCAACGACGGTGTCAAGGGCGGCCGTCTCTTCGAAGGCAGGCTCAGAAACTTGCATGGCCGGCGCCTCGTTCTCGGCGGCGACAGCGTCGGCGGCGACCGCCGTCTCAGCCTCTTCCGCGCCCACGGCCTCGACGGCAACAACCTCGTCGACCGCGGCAACAGGCTCCTCCTCCATAACGGGCGCCTCGACGTCGACGATGGCCGTGGCGGTGTCGTCGACCGCCGGCGCGTCGACCGCCACCTCCGCCCCGGGCTCGACCGCGCCGGCCTCGACGTCGGCATCCGCACCCATGATAACCTTTTCCTCCATGGGCGCGCTGCCGTCGTCGGCGACCGCCACCACCATTTCCGCGGGCTCGGGGTCGGCGACCGCGGCCGTCGCCTCCTCCTCTTGAGCCACCACCGGCGCCATAACTTCGGCCTCGGCTTCTTGGGCAACGATGACGTCGTTGGTGGTGTCGAAGGCGACGGGCTGGGGGCAGGGAAGGGCGGGAACGGTGTCGGAAGCCGACCCCTTCGCTTCGCTGGCGCGTACGCGCTCCCCCCAGGTTCCCGCCCCCCCGCCCACCTCGCCCGCGTCGCCGCCGGCCTCGCCAATGGGCGCCACATCGTGCGTCATGGTCTCGCTGGGGGTTGGAGGAGGGAGGTGTGTGTGGGCCGGGCTGTCGGGCGCGTGCGGTCGGGCCGGCCGCGAGCGGCCGCGGGCGCCAAACCAGGGCCGTTCGCCACCATTTCTCCCCATAGACCGCGGCATCGCATCATTGATGCCACTTGGCGGCGGCGGTTGGGCTCGGGAGGGCGCGAGCGGGACGGAACTGTCCGACGTGTCACGACCCCGGCATGGGCCCGCCCGCCCACGGCCCACCGCGGCAGCCGATGCCGCGCCTTCTCGCCTAGTCGGGCGCGATGATCCATTTGAACAACTTCTGAGAGACGTTCGCCCCGCGCCGACCCCGCCACCGCCGCACCTGTCGCCCGACAAAGAGGACCCGTTGCTCCCCGCCTCCCCTTCTTCGCCCTTGCGGAAAATTTTCTTGAGCTTGCGCGTCACGGTCTGCATGGCGCCGCCCGTCATGATGTGTGTGGGGGGCGGTGGTTGGTCGGCGGGGTGGTGCGCGGGAGAGTGTGTGCCGGGCTCGGAGCGGCCGGCGTGATTTTGTGGCGCGATTGCTGTCCCCCTCCACACTCCGCCCCGCGGGCGGTCGCCCGCCCCCAATGCGGGCGCGCGCAGCGACCAATGCCGCCCGCACGCTGCTGCGCGGGCTCGCCGCCACCGCCGACCCTCCCCTCCCGCGCCCGCTGGGCGTGTGCGTGGTGGGCAGCGGGCCGGCCGGGTGCTACGTCACATCACAGGTGCGAACAGAGCGATGGAGGGCGGCCTGGCGCGCTCGCGCCACGCCGCTCAACACCTCCTCCCCACCTCCAGCTCCTCAAGCGCCTGGGCGACCGCGTGCGCGTCGACATCCTGGTGCGCGTTTACGAGGCGGTCGCGGCGGCGAGCAGGGGAAGCCTTGCGCCCTTCCCACCTCCCCTTTTCCGCCCCCTTCTTCCCAGGACAAGCTACCGACCCCTTTCGGCCTTGTCCGGTCGGGTGTCGCGCCCGACCACCAGGACACCAAGGTCGGGTGATGGGTGGAGGGGTGGGGGGGCGCGGCGGGTTGCGCGCGCGCGCCGACCCCCACCCCTCGCGCCGTCCCCCCCAGAACGTCACCCACCAGTTTGACCGCCTGCTGGCCGACCCTCGCGTCACGTTTTGGGGCGGGGTCGACGTGGGGGGCGGCGGGGCGGGGGCGGTCGGGGTGGGCAGCCTGCGCGCCGCGTTCGACGCGGTCGTCCTCGCGCACGGCGCCGAGGCCGCGCCCTCCCTCCCCATCCCCGGCGCCTCCTCCCTCCCCGGCGTCCTCACCGCGCGCTCATTTGTGCTGTGGGCCAACGGCCACCCAGACGGGCGGGAGCTGGGGGTCGACCTCGGCGCGGTGTCGTCCGTCGCGGTCGTCGGCGTCGGCAACGTCGCGCTCGACTGCGCCCGCCTCCTCCTCGCGGACCCCGCGGCCCTCGCCCGCACCGACATCTCCCGGCGCGCTCTTACCGCGTTGCAAGGGTCGGCGGTGCGCCGGGTCACGCTCGTGGCTCGGCGCGGCGCGGCGGCCGCGGCGTGCACGGCGAAGGAGGTGCGGGAAGTCCTGTCCTTGCCCTCTGTCGCCGTGACCGTCACCCCACCGCCCCCACTCGACCCGACCAAGGACGATATTGCTGAAATGGGGGGCGCCAGGGGACGAAAGCGGGTGTACGACTTGTTGGCGGCCGCGGCGGCGGCCGGCCCGCGCGCCGACGCCACCAAATCGCTCCATCTCCAGTTCTTGCGGTCGCCACTCGAGTTCACGCCCGACGACGCCGACCCCGGCCGCGTGGGCGGGGTCACGCTGGCGGTCAACGAGGTAAAACGCGACGGCGGCCGGACGCGCGCCGCGCCGACGGGCGCGACCGAACGCCTGCCCGCCGGCCTCGTCCTCCAAGCCGTCGGCTTCCGCACGCCGCGCCTGGCCGAGACGCCGTACGATGAGACGCGGGCGGTGGTGCCGTCGGGGCTCGGGGGGAGGGTGGAGGAGGGAGGTGGGGACGAAAACGCGGCGCCCTCGTCGTCTCCTTCTCCCGCCCCTCTCTACGTCACCGGCTGGGCGCGCCGCGGCCCGTCCGGCATCATCGGCACCAATCTGATCGACGCGTCCGACGTCGCGGCCGCGGTCGCGGCCGACGCGGCGGCGCGGCCGCTCGGGCCGGCACGACCCGGGCGTGCTGCCCTGAAGACCGCCCTGGCCGGCGCGCCCATCGTCGACGCCGCCGGTTGGCGCGCCATCGACGCCGCGGAGAGAAAGGCGGGGGAAGCCGCGGGCGCGGTGCGGGTCAAGCTCGAGACGCGGGGGGAATTGTTTGCCGCGGCGGCCGCCTCGCGCGCCTGATTCACACGCCGCATGCAACCACACGCATTCCCATCATGTCTCTACTCGTAGATCCAGGGCTTCATCGCCGGGGTGAAGTCGGAGAGGCCCTCCGGGAACCACAGGCCGATCTCGCGCTGCGCCGACTCGACCGCGTCCGACCCGTGGATGACGTTGCGGCCGACGTCAATGCAAAAGTCGCCGCTGGGAGTGGAGGAGAGGGTGAAGGGTGGGCGTCCGTCCTCCTTCTCCCACCCATCCTTTCCTTCTCTCTCTCCTCCCGCCCTTACCGAATCGTGCCCGGCTCGGACGCGAGCGGGTTGGTGGCGCCGATTATCTTGCGCCCGGTGAGGACAACGTTCTTGCCTTCCCAGACCATGGCGACGACGGGAGCGCTGAAGAGAGAAGGGAGGTGGGGGAAGGGGGTTGGAAGGGCGCGGCGGTTGGGGGCGCGGCACGCTGGCCGCCCGCCCCAGAGCAACGCCATGGATGCGCCTGCATTGCCGAGGCAGGCGGCGCCCTCCTCCGGCGCCCTGCCGCGGCGCGGCGCACGGAGCCGCCGGTCGGCGCGGCGATCGGGGCGCTGCCTCGCCGCGGGGCCGGCCGACGGCCCCATCGCCGCCCACTCGCGCGTGCGCATCAATCAGCGACCGTACACCGGCGGCCCGCGCGCCAAACGCCCCCCGCAGCGCCAAGCAGTGCCCGCGACGCGCCGATCCCTCCTCTCCCCCCTACCTCAGAATGTACTCGACCAGCCCGCCGAAGAACGGCTTGGCCGACAGGTCGGCGTAGTGCTCCTCCGCGAGCTCGCGCGGCACGTTTTGCATTTTGAGCGCGCGCAGGTGGTACCCCTTCGCCTCAAAGCGGGCGATGATCTGGCCCACGAGGCCGCGCTGCACGCCGTCGGGCTTGATCATGATGAAGGTGGTCTCCATGGCGTGGAAGGTGGGGGGTGTTTGGGGTGGTGGATGGGGCAGGGAGTGTGGAGCAAGCGCGGCGGGCAGGCGCGCACACATCGCGGCGCACGCCGCCACGGCGCCGCCGCGCCATGGATCCGCCACCTCCCCCACCTCATCCTCCTTTCGCCCCGGGCGACCGCATCCGCGTCGGCGGAGACGGTGCGACTGTCCGCTACGCCGGCCCCCTGGCCGGCAAGCCCGGCGCCTGGGTCGGCCTCGAGTGGGACGATGAAGCGCGCGGGCGGCACGGGGGGGAGGCGGGCGGGAAGAGTTATTTCTCGGTGCGCGCGGCCGCGCCGACCGCCGGCTCCTTCGTCCGCGAGGACGCTTTACGCCCCGTCGCCGTTCGTTCAACAACCCTGCATGACGCCCTGACCTATCGCTACGCGCGCGGCGGCGACGGCCGTGGCGCGGTCGTCGGCGGCGCCGCGGTCGCCGAGCGGCAGGCCGACCTGGGGGCGCTCGAGGCGGCCAGCGTGGCGGGCATGCCGGTGCACGGGCCGGTGAGGATACAAGATGAGGGAGGTGGCGCGGACAGGTGTCGGCGGCGGCTCAAAACGCCCGCCACCCCCCTTCCCCTCCCTTCACCTATCCAGGCCCCGCCCGGCACCCTCCCGCCTCTCGCGTCCCTGACCGAACTCGACGCGTCCGGCACTTTGCTCCCCGGCTGGCCCGCGGCCGCGGCCCTGGCGTCCTCCTTACCCGCGCTTGCAGCGCTCGACCTCAGCCGCGCCTCTCTGCACCTAATCCCTCCCTCTGCCTGCCCCACCCCCTTCCCACTCACCGCCCTGCGCTCCCTCGTCCTGGCCGACACGCGGCTGACGTGGTCGGACGCGGTGGCGGCGGCTGGGGCGGCGCCGGCGCTGACGAGCCTGAGCCTGCGCGCGTGCGGGGTGTCGACCCTCTGCCCGCCGCCTGACGACTCCTTCCCCCTTCTCGCTGACCTGGACCTGTCCGACAACGATTTGGATGGGTGGGCGACGGTCGACGCCGCCCTCGGGCGCCTGCCTGCGCTCGCGCGGCTCGACGTGTCGGGCTCCACCCGCCTCACGGGCCTGGCCCCGCGCGACGCCCCATTCCCATCCCTGACCTCGCTCTGCATGGATGACACGGGCCTGGCGTCGTGGGGCGCGGTGGCCGCGCTCGCCTCGTTCCCGGCGCTCGCCTCGTTCCGCGCGGCGCGCGCGCCGCTCCCCACCCCGTCCCCATCCGCCGGCTCCGCGCGCGCCGACCTGGTCGCGCGCCTGCCCGCGTGCGTCGCCAGGCTCAACGGCGCGCCCATTTCGGGGTGGGAGCGGCGCGAAGCGGAGCGCGCGCTGGTGGCAGCGGCCGCGCCCGCCCCCGCCCCGCGACCGCTGGCCGCCACCATGCTCGCGCTCACGCTCATCGCGCCCGACGGCCGGTCCGCGCCCGCTCGGCTGCCGGCGTCGACCCCAGTCGCGCGCGTGCGCGCGGTCGGCGCGCGCCTGGCCGGCGGCCCCGCGTCCGCCTGGGCCGCCGCCCCTCTCGAACTCCGCCGCGCCGGCGGCGGCGTGGAGCGCCTCGCCCCGGCCGACGACGGGCGCGAGCTCGCGTTCCTGGGCGCGGCGGATGGAGACGCGGTGGCGTGTGTCGAGTGAGTGAGTCGTGCGCAGCGACCCCGGCCCCACCCCTCCCCGCACTGTGTATCCCACCGTCCCCACTGTCAATCGCTGCAGTTGCGGGGGTGGGAGAGCGGCGCAGATCACAAAACTGGGTTCCACGCGCCGCCGCGCTCTCAGCTCTCTTCCCCTCTCCCCCCGCCCACCTCCCGCCCGCAAAAAAGAAGCACTCGCGCTGCGTCGACCGGGGTTCGATCCCGGGTTTCTACCTCGTCTTCCGCGGTCGCACAGAACGAAACAAACGAGAATTGGAAGGGTAGCAGACTGCCACTGTCGTACCGACGCGACACCCCGGCGCGACCCCGGGACGGGGGCGCGCGGGCGAGCGTTTTGTGCAGTGCACAATTCGAATTTCCTGGGGTGCATGACAGGCGATAAAGGTGGGTGGAGGGAGAGGTGGCGGCGGTGGGAGAGCGACGCGCGGGCCGCACCGCTGCCGCAATCGCCGCCCCACAAAACCCCCTCCCACACAATCGGGCCGAGTCTGGGGCGTCACATGGCGGAAAACCCCGGGGAAAGGGGCGCGGGGAAAGGGTGGGCGCGTGTGTACAGTGCGCGTGGAACGCGCGCGCTCTCTTTCATGGCTCTCTCCTCCCTCTCTCGTTATCGTGCCGGGTGCGGCCACGGTGGAACATGCTCTAGTGGTAGTGGGTGGTGTCGGTGGCAGCGCGAGCACGTGGTCGCCGCCTCGACGCTTCCTCCTTTTCTCTAGACGCCCGCCAACGCCTGCGGCGGCGCGTGCGGCAGCGTCCCGCGCCCGCGCGCCAGCGTCTGCAGGCGCGCCTTGAGCGCAGCGGTGGCGACCGCGTCGTCCGCGAGGCCCGCGACGAAGGCGGCCGACGGCGGCGGCGGGGAGCCGCCAGGGGACGCGGCGGAGGAGGCACCACCGCCGGCCGCGCTCTCCACCGCACACAGGAACGCGTCCGCGACGCGGGAGACCCAGACGGCCGCGTCGGCGAGCAGGGCGGGCGCCGCGGCGGTCAGCAGCTTGCGCAGGCGGCGCGGCGAGATCGGCTCGCCCCGGCCATAGGTCGCGTTGAGGGCGGCGAGGGTGGAGGCGATGCCGGCGGCCTGGACAGGAGGGTGGAGGGGTCGGCGTGCGCGCGGCGCGGCGCGGTCCCGTCGCCCCGCCAGCGAGGCGTTTGTGTGCGGCCCGAACCGCCGCCCAAAGACCCTCGCGCCCGCCGCATTTCGGCCGCGCCTTTGCCCGACATCGAGCGCACGGGGGTGGGGCGTCGGAGGCGCGCGGGAGCGGCCGCGAGCCGCACACCCTGACCGCGCCCCCCCAGCGCTCAATCGCCACCTCCCCTCTCCCCTACCTCGAGCCCCCGCCCCAAAAACAGCAGCGCCTGGTCCGTCCTGCCACTCCGAGCCTGGAATGCGGCCTCCACGCGGTAGCCGCTCGCCGCGAGCGCCGCCGCGCGCGCCGCACCCTCCCGGTCGGGCACGCCCGCCGGCACGCCCGCGGACGCGCACGCGGCCGCGACGCCGGCCGCCAGCTCGTCAAAGGAGTGGCCGTCTTTGGCCAGGGCGGCGGGCAGCGCGGCGAGCCGCGCGGCGTGCGCCTCCAGCAGGCCGCCCGCGTCCGCGCGCAGCAGCTGGAAGAAGCAGACGGACGTGGGCGCGTCCTCGGCCGCGGCGGGCGGCATGGCGGGGAGAGGGGGAGGGGTGGCGCGGGCGTGTGCCGCGGCATCCGGGCCGTCCGGCGGGTCGCCCGATGGCGCTCCCCTCTCCCCCCCGGACGAGAGAGGCCCCTCTCTCGTCAGTGCGCCCGACACACAGGCCCCGCCCACGGCCCGCCCCCAAAGAAAACAACCGCCCCACCAACAACGCCCGGCGCGCCACCCCCTCGCCCCCTGTATCACCCCATCTCCGCGACCGCGTCGGCGATCAAGTCGGCCGCCTCGTGCACCTGCGCCTCGGTGATGACGAGCGGGGGCGCGAGGCGAATGATGTTGCCGTGCGTGGGCTTGGCGAGCAGGCCGCGGCGGAGGAGGGCGCGGCAGAGGGTCGACGCCGTCTTGCCAGGCGCTTCGTTGATGATGACCGCGTTGAGCAACCCCTTGCCCCGCACGGTCGCAATCCTCGCAGACCCGATGGCGCCCAGGCGGGCCCTGAGCACCTTGCCCAGCTTGTCCGCATTCTCCGGGAGTTTTTCCTCGACCAGCACGCGCAGCGCGGCCGTAGCGACGCGCGCCGCGACCGGGTTGCCGCCGTACGTCGACCCGTGCTGCCCCCGCCCCACGGTGAGCATGATGGCATCATCTGCCAACGCCGCCGACACGGGGTAGGCGCCGCCGGAGAGGGCTTTGCCCAAGACCAAAATGTCGGGCCGCGCGCCGTCGTGGTCGCTCGCGAGCATGCGCCCCGTGCGGCCCAGCCCGGTCTGCACCTCGTCCGCGATGAGGAGCGCGTTGTGTTCTTTCAGCACGGCGTGGCACGCCGCCAGGTAGCCGTCGTCGGGGACGACGACGCCGGCCTCGCCCTGGATCGGTTCAACCATAAACGCGACGACGCGCCCGCCCCCCGCCTCGAGCGCCGCCCGCAGCGCCGGCACATCGTTGTACGGCACGTTCTGAAACCCGGGCATGAACGGGCCAAAGCCGCCGGACGATTCTGGGTCGGTCGAGGACGAGATGGCGGCGAGCGTGCGGCCCCAAAAATTGCCGCGCGCAAACAGGACGATGGCTTGATCCTTGGGCACGCCCTTGACATCGTAGCCCCAGCGGCGGGCGAGTTTAACCGCGGTCTCGCCGGCCTCCACGCCGGTGTTCATCGGCAGGACCTGGGAGGAGCGAGGGGTGGGAGGTCGGCGCGGCGTCGCTCCCTCCACCCCTCTCCACCCCTCCCCACCCTCTCCCCCTCACTTTGTCGTAGCCGAACAGCGTCGTGATGTACTCTTCGTACTCCGCGAGCGCGTCGTTGAAAAAGGCGCGCGACGTGAGGGCCAGTTTGCGCGACTGGCTCACGAGGGCGTCGACGATTTTGGGGTGGCAGTGGCCCTGGTTGACGGCGGAGTAAGCGGACAAGAAATCCAGGTAGCGGCGGCCGTCGACGTCCCACACGTGCACGCCGGACTAAGGAAGGAGAGGGTGGGGGGTGGTCGAGTGTGGACCGCGCGGGCTCTGTCCTCTCCCTCCACCCCTCACTCACGCCGCGCTCCAGGACGACGGGCAGGGGGGCATAGTTGTGCGCGCCGAACCGGTCCTCGGCCTCGATGAACTGGAGGGGGGGAGAGGGAACGGAAGCGTCGGCCGGCGGCGGGCGGAAGAGTCGGCCGGCGGCGGGCGGACGCGCGGCTTCGCGCCCGCGACGGCTCGCGCGTGCCGGCGGGTCGTCGACCGCTCCGCCTCCCAACCGCCGCGCCCATTGCTTCCTGCCAGTGTCGGGCGCGTCCGACGCGGGCGCCCGCCGTCGAGCGCGCCCCCGATTGCCCGTTCTCTCGCTCACCGCTTTCTGGCTGTCCGGCGCCCCTGCCGTGTCGACCGGCGCCGCCGCGTACGCGCGCGCCAGGCACGCCGCCGTCGGCCGGGCCAGGGTGCGGGCCAGCATCGGGGATGGAGGGGGCGGAGCGGCTGTGTGCGGCGCCGAATATGCGCCTCCACTCCGCGCCCGCGCGGCGGTCGCCCGCGGCAGCGACGACGCCATGGTGCGGCGTGACGCCACGCCGCCACGCCCAGCGCCGCCGGAAGCCGCGCCGGGATGGGCGCCGCCGCCGCGCCGCCGACGCCTCCCTCGCCCCTCTCCCAGTCTCTCACGCTGCACACGACGCTGGGCGACCTCAAACTGGAGCTCGCGTGCGAGGCGTGCCCCGGCGCGTGCAGGAATTTCCTCGCGCTCGCCGCGGGCGGCGCGTACGACGGCACGCGCTTCCACCGCTCCGTCACAGGCTTTGTCCTCCAGGGCGGCGACCCGACGGGGACAGGGCGCGGCGGCAAGGCCGCGTTTGACGAGCCGGCGTGGCTGGATGAGGCAGGAAGGATGAAGCACGACGCGCGCGGGGTCCTTTCTGTCGCCAACGGCGTCCCCTCCAAAGGCCGCGGCTCCCAGTTCATGCTCACCTACCGCCCGCACCCCTCCCTGGACGGCAAGCACGTGGCATTCGGGCGGGTCATCGATGGCGAGGCTACGCTCGACGCGGCCGAGCGCGCGCGCGTCGGCGAGCGCGACCGGCCGGTCGTCGACATCGTGCTGGAGCGGGTGACGGTGCACGCGAATCCCCTGGCCGATGGGTGACGGAGGGGAGAGAGAGAGAAAGAACTGGACCGCGAGGGAGGCGTGTCGTCTCAACACCCTTTCCCCTCCCGCCTCCCCCTCCCTCTCCCCCCTCAACGGCGGCGCCCAGTCTTGGAGTCGCGGTCGAAAATTTTCTCCGCGGCGTCGGTGCCGGGCTTGAGCCCCTGCACGAGGAGGAGCGACGCAGCGGTGACGACGAGGGCGCCCACGACGACCGCCCCGACCGGGGCGTCGACGTCGCCGGGGGCGGCGGCGGCCAGGGTGGCGACGGCATTGAGCAGGGCGGGCGGGAGGGCGGCGGGAGTGGGCGCGGCGCGGCGGGCGGGCTGGGGGTTGTCGGGACAGCGGCGTCGGGCGGACCGTTCCGGCCGCGTCCTGCTCTCCCGACCCGCTCGCCATCCCCCAAAATGCTGGATCTCTGCTTGGAGCGGGCCGGCGTCGGCGGGCGAGGCCGCTGCCGCCACGCCCGCACCGCGACTCAGCCGCACATGCCGCTCCCACCCCTCTTTGCCTCACCCGGGACGTGAGCGACGACGGGCGGGACGGCGCGGTGAAGCGGAGGGCAGAGGCCATGATCGAGCAGAGGCGGGAGGCAGAGGCGGGAGCGAGGATAGTGGCGGTCGGCCATCGCCCGCCGCGGCCACACCTGCCGCGGCGCCCGCCGCCGCCGAGGCGCGAGAGGGCGCACGCCCGGTCGCCCGCGCCGCGCCATCATGGCGGCCGCGGCGTCGCTCCAGCCGCTCGCCTTCTCCACCGACGACCAGGGCATCCCCGGCGGCGTCATCATGGCGGACGCCGAGTGGAAGGCGGCCCGGCTCATGGGTGGGTGTGGTGGGGGCGAGGCGGGGCGGTGGGGAGCGCCCGGGCGTGGCGGGCGCGCCGACGCGGCCCCCGCTTCTCCTCCCTCGCGTTTTTTCAGACGCCTGCCAGGCCCATTTTGACGAGGGAGCCGACGACGAAGGTACGTCTGACTTGGACCGCGTCGTTGTCGTGGGCATCTATGCGCTGACCCCCGCCGGCGCGCGGTCGCGGCTCGCGCGCGGCGTCCCCGTCGGCGCCGGCCTCGCAGCCGCCGGGCCTGGCGCCAGCGTCCTGGTGGCCGTGAAGCGGCGGTGGGAGGCGGGCGCGGCGCGCGTCTCGCTGGAGCAGGCGGCGACGACGGCCACGACCGCGGCCGCGCCGCGCCGCGCCCCGCCCCCGGCGCCCCAACGGGCCGACCTCTCGTCCGCCGCCTCGTCCGCGCGCCGGCACGCCGACCAAGCCGCGGCCACCGCCCGGCGCGCGGTCGCCGAGGCGGCGGCGTCGGCCGCGGGCGCCGCGCCGCGCCGCCCCACCCCCCACCAGGCCCAGACCGCCTCCCGATTCTCCTGCGTCGTCCCCATCGTGCGCGAGACCGACATCGTGCTCGCGCCCGACGTGGTGGCGATGCTGGCGCCCGGGGTCGGGGGAGCGCGCGCGCGCGTGGCCATGCCGACGACGCTCACAGACGGCGCCGGCGCGCCGTGGGCCGTCGCCTGGGTGTGCGACCCCGCCACCGGCCTCAACGGCTTTGTCGGCGCGGGCTGGCGCGCGTTTGCGGCGGCGTGGGGCGCGGCGCCGGGGGGGTGGCTGCTGCTCGAGTCTGTCGAGCCAGGGCCGCGGTCGCCGCGCGGCGGCCCCACGCTGTGCGCCATCGTGCTCAATGGCCAAGGGAAGACGGTTGTGGAGCGCCGGGAGGGGGTGCAGGGCGCGCTGGGGGCGGCCGCGCTGCGCGCGGTCGCCGTCGGCGCGAGAGAGAGAGGAGGAGGGGGGGCGTGAGAGAGAAGAGGCGTGGGGGTCGCTGCTTCACCTGATTCCTTGCAACACACTGCGCCCCGAAGAGCGGGCGGCGGGCGGGCGACGCACGGCCCGCCGGCAAACGGCGCGCGGCCGGCGCGTCACCAGCGCACACTCCTGCACGGCCCCATCGGCCCCCTCCTGCCTCCAAGGCGCGCGCGCTTATCCAGGGCCTGCACGCCCCGATGGACGGCGCCCCACCGCCGACGCGGTGGGCGGCCGACCATGCGCCGCCCACGGCGGGCGCCGCCGACCCCGTCCCAAACACCCACTGTTCGCCCCCTGCGTCCGCGGACGACGCGGAGCGCGCGTGGCGCCACGCGCGCCGCGCGGGCGACGCTGGCGGCGCGGGCGGGGGCGGCGGGGACCTCTATGACGCCCTGGTGCATGCGGGGCGGGAGACGCAATACACGCTGCAGCCGCCTGGGGTGAGAGAGTGGAGGAAGGAAGGGAGGGCGGGCGGCCGGGCCGTCGCCGATGGGCGCGCAATCGGCGGCGAAGGGAGAGGGCGCCCCGGCGACCCGCGGGCGCGCGCTCAGGGGCGTCAGCGATCGCCGGACGCCGGCGCAGGGCGGTTGGACGCCCAGTCGGCACGCCGGCCGGCGCTCAACCAACGGCCGCCCTTTTCTTCGCGCGTGCCGACCTCCCGACGCCGCCCTCCCCGCCCACACACACCCCACCTCCACCCACAGTGGCCCGCCTTGCTCAACCCTGTCTCCCCCATCGCCCCCTCCATGCCCGCCGCGGTCACCGCGCGCTACGAGGCCTGCCAAGCCGCCGCCCTCTGCGGCGCGTTCCCCGCCATCCGCCGCGCGTACGCCGCCGTCGACGCCTCCCTCTTCCTGTGGCGGTACGATGTGTGGGGCGACGCGCCGGTCGAGTATGGGGGGGAGGATCAGGCGATTACGGCTGTCGGCCTCGCCCCGGCGCGGCCGGGAGTCTTCGTCGACGCCGTGACCCACCTCCTCGTTGTCGCCACCACGGTGGAGGTCACCCTCGTGGGCGTGTGCGCCGACGGCGGCGGCCGGGGCGAGCTCGCGCTGCAGCCGCTGCCGGGCTTTTCGGCCGCGACCGACGGCGTCGCGCTCGCGTGCGTCGCCGCGACGCCCGGCGGCCGCATCCTGGCCGGCGGCGGCGACGGCCGGGTGTATGAAGTCGAGTACGGGGCCGGCGGCGGGGGCGGGTGGCGGCGCGGCCGCGGCGCGCGGGTGGCGCTGCGGCCGCTCACCGGCGGCCCGGCGTCTTTCTTGCCGTCCTTTGCCGCCGCCCTCCTCCACCGCGCCCCGCCCGTCACGTCAATTGTGGTCGACGCGGCGCGCGGCGCGGCGTACGCCCTGCTGCCGCCGTCGACGGTCCAAGTGTTTGATTTGGGGGCGGGATGTTCCTCTCCGTCCCCGTCCAAAGTCGCCGAAATCGCCGACGTCGGCGCCGCCGCCGCGCGCGCCGTCGGCGGGCGCGACGTCTTTGGCGGGGGCGGCGACCGGCGCGGCGCGGCGGTCGCCGCGCTCGCGGTCGTGCCGCGGTCCGACTCGGACCGGCTGCCGCTCGTCGCCGTGACGGTCGACGGCCGCCGCATCTATTTCTCGACGGGCGCGGCCCCGCCCCCTTCCTACGGCTACTATGGTGCGCCTGCGCCGCGTCGGGCGCGCGGCGCCCCGGCGCCGCGGCCGACGGCGCTGCGCGCCGAGGTCGTGCGCGCGGCGCCGCCCCGCCCTGCGCGCGCCGCGGCCCCGGGCGGCGGCCGCGGCCTGGACGCGTCCGCCGCGCTCGTCGCTGGCGGTGTGCTCCTCCTCGCAGAGCCTGCCGGCCCCGCCGCCGCGCGGTCGCGGCTGGTCGCCGCCGCGCGCGACGCGGGCGCGCTCGCGCTCTCCGCCGCCGGCGCGGGCGCGGCGCCGGGTGGCCTGTGCGAGGCCGCGGCCGAGCTGGAGACGCTGCTGCCGGGGGACGCGTGTGCGATTTACAGTGCGGGAGGGGACGATGGAGAGAGCGGTGGCGGCGCCGACGCCGACGCGTCGCCGGGCGACGACCCCGGCGCCCCGCCTCCCCGCTTCATCGTCGTCACCACGGCCGGCGTCGTCGAAGTGGAGCGCCGGCGCCCGGTGGACGTCCTCGCCCACCTCCTGGCAGAGGGCGGCCCGCCCGCGCCCGCCGGCCCGGGCGGCCTGGCCTCGCTCGGCGTCGGCCTCGGCGCGCGCGCCCCCGCCCCGCCCCGCCTGGACGCGTTCATCACGGCGTACGGCCCCGTGGAGACGGCGGCGCTCTGTTTCGCGCTGGCGACCGCGCCGCCGGCGGGCGCGCCGCCGACCGCGCGCGCGGCGGCCGCCGCCGCACTCGCGCCGGGGGGGCGGCTGGCGACGCCGCCAGGCGTCCTGGACGCGCCCGCTGGCGCGCCGGACGGCGGCGTGCGCGGTGGCTCGCTCGCCGGCGGGCCGGGCGAGCGCGGCGGCGCTGGCACCGCCGCAGCTTCCTCCTCCCTCCTCCACCCCCACCCCCAAGCCTTTGACATGGGCGGCGCCGTCCCCCTGGCGGCCGAGCCCGACTGGTCACCCGCGCACCGGGGGCTGTGCGCTTACGCGGCGCGGCTCCTGGCGCCCGCGTGGGGCGCGCGCCTACTCGGCACGCGCGGCGCGCCGGGGCTGAGCCCGGAACGCGCGGTGGCGCTGGAAGGGCGCCTGCGCGCGCTGGCCGCTTTCGCCGCGTCCCGGCCGCGCCCCGGCCGCCCCGTGGGCGCCGCGGGCGAGCCCGCGGCCAAGCGCGCGCGGCTTGAAGAGGCCGCCGCCGCCGAAGCCGCGCGCGGCGGCGCGGTCGCCGCGCTCGCTGCGCGCGCGGCCGACGGCCTGTTCCTCTGGCGCGAGCTCTCGGCCGCCGGCGTCTCCCGCCTGGCGGCGCGCGCCGGCGGCGCCGTGCCGGGGACTCTTGCCGACGCCCGCCTGCGCGACTGGGTCGCGAGCGCGGCGGGCGACGCCGCGGCGGCCGCCCTCGTCGCGGCCCTCGTGTCGGAAGCCGCCGGCGCGGGCGCCGCCGCCGCGGACGACGTCGCGGCCCGCCTGTCCGCCGGCTGCCCCAGCTATTTCCGCCCCGGCGAGCGCGCCTTTCACCGGGCGGCCGCCGGCCTCGCGTCGGCGGCGGCGGCGGAAGGGCCGGCGCGCGCGGCGGCGGTCGCCGACGCCGTCGCGCTCCTCGCTGCCGCCCCCCTGGCCGCCGACCTGGCCCGCATCCTGCCCCAACTCGCCAAGCTGGGCGCGTGGGAGGCGGCGGTGCAGCTGGCGGCGGCCAAGGCGGCCGCGCTCGACCCGAGCGGGGCGGCGGCCGCGGCGAGGGCGGCCGGGGCGGCGGCGCGCGCGGCACTCGCGTCCCTGTGCCACGCGCCGTTGGCCGACCTGTTGAGAGCGTTGGAAGGGGACGCCAAAGCGGGTGCCGTCGCCGGCTCGACCGAGGACGGCCCCTATGCGCGCGTCGCGGCGCTCGCGCCGACCGACCGCGCCGCCGCGCGCCACGCCCTCCTCCGCGCCGCCGCGACGACCGCCGACGCCGCCCTGCTCGACGCCCTGGTCCCCGTACTCGTGCACGCGCGCGACGCCGACGGCCTGCTCGCCGCGGGCGCGGGCGGCGAGGCGCGTGTGCGCGCCGCCGCACGGCTCCCGCCCAGGCCGCCCGCGCCCCCCGGCGGCGGCCCTCCTCCCCCGCCGCCGCCGCCGCCGCCCATGGACGATGATGCGGTGGCGGCGGCGGAGCTGCTGGCCCGCCTGGCGACGCGGCGCGGCGACCCGGCGGCCTCCGCGGCGGTCTTCGAAGCGCTGGCCGCGCGCCCCGAGCCCCCCAGGGGCGGCGCGCCCGTCACTCTGGCCTCCCGCGCCGACGCCATACAGTGCGCTCTGCTGCAGTACAAGGCCGCGGGCGACGCCGACGGCGCCGACCGCGCGGGCGTGCGCCTCGCGCTGCTCGACGCCCAGGGGCGGGCGGCCGAGGAGCTGACCCGGCGCGGCAAGGACGCCGATGCTGACGTGGCTGCGACACTGCAGGGGCAGCCGCTGACGCTCGACGCTTTGTACAACGACGTCGCGATCCCGCGCCGCCTCTTCCGCGTCGCCATCGAGCTCGTGGCCCTCGCCCGGCACGGTGACCCCGCCCACGCGCGCGCGCTGTGGGATGTGGCCCTGACGGACGCGTGGGACGAAGGAGGGGTGGGTGGTGGCGGCCTCGCGGCGCGCGGCGGCGCCCCTGCCGCGGCGGCCGCCGCGCGGCGCGCCGCGCTCGCCGACGCCGCCTGCGACGTCGCCGGACGCCTTCCCGCGGGCGACCCAGCCTTGCCGTTGGCCCACGTCGCGCTGCGCCTCGCCCAGGCGGCCGCCGGCGCGTGGCCGCGCCCCGCCCCGCCGGCCCCGCCCGGCTCGGCTTTCGCGTCCTCCACCCTGCTCGCCGTCGCGCGCGGCTCCGACGGCGCCGCCGTGGACGCGCTGACGGCGGCGTTGGCGGCGCGTCCCGGGGAGCCCGGCGGCGACGACGCCGCCGCGCGCGCGACGCGGCTGGCGGCGCTCGACGCCCTGGCCGACGTCCTTGGCACCCGCGCCGCCCGCCTCGCACCCTCCTCCTCCGGCCCCACGCACCCCCCGCGCGGCGGCGGCGCGTCCTCGCGGCGCGAGGCCGGCGCGGCGGCCGACGCGGCCGAGCGCGGCGCGGCCGACGCGCGCCGCCTGGGCGGCGACGACGGCGGCGCGGTGGCGGCGAGGCTGGACGGCCTGCGGGCGCGGCTGGAGGAGGCGGCGGCGGTGGCGCCGGAGTGGGTTGTGGCGTGAAGAGGGAGGAGAGGAAAACGGGGGGGAGAGGGCCGCTGCGTGTCTGCGACCCCACCACACTCGACCACCATTCCCGGGCACGGGGGGCGCGTCCTCACACGGGCGAGGCAGCATGCGCGCGCCCCGCGCAGCCCACAGCGCTCGCCTCTCCTTTTCCCCGCTCACCCGCCCCCACCCCGGCGGCCCGAACCGCGCCCGCCGCTCAATGGCGCGGCGGGCGCGCGGCCGCGCCGCCGGGGCCGCGTCGGCGCCGCCGGACGGCGGCCGTGGCGCGCCCACCCCGCTCGCTCACGCTCGAGGCCACACCACCCCCCTCTCTGCGCCTCCCATTCACAGCGTCAACTGCTCCGGGTCCTCAAGCACCGCTTTGAGCGACTGCAGGAACCCGGCCGCGTCCGCGCCGTACACGTGGCGGTGGTCGGCGGTCAGGTTGAGGGTCATCACTTTGCGCACCGCGATCCGCCCCTCCGCGTCGGCGACGACGGTCGGGAGCGAGCCACCGACCGCGAGAATGGCGCCCGTGCCCGGCGGCAGGATGGCGTCAAAGGTGTCGACGCCAAACATGCCGAGGTTGGAAATCGTAAACGTGCCGGAATTGTATTCGTCCGGGGCCAGCGCCTTGGCCCGCGCCCGCTTGACGAGGTCGGCCCACGTGCGCGAGATCGAGTAGAGGTCGGTGGTGTCGGCGTGCTTGATCACGGGCGTGATGAGGCCGCCGTCGGGCATCGCGACGGCCATCGCGACGTTGATCGCGGAATTGTACTGAATCGCGCCCCCGTCCGCCGTCGTCCGCGCGTACAGGAGCGGGTGCCCCGTCAGCGCCACCCCGCATGCTTTGGCGAGCAGGCCGGACATGGTCACGCCCTTGGGCTTGACGCGGCGGTAGAGCGCGTCGAGCGCGTCGGTCTGCACCTTGATGCTCACCCGGAACTCGGGCACCGCCATGGAGGCGATCATGTTTTTGGAGACGGCTGCCTGCATGGGGGTGAAGGGGACCGTGGTGCCGGCCAGGGCGGAAGGAGCCGCGGGCGTGGCGGCGGCCGGCGCGGCCGGCGCCGCGGCGGCAGCCGCGGGGGCCGCCGCCGCCGCCGCCGCCGCCGCCGGCGCCGCCGCCTCGACGCGCCCGCCCTTGAACGCTTCCACGTCGTCCGCGGTCACCCGCCCCGCGGGCCCGGTGCCGGGGACGGCGGCCAGGTCGACGCCCAGCTCGCGCGCGAGCTTCTTGGCGTACGGGGTGGCGACCACCCGCCCGTCGGCACGCGGGGTGAAGGCCGGGGGGGGAGGGGCCGGCGCGGCGGCGGCGGCGGGGGCCGGGGCGGCGGCGGCGGGCGCGGGCGCGGCGGCCGGCGCGGCCGCGGCGGGCGCAGCCGCGACGGGCGCCGGCGCGGCCTCGGCCGCCGGCGCGCCACCGCCACCACCAGCGGCCGCCGCTTTCTGCTTGGCCGAGTCCAGGTCGGCGTCGGTCTCGGCAATGAACGCGATCGGGGCGCCGACAGACGCGACGCCGCCCTCCGCGACGACGACCGCCGCGAGCGTGCCGGCCGCGAACGACTCCACCTCCATGTCGGCCTTGTCCGACTCGACCACGACGACGGCCTCGCCCTTCTTGACTTTGTCGCCGGGCTGCTTGAGCCAGGAGACGACCTGAGAGGGGTTGACAGGGGGTGTGGGCGCGCGGCGCTCGCGATCGCCGGCCCGCCGCGCGCCGCGCGCGGCGGTTGCGGGGGCGGCCGCCAATCCGGCGCCCGCGGGTGATTTGCTGCGTTCGCCCGCGACCGTCGCGGGGGCGGGAGGGGCGGGCGGGGGCCGGCGCGAGGCGCCGCGGGCACCGCGCGCGGCGTGCGGCCCCGGCGCGACGGGGGCCCGCGCGCCATGGGAGCCGCACAATGCGCCCGCCTCCACCACGCACACCCACACTCACCTTGCCCTCGGTCATGGTGGACGAGAGGGCGGGCATGATGACCTCCTTGGCGGCCGCGACGGGCGCGCCGCGGCGCGGCGCGGCGCGGCGGGCGCCGCGGGCGGCCAGGCCCGCGGGGCGGGCGGCGACGGCGGAGGCGGGGGGCATGGTTGGTGAAGGGAGGGGGGAGGCGGGAGGGGCCGCGCAAGGAGTGCGCCCGCGAGCCGCGCGCGACCCGCTCGCCGGGCCGGCGCGGACAACGAGCGCCCACGCCTCGTGCGCAAGCGAGCCAAGCTCCTGGCGCACCAAGCCGGCCGCCGGCCGTGCCCTCGGCCTGTGGCGTCGAGTGCGTCGACCCATCCATGCAAATACAGTGTGCGCGTGCGCCCCAAAGCCGAAACGAGAAAAAAAACTGACCCTCGTTGACCCCCGACCTCACGCGCCACCGCCGCCGCCGCCGCCGCCGACCTCGCCCGACTCCAGGCTGGCCAGGCGCGCCGGCGGCGCCCCAGCGCGCGGCGCGGCCGGCGCCGCGCCCGCGGCCGGCGCGGTCGCCGTCGCGCCGCCGTCGCCGCCGAGCGGGGTCGACGCCGCCTCCCCGGACGCGGGCGAGCCGGGCGCGGTGTCGGCGGTGGCTGCTGCAGGGGGGGGGGGGGGGGGGGGGGGGGGGGGGGGCGGGGGGGGGGGGGGGGGGGGGCGGGCGGGGCCCCCGCCACCCCCATGGGCGCCCCCCCCCCCCCCCCCCCGCCGCCCCCCCGCCGGGGGC
>Ga0315284_10000334_pt1 | contig 63510 bp, 48 predicted proteins | sample YL17G09_16_MG_FD_203696 | JGI IMG/M metagenome (GOLD analysis project Ga0315284, IMG submission 203696) | Sediment microbial communities from Yellowstone Lake, YNP, Wyoming, USA - YL17G09_16 | ecosystem: Environmental > Aquatic > Freshwater > Lake > Sediment | place: USA: Wyoming | collected...
CGGCCGAGAGACCGTAGATCGTGGGAAGGTCGATCCGGCGGACCAACTGTTTGCCCATGAGCATCATGATGATGACAATGGCCGCGGGAATCGCCGCCAGGGCAAAGGCGCTGATGATCTGCCCGCCGCGGAACATCAGCCCCAGCGCCGCCCCCATGGCCACCATCAGGAAACAACTGATGCCGTAGGCGATTCGCCCATGCAACTCCCCCTTGATCCTTTTGGTCAATCGGGGAATCTGGCTGAGGTTCAACTCGTTGATGTCCCTGCGAATGCCCGCGCTGGAGGTCATCTCATTTCCACGAAGGCAAATGTCAGCCAGAGGGATTCCCGCGGCGCGATCCAGGACCTCCTTCGGCACGGCCAGGGGGGGGGATTCCCAATCCGTCCGCCGCTGCAATCCGCCGCCGGCGCCACCGGAGACCGTCACGCCGTCCTTCAGCGACACCGTCGCCGTCGGGGCGTCCTGGCCCAGCGCCCAGTTCACTTCAATGGAACCGCTCTCGGCCCGAATGACCTGGCGCGTCCGACCGTCTCGCTTGATGGTCAACTCCACCGGTCGCGTCACCTGACCATCACGGGCCTGCGACCGCAGGGCGACGGTCTCCTTGTCCGTCACCTCGGCGGTCGCGGCGCGAATGGCGTAGGTTTCACCCTCCAGGGTCAGGCCTTCGTACGCCCGGGCGGCGTTGACCTCCGCGGCGATTTCCCGCGCCAGGGCGTCGTTGGCGAGCCTTCGCTGGATCTTGGTCAGCAGCGAGGCGATCTCGGAATTGGCGGCCGGTTCCTTCAGCGTCCCCAAGAGGCGATCCCATTCGTACCAGGAGGCGTCCTCACGGACCCGGTCGCTCAACAGCCGAGGGGGAAGCGGCATGGAAGCCTGCTCGATGATGTCGCGGCTGCTGGTCCGCATGACCGTCGGACGGATCAACGAAACGGTCACGAAGGTCCGCCCGTCGTTTTGGTCAAACTGGACGACGGCGTTGGAGGCCGTCAGGATGCGGACGTCGTCCTTCTTGCGCCCGTCGACGGCCACCACGCCGCGAAGGTCCAACGTCTCGTGGTCCTGCTCGACGCTGTCGGCGTGGACGATCTGCTGTCCACGGTCGTAATCCACATAGCCCTGCGTGCGGAACCGCTGCCGGACGATGCCCAGGACATTGGCCTTGGCCGACAGCTCGGTCAACTGCATCATCTTGGGAGTGATGTAATTGCTCAGCAGGAGCGACAGCAAGGTCACCACCGCCCCCAGCGCCATGGCGGGCTTCAATACCCGCACCGTGGACAGGCCGCTGGCCCGGCAGGCGGTCAGTTCGTTATCCTGGCTGAATCGCCCGTAGACGATCGTCGAGGCAAACAGCGCCGCCACCGGCAGCGTCAATGACAGCGTGATGGGTACCGTGTAGGCCAGCAGCGCCGCCAGTTGCCCCGCGGCCAGGCCTTCCTTGCGCAGCGGCTCGATGATGGCGAAGATCGTCATCACCAGCGTAAAGGCCACCAGCGCCAGGCCGGTGACCTTCGCCAACTCGCGAGTCAGGAACACTCCCAGGGTCTTGATCAACTCTATCGGTCTCCGCCAAGGATGCGCCGCGGCGTCCATCGGCCAGGACGCATCGCATGGCACTTTAGCCTCCAAAGCGGCGCGAGTCCATCCCCTTCCCTGACCGGGTGCATTTCAGTTTCCGGGAAGCCCCCCGCACCGCGGGGGGATGCATCAGGGCCGCCACGGCCAAGGCCATCAACAAGAAGCCCGTGGATCTGGACGTCGAGAAGGTTCACGAGGAAGGTTGTTTTGTGGGATTAGGTATCGGAGTGTAGACTGTCCATGCCTAATAGGAATGAGGTTCGCATGACAGAGCTTCCTCGAGAGATCGGCATTGCATTCGACATGCACGGGTGTCCTAACCGTTGCCGCCATTGTTGGCTGGCCTTGTTACCTAACGCAAGTCTGTCCGAGAAGACCGTGCGAGAAATTACACAATGGTTCCGATCCTTCGCGCGCCCGGGCGAAGCATCGCCGTTTTTTCGGAAAGTCTGGGTATCGACCAATACCCGCGAACCGGACTTCTCGGACGAATACCGGCGTCTTTATGATCTGGAATCGGAACTCAGCGACGGCAAGCCCTGGCGATACGAGTTGCTGAGCATCTGGCGTTTAGCACGGGACCCGCAGTACGCCTTATGGGCTAAGTCTATCGGACCCGACACCTGCCAGATCTCCTTTTTCGGCGGGGAAAACACAACGGACTGGTTCTGCCGGCGAAAGGGAGCCTATCGGGATTGTCTTACGGCCACCGAGAGGCTGCTGGAAAGCGGAATGAAGCCGCGATGGCAGCTTTTCGCCAACACCAAGGGCATCAACGAGCTTGATGAACTGCTGTGTCTGGCCGACCAAATGCGCATACCGCAGCGTGTTGAAGCCCTCGGGGCCTGTTTCAACATCTTCGTTTACGTCTGGGGAGTATGCGGCGCGGCGCTTGGGATCGAGCATCTCCGCCCGACGGCCGAGGACATGACGAAGATACCAAGGCGGCTCCTGGAGCTTTCCGTCAAACACTTTGGCCAAGACGTTCTTTGGCGCAGCGAAGCTGAGTTGTGCAGCGAAATACTCAGCCGCAATGAGTGGTATGGTTACGGGATGGAACCGGGCCACATGGGATGGTTCGAAATCGCAGGGAATATGGATGTGTACTTCAACGCATACGGAGTCGAATCCTGCTGGTGCCTTGGGAACCTCGCAAGAGAGTCGTTGAGCACAATCCTGGGGCGTTTCGAGGAGGACAATACACCTGGCCGGAGACTGATCGCAAGCGTTCCTGCCCAGCGTCTCGTCAGGGACTTCGGAAACTTGCAAGGCAGGCAGGTCCATTCATCGGCCGACGATCTCCTGCGACTATACCTGTTCCGGCATCTGGCTCTAGGTGGGAGATGACCTGAGTCATAAGCGACCCGATGAAGAAGGTCAAGTCCGGCGATCCGCTGGCTATCCCGAAGACATGGTGCACAACGCCTCTTTACGATAAAGAAAACTGCTTGCGGGAGACTTGCGGAGAAGGGTGGAATTACGCCTGGATGCAGATAGCCGGGGGGGGATCGACGCAGGCGACGGTCTCGACGGCTTGGAGATATCTTCGCGTGACGACCGCAGCCAGTCCGGTAAGGGAGACCCCCCGTCTCCGGCAGACCACGCGAACCACCGCCGGCGGGGCGAGCATCGCCGCCTTGGGGCTGGTCTGTATCGGCAGGAACTTTTTCACTGGCAGCGGCCTCGGTTGGCAGCCTGGGAGGCGTCTTATCCCGCGGCCTTGTCGATCCAGTGCGTCCCTGCACGACGCCCCCTTGCGAGCGGGGCATCCGCCTTGCGGCTCCATCCGTCGGCCCCGCGACAACGGGCGCTCGGTGACATGCAATCCGGGCATCCGCCGCGCGAACCGACAGGAAACATCGCCTCCGATGTAAAACTGATTATACCCGACGATGGCCGAAAACGTCAATCAGGGTAATCGCCAATTCAATCCCCGTCGGTCCCTTGGCTGGACGCCCTTAACGTGCGACTTCCCCGGTTTTGCGGTCGGCAGCATCAACGATCACCCGCCGGTATCGCGTCAGGGGCGGGGTGCCGCCGTCGGTGACCTCGCAGATAATGTGAATCGTCTGGCCGGGCTGGACATCCGCCGGCACCAGCAGCCGAGTCCGCGGCTGGTTGGCATCGGAGATGCTAACGGCTTTGGGATACGTGCCTGCCCCGATGTAATGCCACCATGCGTAGCTCAGCGGATGGCCGTCGCCGTCCCGGCTGGGAGAGGCGTCCAGGGTCACCTGTTCGCCAGGCATGACCGAAAGCCTCGTCGCGTGCGTCAAGAGCACCCGCGGCGGGTGATTGGCCTCCGACGGCGCCTTGACGCACCAGTCCGCTCTGGCGGCCCAGTCGTTCTGGAACGCGCTCGCCCATCGCCAGATCGGTTTGAGGGCGTCGCCGTCATCGGGAGTGTCCTTCCACAAGGCGGAGGTCTTGCCATCCCGCGCGAAGCGTCCGCCCCAGCCGCCGAAGTCCGGGTTGACGGTGTTGTCCAGCCCCACGTCGATGAGGTGCATGAACGCCAGCGAGTCACCTTCCGATAGAAAGGCGGCTCGGTGGGCCTCGTATCCACCGCACAATGCCCCATGATCGCGGAGTATGTTCGCCCGCATCCATTGGGCATTGAAATAGGAGTGCATCGGACGGGGAATCCCGTCCCTCCACCCGTACGCGATGGCGGAAAACTGTTGCTCATTGAGGATCACCCTCAGGCCGGGCCAGTGGCGAGCGATGTACTGCTGGTAGGTGTCGTCCTGGAGGGCGATCAGGTAGATCACCGCCTTGGCCGAGACCTCTTCCACACGGTCGGGGTGTTCCTCCTGGATCGTCTTGAGGGCGCGGGCGATGGTGTTGGCCCCGCCCCATGCCTGCAACCACACCGTTCGAGGATCGTCTTCAAGCAACACCTCCACGATCCGCCTCGAACCGGGCGTGGGGGTGGTCATCTCGCCGGGGTAGGCGACGTTACCGACGAACACCTGTTTTCGAAGGTACTCCGGACTGGGGTAATTCTCGTCGTGCCGCCTGAGATTGGCGAAGGCCTGCTCGTATTGGTCGATCTGCCGGTCCAGCCAGTCCGTGCCCTGCCAACTATGAGGCTTATGGTCGCCGTCGCCCCGCCAGTGGTGTACCGAACTGGAGTGGATCAGTCCCAGGACCTCCCATTCGTTGGTATAGAGCAGGAATCGCGCCATCGAACAGCGATCGTCCACCTCTCCGTCGGTAGTCACTATGGTGCGGAGCTTCTCCCGCGGCGCGGGCCGGGAAGAAGCGAAGGCCCCACGAACCGCGCAGGCCATAAGAAAAAGAATCACCAACACCCGTCTCATGTTCATCATGTTCATGTTCCACTCCTCGGTTGGCGGATGATAAGGCACTGGAACTAACGGGGAGAGCGACGAACTCTTGCGGCGGCGCCGAAAATATCGGCGCGGCGGGCGGGGCGCCACGAGGCGCCTCTTGGAAAGGTTTTGACAAGCGCCCCGGCGGCTCCTATATTCCTTGCCATTCTCGGCCAATGAGTGGCCGACACGCCTCAGGGAACAGGAGTTTCCATGATCCAGGACATGATGCGGCGTTTGAAACAAGGCAAGGTTCGCACGGGCTATCTGGTGCTGTTGGCGGTGTTTTTTCTGGGCGCGTACGCCTGGACGGCGGCGGGTGGCGCCACGGCGGGCGCGGGCGCATCGATGGTTCAAGAGGAGTCCTTTCGGTTTTTCGCCCCCCTGACGGATTACGCCCAGGGGGAGCGAGCGGCTCTGCTGGTCGTGCTGGCCATCGCCCTGTCGGGACTGGTCTACGCGATGATGCTGGTCAAGCAGGTCAAACGGGCCGACCAGGGCACGCCGCGGATGCAGGAGATCGCCACGGCCGTCCGCGAAGGCTCCAATGCCTACATGTCCGCCCAGTTCAAGAAGATCGGACCGCTGATCGTCATCCTGACGGTCCTGTTGTGGTTCACCAAGATGCACGAACCGGTCTACGCCTGGGGCCGGGCGGGGGCGTTCCTCTTCGGCTCGCTGTTCAGTTGGATGGTGGGCTTCGTCGGCATGCGACTGGCCACCACGGGCAACCTCCGCGTGGCCGCGGCGGCGCGCAAGAGCTATGGCGAGGCCATGCAGTTGGGCTACCGAACGGGCACCGTCACCGGAATGCTCACCGACGGCCTGGGGCTGCTGGGCGGGACGATCATCTTCCTGATCTACGGCGAGCGGGCCTATGAGGCCCTGCTGGGATTCGGATTCGGCGGCACGCTGCTGGCGCTGTTCATGCGCGTCGGCGGCGGAATCTACACCAAGGCCGCCGATGTCGGGGCGGACCTGGTGGGCAAGATCGAAAAGGACATCCCCGAGGACGACCCCCGCAATGCCGCCACCATCGCCGATAACGTCGGCGACAACGTCGGCGACTGCGCCGGAATGGCCGCCGACATCTTCGAGAGCTACGAGGTCACCATCGTGGCGGCGATGATCCTGGGCATGGCCAGCTTCGGCCACAAGGGCGTCATCTTCCCGCTGCTGGTCCGCGGCATCGGCGTCTTCGGATCGATCATCAGCACCTACACGGTCAAGGCCGGACCGTCCGACACCTCCGACACGGCGCTCAAGAGCGTCCACCGGGGCTTCTGGATCGGTTCGCTCATCTCCGTGGTGGGTTTCTTCATCCTTGGCTTCGCCTATCTCCACTTTGACGCCGGCTACCTGGCCAAATACAAGACAGCCGCCGCGGGCTTCCCGGGGCACGATCCGGTCAATCTGCCAGTCTGGGAGAATTTCGGCATCGCCGGGCTTGACATGAGGCCGGCCCTGACCTGCCTGATCGGCGTGCTCCTGGCGATCGCGCTCAACAAGGTCACCAGCTATTTCACGCATACCTCGCACTCGCCGGTGAAATCCCTGGCCCGCTCCTGCCAGACCGGTCACGCCACCAACATTATCCAGGGCCTGGCCATCGGGTATGAGAGCACGGTGGTGGCGATCATCGTCATCGCCGCGGCCATTGCGCTTTCGGTGCTGTGTTACTGGGGCATGCCGCCGGTGTTTATCGCCTACGGCGTGGCCATGACGGGCATCGGCATGCTGACCCTGACGGGCAACACCATTTCCATGGATGTCTTCGGCCCCGTCGCCGACAACGCCAACGGAATCGGCGAGATGGGCTACGACCGCGAGGCGATGGAAAAGGCCGAACCGGGCAGCTACCGCAAGGCCCGGCAGGTGCTGGCGGACCTGGACGCCGTCGGAAACACCACCAAGGCCGAGACCAAGGGCATCGCCATCGGATCGGCCGTCATAGCGGCGGTGTCGCTGTTCGCCAGTTTCATCGCCGTCATCGCCGTCGGAAGCGAAGACAAGATCTCCCAGATGAACGATCTCCAGTACAGCTTCGTCTCCGGAAAGCTCACCGTCGCCGACCCGATGGTGCTGATCGGCTTCCTCATCGGCGGGGCGGTGCCCTTCCTGTTCAGCTCGATGCTGCTTCGCGCCGTCGGGCGAGCGGCCTTCTTTATCGTCAAGGAGTGCCGCCAACAGTTCAAGGACAAGGAAATCTGGGCTGGGACCAAGAAGCCCGATTACGGCCGGGTGGTCGATATCTGCACCACCACCGCCCAGAAGGAACTGGTTGGACCGGGCTTCCTGGCGATTCTGGCGCCGATGTTCGTGGGTTTCCTGTTGGGGCCTTACGCCCTGGGCGGTTTCCTGGCGGGCACGATTTTAGTCGGTCAGTTGCTGGCGGTCTTCATGGCCAACGCCGGCGGCGCCTGGGACAACGCTAAAAAGACCATCGAGGACGGCCTCTACGGTGGCAAGGGTTCCGAGGCCCACAAGGCCTCCGTCACCGGCGACACGGTGGGCGACCCGCTGAAGGATACCGCCGGGCCCGCCATCAACCCGCTGGTGAAGGTCATGAACATGGTCAGTCTGCTGGGCCTGGGCCTGGTGCTGGCCAACAACGTCGTGGGCGTGCGCCCCGATACGTCCACCGCGAACCCCGCGAGATGGGCGACCAACCTACCCACCAACTGGGGCATCGGGCTGGTCGTTGCGGTCTTCAGCCTGGCGATGATCGCCTGGGCGGTTTATCAGTCCAAGCGAGAGAGCGCCGAGATGAGGGAAATCGATCAGGAACTGACACGGGGTTCCTCCGCCACCGGTTCCAAACCCTGAGGCATTGGTCACCTAGAAAGCCGCCGCCCAAGACATGTTTGGCCAGGTAATGTTGATGGTGACCGTGTTGGCCCCGACCCTGGGGGCCTTTGCCCTGCCCCTGCTGGGCCGAGTGTCGTTGCGGGTGCGCAACCTCGCGGCGCTGGGCCTGGTGGGCGTGTCGCTGGCGGGCACTGCCTGCCTGCTGCCCTCGGCCGTCGCGGGCGAAACCACCACGGTACGCCTGGAGGCGGCGCCGGGCCTGGCCTTCGTCCTCCAGGCTGACGGGCTGGCCGTGTTCATGGCGATGGTGTCCTCGCTGGTCAGCACCATCATCGTGCTTTACTCGCACGACTACATCAGCCACTACGAGCACCAGGACGAATACTATTTGATGGTCGTGCTGTTCCTGGGGGCGATGATGGGGCTGGTGTTCTCCGGTAATCTGATCCTGCTGTATGTCTTCTGGGAGATCACGGCCATCGCCAGTTGGCGGTTGATCGGTTTCTTCCGCGAGCGTTATCATGTGGTCCGCGCGGACAAGGCCTTCCTGGTGACGGTCTTCGGTGCCCTGGCCATGCTGCTAGGCTTCATCAGCATCTACGCCCAGACGGGCAGCTTCGACCTGGCGACGATCCGGGAGGCTCTCCAGGGCGGCCACCTGGGCAATTTTGCCGCGGCGATGATCCTGCTGGGCATCCTCTCGAAGTCCGCGACGCTGCCTTTCCACACCTGGCTGCCGGATGCGGGCGTGGCCCCCTCCCCCGTGACGGCCCTGCTGCACGCCGCCGTGCTGGTAAAGATCGGCGTCTATGTCTACGCCCGGTTGTTCGTGGCCACCTTCAGCCCCAGCGTGGAGATACAGCAAATCGTGTTGATCATCGCAGCCGCCAGCGCGCTGGTCTCGGCCGGGGCGGCGCTGATCGACACGGATATGAAACGCATCATCGCCTATAGCACCGTCAGCCAGATCGCCTTCATCTTCCTGGGCCTGGCCAGCGGCAATGAGATGGGCCTGGTCGGTGCACTGCTGTACATCCTGATGCACGGGCTGGCCAAGGGCGGGCTGTTCCTCGCCGCCGGGATCGTCGAGCAGAACACCGGAACCAAGGACATCACCCGCATGGGCGGCCTGCTGGCGACCATGCCCGTCACGGCTGTGGCGTTCCTGCTCTGCGCCGTCTCCGTCATGGGCGTCCCGCCGCTGGGAGGGTTCTTCAGCAAGTATATGGTCTTCAGCGGCGCCATCCAGGCGGGACATGGTTGGGTGGCGGCTGTGTTCCTGGTCGGAGCATTCCTGACGATCCTGTACCTTTTCCGCCTCTATAGCTCGATCTTCCTGAGCCAGGCGCGGACGACCCCGGCGAGGGAAGGTTCGCGCGTCATGATCGCATGCGTCGCGGCGCTGGCGGGGGCTTCGCTGGTCGCTGGACTGTGGATAGCTCCCTGGTCGCACTTGGCCCTCACGGCCGTCCGACAGATGCAGGGGATGGCGCCATGAACGAGCTCCTCCTCCTGGCGGCGATTGCGATTCCCGCCCTGGCGGGCGTAGCGGTGCTGGTCCTTACACGGGCCTCCTACGCCCTGCGCGCAGGCGTCGCCCTGGCGGCGATGGCAGCCAACTTGCTGGTGGCCCTCGCCCTCTACAGCCGGGAGTTCTCCTGCACGCTACCCTGGGCTGGAATGGGACTGGAACTGGCCTTCCGTGCCTACCACTTCAGCGGCTTCATCCTCTCGGCGGCGGCGTGCTTTGCTTTTCTGGTGACGCTGTTTTCCTGGAATTACCTGCGTGGCCATCGCGCGGCTGGGGCGTTTTTTGCCTACCTGCTGATCTCGATGTCGATGGTCAACGGGGCGGTCCTGTCCGATCACCTGGTGGCGCTGCTGTTCTTCTGGGAAGGCCTGCTGCTGACAATGTTCGGCATGATCGCCCTCGGGCGGACCGGGGCATTCCGCACTGCCGTCAAGGCCTTCATCATCATCGGCATCAGCGACTTGTGCATGATGTTCGGCATCGCCCTGGCGGGCAAGCTGGCTGGAACGCTGACGATCTCCCAGATACACCTCGGTGTCGGCGGACTGGCCGGCGCGGCGATGGCGCTGCTGGCGGTGGGAGCGATCGCCAAGGGCGGTTGCATGCCCTTCCACAGTTGGATCCCCGACGCCGCCACCGACGCCCCCCTGCCCTTCATGGCCTTTCTTCCCGCCTGCCTGGAGAAGCTCCTGGGCATTTACATGCTCACCCGGATCACGATGGACATGTTCCACGTGGCGGAGGGTTCCTGGGCGAGCATGGCGATGATGATCGTCGGTGCGGCGACCATCCTGCTGGCGGTGCTCATGGCGCTGGTGCAGAAGGACTACAAGAAGCTGCTGTCCTTCCACGCCATCAGCCAGGTGGGGTACATGATCCTGGGCGTGGGCACGGCGATACCCGCCGGCATCGTCGGCGGGCTGTTCCACATGCTCAACAATGCCATGTACAAAAACTGCCTGTTCCTCACCGCCGGATCGGTAGAGAAGCAGACGGGCACGACCAACCTGGAATCCCTCGGCGGGCTGTGGCGCAAGATGCCCGTCACCTTCGCCTGCTTTTTTGTCGCGGCGGTGTCCATCAGCGGCGTGCCTCCCTTCAACGGTTTCTTCTCCAAGGAGCTGATCTACGACGCGGCGCTGGAGCGTCACCCGGTGTTCTACCTGGCGGCGATACTGGGCTCGTTCTTCACGGCGGCGTCGTTCCTGAAGCTCGGTCACGCGGCCTTTTTCGGCCCCAGATCCACGGAACATGACGCGGTGAAGGAATCCCCGGCGTCCATGCTGGTCCCGATGATCGTCATCGCCGCCGGCTGCGCGATGTTTGGCGTCTTCAACGCCCTGCCGCTGGACCACCTGATCGCCCCTGTTCTCAGTCCCCAACTGCAACAAGAGGTACACCACAGCTTCTCCGGCATGCCGGGCAACCAGACGCTGGTGGCGCTGACTCTGGCGGCGCTGGCCGGCGCGCTGGTCAACCACCTCATCGGCGTCCGCACCAGCGGCCGCGGACTGGGAGCGGTGGACCACATTCATTACGCCCCGGGCCTGGCGGGTTTATACGACAAGGCCGAACGTCGGGTCTTCGACCCCTATGAAATCGGACTGAAACTGGCCGGGGGCGTCGCCCGATGCGGCTGGGCGGCAGACCGCGGTATTGATTGGATGTACGACAAGCTGGTCGTGGGCCTCGCCGCAGGGATATCGCGGCTCGTTCGCTGGGCGCATGGCGGCAATTACACCGCATACGTGGCCTGGTCGTTGTGTGGTTCGGCCGCCGTCTTGATATTCATACTGGCCTGCCTGTAGCAGGCCCGAGGAGCGTAACGGGTGCTTCCGCTGTTCATCTTGGCGCCGCTGGCAGCCTTGTTGCTGCTGAACCTGCCCATCCACAGGCTCACCCAGAAACCGGCCTGGTGGGCGGCACTGCTGCTGTCGGTGGCCCAGGCGGTCGCGGCGGTAGCGGTTCCCGTGAGCTTCTGGGGCAGGCCCAGCGGGTTGGAGCGGTTTGTGACCCTGGGCCTGGTGACTGACAACCTCAGCCGCGTGCTGCTGCTGTCCATCGGCTTGGTCACCGCCGTCGCCTTGCTGGTGGGGCGGGAAACCATCATCCTCCCCCGCCACCGTAGCGGTTTTGTCAACCTGGTGCTGCTGTCGCTGATCGGCATGAATGGAACGGTCCTGCTGGACGACCTGTTTTCGATGTACGTCTTCATCGAGATCACCTCGGTGTCCTCCTTCGTGCTGGTGGCGATGAACCGTGACCCCGACGCCCTGGAAGGGGCCTTCAAGTACGTGATCCTCTCAGCCGTGGCGACGATCCTGATGATCGGCGCGGTGGCCTTGCTGCTGCTGGTGAGCGGTTCCACGGACTTCGCCACGGTTTCGGCGGTCTTGCGAAAATCCACCCAAGGCCCCCTTCCCAAGATCGCGATGGGGGCCTTCGTATGCGGGCTTTTCATCAAGGGCGGCCTGGTCCCCTTCCATGGGTGGCTGCCCGCGGCCTATTCAGCGGCTCCCCCGGCCGTGTCGGTACTGCTGGCGGGCGTGGCCACCAAGGCGTCGGGAATCTACGCCCTGATCCGTCTGACCACCTCCGTGTTCGCCCCGGATCCTTCGCTGAACAACGTGCTGCTTCTGGTGGGAGCCGTCTCGGTAATCATCGGGGCCGTCGCGGCGCTGACGCAGACGGACATGAAGCGGATGCTGGCATATTCCAGCATCAGCCAGGTGGGATACATCGCCATGGGGTTGGGTTGCGGCAGCGAACTGGGCATAGCCGGGGCGGTCTTTCATCTGTTCAACCACGCGATCTTCAAGTCCCTGCTGTTCGTCAATTCCGCCGCCGTGGAGCGCCGCCTGGGCACCACCGACATGAACCGCATGGGCGGTCTGGGCAGCCGGATGCCCCTGACCAGCGTTACCTCCGTCATCGCGACGCTCTCGACGGCAGGGATCCCGCCGCTGTCGGGCTTCTGGAGCAAGCTGATCATCGTGCTGGCCCTGTGGCGAGGAGGACACTTCGCCTACGCGGGAATCGCCGTGCTGCTGAGCGTCGTGACGCTGGCGTACTTGCTGGGGATGCAGCGGAAGGTTTTCTTCGGCAAGACGCCCCCGGAATGGCAAGGCATCCAAGAGGCCGAGACGGGTCTGACGCTTTCGGCGCTGGTGCTGGCGATCATTACCGTCGCCGTGGGCGTCCTGTTGCCCCTGGTGTTGAATACGTTCCTGCTGCCCATCCGCGGCATCTTGTGACCGTGGGAGGCTGACGTGACGAACTTGGACATCGTGCTGCTGATCTGCCTGGTGGCCGCCGCCGTGGCGACGGTCATGACGGCCAGGCTGCTGCGATCGGCCATCGCCCTGGCGCTGACCAGCGCGGTGCTCACCGTGTTGATGTTCCGCATGGATGCCCCCCTGGCCGGCGTGTTCGAATTGTCCGTCTGCGCCGGGCTGATCCCCGCCATCCTGATCAGCACCATCGGCCTGACCCAACGGCTGACTTTCGAGACGCTGGAGGTCAGGCGCAAGGAACTGTTGAGGCGATTCTGGTACCTGCCGTTGATCGTCGTTTTGGTCGGAATTGCGATGACGCACGTTCGCATCCCGCTGGATTTCCCCCCACCGCCCCCGCCGGCGGCGATCAGCGTGCGAGAGGTGCTGTGGAACCTGCGGCACGTCGACCTGCTGGGACAGATCGTCATCCTGCTGGCCGGGGCTTTCGGCGTGGCCGTGCTGGTGAAGGAAGTCAAAGATGGATCCTGAAGCGGTACGATTGTTCTCGATCTTCTTCATCGGGGTGCTCCTGACGCTCCTGGCAGGCTTCTATTGCATCCTGACCAGCGCCAACCTCATCCGCACGATCATCGGGATGGAGGTACTGACCAAGGGCATGACCCTGCTGATCATTGTCGTGGGCAAGACCGCCGCGAGAATGGCCCTGGCGCAGGCCCTGGCAATCACTATGATTATTATTGAGGTGGCCGTCATCGTGGTGGCCGTCGGCATCGTGCTGTGCGTGCACAAATACAGCGGAAGCGTGGACGTCAAGCTGCTGAGGAACATCAAGGGCTGATACGCATGGAAGGCATCTCGCTACTGGTCCCGCCAATTGCGTTTGTGATCGTCCTGATCGCCGCGTTGCTGCTGTCGTGGGGCATGACGAAATTGTCCTTGCGCCCCGGAGGCAGGTACAAGGGCCTGGACCCCTACGCTTGCGGGGAGGACATCCCCACCCACCTGATCCAGCCTGATTACGGACAGTTCTTCCCGTTTGCCTTCTTCTTCACGATCCTGCACGTGGTGGCATTGATGGTGGCCACCATACCGACCGAGACGATGACGTCGTTTGCCATCGCGCTGCTGTACATCCTTGGCGCCGCCGTGGGACTGTCGGTGTTGTACAGAAGGTGGGTTCCATGAGTCTGCTGAAACAAGCCGTCAAGTGGGCGCGAGTCAAGTCACCGTGGGTTCTGCACTTCAACACCGGCGCCTGCAACGCCTGCGACATCGAGATCATCGCGGCCCTGACGCCGCAGTACGACCTGGAGCGTTTCGGCGTGCAGCTCAAGGGCACTCCCCGACACGCCGACGTGCTGCTATGCTCCGGACCCGTCACCCGACAGATCAAGGACCGGCTCCTCCGCATCTACGAGCAGATGGCCGAGCCGAAATTCGTCGTTGCCATCGGAACGTGCGCCTGTTCGGGAGGCGTGTTCAAGGGCTGCTATAATGTCTTGGCAGGCATCGACAACGTCCTGCCGGTTTTGGCGTACATTCCGGGTTGTCCCGCCAGCCCGACGGCCATCCTTGATGGCGTCGTGAAGCTGTTAAGGAGCCTGGAATCCGCCCCGTAGGACCCAGGCAAGCCCCCAGGCGAAAATGAGCGATATGTCCCAGGAACAAGCGATCCAGACGGAACTGACGGCTGCGTACCCCTGCCTTCAGGATACGGTCCGCATCCAGCGTGCCCGCCGGCTCTACGCGGCTGTCCCGAGGGAACGGATCGGCGAGGTGTTCGCCTTCGTCGTCCGCAAGATGGACTTTTCCATGCTCTGCGCCATTACGGGGCTGGATGAAGGCGAAACCCTCGGCGTGATCTACCATCTGGCCCGTCCGGACGGAACGATGTTGAACCTCAGCGCCTCCGTGCCAAAGGAGCGGCCGATACTGCGCAGCGTCACGGGTTTCTTCCCCGCCGCCGACGCCTACGAGCGGGAATTGATCGACCTGCTGGGCTTTCAGGTGGAAGGCCTGGGGCCCGGACCGCATTACCCGCTGCCGGATGATTGGCCGGCGGGACAGTACCCGCTGCGGAAAGACTGGACGGCCCCCGATCAAGCAGGCCCGCCGCGGCAAGGAAGCGAGAACCCCGATGTCTGAAACACGCTCGCGCGACGTAACCATTCCCATCGGTCCGCAGCACCCCGCGCTGAAGGAACCCACTAGCTTCTCGGTGACCCTCAGCGGCGAAAAGATTCTCCAGGTGGGCGTGCGACTGGGCTACAACCACCGCGGCATCGAGAAGGCCTGCGAAAGCCGCAGCTTCATCCAGAGCCTCTACCTCATTGAGCGGGTCTGCGGCATCTGTTCTCATTCGCATTCCAGTTGTTTCGTGCAGGCGGTGGAGGAGATCGCCGGCCTGCAACTGCCCCACCGGGCGATGTACCTTCGCACGATCATCGCCGAGCTGGAACGCCTCCACAGCCATCTGTTGTGGTTGGGCGTCGCGGGTCACGAGATCGGTTTCGACACGTTGCTGATGTACACCTGGCGCGACCGGGAGATCGTCATGGACCTTCTGGCGGCCATCACCGGTAACCGCGTCAACTACGGCATGAACACCTTCGGTGGCGTGCGACGGGACATCAGCCCCGAGCAGAAGGCCGATATCCTCAAGGCCATGGACACCCTCGAGGAACGGACCAAGTATTACATCTCCGTGGCCACGGAGGAGACCACGCTCATCCAGAGGCTCTCCGGTGTCGGCGTTCTTTCCCACGACGACGCGATACGTCTCGGCGCCGTCGGACCCACCGCGCGGGCCTCGAACGTCAAGCGGGATATCCGCAAGGACGATCCTTACGCCGCCTACGATCAGGTGCCCTTCGAGGTCATCACCAGCGATCTCAACGACGTGTACGGCCGAACGCTGGTGCGAGTCAGGGAGCTGATGGAATCCTACAAGTTGATCCGCCACCTGCTGAACAGCCTGCCCGACGGGCCTATCGCCGTCAAGGCGCCCAGGAAGATGCCCGCCGGGGAGGCTGTCAGCCGCTACGAGGCGCCCCGCGGGGAGAACGTTCACTACGTCCGTGCCAACGGCAGCGAAAAGCCCGAGCGGGTGAAGGTACGCGCGCCCACGCTGGCCAACGTGCAGGCGGTGGCACACATGCTCATAGACCGTTACCTGGCGGACCTTCCCATCGTGGTGGCCGCCATCGACCCGTGCTTCTCCTGCACCGACAGGCTCATCGACCTGACCCGCGAGGGCGGCGGACGTTGCGACGTCATCACCTGGGGCCAGTTGCACGATTACAGCCTGCGGTGGTACAAGAAGCAGGGAATGGACCTGTCGAAGCTCAACAGCCGTTTCAAGTGCGGAGAATCGTCCTAGTGGCCGGCGATCTGTTTTACATCCTGATCTTTCCGGGGTTCCTGTTCCTGGTGGTTTTTGCCCTGGTTGCGGATTACATCGACCGCAAGTTGCACGCCAAGTTCCAGAACCGCATCGGCCCGCCCTGGTATCAGCCCCTGGCGGACCTGATCAAGCTGGCCGCCAAGGAGGACCTTATCCCCCGCCAGGTCGACCCGTGGCTCTTCAAGCTCGCTCCGGTGTTCGCCGTCACCGCCGTCGTCACGGCGGCCTTGTACATCCCCATCTGGCGGCACGGAACACCGATGTCGTTCAACGGAGACGTGATCGTCGTTCTGTACCTGCTGACCATCCCCACGGTGACGTTCTTCCTGGGCGGCTGGTACTCGCGCTCGGTCTATTCGATGATCGGGGCGGCCCGGTCGATCATGCAGTTGTTCGCCTACGAGATTCCGCTGTTCCTGAGCATTTTGGCCCCAGCGCTGCTGGCCGATTCGTGGTCGCTGGGCGGGATGTCCCTCTTTTACGCCCACCATCCCTGGTACGCCCTATTCAATGTGGTGGGACTGTTCACGGCCTTGATCGCCCTGCTGGGCAAGCTGGAGCGGGTGCCTTTCGACATCCCCGAGGCCGAGACGGAAATCGTCGCCGGAAGCTTCACCGAATACAGCGGCAGGCTCCTGGCGATGTTCCGCCTGGCCCTCAGTATTGAAATGATCGTGGGCGCGGCACTGATTGCGGCTGTGTTCCTGCCCTTCGGGCTGAACCTGGGCGGTCCGGCGGCCTTCGGTCTCTACCTGGTCAAGGTATTGGGCATCGTGGCCTTGATCGCCCTGGCGCGAACCGTCTTCGCTCGCTTGCGGATCGACCAGATGATCAACTTCTGCTGGCAATTCGTCGCGCCGGTGGCGTTCCTTCAGGTCATCATCGACCTGATCGCCAAGGGAGTGATCGCCCGATGAAACACCCCGGTAGAATGGTCCGCCAGGTGCTGTCCTCCCTGCTGCGGAAGCCCGCCACGGTACGCTATCCCTTCGTCAAGGTGACCATGCCCAAACGGTTCCGGGGCAGGCTGCGATTCTACGCCGAGCGGTGCATCGGCTGCCGGTTGTGCATGAGGGACTGCCCCACCGACGCCATCCAGATACGCAAGATCGCCGACAAGCAGTTCGAGGCCGACATCGACATGGCCAAGTGCATCTACTGCGCCCAGTGCGTGGATTCCTGCCTCAAGAAGGCCCTGGAGTCCACGCCGGACTTCGAGTTGGCGCAGCTCGATAAAAACAACCTCAGGCAGACCTTCCGTGGGCAGCCCCCCGCTTCACAAAAGCCTCCAGAGGATCCTCAAGGCAAGCCTTGAGGGCTGCCGTCGCCTGGGCATCCTGGCCGTCGGATCAACCCTGCGAGGCGACGACGCCGCGGGAATGTTGTTTGGCCGGGCACTCCAGGCCGCCCTGCGAACCACCCGATCCATCCGCGTGACGAAAGTCTTTCTGGGCGAGACGGTCCCTGAGAACCTCACCGGGGACATCCGGCGATTCCGTCCTTCTCACGTGTTGCTCGTCGATGCAGCCGAGATGGGTCAATCAGCGGGTACGATTTCGTTGATCGAACCGCACCGGGCCGGAGGCAATTTCCCGGTCTCCACGCATGCCCTGTCCCTGGGCGTCCTGGCGGATTACATGGAGCGGTCCATCGGTTGTCAGGTCATCCTCCTGGGTATCCAGCCGGCGACGCGCGGGTACGGCGCCGGCCCGTCACGACAGGTCCGCCAAGCGGCGCGCTGGCTGGCAGCCATGATCGCGGCGATCCGGCAGACCCGACCCGCCCGCGCCAAGGCCAAGGCGCCGAGGCCCTCCAGACGCCGCAAGAACGCCCCTCCAAAGGCCCAGTCATGACCCAGGGGGAGGACGGGACTTTTCTCTTGCGAATCGGCCTGTGGGGTGGATAATGTCGTCTCTCGAAAGGCTTGGCATGGACGCTGGCTGGAGAGGACGATCCCCTTCAACGTAAGCCGATACATTTTTCCACGCTGGCGGCGCCCATGCGGCTTTCTTTATGAAAGGCTCAACAACGTGAACAAGTCGATTTGCTTCCTTCTGGCTGCCGGACCGCTAATCGCGGCTTTGGCTGGGTGCGGCGAGACCAAGCAGGCCATCCAAATCTCCTACAACCGCCCTGCCGCCTACGAGATTTCCGAATCCGTCCGAAAGCTTGCCATCGCCGAGTTCGGTGGAAAAACCGCCGCCGACAAGCGATGGGGCGACATCGCCTCCGATAAGCTGGCCAGCGAACTGGAAACCTACAACCGCCAGTTCAACCGTTATCAGTTGGTGGACCGCAAGCGCCTGCGGGCCATTATGGACGAGCGAGACCTGCAACTGGCCATCTCCGACACCTCCTCGGCGGGCAAGGCCGGAAAACTGGCCAACGTCGACGCGATGATCTACGGAAACGTCACGGTCATGTCACGCGACGAGCAGGGAACCCGCGAGGTTTTCGACTTCGCCAGGAACACCACCAAGACCGTCCCGTACAACAAGCGGTATTGCATGGCGGCCATCAACTTCACGATGGACGACATCAACACCTCCAAGACCATCACCACGGTGACGGTCACACGCGAATACGATTCGGAGAAAAAGAACTCCTCCGGTGCTGCCGCCCTCGCCATGGCCATGGGAATGGGCGGAAGCAGCAACGTCGCTCCCGTCGACCAGGTGCTGGAAAACCTCATCGACCAGTGCGTCAAGGAATTCGTCTCCAAGGTCAGCCCCCACCAAGTAGCCTTCTCCGAGAAGCTCATGATTGGCAATAGCAAGTCCGTCGGGACGGCCAACAAGCTGGCCTTCGCCGGAGAATATTCCGAGGCGTTGGACCTCTATCTTCAGTCCATCGAACTGAAGCCCGATGACGACGGGGCGATGTTCAACGCCGGACTGATGTACGAGGCGATGGGCAAGCTCGACCGCGCCGAGCAACTCTACGATCGGGCCTTCAAGACCAAGGACAAGGACAAGTACGTCCTGGCACGCCGACGCGTGCGCGTCGAGGCCAAGGCCACCGAACCGACGAGCGAAACGCCCTCGCCCAAAACCCCTTCCGCCCCCGTTTCGGCGCCTGCTGCCTCCGAGGGCGGATCGATCACTGCCAAGTCCGCGGAAGTGACCGGCGAAACCACCGTGACGGCGACCTCCCAACCCTCCAGCCAGGAAGCCCAACCCCCCGCCCAGCAGGAATAAAATCCTTTTGAAATGGACACTTGTAGTGTACACAACGTGCCAAGTCGCTGAATGCGATGTCCCAAGCATGTCATTGGAAAAAACGTCCCCAGACCAGGAAAGGAATGGAACATGAACAAGCTAGCCAAGGTGTTGCTGACGGTGGTGGCCGTTTGCGTGCTGGCCTCCGGTCCGCTGTCGGCACAAAGCGACCTGAGCCTCCAGAAGAAGGCCCAGAACAAACTGATGGCCGAGCGCGCCGCCCGCGCCGACGCCATGCGGAAGATCGCCGAGAGAATCCGCGGGCTGCACATCACCTCCGAGACGCTCGTGAAGGACTTCGTGGCCGAAAACGACCAGATACAGACCTCAATGACCGCCTTTCTGTCGGGCATGAAGGAAATCGGAAAGCCCAAGCACCTGGAGGATGGCACCTGCGAGGTCGTGATGGAAGTGCCGCTGGAGACCGTCATTGTCACCCTCAAGGAGTGGCATGACCGCTACTACAAGGGAAACAAGTACAAGGGCACCGACTTCGAGCAGATGACCGTCACCAACGAGATCAAGATGATCCGCGAGGTCGGACAGGGCGCGCAGAAGGAAGAGGACGAAACCATCCCCTGCGAACCCGACGGTCGATTCGACGCATCCAAAATTCCCGCCAAGGCGATGGCCTTCTGGAAGGCCCACGTCACCGGCCAGGGCAGGCTGATGGCCGAGCGGGCCGCTCGCGTGGATGGCATGCGCCGCCTGGCGGAGCGGATCAAGGGCGTCATGATCACCTCCGATACCAATGTCCAGGACTTCGTCGCCGAGAGTGACCAGATCAACGTCAACATGGAGACCTTCCTCCAGGGCGCACGCCAGTCGGGCATTCGCTACCACGACGATGAATTGATCGTCGAGGTGGACATGGAGGTGACGCTGCGGACGGTCTACGCCTCGCTGAAGAGCTGGTCGGACGTACACTACAAGGGCGACAAGGTCAAGGCCAGTAGCTTCGAGGAACTCATCACCACCGCCAAGGACACGGTGATCAAGGAAACGGGCATGGGCGTTCCGCCCGAGCGGTATCTCAAGGATGTGTCCGTCGAGATGTCACAGTCGATGTCGCTGGCGGCCAAGGTCCCGGATTGGGCGGGCATGACCAAGCGAGCGGTGGGCAACGCGGCAGTGGACACCGCCACCGAGAACGCAGCCCAGGCGAAGTTGATGGCCTACCGTGGCGCCGAACTGGACGCCAGGCGAAAGCTCGCCGAGGAAATCAACGGACTGATCATCGGTTCCTCGACGAGCGTGCAGGATTTCGTCGCCCAAAACGACGAGATTCAGACGGACATGATGGCTTTCCAGGCCGGCGCGCACGTGGTGGACGGTTCGCAGAAGCTCATGGAAGACGGCACGGCCCAGGTGACGGTGGAACTGGATCTCCGGCCGTTGTGGGACCAAATCATCGTCTATCAGAAGAAGTTCAACCTGACGATAAAGTAACGTCGATTCGGCATGGATCTCGCGGGGCGGATGGGATTGTCCTGTCCGCTCCCGCGAGGTCTTGCCGTTGCAGCCATCACTACAGACATCCTTCCCAGGAGAATCGCCATGTTAAAGAAGCTTATCTCGACGCTGATCACCCTTGTCATCGCCATGACCCCCGTTTTGCTGGCCGGCTGCGAGAAAAACGAAATCCGCACGCACAAGGAAATGGAAGTCAAGGAACAGATCATCCACCAGGACACCGTGGTGCAATAACCTCCGTTTGCCCGCGGACATCGACACCCATTTTGAAGGAATCGCCGCCATGGCAAGACCACTGCCGCGCGGCCTACTGGTCGTGCTGATCGGTTGCCTGGCAACCATTGCCACCGCCCAGGACGCCGCCAAGACCGCCGACGCCAAGGTTGTCAAGAAAGGCGCCAACCTCGTCGAGGTCACCGTTACCGGAGCGGGAATAAACAAGGAAGAAGCCCTCCGCGACGCCCAGCGCAAGGCCGTCGAACAAGGCGCCGGGACGTACATCTACTCCCAGTCGCAGACCAAGGACTTCGCCCTGGTGCGGGACACGGTCCTGGCACGCTCGGCGGGCTTCCTCCAGAGCTTCGAGAAGCTCTCCGAAAGCGAGGCCGACGACGGCGTCATCCAGATCAAGATCAAGGCCGTCGTCTCCATCCAGGGCATCGAGGACACCTGGGGCGTGGTGACCAACATGCTCCAGCAGATGGGGCGGCCCAAGATCATGGTCTTCGTCAACGAGAAGATCGGCAATGAGGTCGTCGAGGACTCCACCGTTGGGACCCGCATCGAGAACCTGCTGCTGGAAAGCGGGTTCATCCTGGTGGACAAGAACCAGCTCAAGGAGATCGACCGCAAGGATCTCTCCGCCGCGGTCGCCGAGGACAGCGCCGCGCGGGTCCAGGCCATTGCCAAGCGGTTCGGGGCGCAGCTCTTCATCACCGGTTCGGCCCACGCCGAGGCCGGCGAGCAGCGAGAGATCAACGGCGTGCCCTTCTTCACCTTCGAGGCCGAGGCCAACATCAAGTGCTATCGCAGCGACACCGCGCAATTGATGTCTTCCATTCCCGGCGCCGCCACCCGCGGCGTGCAGCGAGTGGCCCGCTCGGCCGCCAAGCAGGCCCTGGACACCCAGGCCCAGCAGATTGCCCCTCGCACGCAGTTTGACATCCTGCGGTTCTGGCAGGACGTCCTGAGCGGGCGAGGCGAGATCCAATTGCACATCGAGGGCATCAGCTTCCTCCAGAACACCAAGCTGAAGGAAACCCTCAAGGCCCTCAAGCAGATCCTGGAGATCAACGGAACGTTCGCCAACGGCACGGCGGAGTATTCCATCCAATCCGACATCCGCGCCGAGCAGCTCGCCGAGAAGATCGCCGAGGCCGTCAGCAGCCTGGAGATCACCGACGTCTCGGCCAACGTCATCAAGGCGAAATACAAACAAGACTAGCCGACAACGATTTGTCCGCGACCATTCGCGATGCGCGCGTGAGGGCGCATCCACTTTGGAGATGAAGCCATGAAATCAACAATGCTCCTGGGCGTAATCCTGGCGGGAATCGGTCTGACACTTTATCCGTCTGACGTCTGCGCACAGAACATCGAGGGCGACGCCGTGACCAAGTGGGTGACCGTCACGGCCGAGGCGCCGGGGACGGACCTCAACGCCAAGGACGAGGCCGTAGCCCGAGCCCTGCGCAAGGCCGTCGAGGAGGCCTGCGGGGTATTCATCAAGGCCCGCACCAAGACTGAGGATTACCAGGCCGTCTACGACAAGGTCTTCGCCGACACCGTCGGATATGTCCGCGAGCACAAGGTGCTCAAGACCTGGACGGAAGGCGATATCACCTTCGCTACCGTCCGGGCATGCGTCTCCACGCAGAAGTTCGAGCGAGACTGGGCCGCCATCGCCCATACCGTCGAGCAGGAAAACAATCCGCGAATGATCGTCGCCATCGCCGAGGCGGTCCACTGGGCGGCGACCAGTCCTTCCTACGAGGTCGAGAAGAACGGGACCGTCCAGGGCAAGATCGAGGACTTCTTCCTCCAGAAGGGCATCGTGCTGGTGGACAAGGACACCGCCTCCGATGTCGCCAAGCGGGATATCCTGCTGGCGGCGATCAAGGACGACGCCGACTCCGTCGCCGCCCTGGGCGCCCAGTTCAAGGCCGAGGTCGTCGTCATGGGCCGGGCGACCGCCAAGTACGGCAAGAAGCTCGACGTCGCCGGACAGGAAATGTACCAGTACACCGCCACCCTAAACGTCCGCGTGGTGCAGACGGATTCCGCCCGCATCCTGGCCGTCAAGAGCTTCGGTCCGGTCACCACCACCGTCCTCCAGCAGGCCGGTGGGGAAGAGAAAGTCCTGGCCAAGCTCGCCGAGGAATCGGCCCCCAAGCTCCTGGCGGCCATCGTCCAGGCCTGGGCCAAGCGCGCCAACGTCAACCGCACCGTCCAGATCGCGATTTCCGGCATGGACCACAAGACCTGGAAGGTCTTTCGTGACGAGGCGGTCAAGATTCCCGGCGTCCAGGCCCTTCGCCTGCGCGATATCACCGAGAACATCGCCACCATCGACGTGGAGTACCGTTACACCAACGAGGACCTCGCCGACAAGGTTTCGGCGATGAGCAGCCTGAAGCTGGAGGTCAACGAGATCACCGCCAATCGCATCAAGCTCAAGCTGGTGGAAGACGACGGCGCTTCCAGCCAGTAGGTCCGCCGCCTTGAGGGGTCGTTACGGCGTTGCCTCATTCGTACCGGGTGGCCTTGCCACGCGTCCGATGGCCCGGTACATCGCAACCGAGGCAAGAATCAGGATGACGCTGACGGCAAAGAGCGGGGTGTACGAGTCAAGGTTCAAGCCTCCCAGGCGACCTTGGAGACCCGCGGTGCCGGCCAGCGCCCACCCCACCGTCAGCGGACCGATGCCGCCGATCAGCCCGGAGAAGGCATAGTAGACGGAAGAGTAACCCATCGCCTTGTCGATGGGAATCATCTCGCTGAAAACCAACCGCACTCCCCCAATGCCCACGGCGGCGTTGGCTATGCCCCACCAACTGGCGGCTGCATAGGCCAACGGACCGCTCCAGGGGCTGTGGCGGGGCATCCATATCCAGACGATCGGAAGCACCGCCACCGCCAGCGTGCCCAGAAGCATCACCTTCTTGCCTCCGTATCGGTCCGACGCCCTACCCACGAAAAAGCTGGAACACACCCCTCCAAGCAGGGCCGCCATCTCCAGTCGCACCACGCTGACGGAACTCAGTCCCACGCTGTCCCGCATGAACAGCGGCACGAAGGCGAAAGGTGCCGCGCCCAGTACGTAGAGGCCCATTCCGCCCAGGTACAGCCGAAAATCACGATGCCTCAGCGAGGAAACCACTTTGTGCCAGTAGCCCCCCCATCCCGATGGATCGTCAAAGGGGGCGCCTCCGGGGACCCACAGCATCGCCGCCACCGATGCAAGCCCGAAAACCGCCCCCACGGCGATCAGGATCTGGAACCCACCGGCGCCCTGGCTGTGACCAATCACGTAACCGGCAATCCACAGTGAGATGGCGCTACAGATCGTGGCCACGATCATCTGGGCGGCGGAGAACCGTCCCCGGATGAAGTCCGGGCAGAACTCCCGGAACCAGGGGTAGTATCCCGTCTCGCCGACGGCCCGCAGGACGGCAAAGACCAACATCACGGCTGTGACATAGGTCGCCGCCGCCGACGTTCCACCGTGGTGAACCACCAGCGGCGCCAAGATCAGCAACAGGATGACCAGGTTGCGGAGGGCAAAGCAGGTTATCCAGGCGCGCTTGGCGCCGAACCGCCCCACCACCAAACCGAAGGGTATGGCCAGCAGCCCGCAAAAGGGAAACAGCGACAATACCAACCCGATCCGCGACTTGGGCAACCCAAGGCAATCCAGGAACAACACAAAGACCGAGCCGCCAAAGGTGAGGCTACCAAACACCGCGTTGCAGGCGCCGCTGGCGATGGCCCAGGGAAGGCGACGGATTTTCAGGGCAGTCGATGGGGGGGGGGACATAACGTCAGAGCCAATCATTCATGGTCAGAGACATTCCGTGGACCGTCTCGCTCCGTGCGCCGGCCTGCGCAGTTCCGCCAATGTTCCTGGCCGCAAACACGGCAATGGACCTTGGGGGTTGAATGTTACCGCGACGGACCCCGCTGCACCAGTCCCATGCATAACTACCGTGGAATGCTCTTCCGGTTGGAGCGGAGGTGTTGCCGATGGCGGTAAATCCCGCGAGGGAGCAAGTGCCCGTCCTTGTTGCGCCCCCGGAACCCCCAGATAGACCTGGAATGCCCCCGGGCGGACAAAGGCTATTCGTGCCGCAGTGCCTCGATGGGGTCCAGCCTGGCGGCCTTGATCGCCGGGAACATGCCGAAGGTCAGTCCCACCAGCGCCGCGAATCCGAAGGACATCGCTACCGACCACAGCGGGATGTATGCCCGGTCAAGCTTGGCATTGGGGATCAAGGCCACCAGCCGGGTAAGCCCGTGGCCCACCAGCACGCCGATGATCCCGCCGAGGAAACACAGCATCACCGCCTCCACCAAGAACTGGAACAGGATTGCCGAGGGGCGCGCCCCGACGGCTTTTCGCAGGCCGATCTCCCGCGTCCGCTCGGAGACGGAGACCAGCATGATGTTCATGATGCCCACCCCGCCCACCAACAGCGAAATCCCCACCACCCCAGCGGCGATGGCGGTGGTCACGGCCGCGATCTGGTTGAATGAACGAAGATACTGTTCCACCGTCTCGATGTTGAAGTTATCGGGTTCGCCAGGCTTGAGGTTCCTTGTGCGTCGGAGAAAAACCCTCGTTTCCGCCTTGGCTTCATCAGACACCTCCGGAGACCGGCTGGTGGCGACGATGAACAGGGAAGATCCCTGGTCGAGCTTCCGCAAAGCGCGAAAGGGAATGAAGACCTCCAGGTTCCCCTCGCCCATCCCCCCGAACATGGACGACTCCACCCGCCCCTCCACCACGCCGACGATGAGGAACGAGCGGTCGGCGATGTAGATCGACTGCCCCACGCACTCCTTGTCCAACCGTAACTTGTCGCGCAACTTGGGCACGACCAGACAAACGTTTCTTCCATGCTGTTCATCCACCAGCGAGAAGGGTCTGCCCATCAGCACGGGGCGGTTCTCGATCTGGTGCCAGGGGGGTTCGATGCCGTTTACCCGCACGCTCGACAGCGAGTCCTGCCCATGACGGACTTCCGTGGCGGTCATCTGCATCCGCGTGAACTGCGCCACGGAAGGACAATGCTCCAGCAGGTTGTCAAACTGCTCCGGCATGAATCGGATCTTGGACCAGGACGTTCGGCCATCCCGTCCGCGGCTGGGGGAGTAGGGCTGAATGAATATCTTGTTGGTGCCCAGGCCCTCAAACTCGCTCAGTACGTAGGTCTTCAGCCCCGTCAGGGCGGCGATCACCGTGGTCACCGAGGCCACGCCGATGATAATGCCGATCATCGTCAACACGGAACGGACCCTGTTGGCCCAGACCTGTCCCAGCGCCAACAGGACGCTCTGGACCACCAGCCGTGCCAGGCGAATTGGCAGAAACAGGAGGAACCTCATGTGTGTCCCTCTCCTGTTGCCTCGGCCGGAGGCCGGCTGACGGCGTCCCGCTCTCGCGGCAGGTCGGACAGGATCCGACCGTCCTTCATTCGGATGATCCGCCGAGCATGGCGCGCGACATCCGCCTCGTGGGTGACCATAATGATGGTCTGCCCCTCACGGTGCAGTTGATCGAACAAGAAGAGGATTTCCTCGCTGTTTCGGCTGTCCAGGTTTCCGGTGGGTTCGTCCGCCAGCAGGATGTGCGGGCACAGAATCAGAGCCCTCGCTATGGCCACCCGCTGTTTCTCGCCGCCGGAAAGCTGGTTGGGCCGGTGCCTACTCCTACCTGCCAGTCCGACACGTTGGAGGACTTCGGCGGCCTTCTTCCGCCAACCCCACCAGCCAAACCTCGAATAAATCCACGGCAGCGATACATTTCTCATGGCGTTGAGCCGGGGCAGCAGCTCAAAGGACTGGAACACGAAACCGATCCATTCGTTGCGGATATGAGCCAATCGCGCCGCGCCCGCGCGGCTAATGAACTGCCCGTCCAGTTCATAGGTCCCCGAGGTCGGCCGGTCCAGGCAACCCATGATGTTCATCAGGGTGCTCTTTCCGGAACCAGATGCCCCCATCACGGCGACGTATTCGTTCCGATCGATCTCAAGGCTCACGCCGTCCAAAGCATGTATCCGCTCGATGCCTACCTTGTAGACCTTCCGAACATTGTCCAGCCTTATCATCATGGCCGCTGCCTGTTGGACGACGGCGCCACCGCTGGCGATCCTGCGGGGGTGGCGCGCCTTTATAACTTTACGCTCCACCGGGCGCGCTAGCCGGAGCGGTCATCGATCCCCCCGCCGGGGCGGAGGCGGGAAGCGTGGCGCCCTTTTTGTCTCCCCCGGCCGCCTCGTCCCGCAACGGCTGGTCATGAGTGAGTTTCTCCAAGACCTTGTAGGGGCCGACGACAATCCTGTCCCCTTCGCCGACACCCGACAGGATCACGGTGTGCGTGGCGTCACTGGCGCCGATCTTCACGGGAGTAACGACGACCTTATTGTTGATGCAACGATATACCACCGTGGCATCCGTCTTGGACATATCCACGTTGGGGTTGCCTTTTCGCACGTCCACAGGAAGGTCCTCGGCCCGTCTTGCGAGCACCGCCTGGGTGGGAACCTTCAGAACGTCCTGGTGGCGTCGGGTCTCGATATCCACATCGGCGGTTAGCCCAGATCGTACCTCCTGTCCATCCGTATTCAGCGTAATCTCCGCCTCGAAGACCTTGGATCGGGTCTGACTGAGAATATGCGTCAACGCGACGTTCTGCACGACGCCCTCGAAGGTTCTGTCGGGGTATGCCTGTATTCTCACGGTGGCCTTCTGGCCTGTTTGAACAGCCCCGACGTCCGATTCGTCGATCTGTGCCACCAGGAGCATCTGCGAGAGGTCGGCCACCTCCAGAATGACCGTACCGGGATTGTTCATGGTGCCGGTGACGGCCAGCTCGCCCTCTTCGGCATTGACCTTGGTGACGATGCCGTCCATGGGGGCTGTGATAGTGGTATAGCTGAGATTGTCGCGGACTTTGGCGACTTCCGCATCGGCGGAGGACAAGTTATAGCGCAGTACGCCAAGGTTCAATGTGGCGGCCTCCAAGGAGCTCTCAGCCGCGGCGATTTCCGCCTTCAACTCATCCACCTTGCATTGGGCGGAGTCCACTTCCGACTGGCTGACGACTTTGGACCGCAACAATTGACTGAGGCGGTCGAGTTCCCGTTGGGCGTCCTCCAGCCGGGTACGGATTCCCCTGTCGCTGGCCTCCTGGCTGGCCAAGCGGCTTTTTTCCACCGCGATCTGGGCTTCCTGGGCGGACCGGCGCGACTCGGCAGATCGCAGCGTCGCCTCCAGTTCCTTGGAATCCAGGCGCACCAGCACGGAGGGAGGAACCGGCGGATTGGCGTCAGGGGCTCCCTGGGTAACTCGTTGTCCTTCCTTGAAGGGCAACGCGGTGATGCGAGCCGAGACCCTGGCGCTGATAACGACTTTCTTCAGCGGTCGAATCTCACCTGGAGCACTGACGACCTCCACCAGGTCTCCCCGAACGGGTGTTTCCAGGCGGACGGCGGTTACTGCGGAAGGGTTGTCCGCGGCTCTTCGGACGCGCCATGCAACCACGCCCCCAACAACCACCAGCACCCCAACAATCACTGCGACGGAAATAAGCAGGATTTTCACGGTCCGCTCCTTTGTCCGGGTATCCGTCGTCGGCGGCCCGGGAGACGCACGAGGCTCCCCGATCCCCAGGCGACCATCACGTCAGGGGCCTGCCATCTTGGAAGACTTCCCGCGAACGGATCTGTCGATATTATCCCCATGCCGCCGGAAACACACAACAGGAAACCGCCCAGCGGACCGTTACGGCCAAGCCGTCAACACCCCTATCCCGCCGTGTCACAGTCCTTGGAACGAAGGCCCAAGTCCCCGGTCGTTCCGTCGCCGGTGTCAGGAGCCTTTGTCCCTTTCGTCGGAGGCGGCGCCCACCGCTGGCTGGGTCGCTCCGTTGGCGCTGTCCTGTCTGACGACAATCCTCACCTCTCCCTCTCCAATCTCGAAGACCCCGCTACCGCGAACGGGTCGAGGCTTGGTCGCCTCGACGAGAAGTTGTATGCGCCCCTTGCAGACGCCCTCGAGGCGAAATCGTCCTTGTGAATCGCTCGTTGCGTGCCGAAGGGGTTGGCCAAGCCCCTGGCTGGAGACCGTCACCCCCTCCAGCGGTTGGCCCTGTTCGTCCACCACCACGCCGCTGACCGATGTATCGGCCGGCGGAAGGACTAGGTCCGGCACCTCCAGGCGATCCTGCCCTATCCCAATCTTGATATCCCTTTGGGCGGCCCCAAAACCTGGCACGGGAGGAACCTGGACCCTGTAGGTTCGTCCGGGCGGAAGGCCGGCAGCCTCAAATCGACCATCCCGGTCGCTTTCGACGACTTCGATCGACATGGGTTCGTCTCCCTCCAGTAACAGGCTGATAACTCCCTGGGCCTGGGGGATTGCCCTGCCGTTGGGGTCCACGACCTTCCCGATGACCGTCGCCGCCGGGGCGAGGTGGACCTCCGTAGTCATGGCGTTAGCGTCCAACTCCACCATCGCTGCCAGGCGCCGCTGGACCTGCCGGACCAGCAGGAGTAATCCCCCCTGACGCCCCGCCCGCCAAGGTTCGATGTGAATTGGCAGGTCGAACCGGCCTTTCATATCGCTGCGAACCACTCGGTCGGCGCCTGGACAGAATCGCAGGTCGGCGTTGACGACCGGCTTGTTGTTTGGGTCCAGCACAATGCCCTTGAGCACCAGTGGCTTGCCCAATGAAACCGTCAGGCGGCCGACTCCTCCGGCGGCAACCGTGATCTCCTGGTTGAATTCCCCGACGCGTTCCTGGCCCTGCCGCAGACCGTCTCCGACGTACCGACCCGGCGGCACAACGATTTTCGCCACGCCTAACCTATTGGTGACGCCGAAGACAAACTTGCGGCCGTCCTGTTCAGTCATCCATACCGAAACGCCTTCGACCGGCTCGCTGGTCACCGCGTTGGTGACCAAGACCTCGATGACGCCCGCCTTGGATAGCTCGAAAACAATCCCCGTCTTGACCTCTCCCTCGCCCAGGGAGACAAAGACCGGCTCGGTGACCCAGGCGGAGCCACCGGCGGCGGGAACCATATCAATCTGGTAATGACCGGGGCGCAGGGCGGAGAAGCGAAACCGTCCATCGGGACCGGAAACCATTGGGGAGCTTTCCATGTAGCCGGCAGCGCGCTGGCTGCGGAGGAACACGCCGATGCCCACGAGGCATTGGCCTTGTTCCTTGTCCACCACGGTCCCTTCAATAATCGCCTCGGCTGGCAGGGAGATCTTTATGCCCTTGGCCCCCGGAACGAACTGGCCCCTGGCATCCTGGCCATGATCGGGCAGTGTGAAGACTTTCGCCCGATTCGGCGCCCACGCCAGCAGTTCTGCCGTGCAGTCGGAAGGGAGGTTATCGAAGGAAAACCGCCCTGTGGAATCGGTCTTGGCGACGAGCCAGTCCACAGAGGGCAGTCCGTAGGTGACACGGGGCTGGTCTTGTCCATCGTTCGCCTTGGCCGCCAGGAACGCCCCCACTTCGGCGCCCGGCACGGATCTGCCTGCCTCGTCCACCACCAGACCGGTCAGCGAGGCGGGTTTGCCCAAAGTCAGCTTGACGCGGGTATCCGCATCGAAAATCCAGTTGGCCCAGTCGATGGCCAGGCCGAGTCGATAGGCCAGGATCATGCCCATCGACCCGGGTTGTCCCGGTTCGACGGGAGCGTGGGAGATAGCAAACGTTCCTTCCGGTCCGCTGGTGGTCTCGACCGACAGTTCCGCCTTGAAACCATCCATGCCAACCGTCACGTCGTAGAGGCGCACAGCCACGCCGGCCAACGGTTTGCCCTTGGCGTCCACGACCGTCCCCCGGCAAGTCACCTGGCCGATGACGACGGCGGGATATGAGGCCAGTAACACGGCCAGACATAACACAGTCCTGAAAACCTGGCTCATCATCCGGCTCCCTAGAAGATGTGACCCGCCCCAGGGCGGTGTTCCCCTGTCCGCAAGACCTGGCCGGTTCCACTCAACCGGCGTGTCGCGACAGGGAGTGACTATTTTGCCTCGTCGGCTTCCCATGTCAATCCTCTTTCGCCCAGGCTTGCGTGCCACCGGCGGCGAACATAGGATCGTGCTTATGCCGGGAGCGGAGCCATGAACCTGCTGGTAGGACCGTCGCCGAATCTCCGGGGAACCGTCAAGGCGCCTCCCAACAAGTCGCATTCTTTTCGCGCGCTGATCATGGCCGCGCTGGCCGAGGGAGCCAGCAGGATCACCGATCCGATGGTATCCAATGACTGGATGCGTGGCCTGGAGGCGATGGAGATGTTCGGGGCCAGGATCGAACCGAGGGCAGGCAACGTCTGGGACATCCAAGGAACCGGCGGGGCGCTGCGGACTCCCGAAGACATCCTCGACTGCGGAAACAGCGGGATCATCCTGCGATTTTTCATGGCACTGGCCGCCTGCTGTGAGGGGTATAGCGTCCTGACGGGGGATGACTCGCTGCGACACATCCGACTTTGCCAGCCGCTCATCGACGCCCTCAACCACCTGGGCGCCTGGGCCGTCTCCACCAAGGGCGACGGGCACGCCCCCTTGGTCGTCCGCGGGAAACTCACCGGCGGGCGAGCGGAGATCGACGGCATGGACAGCCAGCCGGTTTCGGCGCTGTTGATCGCCTCCAGCCTGGCCTCCTCGCCGACGGAATTGACCGTGTGCCGACCAGGTGAGAAGCCCTGGGTGGGCATGACGCTGCACTGGCTGAACCGTTGCGGCGTGGAGGTCAGCAACCAGGATTACCAGGTCTATCGCCTCCGAGGTAACAGCCGCTGGAAGGGATTCGATTGCCACATCCCCCTGGACTGGTCGGCGGCACTGTACCCTGTCGTCGCCGCGGTGGTCACCCCCGACAGCGAAATCCATTTTCCGGGCCTGGACCTCGACGACGTCCAGGGCGACAAGGCCGTACTGGACGTCCTGCGGCGGATGGGAGCGGACATCGAGGTCGTCGATGGGACCATCTGTGCCCGTTCCAGCAGGCTGAAGGGCATGGAGATCGACTGCAACGATTTCATCGACCAGTTCATGCTGCTGGCCGTCGTCGGGGCCTGCGCCGAAGGCCGGACCGTCCTGACCAACGCGGAAATCTGCCGAAACAAGGAATGCGACCGCATCCGCCAAACCTGCCAGGCGCTCCGCGCCATGGGCGCCGAGGTGGAGGAACGACCCGACGGGCTGGTCATCCAAAAGAGCCGCTTGCGGGGCGCGAAACTCTCCAGCGTCGGGGACCACCGGATGGTCATGACCCTGGCCGTGGCGGCGATGGTGGCGCGGAATCCGACCTTGATAACCGACATCGATTGCATTAAGAAGACCTTCCCGAATTTCGTGGAGCAGATGCAGGCCGTCGGATGCGACATGCAGACGCAGTGACGCTTGGGCTTGTCCTAGGAGAGATAAAGTGCTTGGCAACACGTTCGGCCGTATCTTCCAGGTAACCACCTGCGGCGAGAGCTATGGCTGGCACGCCACCACCGAGCAGGCCGGCTGGGGCGGGGCGATCCTGGCCATCGTCAACGGTGTCCCGGCGGGCATTCGTCTGGACGTGGCGCGGATTCAACAGGAACTGGACAAGCGACGCCCCGGACAGAGCAAGCTGGATTCTCCCCGCAAGGAGACCGACCGCGTCGAGGTGGTCAGCGGACTTCAGCAGGGCCTGACCACCGGCGCGCCCGTGGGCCTGCTTATCCGCAACGTGGATACGCAGGACATCCACATCGAGCAGTACCGCGCCGTCAAGGACGTCATTCGCCCCGGCCACGCGGAGGTGAACTTTTTCTATAAATATGGCGAGCATGGCGACTGGTGCGGCGCCGGACGCGCCAGCGGGCGCGAGACCGTCGGACGGGTAGCCGGCGGCGCGGTGGCCAAGCAAATCCTCGCGCGCGAAGGCATCGAAATTCTCGCCCACGTGATTGAATCGCACGGTATCAGGGGCCGCTGCATCACCGACGGAACCATGACCTTCGAGGAAATGAAGGCCCACTACCGCAAGAACGACCTCAACTGCTGCGACCTTCCGGCGGCGGAGCGAATGATCGCCGACCTGCTGAAGGTGCGAGAAGCGGGGGATACCTCCGGCGGCGCCATCGAGATCGTCGCCCGCGGCGTCCCGGCGGGCCTGGGCGAGCCGGTCTTCGACAAACTCAAGGCCACCATCGCCCATGGTCTGTGCAGTATCGGGGCGATGACCGCCCTGGAATTCGGTTCCGGCGCCGCCGCTTCGCGGATGCTGGGCAGCGAGTGGAACGACCAGCCGTTCCTGGAAGGCGGAAGGGTCCGCTTCCGCACCAACCGCTGCGGTGGATTCCTGGGCGGCATGAGCAACGGCGAGGATTTGGTGATGCGGATGTCCGTCAAGGCCACCTCCACCATCTCCAAGCAGCAGGACACCGTGGACATGATGACGCTGGAGCAGAAAAAGCTGGCGGCCATCACCCGCCGCGACATCAGCATCTGCCCGCGCATCTATCCCGTCGCCGAGGCCATGGTCGCCATCGCCGTCCTGGACGCCCTGTTCCTGGCCCGCGGGTGGTACGGCCTGGCGCATCTGGACAAGAAGTGGCAGGATCTCGCCGAACCGCGCCACCACGGGGACTATTCGATCTAAGAGCAAGCTAATCCGGCAATTCGGCCATCTTGATTACGAAGTCGAGGGAGGTTCGTTGTTGACGGCCGTGGCGGGTTGCGGTATGATGCCGTTCGTCAAGTTCCAGGCGGCCAAGGGGACAGAAAATTCAACGGGCCGCCTGAGCTTGTCCAAGTGAATATCGCGCCGGGCGGCAACCGTAGCAAGGGGCTGCGGCTCTGCTGGCTTGTGCCCGACGCTTAACCTTTCTGTGGGAGAACTCCCATGATCAAGGCTCGTCTTTTCACTCCCGGTCCGACGGATGTTCCGCCGGAAGTCCTCGTGGAAATGGCCAGACCGATCTTCCACCACCGCACGGAGCGGTTCAAGAAGATGTTTGCCGAGGTCAACGAGGGCCTCAAGAAGCTGCTGATGACCGCCAACGACGTTCTGACGCTGGCCGGCAGCGGGACGGCCGCCATGGAGGCGGCCATTGCCTGCGCGGTCCCGCGCGACAAGAAGGTCCTGGTCGCCAACGGCGGCAAGTTCGGCGAGAGGTGGGTCAAGGTCGCCAAGACCCATGGCCTGAATGTCGAGGAGGCCAAGCAGGAATGGGGCCTGGCCATCTCGGCCGACTTCGTGAAGGAAAAACTGGCCACCGGACAGTACGGCGCCGTGGTCGTCGTGCATAGCGAAACCTCGACGGCGACCGCCTGCGACCTGGCCGCCATCGGCAAGGTCGTCGCCGCCACCGATGCCCTCCTGATCGCCGACTGCATCACCTCGGCCGGCACGTTGCCGCTGCGCCAGGACGACTGGAAGGTGGACATCGTCGGCATCGGCAGCCAGAAGGCCCTCATGCTGCCTCCGGGACTGGCCTTCGTCTCCGTCAGCCCCAAGGCATGGGCGGTCATCGACAAGATCACCCCGCCGACGTTCTACCTCAACCTCAAGGCCTACCGCAAGTCGCTGGCCGACAGCGACGTGCCTTACACCCCGGCCGTGACGCTGATACGTGGACTGAAGGTCGCCCTGGACATGATCCACGCCATCGGGATCGAGCGGGTCTGGGCGCGGTCGGCTGTGCTGGCCAAGGCCACGCGCGAGGCGTCCAAGGCGCTGGGCATGAAGGTCTTCTCCAAGCAGCCCAGCGATTCGGTCACGGGGATCATGTACCCCGGGGGCGTGACGGACAAGGCATTCCGCAAGATCCTCCGCGACAAGTACGGCTGCTCCGTCGCCGGAGGGCAGGACTGGCTGGAAGGCAAGATGTTCCGCATCTCCCACATGGGCTACACCGACCCGGTGGACACCATCGGCCTGATCGCCGTCATCGAGTACACCCTGGCCGACTGCGGCGCGAAGGTGGAGATCGGAAAGGGCGTCGCCGAGGCCGCACGGATCATCAAGGACTGGGCATGAAAGGAGACCGACCATGAAAGTGCTCATCGCGGACAAACTCAGCAATGTCGGCCTCGACTGGCTCAAGAAGCAAAGCGACGTCACCCTGGACATCAAGCCCGGTTTGGCGCCGGCGGAACTGGCCAAGATCGTCGGCGACTACGACGGGATGATCATCCGCTCGGGCGTCAAGATCACCGCCGAGGTGCTGGAGAATCCCGGAAAGCTCCGGTGCATCGCGCGGGCGGGCGTCGGCGTGGACAACGTGGACGTGCCCGTGGCCACCGCCAAGGGCGTCATCGTCATGAACACCCCCGGCGGAAACACCCTCAGCACGGCGGAGCTTGCCCTGGCGCTGATGCTGGCCCTGTCGCGGAAGATCGCCCCGGCGAATTTCTCGCTGAAGTCCGGCCAATGGGATCGCAAGAGCTTCGAGGGCACGCAGCTTGCCGGGAAAACCCTCGGAGTCGTCGGCATGGGCCGCATCGGCCGGGCGGTCGCCAAGCGGGCGGTGGCGATGGAGATGCGCGTCCTGGGCTACGACCCCTTTTTCGCCGGTGAGGGCAGCGATTCCATCGAGATGGTCAAGGACCTTAACGAATTGTGCAAGCGGGCGGACTATATCACCGTCCACACGCCCAAGACCGCCGAGACCAGCGGCATGATCGGCGCCGAACAGTTCACCGTCATGAAGCCCACGGTGCGGTTGGTCAATGCCGCCCGCGGCGGGATCATCGATCCCAAGGCCCTGCTGGACGCGATGAATGCCGGGAAAGTCGCCGGAGCGGCGCTGGACGTCTATACGGCGGAGCCTCCCACTAACGAGGCCGAAAAGGCCCTCATCCAGCATCCCAACGTGCTGGCCGTCCCGCACCTGGGCGCCTCCACCGAGGAAGCCCAGGAACAAGTGGCCCTGGAGGCCGCCGAGCAACTCGTGGAGGCCCTACGAGGCGGAGAAGTCCGCAACGCGGTCAACGCCCCCGGTTTCGACAAGGCCATGCCCGCCATGCTCCGCCCCTACACCGAACTGGCCATGCGGATGGGAACGATCCTGACGTCCATCACGCCCGGGGCGATGACCAAGGTGGAGGTGGTCTACCGCGGCGCGATCGCCGACATGAACGTCACCCCCGTCACCGCCTACCTGCTGGTGGGGCTGATGCAGCCGCACATCGAGCAGCCCCTCAACGTCATCAACGCCCCCGTCATCGCCAAGCAGCGCGGCGTGGAGGTCGAGCAGATCACCTCGGCCAAGGTGAGGGAGTTCTCCAACCTTATGGAGGTCACCATCCATACCGACGCGGGCAAGCGGTCGGCCGTGGGAACGATCTTCGGCAACCGCTTCCCGCGCGTCATCACCATCGACGGATACCGCATGGAGCTGAAGCCCGAGGGGGACGTGGTGATCATTATCAACCAGGACCGTCCCGGCGTGGTCGGGCGGTACGGTTCGATCTTCGGCGACAACCAGATCAACATCGCCGACATGACCTTCTCGCGCAAGAGGCGCAGCGGAATGGCACTGGTGGGAATCACTCTCGACCAGCCTCCCTCCAAGGGCATCATGGACGAGATCAACGGCCTGGAACTCGTGGAAAGCGCCTACTACATCAAGCTGCCCGACCTGCCCACCGACGAGCAGGAAGACTAGGCGCGGTTACATATTGGGCGTTTGCGCCCAATTGGCGGGACAAGACCCGCCGAGCGTCAGTGGATCATCATCGGGCGATCCGAAAAGGTCGCCCGATGATCCCTTGATTGGCAAGGGCTTGAACGTGTCGCCGCACAATACAGGAGCCATCGCATGGATTATCGAAGGGTCATCCCGTGCCTGGACGTTAAGGACGGACGACTGGTCAAGGGCGTGCATTTCGTCGACCTCAAGGAAATCGGCGACCCCGCCGACGCGGCCGAGGCCTACAGCCAGGCCGGAGCGGATGAGCTGGTCTTCCTGGACATCACCGCCACGGTGGAAAATCGCAAGACGCTGATCGACTGCGTGCGTAGCACCGTCGCGAGGATCTCCGTGCCGCTGACCGTCGGAGGGGGCATCCGCAACGTCCAGGACATTGAGGACCTGCTAGGCGTCGGAGCCTCCAAGGTGTCCATCAACACCGCCGCGGTGCGAAACCCCGACCTGATCGCCGAGGCGTCGCGCCGTTTCGGCGCCGACAAGATCACCGTCGCCATCGACACGCGGAAGTCCGACAAGCTGCCGTCGGGATTCGAGGTGATGGTTCGCGGCGGACGAGAGGGCGCGGGCATCGACGCGGTGCAATGGGCGCGGAAGATGGAGTTCCTCGGCGCTGGCGCCATCCTGCCTACCAGCATGGATACCGACGGCACGCAAGCCGGATATGACATCCCCATGACCCGCGCCATCGCCGACGCCGTCTCGGTCCACGTTATCGCCTCCGGAGGCGCCGGGGCGCTGGAGCATCTCTACCAGGCTATCGTCGAAGGCCACGCCGACGCCGTCCTGGTGGCCTCCATCGCGCACTTCGGCACGTTCACGATACGTCAAATGAAAGAATATCTCGCTGGTCGGGGCATCCCCGTCCATTTGTAGTCCCACGACTACGACCCGCCCCTCAGGCCCAGGCCGCGAGCCTGCCAACAAGCCCCAGCGCGATGATGGGGCCGCTTTGCTAGTTTTCCCTTTCCCGATGGTACTCCGCCCAGGCCATCTGAATGGCCTCGAGAATACCCTCCGACGACACCGCAGGGTCATCGTCAAATCCTTCCAACTCCGTTACCCAACGGTACAGGTCGGTGAACCGGACCGTCAACGGGTCAACCTGCGGCCGTCGCTCGCTGAGTTGATAGGCGATCTCATCCACATCCGACCATTTCAGGCTCGTCATGATGTTCTCCCCTTGCGCGCCCCGCGCGGTGGTGGTCAGGCCTTCTCCGAGACGGCGTTTCGGTTCCAGGGCGGGACCGTCACGGTCACGTCGCCCCGGACAACGGCCTGGCAGGCCAGGCGGCTTTGAAGCGTGTTTCCGGGCACGCCGGCGGCCACATCCATCTCGTCGTCACTGGCCGGGGAGAGGTTCTCCGCTCCATCCGTGACGATCACGTGACAGGTCCCGCAGACGCCCACTCCACCGCAGGCGTGCTCGATGTGTACGCCACCGGCCAGGGCAATGCCCAGAAGGCTTCCCGGTTCGCTATGTCGGCTGGATGGTAGCGCCTTGGGATCGACTTCCATCGTCACCCCTGCCGGCTGAAATGTCACCTTGTACTTGGCCATCAAGTTCGCCCGCCTTCGGCTTGCCGCAAATCTGCTTCACACTTCGTCGATCTTCCTGCCCATCACCGTTTTTTGCAGGACCTGGTCCATCTGCATCTGTGTCAACGGCATGGCGGCTTCATTGGCGGCCTTCATGGCCGCGTAGAGCGCGTCGGGGTCGTCGCCGGCCATCCTGGCTTTCAGCGCAGCCACCGCCTTATCCAGCGCCTCGCGCTGCGGACCGCTCAAAGCCGCGCCCGCCCCGGCCAGCGATTTATCAATGGCCGTCAGGATGCGCCCGGCCTCGTTCCGCAGGTCGATGAGTCGATGCTCTGTAAGGTCGGCGATCGCATGGGTGTAGGATTCCTTGACCATCGCATCGACCTCCGCGGACGTCAGGCCGTGGGCGGGGGTGATCTGCACGCCGGCCTCCCTGCCGCTGCGAAGCTCCCGGGCCGAGACATTCAGGATGCCGTTGGCGTCGATGAGGAACGTCACGCTGATCCGCGGCGCCCCGGCCGGCATGGGCGGGATGCCGCGAAGCTGGAACCGCCCCAGGCTGCGGCAGTCCCGCGCCAGCTCGCGCTCGCCCTGGAGCACGTGGATGTCCACGGACGTCTGCCCGTCGGCGTAGGTGGTGAAAGTCTCGGAGGCCTGGCAGGGCACGGTGCTGTTGCGCATGATGAGCTTGCCCATCGCCCCGCCGAGGGTCTCGATGCCCAGCGATAGCGGGATCACGTCCAGCAACAATGTGTCTCGCTGCACGCCCGCCAGGATGCCCGCCTGGACGGCCGCCCCCATCGCCACCACTTCGTCCGGGTTAATCGCCGTATAGGGCACGCGCCCGAAGAACTCTCCCACCCGCCGACGGACCAGGGGAATCCGCGTGCATCCCCCCACCATGACCACCTGATCGATGCGGTCGGCCGTCAGGCCCGCCCCGGCCAGCGCCGCTCGACAATGCTCGATGGTGTGATCGATCCACTTGGTGGCGCGGGCCTCAAACTCCTCGCGAGTGATGGTTCGCTCCAGCCGCCGTTCAGCACCCAGGTCGATCTCGATGCGGGCCTGTTCCTGGGAGGAAAGGCGAATCTTGGCCGCCTCGGCGAAGTTCCTCATCGCCTGGCGGGTAGAGGGCGGGAAGGTCATATCCCGGCCGAAACGTTCGCGAATCTCGGAGGTGATCAACTCGATCAATTCCATGTCCAGATCGTCGCCACCCAGGTGCGTGTCGCCATCAGTAGCCAGGACCTGGAAGACCCCGCCGGAGACTCGCAGGACGGATATGTCGAAGGTTCCGCCACCCAGGTCATAGACGGCAATGGTCGCGTCGTCCTTTCGCCCCAGACCGTAGGCCAGCGCCGCCGCCGTGGGTTCGTTGACGATGCGGCGGACCTCCAGACCGGCGATTCGCCCCGCGTCGCGGGTGGCCTGGCGCTGCGAGTCGTCGAAATACGCCGGAACGGTGATGACGGCCTGGCGGATCTCCTGGCCGACGGCTGCCTCGGCGCGGTTCTTAACCTCGCGTAAAATCGCCGCGGACAATTCCTGCGGTGTGATTTCTTTTCCGGCGATGTTGACGCACGCCATGCCCCCCCTGCCGGCGACCACCGGATAGGCCAGGTACTTTAAGTCCCCTTCCACGTCGGCCAAGCCCTTGCCCATGAGGCGTTTGACGGAATAAACCGTCGCCAGCGGGTTCTCCACCGCATGCGCCCGCGCGGCGGCGCCTACCGTCACCACGCCGTCGCCGAAGGCCACCACGCTGGGCACCAGCGCGTTGCCCGACGCATCGCGGACAACCACCGGGCCGGCCGGGGTCATGTAGGCCGCCAGCGAGTTGGTGGTTCCCAAGTCTATGCCAAGGATCAACGACATATCTTAGTTACCCCGAGTATCCATGGTTATTCGCATCCTGGCCGGTCGGTCAACCGGCCGTCGGCTGCGCGGTTGTCTGGGACAACAGTTTCTTCACATACGACACGGCGTTGAGCTGCTTTCGTATCTCATTGAGCAGATCGGTCCCGATGGCCTGACAGGCCACCGCTTCCTGATATTCCCCGAACAGGCCGGCGATGCGGCGCATCAACCCGTCGTGCTGTGTGACAAGCACCCCTCGCAGGCGGTCCAGTTCGGCCTGGTCGCCGGTGGTCCGGGCGTCGGCTATCTCCTCTTGCATCATCATCATGGTGGCCAGGAAACCGTCGGGAATGGATTTATCTTCCGCGGAACTTTTTCCCCCCAGAAGCTCCAGCAGGTACGCCGCGCGGCTGGCGGGATCCCTCAGCGTGCGGTAGGCGTCATTGATGGCCGCCGAGACCCGAAGCGCCATCTCCTGCGCTTGTGGGTTGTCGGTCGCGTGGAAGTCCGGGTGGGTGTACCGGCTGACGGACAGGAACTTGCCCCGTAAAACTTCCTCATCCAGGTCGAACTGCCTGGGCAGGCCCAGCAGGGCGAAATAGTCCGCCCCGGCGGCGGCGGGGTTGAGCCAATGGCAGTAGTCGCAGACCGAGATCTCGGCCATGGGCTTGTCGCATCGGCTGCACTTGGACGGGACGGCCGTTTTTTCCAGTTCGCTCATCGCCGGCTTGATCTCCGGAATCGTCGCCAAACCGCGGACGTCTCCCCGGCCCCTAGGCCGAGAAACTCGCACCGCAGGAGCAACTATCCTTGGCGTTGGGGTTGTTGAAGACAAAGCCCCTGCCCATCAATTCATCCTTGAAGTCGATCTCCGTTCCATTGAGGTACAGGTAGCTCTTGGGGTCGCAGACGATCCGCACATCGTGGCTGGCGAAAACCTCGTCGTCGGCGGCCGGGGCGTCGGCGATGTTGATCGTGTAACTGAAACCCGAGCACCCTCCGCCCTTGATGCCCACGCGCAGGCAGGCGGTGGCGGCGACTTTGTGTTCCTCAAAGAGCCGTCGAACATGCGCGGCGGCCTTTTCCGTAAGACTGATGCCCATCTTCGTGCTCCTTGTCGCCCCCATGCCGTTCGTGCCGGGCGGCGGCGATCATGTTCGCTTGGCTTCTTCCATCGCAGCGGTGGAGGCGTCCGACCGGGCGTTCTTGCGCTTCCAGTCCTCGATGGCGGCCTTGACGGCGTCCTCGGCCAGGACGGAGCAGTGAATCTTCACCGGCGGAAGCGAAAGCTCATCGGCGATATCGCTGTTCCGCAGTTCCGTGGCCTGCTGGACGGTGCGGCCCTTGAGCCACTCAGTGGCCAGCGAGCTGGCGGCGATGGCCGAGCCGCAACCGAAGGTCTTGAACTTGGCATCCACGATCCGCCCGTCGGTGTCCACCCGTATCTGAAGTTTCATCACGTCGCCGCACTCCGGCGCGCCCACGATTCCGGTTCCGACATCGAGGGCATTCTTGTCCAGGGAGCCTACGTTCCGCGGATTGGTGAAGTGGTCCATGACTTTGTCGCTATAGGGCATGACGGCCTCGTTTTGTTTCCTGGCGGTGTTTCATCAGGCTTGGGCCTGGCTTCTTTGGGCCTCCCGGGCCTGTTCATACAGCGGGCTAAGCTCCCGCAACTCTTTGACGCCGCGGACCACCGCCGCAGCGGCGTAGTCCACTTCTTGCTCGGTCGTGAACCGCCCCACCCCGAAGCGGATGGAACTGTGGGCCAGGTCGTCGCTGACCCCGATGGCCCGCAAGACGTAGCTGGGTTCCAGCGACGCGCTGGTACAGGCCGAGCCGGACGACACGGCCACGTCCTTCATCTTCATCATCAGCGCCTCGCCCTCGACGTAGGCGAACGAGAGGTTCACCGTGTTGGGCAGGCGCTGGGTGGGATGACCGTTGAGATACACGTAATCCAGCCCGGCGGCGATGGTCTGATGCAGGCGGTCGCGAAGGCCCGTCAGCCGCATCGCCTCGGCGGCCATCTCCGAGCGGCAGATCACGCAGGCGGCGCCCAGGCCGACGATGCCTGGCACGTTCAGCGTCCCGCTGCGCATCCCGCGCTCGTGACCACCGCCATCCATCTGACAGGTCAGCCGCACCCGCGGACCCTTGCGGCGGACATACAGGCAGCCGATGCCCTTAGGCCCGTAGATCTTGTGGGCAGAGAGGCTCAGCAGGTCGATGCCCATCGCCTCCACGTCGATGGGAACTTTTCCTACCGCCTGCGTGGCGTCGCAGTGAAATAGCACCCCTCGCTGCTTGGCCAACGCGCCGATGGCGGCGACGGGGTTGAGCGTACCGATCTCGTTGTTGGCCGCCATGACGGAGACCAGAATCGTCTTATCCGTGATCGCCTCGGCAACCTGCTCGGCCGAGACCACTCCGAAACGATCGGGCTTCAACCAAGTGACCTGGAAACCGGCTTGTTCCAGTCGTTTGCAGGGGTCAATGACGGCCTTGTGCTCGAGAAGGTCCGTGATGATGTGGTTGCCCTTGTCGCGATACATCTCCGCCACACCCTTGATGGCCAGGTTGTTGCTCTCCGTGGCGCCGGAGGTGAAGACGATGTCCTTGGCGGTGGCGCCGATCAGCCCGGCCGTCTGCTCGCGGGCGTTTTCCACGGCGGCCTCGGCCTTCCAGCCGAAGGCGTGGTTTCGGCTGGCCGCGTTGCCGAAGTCGGTGGTCAGGTACGGCATCATCGCCTCCAACACCCGCTTGTCCAGCGGGGTGGTGGCGTTGTGATCCAGATAAATGGGCAGTTTCAAGGTCATGTCTGTTTCCGCTTTCTACCCTACCGACCCTATCGACGTTCCCGTGATCTCTGACAGCGTCATTTTCTTGAGAAAATCCCTCAGCTTCCGCTGCACCCGGTGGACCGGATCGGCGATGGGGCAATGTGCCATCTCTTGGCGGGAACATTCGCCCTCTACGGCCTTGTCGATAACGCACTCCGCCAGGCGGAGCGGGCCTTCGATCGCCGTCACCAAATCGGCCAGATTGATCTCCTTTGGGCTACGAGCCAAGCGGTAGCCCCCACGAGCGCCCCGGATGGATTCCACGTAACCGGCGGCCGCCAGCTCCTTCATCACATTCATCAGCAGCGACATCGGTGCGCCGGAAATCCCCGCGATCTGCCGCGAGCTGGCTACTTGTCCGGGCGAAAGTTCCGCCAAGTACGTCATGGCCGAAAGCGCATAACCGGTTTTGCGTGTCAACGCCAGCATGGTCGAATCTCACATAAAGCTTCCACTTCTATATAGCACCATAATGGTACGATATCAAACGAAAAACCAGAGAAACTCGTTCCATCCGCTTGGCGTCGCCAGGACACAGGCGATTTCCAGGCATTGAAGACAGCGAGGTTATCGGTCGTCCATGTCCAACTTTCCTGCTGGATAGGAAAAACCGGGGTATAATAGTCCGCATTAACCAGTCGAGGATCTGGTGGACACCTTTACGCTCAACAAGATCGAGTTTGACGCCGTCCGACGAATTCTCTCGCGATATTGCGCCACCTCCCTGGGCAAGTCCCTGGCCACGCGGATCACCCCGTCGCGCAACCCCGACGTCGTGAAACGCTGGCTGCTGGAAGTCCGCCAGATGCACAAGGTCATACGCGAGGTGTCGCTGCCCCCCCTGGCGGGGATTACCGACATCACGCACCCCCTCCAGCGTGCCATACCCGGCGGCGGGGCCAGCGGAGAGGACTATGCCGTAATCGCCGCGTTCCTCGAAGGCGCCCTCAACGTCCGAGCCTATCTCAATGCACTCGACGAGAACCTCGACGCCCTGCGGGCCTTCGCCGCCGACATCGGCGACTTTTCCGGCGAGTTGGCCGCCATCCGCTCCATCGTCGGGCCTGACGGGGCGGTCCTTGACGAGGCGTCGCATCGATTGGCCGCCATCCGAAAGGAAATCGCCGCCACCGCCCAGCACATCCACGACGTCATCTACGGATACCTCCACCAGAGCGAGGTCGCCAAGCTGCTCCAGAACGTCACCGTCACGCTTCACGGGGACCGCTACGTCCTTCCGGTGAAGGTCGAGAATCGAGGCCGCCTGGAAGGGGTCGTGCATCGCGCGAGCAACTCCGGCGCGACGGTCTTTGTCGAGCCAAACGCCTCGGTGGAGTTGAACAACCGTCTGGCCGACCTGTACTCCGATGAGCGGGCGGAAATCCTGCGCCTACTGAACCAGTTGGCGGTGCGCACCCAGCCGCGAGCGGCCGAGATCGCCACTGCCATGCGGGCAGTCGCCCACGTGGACCTGCTGTCGGCCAAGGCGCAGTACGCCCATCAGTTCGAGATGACCGAACCGGACATCAGCGAGCACGGCGCGCTCCAACTAACCCAAGCTCGACACCCGCTGCTGGTAGAGCAGGCCCACCGCCAGGAACAGGGGCGCGTTCCGATGGAGTCGCGGTATCCGGTGGTGCCCATCGACGTGAGACTGGGCAGCGATTTCGACCTGCTGGTGGTCACCGGTTCCAACACCGGCGGAAAGACCGTGGCGATGAAGACCGTGGCGCTTCTGGCGGTCATGGCGCAGTCCGGCATGTACATCCCCGCCTCGCGCGGTTCGACCTTGCCGGTCTTCCACGACATCTTCCTCGACGTGGGCGACGAGCAATCGCTTCAGCAATCCCTCAGCACCTTCGGCGCCCACATCAAGCGGATTCGCTACATCCTTCACAAGGCCGGCAAGAGCTGCCTGGTGTTGCTGGATGAACTGGGCGCCGGCACCGACCCCGACGAGGGCGGCGCCATCGGACAGGCCATCCTGGACGAACTGCTCCGCCTCGGCTGCCTGGGCATGGTGACCACGCACCTCAGCGTCCTGAAGGCTTACGCCTTCAACCATCCGCGAGTGGACAACGCCTCGGTGGAGTTCGACACCGAAACGCTTCGCCCGACCTACCGCCTGTTGATCGGGACCCCCGGGGAAAGCCACGCCATCACCGTCGCGCGTCACCTGGGACTGGAAGGCAGGATCATCGCCGCCTCCCGTAAACACCTCAGCGAGCAGGGTAAGCAGTTCCACCAGGCCATTCGCGCCACGGGCGCCGCTCGCCAATCGGCCGAGGCGGCCAGGGCGCAGGCACAGGCCGCCGAACAGGCCGCGCGCCAACAACAGGAAACCTACGAGGCCAAGCTCGCCGACCTGCACCGCCTCCAGGAGGAGTTCGAGACCTGGCTGGCCACCCTTCCGGAACTCAAGAGTGGCGACGAGGTCTTCGTGCCGTCACTGGGAAAGACCGGCCGGCTCGCGCGGCTGGAGCTGCACCGCCAGATAGCGCTGGTGGATACCGATAATCTCCAGTTGGAAATCCCCCTGCGCGAGCTGATGCCCGACCTGGGGCAGTCCGGTGTGCGGGAGCAGATCGCCGAGATGCGCAAGCAGATACTCCAGCAGGCCAAATTCGGCGAAGAGGCCCGTCGCGAGGCCGACCGCCTGCGACAGGAATACCACCACAGCCTCCAGCAGCAGAAGGAACGCGCCAGGCAGTTCGACATGTGGCTGGGATCGATCGCCAGGCTGAAAATCGGCGACGAGGTCCCTATCTCCCTCAACCCGGGAAAGGGCAAGGTGGTGTCACTGGACCTTCCGGGCCTGCGCGCCACGGTGGAAACCCCCGAAGGCCCCAAGACGCTCTCCTTGCAGGAGCTTTTTCCCCATACCGGACCGTTCGCCCCGCCGTCGCCACGGCCACCGCAGCGGGAACCTCGTCAGCAACCTCCGCGGCAGCGCCACGAGCCGGCCAAGCCCGTAGCCGATCGTCCCATGCATCGTGTCCATCCCCACGACCGAGACGCCAAGGACAATCGCGAGGCCCTGCTGGCCACGGCGCCGGGCCAGAAGGTCTTCGTCGTGCCCTTCAACAAACCCGCCACGCTGATCCGCATCAAGGCCGACAAGGAACACGCCGTCGTCCAGTCCGGCGCCTTCGAGATGGAACTGCCCCTGGCCGACCTGGCGGCGATACGAAACGACCCGCCGGAGTAAAACATCCTCCGGCACCTGACGATACCCGCATCGAACGTTTCAACCCCAGCCGGTCGCCAGTTTGCAACGATGTCCGTCGCCCGCTGTCGCGGCTTGGCAAGAGTTTCCTCCACTGGAGCATGTGTGCCTGGGGTCGAAACTGCCTCTGTCTACAGCCCCCGGTCTCAGTTGGTCATAAGGGCATACAACTTCTTTCTCGGTCACCAGTTCCAGAAGAACGATCCAAGATGTCTCGTCCCGCTTTGCTTCTTAGGAAGGCGGCGATGACGGGATAGAACGCGCGATGCAGGGATTGGCCTCCGCCACTTCGTGGTTCCGGCCAATCCCTGCGGGAATGCCAGTCCAATGGCTTCGACCATGAGCTCAGCCGAATGGTTACTCAGGAACCAATGTACGAAAAAAGCCGGACACTACCATTTCAGTCACCGGGCCTCAGACCGACGAAGAGCCTGCTGTCGAGGTTCTTCAGCGGGTCAACCTCTCCGCTGGCAGTGGCCTGAGCAAAGACGTAGCCTGGATGCTCCGCCCGCATCGCACGCGCCAGCACGTTGAAACCTTTGGTCACGTTAGCCTGTATCACGCCGTAACAGATATTGGAACAGTCCAGTGCAGTCTGCCCCAGCCCGATCCGTGCCCCCACGGTGCAGGAGAACATCTCCGCCGGGGTCAGGCCCTCGGCAAGACCGTGCCGGATGATGGCCTGCCGCGCATTGGGGTCAATCACTTCGGTCAGGGCCCCGCTCGTCGAGACGGTGCCGCGTGAACCTACGAGGTTGAGGATGTGCTTTACGCTGCCGCGCGCCCCGCTGCGGACGGCCAGGAGCTGCGGGCCTATCTCGATGTCATCGTAGTCGTCGCAGCCGGCGACTCGCTCGGCCAGTTGCTGGGAGTAGCGTTCCCACTGGCCGGGGGCGTCAGTGTCCGGCTCGGGCGAGCGGCGGAGGCTCTGGCCGATGAGCGGGCTCATCGACGCGCCGGACGCCTTCGCGGCATCGAAGCCCAGCCGCATGAGCCGCTGAGCCACGTCCATCGCCGCATCGACGCCGTCACGGCTCAGAATCGTTTTGAGCGCGGCCTGGAGGGCCTGCTTCGTCACGGCGTCCTTGCCGGCGGGCAACTCCGTGCCAAAGATGCCAGCGATTTGCTTCATGCCCTCGGAGCTTCGCCCCAACCACGCCAAACCCCAAAGCATCTCGTGCATCGGCGCCAGCCACGTGATCAGCGATGGGTCACGCCGCAAATGGCCGGCGATGGACAGGAGCTGCTCCGCCTCGCGCTGGCCCTGGTCAGTGACGGGCAGGAACACCGCCGCCTGGTCGCCGTCGAAGTCCGCGTTCATCAAGTAGCAGGCCAGTGGATGAATGCGGATTACCTTCTCGACAATCCTGACGGGATGGAACGCCAGCAGGCACGTGGGCATTATCGTCGGGGCGCGGTTGAGGATGACCCATGACCGGGCCATGACCTCGTCAAGAACCCTCGCGGCCTTGGAACTGTGATCTGCCACCTCCTGTTCGCCGACGCCCTCGCGGACGACCAACGGACCAAAGAGCGTCCAGGCGATCTCATCCGCCAGCCCCACCTGGTCGAGTCTCAAGTTCAGGCCCGGCGACAGCACCGTTCGGCCGCTGAACATGACGCGATTGCCGAAGGCCATGCAGTCGGGAGTGAGCGGTGGGCTGTAGGTCGGTACCGGAAGCGAAACTCCCATCAGCGAGGTAAGGTAATCACCCACACGCGCCGACAACTGAGCGATGGCGGCATTCTTGAGTCCCTGTGGCGCCTGCCCGGCCAGAAGTCGTCGAAGCTTGTCGTTGGCCTCCACCACGGCCGCGACCCTGGCGTTGCCTTCCATCACCCCCACCGACGTCAATTGCTGCTCTGGCAACCAAGGATGGGCGATCGGACATGCAAGAGCGAGCGTCTTGGCTCCGGGCTTTGCGAACGCGAAGGTCATCCGCCCATCCTTCAGTTCTGCACGAATGCCCGCCATATCGAGCGCATCGACCAGCTTAGAGAGCTTGGGTGACGGCGGGCCGGCCTGCTCGACCTTGCCTGCTGCGACCCGATGAGCGAGGCTTTCCGCATCGGGCCGATCGACGCTTCGCGTGTTGAACGTCTCGGCGATAGTCTCGAAGGCGCCCGTCTCCCGCATGGCGAAGTATTCGAGTTGGCCCTGGTAGTTGCACTTCTTGACGCCCACAGAGGCATGCAGCTTCTCGACAGCCAGGTGGCAAAGCTTGTACCAGTAAATCCAGCCGATGGTGCTGGGGCGCTGCAACTTCGGCCCGCCGCGGCCTAGCGTCAGCGTCTCCATGCCGGATTCCGGCAGGCCCGCGCGGGCCAGGCGCTGCCGCTGCTCGTCCTGCGATGGGGCGTGGAATGGCGGCACGATCGCCGCCTTGCCCTCCGCCTTGGCGATGCGGCCCCAGATGGCCTCCCGGATCTGCCCGAAGTTGAGTCGCGTGTGCAGGCCGATGAAGTTGCAGACCAGTTCCACGGCTGTGCCATCGGCCAGGTGCGGCATCTGGTCGTCCGGGACGATGCGTGCGACGGTGCCCTTGGCGCCATGGCGGTTGCTGAGCTTGTCGCCGGTGCCCAGCGGGCCGGGGAAGTCCAGCCGCCTTGCCGCCGATTCGCTGATCAGCAGGCCATCTTCGTACGTCTCGGGCCCCCAGGATACGAAGGCGGTCAGCAGATTCCGGCCACACCAGAAACCGCCCTCGGACAATTCATTGCCCGTCTGAACGAGCGATGCTTCCGGCTCTGGCGGCACGCACGCCTGGCGCATCATGTTCACGCCGAAGAGTTGCCGGTTAGTATCGTTGTGCTCGAGGAACGGCACCATGGACGCTGTCAGGCCCAGCGCCGCCTCGGGCCGGCGGTCAAGGATGACCAGTTTACCGTTCTCGATGGCGGCCCCGACGGCGATGCTGAGGACGCGGCCGATATTGTTTCCCTCGGGCGTCTCGAATGGGCAGACGCGGCCGAACTGGCTTGGCGTGATCAGCTTCTTGCGGTCGGGAATCGTCAATCGCCGCAGGTGAGTCGCTCGGGAGAGCCAATTCTCCTCGTCAAGCTCCTGTCCCCCGGAAGGAGGCAACTCGCTCCAGGCCTCCGGGTGGTTCCAATGCTCTGCCCGGCCGGCCACGAATTCGCGAATCCAGCTATCCAGGGGTAGGAACGATCGCAGCAGGTCCTCATCCCACGGCAGGCCAGCCGGCGCCTTGCCCAGCCGCTGCTCAATCTCGTCGTACAACTGCTCACCGACGCACTGGATGGTGGCGGTGTCGAGATCCTCGCTGGAGGCCGTCGGGACCACCACAAAATGGTTGCCATCCACATTGAAGCTGCCATCGTCGCTGGGCTGCGGGATGTTCTCGAAGATCACCGTCGCCTGAGCGCTGCCTTCCGAGACGGAAACGCTCACGCGGCAGGTGTGCTCTCCGCTGCTTTCAGCGCGGTAGTCACTCAGCGGCAGGCGCTGGGCGAGCAGCCGGGGAAGCGAGTCCTTGATGAAGGCATCGAATGACTGCTTGTGCCACGGGGCGTTTGCATTAATTGCCATTGTCAGTCCTCTCTATCGCTGTCCGGCCATTGCCGGCCCAGCATCTTGAAGGTGTAGTGCAACCGCGATTTCACTGTGCCCAACGGGATGCCCAGCGCCTGCGCGACTTCCGCCAGCGTCATCTCCTGTTCGTGAACCATCGCGAGCATCTCTCGCGTCTCCTGTGGCAGCGAACGAATCATGTCCCGCACCATCGACCGCTGCTCATCCAGCGATGCCAGTTCATCGGGAGCCATGGTCGCCGCGTCAACCATCCAGCCAGGGACGAGATCGTCGTCGATCTCTTCTGCGTCGCTCCTGGGCGACTCGAGCGGTCGCTCGGCCTTGCGGCGCAACCACCGCAGGTGATCGAGGGCCAGGTTGGTCGCAATCCGCATCAGCCAGCTCGTGACGCTGCCCTTTCCGTTCCACTGCTCGGACCGCTCCCAGAGGCGCAGGGCCACTTCCTGGGAAAGGTCCTCGGCGGCCGCCTCGTCGCAGACGATTCGGGCGATGTGGCTGCGGATCTGCTGATGGCAACGGCTCATCAGCACGTCGAAGGCCTGTGAATCCCGCCCGATGACGCGGTTGATCAACTCTCTCTCGGATTCCAAGATCGCGCCCTTCTGTCAGACTGACGCCGCAGGGACGACATAGGTTCAATATCGAGAAAGAAATCCCTCCTGTCGCAGGGCAGACTATAGCCGCGCCTCTCGCCGCAGACAATCCGGCCCGGCGTGCTCCCCCAGGAACCCGGCCACCGCCTGCGGGTGGTTGGCAAAGCGCCGGCGCTTGAGAACCTGACGATCCCGTCCAACGTGACGCTGCTGAATCTGCCGCCCTACAGCCCCGAACTCAATCCGGCGGAACTGCTGTGGTGGCAGGCCCGCGACACGGTCGCAAACGGCCGCACACCTGCCAGGTCAAGTCCGTCGCCGCCGGCCAGATCGAGGGCGCGGTGTTCACCTACCTGCGAGACATCTTCGCCGACCCGGAGATGGTCGCCCGGACGTTCCGGGCCACGCGGGACCAGTCGGTGGACGACCGCGCGGCCATGAAACGCCAAAAGACCGCCTTGGAAAAGCGCATGGCCGACCTGCGTAAGGCCATCGGCAGGCTGGTCCGCGCCGACGACGGCAAGGCCGATGGCGCGCTGTCGGTGGAACTGCGTACCTTGAACGACGAGTACGCCCAGGCCGAGAATCGCCTGCGTGAACTTGTAGCGGAAGGCGGCGCGCATGACGACCTACCCAGCGAACAGGACGTGTCCGCAGCCCTGCGTACCATCGAGCCGCTGTGGGAGGAACTGTTCCTGGCCGAGAAGGAGCGGATCGTCCGCCTGTTGGTCGAAACGGTCACCGTGCGTCCCGACGTCTTGAGCATTCGTCTGCGGCCGACGGGCCTGATTACGCTGGCATCCGAGGTAGCGCCCGACGGCGCTGAAGAACCCGAACTTGAGGAGGCGACTGTATGACCAGCCGCGAGAAGAAACCCGCCAGGGCCGGCGCGCCCACCATGCACCGCGACGGCGATGCCGTTGTTATCGACATCCCCATGTCGTTCCGCCGACGCTCCGGCCGGAAAGAGGTCGTCCTACCGCCGGGTGCAGTCGCCACCAATACGTTGCCCGCCAAGCCGCCCACGCCGATGGCCGTGGCTCTGGCACGCGCCTTCCGGTGGCAGGAGATGATCGAGACCGGGGCGGCTAAGTCCAATAGCGACCTGGCCCGCAGGCTCAAGCTGGACCAGTCCTACGTCGCCCGCACCATCCGCCTGGCGTCGTTGGCCCCGGACATCATCGAGGTCATCCTCAACGGCCAGAAACCCGACGGCCTGTCGCTGTGGGCCCTGCGCCGGGACGTGCCGCTGCTGTGGGAAGATCAACTTCAGATGCTGCGTCATGCGGGAAGCGAGATCATGTCCATCGGCGTGAACAACGGCTCTTGACAACGGAAGGCCAACAAGGCCCTCTTGTTGACCGAGGATCCGGGAAGGCTGGATTCGAAGTTGGGAGTGCGTTAGCATGCATACCATGACGGTTGGCAATGTGAAACTAGGCGAAACCATAACGCTACCGCGAGGCGAGGCGTGGCTCATGGACCAAGTGGACCTGCTCCGTCTGGCGATCAACGGCACGATTGAGCCGACCACCAGGGCCGAGAACGCGCAGTTCATGACGCCTGCGCCGGTCAGCGCCCTCATGGCGTCGATGTTCCGAACGCGCCGGTCCAGCATCTGCCTGCTCGACCCGGGCGCGGGTGTCGGCTCACTGACGGCCGCATTCGTGGCGGCCATGTTGAGCCGCCCGTCTCCTCCAAGCGAGATTCACGTCACGGCCTTCGAGATCGATGGCTTCCTGGCCGAGCATCTGAGCAAGGCGTTCTCCTTCTGCCGGGAGGCGTGCGAGGTCGCCGGCATCAGTTTCTCCAGCGACATCCGCGAAGAGGACTACATCGCCGCCGCAGCGAAGGATGCCTCCGGTTGTTTGTTTAAGGCCAAGTCGGGACAATACGACTGCGTGATCATGAACCCGCCGTATCGGAAGATTCGCAGCGTTTCCGACACGCGACGCGACCTCCGCTCCATGGGCATCGAGACGGGCAACCTGTACACGGCCTTCATGGCCGTCGCGGCCGGCCAGTTGAAGGATGGGGGCGAAATGGTCTCCATCACGCCGCGGAGCTTCTGCAACGGGCCGTACTTCCGGCCGTTCCGGCGGTCCTTCCTGAACCTGATGGCCCTGGAGCAAATCCACGTCTTCGAGTCGCGCAAGGTCGCCTTCCGAGAAGACGACGTCCTCCAGGAGAACATCATCGTCCACGCCACCAGGACAAGCCGGAAGCCCGGCCGAATTATCCTTTCCGTCTCTGCCAGGCCTATGGACGAGGCGAGCGTTCGACGCGTGCCGTATGGCCAGGTCGTGAGCCTGGCCGACCCGAACTGCTTCATCCATCTCGTCGTGGACGACAAGGGCAAGCGCGCCACGGAGTGTATGTCGCTCCTGCCGACATCCCTCGTTGATCTTGGCCTGTCGGTGTCCACCGGTCGTGTGGTGGACTTCCGGGCGAGGAACCACCTACGGCCACAAGCGGAGCCCGGCACTGTACCGCTGATCTACCCGGCGCACTTTTACAACGGGACCGTTAAGTGGCCCAACGGCGTAACGCGGAAGCCCAACGCCATCCTAGCTGACGAGCACACCGAGGATCTCCTGGTTCCTCCAGGCGTGTACGTGCTGGTGAGGCGGTTCTCGGCAAAGGAAGAACGGCGTCGGATCGTAGCGGCCGTCTTCGACTCGGCCTGTGTCTCCGAAGGCCCGGTCGGATTTGAGAATCATCTGAACTACTTCCACCGTGGCGGACGTGGCCTTCCAATGGACCTTGCCAAGGGCCTCTGCATCTTCTTGAACTCGACCGTGACCGACACGTATTTCCGGCAGTTCAGTGGGCACACGCAAGTCAACGCGCTGGACCTTCAGAGCCTGCGATATCCCTCTCAGGAACAACTCCGGGCGCTTGCGGCGAAAATGCCGGATATCACGGACGACCAGGACGCGGTGGATGCTGCGGTTGAAGAAGTGCTTTTCAGTAAGTAACGAAACGGCCGTGACGTTCGACCCCGTCTTTACTCGCTGACATACATCCTCGGGATGCCTTCCGCCTGGAACTGCCTGATCAGCCGAAGTTGCCCGCTTTCATCGTAGAGTTCGTCGCCGAGTATGTTGATGGGGGCGAAGGCCGCACGCTTGAAGTACGCCGCTCCGCGATTCTCCATCCGCCGCATCTTGACGCTCACGAAGTTCGCCGTCATCCGGTAAATGTCCGACCACCAGAGGCCGACGGCGCGGAAGCTCATGGTCGGCGGGTTCCACATCTCCAGCACCTGGGCATGGATGATGTAGGCCGGGATGTTGAGCTGCCGCACGTGGTGCAGGATGGAGTCGCAGTCCGACACGTCAAGCTGGAACTGGCTCATGTCCTTGATGGAACTGCGGCCTGTCTTGTTCTCGATCCCGAAAACGGTCTGGCCGGTCTTTTCGTCGGTTATCAGGAAGTCCAGCGGCCCTTCGCCGGAGACATCTTCTTTCCGGCGCGGGCGCAAGGACGACAGGTCGTTCTGCGTGATCGCCAAATGAGGGTACTTGGGGCGAACTTGCTGCTCCCAGAAGTCCATGATCGCCTTCTCGGCCACGTGGTTGCGGCCGATGGACCGTGCGACGCGCTCGCAGATGTCGCACAGGAACCAGGTCTGAAGCCGGACGTTCGTGACCGTATTGCACAGCAGGCAGTAGCCTTCGACATGATCGCCGTAGGTGCATGGCGCGTTGCCGCCGAACGCCTCCTTGACCCACTGGCCAGTGCATGAATCGCACAGGAAGAAGTGCCTGAGCTTGACGTCCTTGCGGGGCTGCGCATGGCGGACGCACGTCGGATAAACGATGGGTGCGTCCTTACTCCCGCAGCTTCGGTTGGCTCTCTTGGCCAAGGCGCGTCCTTCCCATAAGCGGTTCAAACTCCGCATACCGTAGCCGACGCATGGATCGGACACAATGGCCATGTTTGGGCACCAAGTGCTGGAGATGGATTGCCCCGATGGAAAGCAGCCTGGTTCCAGGAACAGGAGGGCGTGCTCCCAGTGCATGCGCGTTGCATCTCCGCTGGTAAAAGGTACGATTGAGGGTGTTCTGAATTACTGAGGCAATCGTCGTCGTTACTACGAAAGGCGTCCTTGTCTGACCAAGACTACAGTTGGAAACGCTTCTGGTGCCCGAGAGATGGCGCCTACAGCCTTGCTGACGGTGGATTCCTGTATGATCCGGAGTCGAAATACGGCAGGGCAATGAATCCCGACGTCGTGACCTTCGAGAATTTGCTCACGACGCCATGTTTGATCCTCCTGGGCGAGCCAGGCACAGGCAAGAGCCACGAGCTTACTACGGCAAAGGCGTTGACAGAGGAACATGCTCGACAATCTGGGGATACGGTTCTGGCGTTCGATCTCAGGGCCTACCAGACTGACCAGCGACTTTGTGCCCGCATCTTCGAGTCGCAGGAGTTCCGCGATTGGCGCGAGGGGCAAGGATGCCTTCACTTATTCCTGGATAGCCTTGATGAATCTCTCTTACGAATTGGGACAGTGGCAGCACTATTGGAAGATGAGCTCGGGCGCTACCCTATCGGTCGACTGCGATTCCGCATCGCCTGTCGAACGGCCGATTGGCCCAGTACCTTGGAGCAATCGCTGCGAAAGCTTTGGACTGACGCTGCCGTTGAAGTTTTGGAGCTCGTGCCGCTTAGGAGGCGGGACGTTGAGGCCGCCGCAGATGTCGAGAGAATCGACGCAGCAGCATTCGTACGTGCAGTCGTTGAAAGAAACGCGGTGCCGTTGGCGATCAAGCCTGTGACGCTGAAGATGCTGATCCATGCCTTTCGCAAGAACGGTGCGCTGCCCCGCAGGCAAGCCGAACTTTACGACGCGGGCTGCCTGCTCATGTGCGAGGAACCTAATCTGGCCCGTCGTGAGACCGGTTTACGTCCAGCATTCGCGCCGGAGCTTATGTTTGCGGTAGCTTCTCGCATCGCCGCCGTAACAGTGTTCGGTAATCGCTATGCAGTCTGGACGAACGCCGACCAGGGCCCAATGCCTGCGGAGGATGTCACGATTGGCGACCTCTGCGGCGGCACGGAAACGACAGATGGACAGCCTGTTTCGGTCACAGAGGAGGTAGTTCGGGAATCACTGGCGACGGGCTTATTCACATCCCGAGGCCTGCACCGCTTTGGGTGGGCACACCAGACGTATGCTGAGTTTCTGGCGGCGCGATACCTGGTGCGGGCTCGGATGTCCAAAGGCCAGATTGCCAGCCTCTTGACGCATCCCCAAGACTCCCAGCAAAGAATCGTCCCGCAACTTCACGAGGCAGCGGCCTGGGTCGCCAGCCTCGATGCACAGAGCTTTGACAAGATCATGAGCCAAGATCCAGTCGTCCTGCTTCGCAGCGACGTTGCGGCGGCAGCGCCGGAGAACCGCCAGCGGCTGATTGCGGCGCTGTTGCCGTTGTTCGAGCAGGAGAAGCTGAGGGACTCGGATTCCCGCGGCCAATACGGGAAGCTGAACCACCCCGTGCTCTCCAGCCAGCTTCGCCCTTACATCCGCAACAGGACGGTTGGCTGGCTCGCCCGTCGCGTGGCCATCGACATCGCGGAAGCCTGTAATTGCCAGGAATGCGTCCCAGATCTGCTGGCTATCCTGCTTGATCAGACCGAGGATAATGCCATCCGTGTCAATGCGGCCTATGCTGTGGAGCGGATCGGTGACGCCAATGCCAAGGTGCAGCTTCGACCTCTCGCATTTGGACAGGCCGGCCAGGACCCTGATGATGATCTGAAAGGTTGTGGCCTACGCGCGGTCTGGCCTGGCCAGATGACCGCCGAAGAGCTTTTCAGGATTTTCACGCCACCGAAGCGCGAGAACTATGGAGGTTCATACTCCGGGTTCTTGTTTCAACTGCGAGAGAGCTTGCCGTCGCAGTTGTCAGCCGATGACCTGCATTTCGCGCTCGATTGGATTGCCCGAGGGGAAGCGAAAGGTTTTCACTTCGAGGAGATCAGGGAACAGATCATGCTGGCGGCTTGGCGGCTGCTCCTAGAACGCCCGGAACTGGCCTCCCCGTTTGCGCGGGCAGCAATGAGCCGCCTGCGTGGTTACAACGCCATTGCCAAGGGCACAGAGGAGAATCCATTCTCGGCTGAGATCCAAAGGGATCATATGCGACGCCAAGGAATCTTGGCGGCAGCCGTTCAGCTCATCCGGGATGAACGCGACTTGCAATACATGGAGTTGTCCGAGACCCCTCTCGTCGTCAGCGATGACCTCCCATGGCTTGCCGGACAACTAGCCCTCGCAGCCTCTGAAAAACGGACCTTTTGGGCAAAGCTTATGGACTGGGTATGCAGGTGGCAGCAAGTCGGCCAGTTGGACATCATTTTAGGTAGCTGTGCCCAGTTTCCAGAGATTGCCGGGCTGTTCCCTTGGCTCAAGCCTGTGGAAATTAGGTCGCCAGAGGGAAGGAAGGCAAAGGCCGCTTGGCTTAAGAACAAGCGACTGGAGAAGCGGATGGCGTCGTATCGAAACCGGCCGCTTCTGGTTCCGCCGCCTGTCGAGCGAGTCAAGGCGCTGTTGACAAGATTTGAGGGAGGGGACAAGGATGCTTGGTGGCATCTCAACAAGGAGATGACTCTTGAACCCAACAGCAGTCACTACGGTAATGAGCTTGAGTGGGACCTAACCGCTCTACCCGTCTGGAAGGTGGCTGACCAGTCCCTGCGGGAACGGCTTATCTCAGCGGCTAAGCAATACGTGCTCGATCCGCCACCGCTGGATGCTTCATGGATTGGTACAAATACCTTCCACCGCCCGAGCTCTGCGGGCTATCGGGCACTTGCGATGCTTCAGTCGCTTGTGCCGAAATGGGTGGCGGCACTCCCCGCTTCGGCTTGTCAGCTTTGGGCACCGGTCGTTGTCGGCTACCCGCTGGACGGCAACGACGCAAATCAGATGCCGCATACCGCCCTCGTTGAATGGGTATATCGCGGGGTGCCTCAAGAAACGCTCGGCGCACTCGGGGCGATGATTGACCACGATGATCAGGCTCACGGCCGAGTCTTCGCGTCACGGAGGATCAACCATTGCTGGAATGAAACCATCGCCGCCTATCTACTGGTCAAAGCGCAAGCAGTTGGCGTGAAGCCTGACAGCGTCGGCGACCTACTGGACCAACTGCTCAGCCACGACTTTGAGCCCGCGGCGGCGTACGCGCTCTCCCTGCTCCTGGCTCCCCCGCCTGCCGAAGGGCCGGCGCGCCAACTGGAACTGGCTGCGGCGGAAGCGTTGATGAGCCATCGCCCTGCCGGAAGCTGGAGTCGTATCTGGCCCTTGATTCAGGCTGATGCCAAGTTCGGCCGTGAACTCCTTGAGAAGTTTGCTCACATGCCACGTTCCGACACCGCTGGACGATTCATGATAGGGCTGTCCGAAGTCCAGATAGCCGACCTCTACCTGTGGCTCGCGGCGCAATACCCACATGAAAATGACCCCTCGCGTGAGGGATCCCATTTTGTTGGTCACGACGAAAGCGTGCGCCGCTTCCGGGATGAATTACTGCGGCACCTGGAAGGTCGCGGCACTCAGGAAGCTTGCAATCAGGCGCGACGTATCGCAGGATCGCTGCCGCACCTGACGTGGATGAATTGGGTAATCCTGGAAACCGAGGAGCAGACCAGGCGGAAGACTTGGGTTCCGCCCAAGCCGAAAGCCATAATTGCTTTGGGCCAGAACAGCCAGTGTCGCTACGTTGGGAATGGTGAGCAACTGCTGGACGCCGTCTGCGAATCGCTGGCCAGGCTGGAGCAGAAGCTTCAGGGTGACATGGCCGCAGCCAGGGAGATTTGGGACAATCGCGGCAATGCGCGAGGGCGAAGATACTGCCCCCAGGAAGAGACCGATCTCAGCGGGTACGTCGCGCGCCACCTTGCGGCCGACCTGCGCGACCGCGGCATTGTCGTCAACCGGGAAGTTCAGATTCGTCTCGGCGAATTCACGGATATCCACGTAGATGCGATTGCTCTGGGGGTAGGCAACGAGCCAGCCCACGTCATCACCGCCATTATCGAGGTCAAGGGGTGCTGGAATCCCGGATTGGAAGCCGACATGGCGGGGCAGTTGGTCGGCCGTTACCTGACCGACCATCAATGCCCTAATGGCATCTATCTTGTCGGCTGGTTCAACTGCGACCGATGGGATACCAGCGACTATCGAAAGGCTGCCGCACCAACGTACTCGCTGGCCGACACCCGCGAACAGTTTCAGCGGCAAGCTGCTGCCTTGGTGCAGACTGGCCGAATCCCAGGCCTGGCTCTCCGGTCCTTTGTCCTCAACGCTGCCTTGCGATAATCCGGTTGGCAACCGACAACACCTTGCCCTCTTGCGGGCCGCAATTGCTCCGTCGGGCGTTTTGGTCCAGAGTTTGAAGGTTCGCTTGCTACAGCAACCATGTTCTCTCGAAACGCGCGCGGTCCAAAACGCGGACGAATCGGGCGAGTTCACGCAACTCGCTGCGTGGCCGCATCTTGACCGCTGTCGGAGGCGGGGTTTGGACTAGTTGGGGGTAGTCCAAACCCATCAGAGATTTTTCGGCCAAAGAGAGAGAAAATCGGTGAAAACGGGGCGGTCGGGGGTGCAGGTAGTCCAAACCCCTCCGGTGCCCGCGACATGGCAAGCAGACGCAGCGAGCCGCCGAAACGCTTTGTGGGTACGGAGTTAACGCGACGGCAGGCGGAAGTGCATCAGCGGGCGCGAATCGCGCCAGGAAAACAGAGAGAGCGTTTTGCGGAACGCTCTCAACTGGGCCCTCCAGGATTCGAACCTGGGACCAAGGGATTATGAGTCCCCTGCTCTAACCGCTGAGCTAAGGGCCCGGCTTAATTGGCTCCCATGCGATACGCCGAAAAAGCCCGTTTCACTCCTGCCAGGCCTGCCTCGATGACAGCCGAGATAGACAGCAGAACGTCGGCGATTGGACTGATCCGCAGGCCGGCAGCCATCGTGTTCCCATGTACAACCCATCGCCCTTGCAGTCAAGAACCTCTGCATGCCGGGGTTGACAGGGCAAAGCCACTCAAGCACGCGGAGTACCAGCAACGACGTTCATTCCCGCGCGAGAGCCACGTGATGAAACCGTCTTGTTTTATTGTTGGAGGGCCATCACTCAGGCTAAGATGCCGCACATTGTCGGCCGGCGGCAAGCAGTATGGCCCGCGGATGGTTGTACCGATGACCGGAACGGTTGGTGTTATGACCGTACCTCCTGATGACAAACCTCGATCGTTAAGCTTGGCCCACAAGGCCGAACCGATGGAATACACGGGCCTGGAGTTCCTGCTGGCTTATTGGATGGGGCGTGCCGTCGGCTGCATCGGCGACGAAGCCTGAGTGTGGCCCCGCCGGTCAGCGTGGCACGACCCGCGCGAAGGTCACAAATCCATCGGCGAGACGTAATCGCCCTTGGCGGCTCGCAGGGCTTCCAGCCGCTTGCGCTGCCCGGCTAGGACTTCCAGGACAATCGGCGGCGTGTCGGCGACGTCCTGTCGGTAGATTCGCTCGATCCGTTCCAGCTTGGCGAGGTTTTCCGGGACGCGGATGGTGAATTGTCGGACATAATCCTCGCGGCTGTAATCTTTGTTCAGCGCCTGCTGGAACAGTCGTTTGAGGTCGTCGTATACAGGAAGCCGTCCAGTGGGGGCCTGGATGGCGTCGGCTTCGCCGTGGACGCGCAGCTCCATCCACTTCACCCAGACGCCCTTGTCCCGCATGCCGTTGAGGTATTTCCCGTCCGTGCCTTTGAGGAAGTAGTTGGCCGCGAAGATCAGCGGGGGCTTGCGGAGGGAGGCGGCGAAGTCCAGGTTGTTCCGGATGTACTTGCTCAGCGGGATAGCCAGGAAGTCCAGGTTGCTCATCAGGTTGAATGTGCGGATTCCCTGTGCCCCCAGCGTGGCGGCGGTGGTCTCGCTCTCCAGCGACGCGCCGTAGGCGATGATGCCGTGGTTCCAGTCGAAGGCCTGCTGGACGGGCACGGAGGTGTCGCTGTCTCGCCCGCCGTAGATGATCCCTCCGACGGGCACGCCGTCGGGATTGTCCAACTGCTGGTCGAGGTTGGCCAGCGCCCGCAGCGAAATGGTGTAGCGGGCGTTCTTGTGCGCGGGGGGTATCTCGTTGCCCGTCAGGTCGATCTTTCCGATGTGCCATTGCCCGACGAAGTTGACGCCCTCCTTGGGCAGTTCCTGGCCCATACCGAACCAGTAGGGCTTCCCGTCCTTGACCAGGACGTTGGAGAAGATGACCTCACCGGGGGTCGTCAGCACCTTGTGAATGACCGGGTCGCCCTGGGGATTGACGTCGGTGATGATTCCAAAGATGCCCACCTCGACGTTGACCGCCCGCGCCTGGCCGTCGATGGCGCGGAAATACGCCAGGTCGTCTCCGATGATCCGCTCGCCGGGGATCATCGCCGTGGAGGTCTTGCCACAGGCGGAGGGGTACGCCCCTGTGAAATACGTCACGCGATCCTTGGGGCCTACCACGCCCACAACGAACATATGTTCGGCCAGCCAGCCCTCGCGGTCGGCCTTGCGGATCGCCAGTCGCAGGGCCAGCTTCTTCAGCCCCACGGTGTTTCCGGCGTACTGCGTGTTGACGGAGTAGATCAGTTCCTGGGTGTAGTCGATGTAGATGCGCTTCTTGTCCATATCGGCGCTGATGTTGTTGACCAGCCGGCCTGCGGAGTGTAGGAAGCGGAAAAAGCTCGGCCCGTTGCCCAGCTTATTGAACTGCTCGTAACCGGGCCGATACAGCAGGTCCTCGCTGTGAGCGACGTAGGCCGAGTCAGTGATCTGCACGCAGGAGATGCTGAAGACCGAATCGGTCGGGCCAAGGCAGAAGAAGCGGACGTACATCTGCCTTCCCTTCATCGCACCACGCAGGAAACCGCAGACTTCCTTCAGGCCCTTGTCGCGATCGATGGTGTTGAGGTTCTTGCCCAGGTTGTCGTCCTTGGGGACAAGGTACTTGGTGACTTCCTTGTCACGCCCCTGGTCATCGGGGTAGTTGTCGAAGTGAACGGTATGGCCGGGGGTGGCCAGCGGCGTCTCCTCATGGTTCTCCACTGCCAGGCGGCGGATGAGGGCGATGCCAGCGGGGTCATCCCCGCAAACGAGGACGGAGTCGGGTTGGCACAATTCCACCGCGTCGGCGACGAAGGCGTGAAGCTTGTCGTTGTTCAGCACCGAAAGCTTGGCGAAGCTCTGGGCGTCCAGCTTGGCCTGGAGGACCTTGGCATACTTGGCGTCCATGGTGGCTTTCCGTCCGTTGGATTATCCGGGGTTCGGCCGCCGAGGTTGCTCAAAGCGTCGGCGGGACAGGCGAAGCTTATACGAGACGCCCGTCGATGCTGTCAAGCTCCGCCTTGGCTGAATCATCCCAAGCTTCGCATCAGCCGCAAACCCTCGCGAACAACACGAACACAAACGAAATCCCTTATTGTTTTGGAACGTCCGCGGGGTCCGCGCTGTTGGCGGCTGACAAGCCACGGGGATATATCAGCCGCCTTCGGCGTTCAGGCGGTCCGTCGCGCCCGTCGAACCGAGACCAGCCACCAGGCCGCCGTCAACAGCCAGGCGGCGCTGGCGGGTTCCGGAACCGACGGGGCGGGGGCGCGCTGCTGCCCCCAATTGACCGCCAGGATACCCAGATCGATCAGGCCGACCGTGCCGTCCCCGGAGAACTCACAGTCCACCCATGTCCGGTCACCACGGTTCCAGTGGGCCGCCAGGACCCCCAGGTCCAGCAGGTCCACTCGGTCGTCGCCGGTGGCGTCTCCCTTCAACGGCGCCGACAGGCCCGAACGATAATAAAACGCCGTCGATCCGAACAGCACGCCCGGATCGTTGAGGAAGTTTTCGCTCCGCACCTCGATACTTTGCGTGAAGGGGATGTAGTCCCCGATCAGCCAGCGGTATTGGTCGGTGCGGACGAAACTGTCGCCGAAACGCCCGTTGTCCATGTGCAACAGCCCGCTGAAGGGACCGGTCCCATGATCCGGATAAGGCTTGTCGTTGTCGTCGCTCTGGGCCAGCACGTGGTTGTAGTAGTAGCCTCCGTTGTAGGCGTCCTCCAAGCCCGTGCCGTACAAGGTCGTGATCCCATCGACGGTGATGATGTCGTCGCTTTCCAGGATGCCCATGTACGTGCCTTCCTTGCGAAGATACATCATGTTTCCGACGTAATGCCCGCTGCCGGAGACGTTGAGCAACGAATAGTGCGTTTGTCCGGCGGTGGTGGTCTGCTCGTTGTAGACGGCGTGAAGGAGACAAGCGTCGTCTCCCACCGGTTTCGATTCGTATTCCACCGCGCCGGAGTCGATGGCGATGGCCGAACCGCTGGCATTGTAGAGTTCCACGACGGCTTCCTGTCGATAGGGCATCGGCCAGTAGCAGTAGAAGCCGTCGTTGCCGTCGGTGCCCAGCGGGAGAGACTTGTACGCCGCCCGCTGGTGGCCGGCGCCGAAGAAGTGACTGACGGGAACGTCAATGGCGAAGTCGCTTCGCCCGTCGAATCGCACGCGGAGCCGCAAACCGTCCAGCGCGGCGTCGGACGCCCCGGACATCTTGACGTTAAGCCGCCGGATCTCCCCGCTGCCGAAGGTCCGGGCCAGCCGTAACGACGCACCGGTCGCGATTTCCGTCGCGCCGGTCTGGGAGACCAGCGACGATCCGCTCGCCCCGGCGGGGTTCTGCCCCACGTTGTCGATCATCGCAACGGCGGCGGCGCGGGCCGTTGCTTGCCCCTCGGTCAAGGACCCGGTATACGCCGTAACGTTCGTCCCCGACGGCAGCAGTTGGTAATTATATTGGTAGTAATGATGCTGCCCGGCCCACCAGCCCTCGGCCGAATTGTTGGTCTCGATCGTCAGTGAGTCCTGGAACACAATGGGTTCATAGCATACCTGTCCGCCCACCAGCGTTCCGGTCAGCGGGGTTTGCATGTAGCTGTAGTTGCCTCCCAGTAGCGTGTCGCTATTGGTGTCGATACGCACCTGTCCGTCCACGGTCATCTTGACGGTGAAACCCACGTCCGCCGTCGCGTGGGGCATCCAGAACCGCGTGATCACGCCGGGACCGGTAAGGGTCGTAACAACGGTGGGAAGGGTCTGGGTCTGAAGACCCGTGGGAGATTGGTACCAGTTGAAGTCGTCGTTATCGCCCGCGCGATCGTAGCTGCTGGCCAGTCCCGCGGTCACGCCGGTCTTGGCCACGCTCAAGGAGCGCCAGTCCGACAGTGCCTCGTAACCCGTGAATGTCTGGGCTGCCAGGGAGGCAGACCATATCGCGACAACCACCGCAACCGGCCCGGCACTGATGCCGATCCTCATTACCT